>ENA-ORCX01000027-ORCX01000027.1-marine-metagenome-genome-assembly--contig:-NODE-27-length-210796-cov-28.629882_pt1 | contig 210796 bp, 206 predicted proteins | sample MGYA00248630_ERZ508518 | MGnify/ENA primary metagenome ERZ508518 (study PRJEB26188, sample SAMN06268768) | marine metagenome | isolation source: Bioluminescent Bay, La Paraguera, Puerto Rico | place...
GCTCTTAAAGGCACACGGCACTAAACTGTAGGGAACGGATATGTCCGTTCCGTGCAAAGGACCGTTTGCTAAATCAGTACACATATATGGTTTAAAAGATCAGCTAACAGGAATCGAAGAAATATGCCTTTCAACCGGCATGAACGGGGAAAGGCACACCAAAGCTGATGTGAAAACCACACAAGCGCCGAGCTGACCGCGCGTAAGCGCAAGCGAGGCAAGACCGAATTCAAATGCAAGTTTGAATTCGATTAACAAAGTTAATACATTTTCCGGTGGCGATAGCTAAGGGGATCCACCTGTTCCCATCCCGAACACAGAAGTTAAGCCCTTATACGCCGATAGTACTTGGCTGGTCACGGCCTGGGAGGGTAGGTAGCTGCCGGATTCAATTTTTCATATATATTTTCTAACGGGGAGCTCGCTTGCAGATGCATTGCGAGCTTCTTGTATTTTACCGGGAATTGTACTGTAGGAAACGGTCTTGACCGTTCCGAATGCTTAAAGCCTAGTTATCTTTGACGTTGGTTTCAGTACTATTAGGGGATTTTTTATGAATACAAAAGTTAGCAATCAAAGAACACTTTTTCATTTTGTAATGATAGAAAATTTTATCTCAGGGCAAACTAAGCGCGGAGGTGAAAAAATGAAAGTTAAAGATATTATGTCAACAGATATTGCGTGCATAGGTATTGAGGATTCCATTCAGAAGGCCGCGCAGCTGATGAAGCGCTACGACGTGGGATCTATTCCGGTTTGCCGCCAAGGTGAAGTGATCGGTATTCTGACTGACAGGGATATTGCTTTAAGAAGCGTTGCTGAAGGACAGGATACGAATCATCAAACCGTAGGTGATGTAATGTCACCAGATTTGGTGATGGGTGAGCCTGACATGAATGTGCATGAGGCTGCGCAGATGATGAGCCAGAATCAAATTCGACGGCTGCCGATTGTCAGCAACGGCCATCTTGTGGGTATTGTGGCACTGGGTGATATCTCACTCGAGCCTGAGCTTCAGGACGATGCCGAAATTGCGCTTCATGACATATCAGAGCCGGGCGGCCATTTCCAATAAAGACAAAAGAAAAGGATCTGAAAGGTCCTTTTTTTGTTGCGTAAATGATATTTCCTATCCGTTTGGCGCAGAAGTACTTTTATGAAAGACGAAAACGAGGCTCGAACAAAAGTTGATTTGGTTGCTATTAAAGAGTAGATTTAGCGTTAATATTTTATCTGCATGAAAAAAAGTTATACAATTCCTCTGTGGCAAGCGAAAGCTTCGTTGCGGACCAATTCTTTGTTTTTGGATAGATGTAATATGTGTCGTTAAGAGTGGATAAATCAATGCAATCGCCTTTTCCCATATAGTCATACTCAATGTGGCAGGAATACATCGATAACGGGTCTTTTTTCAGCAGAAACGACCGACCGCCGACTATACCTTCCAATGTAAAGCCGTTCATATCGTGAGTGAGCCGGCCTTTTCCAAGCCGGATATATCCTTTGGCATTGGGCAGGCTGTCGATTACCACGTCAGATGAAAAAAAATACGTTCCGGCCTCGATAAGCCGCTTCACTTCTTCACGCAGAAATTCATACCAGTGCGGTATGTGAATTCGTTCTTTTGCATCCTGCTCAATTAATTCACCAAATTCAGTCATCATCCATCTGGTGCCGCAATGGTCACACCAAAGTTCATTTCCGTCAGAACACATTTCAAATTCTGTGCCGCAATTCCGGCATTTATATAATACCTTGTGAAGTCCCTTCGCCCGGTTTTTATATTTAATCCGAATACCGTTTTCTTTCTGCCACTGATATTCATCGTATACAAAAGCGTCGTTAATCCGCTTGTTGATTTCATCCTTGGGAAGCTGTCTGATCTCATCCTGCGTGATAATCTGAGTTAAGTCCGCAGATAGGGGAACACGCCGCTTTCGAAGATTCCAGACCGGAGAGTATAAGAAGTTGCCATGCATACTTAGTGTGACGACGGGAACCCTTAGAAGTTTGGCTAACTTGCCTAAGGATTCAGGCAGACAGGCGTTGGTACCTATTAAAGAGTAGCGTGCTTCCGGATAAATGACGAGTATATCGCCATTGTCAATAACCTTGCGCAAATGCATAACAAGCTGAACGTCATTGGTAAACTTACGCTTGCATATACAGCCCACATTGCGCAGCAGCTTTTCACGGCCGATGAAACCATCAATAGCCACCACATAGTTGGCACGGTGAGGAAAGACGCATGCGGTTGTCACCATAAAATCGATGAATGATTTATGCGTACACAGCAAAAGATACGGCGGCTTTAATCCTTTCATATTGACTTTGTTGATTTTCAGCCCTCGCATCCACACGACTGGGAAGCTTAACAGCCAAGTAAGAACTTTTAGATAGTTCTGTTGCCTTATCGGGGGCTGCTTCATGTCAAAGCGCTCGGCATCTTCCATATATACACCTCATTGCTGCAATATGAATGGAATTATATCATACTCATGGTATTGTCGCAATTTGTCATACAAATAAAAGATAGTGAGTATCAAAAAAAGCATAGTCAAATCTGTACCAAATTGATCTAAATCGAAAGTTTCTTTTCCAGCGCGTAGTCGTCCATGATGAACCCGCCGCCGATGTCCGTGACGCAAGGGTAAGAGATGGTGAAACCGAGACGTTCATAGGCCGCCAGTGAATCTTTATTGTATTTGTTGCATTTGAGCCATATGCGCGGCGCTTTTGTATTTTTAGCACGCTCGTCGATGCGGTTCATCATCGCTTTGGCGACTCCTTGACCGCGGCAGCTTTGCTTCACATAAAGCTTGCTTAAAAAAAGCCCGGTTTCATCGGGGACGATGGCGCTGTAGCCGCAAGGGTTACCGTTTAAAAACGCAATGTCGTAAACCGCGCCGCTTTCGATATCCTTTTTAATCGCTTCTGCTGATTGAAAGTTTTCCAGCATAAAGTTGATTTGGTCTATCGTGATAATGCTCACATAGTGCTGCGTCCATATCTCTTTGGCGAGCGCCTCAATCAGCGGCGCATCCGTCACAGCGGCGGATTTAATCTCTATGTTTGGCATGTCCCCCCCTTAAATGAAATCATGACAACGCGTATTGTGCGAGAATTTCCCCGTAATAAAGCGTATGCATGTTGCCTTCGTCATTACCCGAGTAATATTTGTCTCGGACAGCGCAATCCAGCGCGTCTTCCTTAATATCGTCCTGATAAATCACACGGCATTCGATCACAAGGCCTTTGGCCTCAACGTGCGGCACAGCAACCTTTTGCGAAGGCGCGAGTTTAAGCCCGCACAGTGAAATTTTGTCGGTATCTCGGCCGGATTTGCTGCCGCATATGCCGATTGTCTTTTTCATGTCTTCATACGGCACAAATACCGTGAACTCTTTATGCGCCTCAAGCAGCTCGTGGCTGTAGCGGCTGTGTCGTATCGGCGCGATAAAAATGTTGCGAAACCACATGACCGACGCCATTGCCCAGCCGATCGTTAAAATATTGGGTTTGTCCGTTCCCGTGACAACCAGCGCGCCCTGTTCGCCGATTGTTTGCAGCGCGGCGCCTGCTTTATTCAATATCTCATGATTGCTCATTGTCTTTCCTCCGTTTTATAATCTATTTCATTATACCGCTTAAAGCTTATCAGTCAAATTATGGCCAAAAATTTGAGTTATATTAAAGCGTCTTTTCCATGCAGACACAGAGTTCATCTTCTGCATACGGGCCATAGTTTTTCATGCACTGAAAACCCCATTTGTGATAAAGCGCCAGCGCGGCTGTCATATCAATTGCTGTTTCAAGCACGGCCCGCTTATAGCCCGTCGAAACGGCAAGCTCTTCAAGACGCTGTATCACACGCTCGCCCAAACCGAGCTTACGACTTGAGGGAAGCACAAATATACGCTTAATCTCTACCGATACGTCATCGAAACGTTTGATGCCGCCGCATGCTGCCGGTATACCGTCACAATAGACCACCACGGCATGAAATATACCGTCGAGCACGTTGTGCGGATTGTAGTTTTGCATGACGTCTTCGCCGTATATTTGAATGAACTCATCATCAAGGCGTTTTGTCAGCGCCATAAAGTCCGGATGAGAATTATCGGTATCAATGATTTTAATATCCATAATCAAATTCCTCTATTGACGGTGTTTGAAGGAATTATAGCATATACCGATATTATTAGATATACCAGTCATACAGACGATGATATATTGAAAAGTCGCTGCTCTGGTGGTATGATTACCGCTATGAGTATATGGCTTGTATTAGAGAAGGTTAGCATCATATTTGCGCTTGTTTTGCTGGGGTTTGTGTTCAGCAAGCTCACAAAACAAAAGGATTCATCCGCTGTTTCCAAGCTTGTTCTTAACATATCGGTGCCCGCCAGCATACTCGCCACCATCACAACGGCTAATTACAATGCCATCAAAGACGACCTGTTCATATTGATCATCGTTTCCGCCAGTATCTCGATTGTAACGCTTTTATTAAGCTTCCCGTTTACGCGCATGCTCAGAATGAAGAGCCCGGCAGAAAAAGCCGTGTATCGCAGCGCGCTATTCTTTAACAACTACGGCTTCATGGGGTGGCCGATCTGTCAGCTGCTTTTCGGGTCTCAGGGGTTTTTATATGCCGCGCTTTATGCCATACCGCTGCATCTGCTGGTCTATAGTATCACGCCTGCCCTGATGAGCACCGCAGGCGGTAATAAAAAGATATTTGACAAGAGCATGCTGATCAATCTTCCGTTTTATGCGACAACTGTGGGGCTTGTGGTGCTTATTTCCGGCCTCTCTTTACCAACGTCAGTGACAGATTTTCTCGAAATGGTGGGCGTCACACAAACGCCGCTGTCTATGATGGTGATCGGCATGATTTTGGCATCCGCGAATTTAAAGGAGATACTCGTTGGTATAAGGCCATATATCTATTCAATTGTCCGGCTGCTTGTTCTTCCTGTGGCGGCGTTTTTCGTATTGCGCTGGATCGGACTAACCGGACTGCTGCTAAGTGTACCCGTGGTTATCACGGCCATGCCATCAGGAGCCATGGTGGTTGTGCTCGCTCAAAAGCATGAGGCCGACCCGCTTCTGGCATCACGGCTGATTATCATCAGCACGTTGCTGTCCATTGTGACAATCCCTTTGATTTCATTACTCATTATCTAAGATATTAGCACCCAGCATATAAATAATACGGCACTGTGCGCGTTACACACTTCAATACAAAAGATTTATTAATAATGCATACCTATGAGGATATAAATCATCACTAATACAATCAAACCTTCCACTATAACACCAGACTTTATCAGAGAAATATAATATAATATTAAAAAATACGGAGGTGGATGGTTTGAACGGATACAGGACTTCGCAAATAGCAGATCTGGTTGGTGTTCATCCGAATACAGTCAGGCTCTATGAAAAGCTGGAATTGATACCAAAGCCTGAACGCAAGCCAAACGGTTACCGTGTATTTACCGATTTTCATCTAGCGCAATTGCAACTGGTAAGAACAGCTTTTAAGGTTGAGATTTTGCAAAACAATCTGCGTAAGAAAGCGATACAAATAATCAAAGCGTCAGCATCCGGCGATTTCGACAGAGCGATTGGAATGGCAAAAAGCTATCATGAGCAGATTCTGGCCGAGCAAAAGAGCGCCAAAGAAGCTGTGGATATTGTGGAACAATTATTGTCCGGCAGTGAAGCAGAGTCACAAAATTTATGCTTAACAAGAAAAGAAACGTCTGAACGTCTCAAGATATCAATGGACGCACTAAGAAACTGGGAAATGAACGGGCTGCTCACTGTAAAACGCAAACGCAACGGATATCGGGTTTATACAGATGAAGACATGCGTCGTTTAAAAATAATCCGATGTTTGAGGATGGCTAATTATTCGCTGTCATCAATCTTAAGAATGCTTAACGAGATATCCTCAAATCCAGAAGTGAATATACGCGAAGTGATTGATACACCAATGGAGAATGACGATATCATTTCCGTGTGCGATAAGCTGATGACATCACTGGAACATGCAGAAAAAAACAGCGGCAGTATACTCGCTCAGCTAGAAAAAATACAGAAACAGTTCTAATCAAACCCTCCACTATAACACCAGTCTTTGAACGGGTGTTATTCTTTTTAAAACATTTTAGGAGGTATGTTTAGTGTGGAATCAACAATACAGGTAAAGCAGTTATGCAAATCGTATAACGGTTTAAGCGCCGTTCAAGACGTGAGTTTCTCTGTCTGCCGCGGAGAAGTGTTTGGGCTGCTGGGCGCAAACGGAGCAGGAAAAAGCACAACGCTGGAGTGTATTTTGGGTACGAAAAAAGCGGACAGCGGTGCAATAAGTATTTTGGGGATGCATTCGAAAAAGGATCGAAAGAAACTGTTTGATCGTGTGGGCGTTCAGTTTCAGGAAGCCAATTACCAGGACAAAATGACTGTCATTGAGCTTTGCGAGGCAACCAAATCCCTATATAAGCAAACCGCTGATGAAACGGCACTGCTCAAGCAATTCGGACTTATTGACAAAGTAAAAAGTCCGGTAAGTGAGCTTTCGGGCGGTCAGAAACAACGGCTGTTTATTGTTCTTGCACTTATTCCTAACCCTGAGGTTGTCTTCTTGGATGAGCTCACAACAGGTCTCGATGCAAAAGCAAGACGCGATGTATGGAAGTGCTTATCAGCATTAAAGTCACAAGGAATGACAATCATACTAACCTCTCATTTCATGGATGAGGTAGAAGCCCTGTGCGACAGGATCACAATATTGAGAAGAGGCAAAAGCGTATTCAGCGGCACTGTAAAAGAGGCCATAGCGGCCAGTCCATTTGAAAAATTTGAGGATGCCTATCTATGGTACACGGAAGAGGAGGAAGATGACAGATGAAAGCATTTCGCACACTGTTTAAAACGGAGATGAAGCTGTCTTTGCGCGGTATGGATATGGTGATTTTCGCCATTATTATGCCTGCTGTTGTGATGGTGATACTCGGTATGATTTTTGGCAGCAAGCCCGCATATGAAGACGCGAGCTATACGTTTCTCGAGCAAAGCTTCGGTGCGGTGGCGGCGATTGCCGTATGTGCAGGCGGTGTCATGGGTTTGCTATTGGTGGTGTCCGATTACCGTCATAAAAAAATATTGAAGCGGTTCAAGGTGACACCGGTAAGTCCAGCTGTTCTTTTGGCTGTGCAGGTTGCGGTGTATGCGGTGTATGCGATCATATCACTTGCTCTTGTATATGCCGCTGCCGCAGCACTTTTTGGCTATCAGCTAAGCGGATCATGGCTTGAGTTTCTGGGGGCTTATCTATTGGTGATGCTGACGATGTTCAGCATTGGCATGATGGTCGGCGGTATTTCTCCAAATGTAAAGACGGCAGGCGTGATATGCAGTATTTTATATTTCCCGATGCTCATATTCTCCGGCGCCACGCTTCCCTACGAAGTGATGCCGGTGTCACTACAGAAAGCGGCAGATTTTCTTCCGTTAACCCAGGGAATAAAGCTTCTAAAAACAGCATCTCTGGATCTGCCGGCAGATAACGTGCTTGTACCGGTTATCGTGATGGTCGTTTTAGCCGCTGCCTGCATTGCCGTCTCGGTTCGCTTTTTCAAATGGGAATAGTAGATGAGACATAGCATTGAATAATGCATATAACCGCAAAGAGCCGGCAAACGTAAGCTGCCGGCTCTTTGCTTTGAGTTGGGGGGAATTGTTCTTTATTTATACGATTGCTCGTATATAGCGATCACATCAGCGTGTGAGATTTCACACGGGTCAACGCTAAACAGAGCGCCCATTGTATCGCGCGCGTTTTGTGCAAACTCAGGGATTTCGTCGCGGGAGATACCGTATTCGGACATTTTAAGATCTGAGACACCGCATGCCTTTTGCAGATCGGCAAGCGCCTTAACAAAATCCATGGGCTGAGAGGCATCCGCTTTGCCAAGCGCTTTTGCCATATCGATGAGTCGTTCATCGGAGCAACCCGCTTTGGCAAGGAATGTATAGTAAGCACAGCTGATCATGATCAGCCCGGCGCCGTGTTCGAGCTTTGGATGGTGAGCGCTGAGTGCATGCTCCATCGAATGCTCCGACGTACAGCCCGATGTGGATTCCACTATGCCCGCCAACGTGTTCGCAAGCGCCACATCGGCTCTGGCAGCTTCATTACTGCCGTCATTCACGGCTTTGGCAAGGCTTTTTCCGATCAGCGATATGGCCTTTAGCGAAAACAAATCGCTCATTTCGTTGGCCGTGGCATTGATATAGCCTTCCGTGCTGTGAAAAAGCGCGTCAAAGCCTTGGAACGCGGTAAGCCGCGGCGGCACCGTCATCATGAGATCCGGATCGACGACGGAGAGGACAGGGAATGTTTTGTCGTATCCGAAACCGATTTTCTCCTGTCCGTTGGTCACCACCATCCACGGGTCAGCTTCGGTGCCTGTTCCCGCTGTGGTCGTAATGGCGACGACGGGCAGCGGTGCATTGGGGACTTCCAATCCCTTGCCGGATCCGCCGAAGATATAATCCCAGTAGTCGCCTTCGTTGGCCGCCATAATGGCAATGGCTTTGGCAGAATCGATACTGCTTCCGCCGCCAAGACCGACGATAAAATCGCATCCGGTGCTTTTGGCAAGCGCAGCCCCTTCCATCACATGATCTTTTATCGGGTTGGGCAGAATCTTGTCAAACAGCTCCATACTAACACCTGCAGTCTTAAGCTCGTTCTCGACGTGCTCCAGATAGCCGTATTTTTTGACGGACTGGCCGGCAGATGTGACGATCAGCGCTTTTTTGCCGGGAAGCGCCTGTTCATGAAGCTCATTCAGTTTTCCTTTACCGAATAAAATGCGCGCTGGCATAAAATAATTAAAACTCATACTTATCTCTCCTTATAAAATGTTATGGTAAAATATTGCCCGCAGCACGGTAGATTTCATACCATTCATGCCGCGTGAGCGTGATATCGGCGGCTTTGCAGCAGTCGATCAGTCTTTGCGGATTCATCGTGCCGGTGATAGGCTGCATATGCGCGGGATGGCGCAGCAGCCACGCGATTGTGATCGTCGTGTTTGTCACGCCATAGCGGGCCGCGATTTCGTCAATCTTTTTGTTAAGCTCCGGGAACTTGTCGCTCCCTAAGAAAACACCTTCAAAGAATCCGTATTGGAACGGCGACCACGGCTGTATGGTGATATCATTCAGGCGGCAGTAATCAAGCACACTGCCGTCGCGGTCTATGGCGGTATCGTTTTCCATGTTGACATTGATGCCATTGCTGATCATGGTGGCATTGGTGATGCTGAGCTGAAGCTGATTAGCCACGATGGGCTGCTTGACGTATTTTTTAAGCAGCTCGATCTGCATGGGCTTTTGGTTGGATACACCGAAGTGTCTTACCTTTCCGCTGCTTTGAAGACTATCGAAGGCTTCTGCCACTTCCTCGGGCTCCACGAGTGCGTCCGGACGGTGCAGCAGCAGCACATCCAGATAATCCGTTTTGAGACGCTTTAAGCTGCCGTCCACCGATTCGAGGATATGCTCTTTAGAGAAATCAAACATGCCCTTGCGTGATATCCCGCATTTGGACTGCAGAATAAGCTTTTCACGCACATCGGCGCTCATATGAATGGCGTCGGCGAAGATTTCTTCGGACAGTCCGTCCCCGTATATATCCGCATGATCGAAAAAGTTAGCGCCCTGCTCCAGCGCGGTTTGTATGACGATCTCTGCATTCCTTTTATCAAGCGACTTCATTCTCATACAGCCAACCGCCATCACGGGAACACTGAGATCGCTCACGCCAAGTTTCATCGTTCTCATTTCTTTTCAGCCTCCTTACTATGTTGAATAAAGATATAAATCGTTTGCATCGCAGCCGCGTTTGCATTACAATACAATTATAAAACTTAAAGCAAACTTTAAGTCAAGAGAGAATTATGAATGAATTTGGGAGAAAAAAATGAGCGGATATTCGATTAAGCAGGTTTCAGACAGAACCAGCCTACCCACACATACCCTTCGATATTATGAAAAGGAAGGACTGCTTCCCAACATAAACCGAAGCGCAGGCGGCAGCCGCCGCTTTTCGGATGATGATCTGGAAGCGCTTGAGCTCATCTGCTGCCTCAAAAGCACCGGTATGCCGATAAAAAAGATAAAAGAGTTTGTGGAACTCAGTGCACAGGGAGACCGGACACTCAAAGAACGCTGTGAGATTCTCTATGAGCACAAGCGTGCTGTGGAGGAGCAGATAATAGCGATGGAAAAGCATCTGGCCAAGGTAAAATGCAAGATCGAATGTTTTTCAGCTCAGTATGAAGAATATCAAAAGCAGCAAGCAATATAAAGGAGAAGAAAATATGATTCAAAATGCATCAGAAGCAGAAAAATCAGCGATAATGATTGCGGCACAGAGCATGTGCGCAGCGGCGCGTACCGCCCCTAAAACAAAAGGCGTAGACCATATCAAGACCTGCATCATCACAGGACAGGAAAAGGACGAGCTGGCCGATGAAATGGATCGCCTTTCAGAGGTTTTAAACTACGGCTTTTTTATTCGTGACGCGAAGTGCATTCGCAGCAGTGAGGCTGTCGTGATGATCGGCACCACGTTTGATACGCGCAAGCTGCAGGAAGGCTGTGCTTACTGCAACTTTGAAAACTGCACTGACTGTACCAATAAAAACGGCGTCTGCGTATATGACCCGATGGATCTAGGCATTGCGCTTGGGTCGGCAGTGTCTATCGCAGCAGATGCGCGCATTGACAACCGTATCATGTTCTCCGCAGGCAAAGCGGCGCTGAGCCTTAGACTGATGGATGACGATGTGAAAATTGCGATGGCGGTTCCGCTGTCGGCGGCGGGCAAGTCGCCGTTCTTCGACAGAAAGAGGTAGTTTTTAAGATGTGAAAAATCTGCCTATATGTCGTATGTTGTAGAAATTAATACATAATTAGGTTATAATAGCATGAATAATAATTTAAAGGAAGAGTATATGCTATTAGACTATTTGGTAGAATACTGCGACTCCGAGTATAAAAAAGTAGTATGTGAAGATTGTAACCACCCATCTGAGTGCAGTGGGAATTGCAGTAATTGTTTGGATGAAATTCATTGGCCAGATAATAATCCTTTTGGAAAAGAAAAATATGACTGTATCAAAATGTTGAATTATTATGTATGTAAATATTCTTATAAATATTGCTCAGAAATACAATACGCCCTTAATATTCTTAATGGTTTTAAAGATTTAGATTACTATAAAATAATGTCGATTGGTTGTGGGGCAGTACCTGATCTAATGGCAATTGAGCAATATATAAAAAGAAATGGACTTAACACTCCTGTTGAATATAAAGGATATGATATTAATAAACTTTGGAAATCAATTCATGGTGAAATAAAGAGATATTGCGATAAAAAACAGCTTATATTTGATATTCGATATGTTGATGCTATAGAGTATTTTAAAAAATACTATGTGGAAAATGTGAATGTATTAGTGCTTCAATATGTTATATCTTATTTTTATAATACAGACCAGATATGTGAAATTGAATCTTTTTTTGATGATTTGATCCGCAGTATTATACTAAGAAAAGATAAGGGGAAACAACAATATATTATAATTAACGATGTTAATAGCTGTTATAGAGGTAGGGACTATTTCCTAGAGCTCCTAAGAAAATTAAAAGAAAATGATTTGCATGGGTTAGTCTATCAAATGTATTTTGATTATAAAATCAGAAATAAAAGTCAAAGATTTGGTGATGCATATGGCTCTGTTATGTGCTTGCATCGGATACCTAATAACATTATAAAAACATACAGTAGCGCGAGATATTGTTCAAGTGCTCAGCTATTAATAGAAGTGAGGTAACAAATGATCGTCAGTGCGAGCCGGAGAACAGATATACCCTGTTATTATTCTGAATGGTTTATAAACAGGATTAAGCAGCGTTTTGTAGTTGTGCGGAATCCCATGAATGCTCATCAAATGAGCAAGATAGACCTGTCACCTGACGTGGTTGATTGCATAGCTTTTTGGACAAAGAACCCAAAGCCCATGATGCCTTCTTTGGGCGAGCTCAAGGACTATATGTATTATTTTCAGTTTACTTTGAACGCGTATGCGACAGATATAGAGCCGAATGTGCCTTCAAAAAATGACCGAGTGATTCCCGTATTTCAGCGCTTGTCGGATAAAATAGGGCCGGATAGAGTGATATGGCGATACGATCCGATACTCATCAATGATAAATATTCAGTGGAACATCATATCAAATACTTTGAAAGAATCGCAAAATCTTTAGAAGGTTATACAAAAAAGTGTACAATCAGTTTTATAGACTTTTATCGCAACACAACGAAAAATATGAAAGGCTTGCATATCAAAAAAAGCACACCGGTGGAACAGACTGCCCTGGCAAAAAATCTTTCTGAGATTGCCGCTTCATATCATCTAAAAATGGACACTTGTGCGGAAGCTATTGATCTTAGCAAATATGGGATTGCCCATGCGAAATGCATCGATAACGAACTGATAGAAAAGCTTATCGGCTGCAAACTCAACGTTCAAAAAGATAAAAATCAGCGTATGGAATGTGGCTGCGTATCCAGTATCGATATCGGGATGTACAATACGTGCAGGAATGGATGTAAGTATTGCTATGCAAACTATAGTGAAAAAACAGTAAGAACAAATATGCAGAACCACAACCCGATATCCCCGCTATTGTGCGGTGAGCTGACCGACGACGATGTGGTTAAACAACGTACAGTCAAATCACTTAAAGAGCGTCAAGTTACTTTTTTTGACCAGTAACGCTTGTTTTTTAGAGCTGGACTTGCGGGGGAATATCGGGTGAGCATGCGCGTGCATGGGCGCGCCTGTCTGCCCACAGATTCTGCGCCAAGCCTGCCGTCACAAGAACGCCGCCTAAAAGATTGTTAAAGGAGAACATGCCGGTCAGCACCATATCGACAAGGATGCCTGAAAACACCTGGCCAGCAAACAACAGCAGCGTCATGTAAAAGGATGATATCTTGCATACGGCTGCATTGAGCAGCGTGACCACGCACACGCCGATGATGCCGCCGAGGTATATCCAGGCCTTTGATGACAGCGAGAACTGCATAAGCATGGGTTCCCCTCTTCCGGCAAAAATCAGTATCATAGCCGAAACCGTTAACCCCACGCCATAATTGAAAAACGTGCTTGTCATTATGCCCGTGTGTTGTGCAAGAGAGGCGTTGATGGTGCGCGATACCACGATAGACACACCCGTTAGCAGCGAGACGATGATGGGGATTATCGCGTCCATTTTCGCACCCATGACCATCAATGCAATACCGAGCACCACAAGAGCGATACCGATGAGCTTGGTTTTGACAAAGGTGTGCTTGGGCATATTAAAAAATCCGTATTGATCGAAAACAAGCGATGTGAGGCATTGGCCGAGCAAGCCGATAGCGAGAATCGCGGATACGCTTATTTTACCGAAAGCCATATTGTTAAACACCACAGTGGCAACACCGAAAGCGCCGCCGAGGTACAGATAAAAAGGCAGTTTTTTGGCCGCAAAGAAGCGCTCTTTACGTATTGCCAGCAACATGGATATAAAAACCAAACCCACCAAATGGATAACCACTGTGGCGGAATACAGACCGTAGTATGATGTGAGCTGGCCATTTATGGCGACCATCACGGCGACAAATACGCCGCCCAGAACCGAAAGAAAATGATACATAAACGCATCCTCCATGGGGGCATAATATCACGGCTGCTTGACGGCGAATATGACATATGTCATATTGTTATAGAGCTTATTTTGGTGTGAGGTGGATGATATGGTTAAAGAAAAACTGCTCATCATGCATGAAAGTATTTTGGCTGATTATGGTCTCGGTGGACTGGATTTGAGTGAAATTTGTGTTATCCGATATCAGAGCGAAGAATTTATTATTCAGCAAGGGCACTTGTGCCCGTATATACTAATTATTTTGGAAGGCAGAATGAAGGTTTTTAATACGGCGTCAAACGGCAGGACACTGTTGTTTTGTTTTAATACGACGAAGGGCATCATGGGAGAAGTCGAGTTCGCAATGGGTCTCGATACAGCCGCTTCCAGCGTTCAGGCAATGACTGACGTGACGTGCATTGGTATTCCGCGTTCGCGATATCAAAAGGAGCTCAAAAGCAATGCCGTGTTCATGAACGTGGTAAGCGCATCGCTGGCGCAAAAGATGTTCCGTTCGAACAACAACAATGCGATCAACATCCTTCAATCGCTGGACGCACGGCTGTGTGCGTATATCGCAATGACAAGCATCAAGGGCTATTTTAAAGAAAAGCTCACGGAGGTTGCGGAGATGCTCGGCACGAGCTACAGGCATCTGCTTCGCACGCTGGATAACCTCTGCCGCCAAGGGATTCTTGAAAAGACGCGTCAAGGTTATCTCATTAAGGATGAGGCAGCGCTCAAGCAAAAGGGCGGCGACTGCTATCTGCTGTAAGTGAACAGCCCCATAATAAAAGGACACGGTCGCAGCCGCATCTCTTATCAATCTTGATTTATATACTCTTGGTAATAATACGTCCTGCGCCAATAAGAACATCATCTTTCGCCATGCCGTTTGCCACGACGTGAGTGCCGTTCACAAACACATGGCAGATGCCTTCGGGACGCTCGGATGGGTCTTCTTTGCCGCAGACTGCCGCAGGGTCGAAGATAGTCACATCCGCAGGGCGGCCTTTTTTAAGATACCCCCGGTTTGGTATGCCGAAGCGGTCCGCCGTGGCGCCGGACATTTTTCTAATTGTCTGTTCTAAAGAAAGCGACTTTTTCTCCCGAGATAACTCAAGGAACCTTGGGAAGCAGGAGTAGGACGCCGCGTTTTGCACGCCGTATTCTTCAATCCACGCATCCGTCATAAACAGCGACGGTTCATGGCGCATCAGCTTGTCAATGATATCGTCGTTGTAATAGCGGAACATATTGACCCGGCCTTTGCCCTCGCTCATTTCCACGACTTTGATATAAGCATCCAGCTCGCTCGTTTTCCACATGGCGGCAATCTCGCTGATGCGCTTGCCGCAAATGTCCTGAGCGTCTTCTCCCGCCCATGCCACCTGAATATCGTCAAAGTTAAATCCAAGCACGCGCTTGGTCACCGCGATTTCAACGGCTAATCTTGCACGTACCATAAGACTGTTTCGTTTGTCCTTGGGCATGGATAGATACCAGCTCGGCAGTATCACAGTAATCACTGACACGCCGAAAGGCATGGCGTACATATCGTAGGCGAAATTCAAGCCTTCAGCCCGCGCATCGTCGATAAGCTTCAGACTTTCGTCCGCCGTTTTCCATGTCGATTTGCCCACAAAAATATGATGGGAATACTGCATCCGCACGCCTGTACGCCGTGTGAGCTCAATCATTTCCTTGAGCGCGCGAATATTATGCGCTTCTCCGCCTATCGGCGGATTATATGATGTGGACGCGGCAGACTGCGCGCGCGAGTGAACGGTTAAAATGCCATCGCGCTTCGCGACGATCTTTGCCGCCTGTTCCAGTTCTTCCGCGGTGGCATACCGGTCCGGCTCATACATTAGGCCGAAGGATAGGCCAAAAGCGCCCTGATCAAACGTCTCTTCAATCTTGGCATTGTGCAGCGTCATTTCGTTATCTGTGAATGCGCGGTTTTCATACCCGCTGAGGCCAATGCGGACAGTGCCGTGTCCCTGAAGCGGAATCAGGTTCAGCGGTGTTGTTTTTGCAGCGGCTTCACGCCAGCCGTTAAACAAGGAAAAATCCCTTTCTGCATCTCCCATTACAAATAGGCCGCCGCCGATCAGTGATTTATACGGAGTGTCTGATTGATAGCCAAACGGAGAGAATCCGCAGTTTCCGGTAACCTGTGAGGTGATGCCTTGCTCAACGAAAGGGCGAAAATAGGGAAGCGGGTTTTCACGTGCGGCATACCAGTCGTTATGCGAGTGCGCGTCAATAAACCCCGGCGCAATCACCATGCCTGTGCAGTCGATGACTTGTCCGTCAAAATCACTGCTTAAGTCCCCGTTTGTGATATCTCCGATAGTGCCGTCTTCAATAATCAGCGAGCCGATATAGGAAGGATCGCCGCTGCCGACGATAATGGTGCCGTTTTTTAAGAGCGTTTTCATAGGTTGACCTCCGATGAAGCTTAAGATTTTGTTAGATGAATAGAGAAAGGTTGCTATAGTGTGATTATACTTTTTGTATTATTATTGTAACAATACGCGTATGCGTTTGCAACAGTGTGGTATTGACGAGTTAATGCGCAGACAGCCGTTATCGGCTGCGGACAATTGCGGACAATTAAGGTTCGATCCAATCCGTCTGTTTAAATGCGCGTTGCTCCAATACGGCGCACATGATAAAATATCTCTCGTGATGAGGGACGAACAGGAGCGGTTTACATATCATTTCATATTGGCGGCAGGGCTTTTGCTCTGCGCGTATATTATCATGTACCGCGTGCTGGGGCAGAACCCGCTTTCGCACAGCGATTATGATTCGTATACGCGGCAGGCTGCGGCATGGTGGCAGGGGAAAGCTTATCTGCCTGATAACGTGACGTGGCTGGAGCTGGCCGAGTTTAGCGGCAGATATTATGTGAGCTTTCCGCCGTTTCCCAGCATCGTTCAGTTTTTGCTGTTTCCTGTTTTCGGCATGAACACGCCGGACAATCTCATCAATACGCTGTTTGGTTTTGGGTCGTTTGTGCTGATCTATCGGTTCATGATGCGCCGCGGCTTTGACGGTCTTTATTCCTCGTTGGCGGCACTGCTGCTGACGCTCGGCTCGAATTTGTTTTATATATCGCTCACGGGCTGGGTATGGTTTTCGGCACAGACGCAAGGCTTCTTCTTTTCGGTGCTGGCGGTTTATCTGATTGAAAGCCGCAGAAAGACAGCCTGGTATTTTTCGTTTCTGTGTATCGGCATTGCGTTTGCGTGCCGCCCCATGAATGTGATTTACGCGCCGCTGCTCTTCTATCTGCTGTATAAAAAGAACGAGGAAGACAGCAAAATAAGAACATTTGTTCGATGCGCTAAATATGTGCTGCCTCTGGCGGCAGTGGGCATATCTGCCGCGGCGTATAATTATATGCGTTTTGACAATATATTTGAGTTTGGCCACAATTACCTGCCTGAGTTTAAATACACGCCGCAATTTGCGCCTGAGTATGTCCCGGGAAATTTCATGGAGATTTTAAAGCTGCCGGGGCCTCAGAATGAAAATTTCTGGCCTGAGTTCAACGGGACACTGTTTTTTCTCGTCAATCCCGCGTATGTGCTGCTGGCCGTACGGCTGGTGCAGCAGCGGCTGGATAACAAACGCATCATATACCTCATATGCCTGATCGTGCATACCATACTGATACTGTCCCATAAGACGATGGGAGGGTGGCAGTTTGGAAGCCGGTATCTTGTGGATATGCTGCCGTTTATGCTGCTGATAATAGGGGATAATCCGCCAAAGGAAGCCGTGCGAAGCAAAGCGGCGCTGCCTGCGGTTCTTGCGGCTGTCGGCATCGCGGTCAATGTGTGGGGAGCGGCATGGTATTACACATCATTTTAGGGAGACGTTATGTATTTAAGCAGCCTTGTGCTAAAAAATTATCGCAGCTATGAAAGCCTGACCGTCTCGTTTTCGGACGGTATCAATATCTTGCAGGGCAAAAATGCCGCAGGGAAGACGAATGTGCTGGAAGGCGTTGGTTTTTTGAGCATGGGCAAATCGTTCCGCACCCAGAAGGAAGCGGAATGCATACGCGAGGGCGCGCAGTCCGCATATATCAAGGGCGGCATTGTCAAAAAACAGGGTCAGCTTTCTGTGGAAGCGCTGCTTTCTGTGCTGGAAAAAAAGAGTCTCAAAATCAGCGGCCAGCCGGTCAAAAAAATGGGCGAGCTTTTCGGCAACTTTATTGCGGTGGTGTTTTCGCCCGAAGATTTAAAGGTGCTCAAAGAATCGCCGTCGCTGCGCCGCCGGTTCATCGATATGGAAATCTCCAAGCTAAAGCCTGCTTACTTTTACGAGCTTCAGGAGTATAACAAAGCGCTGGCACAAAAGAACGCGCTGCTAAAATCGCGCATGGCAGAGAATCAGTTAAAAAAGCTGGTGACGATATTTAACGAGCAGCTTGCGGCGCACGGCGCGCGCATCATTAACGCGCGGCGGGCATTTTTGGAGAGGCTCGACGAGTTGAGTCGTGCCGTGCATCACGATCTCACAAACAGTGAGACGTTGAGTCTTAGATATAAATGCAGCGTGACAGGGGACGATGTTCAAAAGGCATTGTTTGAAAAGATGGATAAATCATTATCGTCTGAAATTGAGCAGGGCTTCTGTCTATACGGGCCGCATCGTGAAGATTTCGCAGCATCATTAAACGGCGGTGAAATCAAGGCGTATTCATCGCAGGGGCAGATCAGAACGGCGATGCTGTCACTTAAGCTTGCGACGTTTGAAATTGCGCGGGCTGATTTTGGAGAAAGCCCGGTGCTGCTGCTTGACGACGTGTTTTCCGAGCTGGACGCTGCGCGGCAGAACGCGCTGCTCGAGCGCATACGCGGCGCGCAGTGTTTTATTACCACCGCTGTGCCATTAAAGTGCGCCCACGCACATATTTATACCGTCGCTCAGGGAACTGTCAAATCAGTATCGTCATAAAAAAACCGATACAAACGCCGAGGAGCGCGCAAAACGCCTTGTGTTTTCCTGCCGCGGGTATCAGTTCTTTGAGAGAAATGTAGAGCATCGCGCCGCCCGCAAACGCAATACAGAATGAGATCATTTCCCTGGAAATACTGCCGATGGCTGTGCCGACCACCGCGCCGAGCGCTGTGGGCAGTCCTGTCAGCAATGCAAGTAAGATTATGCGCCTTACCTTCATGCCGGACAGCCGCAGGGGCAGGCATACCGCAATTCCTTCGGGGACATTGTGAACCAGCATAAGCAGCGCAAGCGTCAGCGCCATGCGCCGGCTTTCCACGAGAGACGATCCTACCGCAAGGCCTTCAGGCAGATTGTGCATCGCGATGCCGATAAGCACAAGTATGCCCATTGAATAAAGAGAAGGCTCGCCTTTATGAGAGAAAAGCGGATCCGCCAGCGCAAAGAAACAGCCGCCCGCCGATGCACCGACACACATGCGCAATAGTCCGCCGAGCTCCTCGCTTTCCAGCAGCATATCAAAAAAGACCACTGCCACCATCATGCCGCCTGCAAACGCAAGAAACGGGCGCGGTTCTGGCGCTCTTCTGCCAATCAGCATGGCAAGCAGCCCGCCGATGACGGTTCCCGCCGCGCCGACGACACTTCCAAGTAAGCCGCTTATCAGATACATTGGATTACCTCACCGTTTACTATCTCCTATGTATACGCGGCGGCGAGCATATGGTATGCAAAGGGAGTGCTATTAGATAAGATATCGCTGCATTTTTACATAATAATCTTATATTATTAGTCTTGACTGTTCCCCAGGGTGCTGGACTAAGATTTTATTTGAGGTGAGAAATAATGCTGATTAACGATGTGTGCAAAGCGACCAATCTGACTAAAAAAGCAATCGAGTATTATATACAAAAGAAGCTCGTTAATCCTGATGTTCTTGAAAACGGATACAGGGATTTTTCTGACATTGATATTGAAAAGCTGAAAAAAATAGCGGTTTTACGCAAGCTGGATGTGGGTACCGAGGCAATACGAAGCGTGCTGGCGGATCAAAGCCAAGAGACCATTCGAAATCTAGCTGTTCTTAACAGAATCAGGCTACAGCGTGAAAAGGCCAAACAGGCGTTGCTCGATCGGCTAAGCGTTTCGCAGGACTGGGATGAGATTAATTCACAGATTGAAGAGAGAAGCATAACAATAGCGGAAAGGCTTTTGGATGCGTTTCCTGGTTATTATGGGCGTTTTATCAGCCTCCATTTCGCGCGTTTTCTTGATATGCCAATAGAAACACATGAACAGCAGGAGGCATATGAGGAAATTATCCGTTTTCTTGACGGTGTTCCGGCTATGGCATTTCCGGAGGATGTGCAGGATTTGATGACGCAGAGCACAAAGAATATCAGCGCTGAGAGCATGAGCGAGATAAATGAAAAAACAAAACAGTCAATTGAAAATCCGGAAGTATTTTTGTCCGAAAACAAAGAGATGCTTGACTGGTATCTGGCATATAAAAAGTCGGATGAATATAAAAACTCACCGGCATGTCGGCTTCAGGCACTGCTCAAAGAATTCAGCACCTCAAGCGGATACTATCATGTTTTTATTCCGGCTATGAAAAAGCTAAGCCCATCCTATGCTGATTATTATTCGAAGCTGGAGACAGCAAACGAAAAGCTCCTGTCCCGCTATCCCGAGATTAAGAATCTAGACTGTTAATAGGCAAAAATAGCGGTATCCGTTAAGGACACCGCTATTTCAGTCTTAATTTTTCATTTTTAACTGTTAGTCACTACCTTTGCTATTGGGACTTTGGTTAACGAAGATTTTATTCTTATGCTTATCGAGTGCCAGTAATAACGGTAAGCCCAGAGCATAACACGCGATGATTTGTCCGGCAGCAACCCACAATACAGATTCCCAGTACAGTATGCCCAGATAGTATTGTAAGATACCGGCCACCACGAACGCATTGATGGCCACGGCGGGCAAAGGCACAAGCCATTTGGGACGTATATACCGCGCTCCGATGGCAGCAGCCAGCGTCGCGAGCGAGCCGAATAAAATATCGTAAGGCCCAAGAGGACTCCCTGCGAGATTGGACAGCAGACAGCCGATAAAAAGCCCCGGTATGGCTGAGGGCGTGAAAAACGGCAGGACACATAATGCTTCGGATATACGCACCTGCGGCGTCATGTAGCTTAAGGGAATACTGGCCATCGTCAGCGCAAAGTACAGCGCCGCAATGATACCAGCTTCAGCCATAAAGCGAGGAGTTAGTAACTTCTTGTTCATTTCATTTTTAACAGATGCCAATACGGTACCTGTCCGGATTTTGTGATCCGGCCTCCTTAGTTTTATTTATGGACAGGATGGTTTCGAACTGTCCGACAGGCTTTCGCCCGACCGATGCATTGTAACATAGATAATAAAAAGCGGCAACGATGGGTTGCCGCTTGTCTTATCAAAAGCTTCTTTTGTCATTCGTTCCACTTCGTAGTCGCTTGCGCTCATAATCATCTAGCATCTTAAACGGACCACAGTAAACGATGAGTAGCTGTTACTGTCATTCTGAACGAGCATTGCGAAGTGAAGAATCTGTTACAGGTCCTATTCTACTTCGTAATCGTCACTTTGCTTCTCACTACGCAGTGAACCGGATGACCCAATATGTTACTTATCATAATAATGACTAGATATGGGGTCTGTCGACAGCCTGAAGGCAACAGAAGAGCTGCCGCCAATGCGTGTCAAATATTTGTGGGTCAGCTCACCACGATGTTGGCGATACGGCCCGGCACGATAATGACTTTGCGCACTGTCTTGCCTTCAAAAAGCGCCGTGAGCTCCGGCGTGGACATAATCTGCTTTTCAATGTCCTCTTTGGCCGCGTCTGAGGCCACGTTGAACTTGCCGCGTACCTTGCCGTTTATCTGAAGCGGCATCTCGATGGTATCGAGCACAAGCGCGCTTTCGTCGCATTCGGGATACGGCTGATTGAATACGGAATATTCTTCGCCGAGCACTTCCCAGAGCTCTTCCGCAAAGTGCGGCGCAAAAGGCGCAATCAGCTTGACAAGAGCTCTTGCTGCATCAGCCGAGACGGCTTTGTCAGGAGAAGCATCAAGATATTTAACCAGCGAATTGGTGAACTCCATGAGCCGCGCAATCGCCGTATTGAACGAAAATGCTTCCATATCGGCGGATACGTGTTTGATGGCGTAGTTCTGCGCGTAAAGAATATCTTTTTTGCCCGCGTCGCTTGAAGCGTTCACGTCCTTTAAGCGCAAGACGGTACGCTCAACGCGCTCTAAGAAACGGTGAACCGCTTTTAAGCCGTCCACGTTCCACGGGCCGCCTTCCATATACGAGAACCCAAAGCCAAGATATGTTCTCAGCACGTCGCTGCCGTATTTTTGTATATATTCGTCGGGTGAAATGACGTTGCCGCGCGATTTGCTCATGCGCGCGCCGTCGGGGCCCAGAATGACACCCTGATGCACCAGCCGCGTGAAAGGCTCTTCAAAATTCACATAGCCCATGTCTTTAAGCGCCATGGTGAAAAAGCGCGCGTATAAAAGGTGCATGCACGCGTGCTCCGCGCCGCCCACATATGTATCGACGGGCAGCATTTTGTTGATCCAGTCGGTATCGAATGCTTTCTGATCGTTCTTGTTGTCCGGATAGCGCAGGAAATACCACGAAGAGCACACAAACGTGTCCATCGTGTCAGCGTCGCGCACGGCCTTACCGCCGCACTTGGGGCAGGTGGTGTGCATGAACGATTCGGATTTAAGAAGCGGCGACGTACCGTCCGGCGTGAAGTCCACATCGTAAGGCAATCTAACAGGAAGGTCTTCCTCAGGCACAGGCACTTCTCCGCATTTGTCGCAGTACACGACAGGGATGGGCGTGCCCCAATAGCGCTGGCGTGATATCAGCCAGTCGCGCAGGCGGTAGTTGATCTTGAAATCACCCTTGCCTTGTGTCTTGAGTTTTTCAAGTATCGCTTTTTTACCTTCTTCCACAGCGAGTCCGCTGAACTCCTCGCTATTAACAAGCACGCCGTATTCCACATATGGCAATGTGTCGTCTTCGCCATCACGGCCCTTAACCACACGCTCGATAGGCAGATTGTATTTTTTCGCGAATTCAAAGTCTCTTTCGTCGTGAGCGGGCACCGCCATCACAGCACCGGTGCCGTATGTGGCGAGTACATAGTCCGCCGCGTACACGGGGATACGCCGCCCGTTCACGGGGTTAATCGCATAAGCACCTGTGAAAACGCCTGTTTTTTCACGTGTTGTGGATAGTCTGTCGATTTCACTCGCTTTGGCGGCATAGGCAATGTATTCTTCGACGGCCTGTTTTTGCTCGTCTGTGGCGATTTTCAGTGTAAGCGGATGCTCAGGCGCGAGCACGGCATATGTGCAGCCGTACAGCGTATCGGCGCGCGTGGTGAAAACAGTGAAACTGTCGCCGTTCTCCAGCTGAAATGTGATTTCGCCGCCCGTCGATTTGCCGATCCAGTTTTTCTGCATCATCTTTGTCTTTTCAGGCCAATCAAGCTTGTCTAAGTTTTGCAGCAGGCGTTCGGCATAATCAGTGATTTTAAAGAACCACTGCGTCAGGCTCTTGCGCACCACAGGTGTATCACAACGTTCGCAGCCGCCGTCTACCACCTGCTCGTTGGCAAGCACCGTGTTGCAGCATTCGCACCAGTTGACCGGCGCTTCCTTACGGTAGGCCAGGCCGCTTTTATACAGCTGCAAAAAGCACCACTGTGTCCATTTATAATAGTCAGGCATGCATGTTTTGACCTCGTAATCCCAATCGAACATCGCGCCCATGGCTTTCAGCTGCTTTTCCATGGTCTCGATATTTTTGAGCGTGGAATCTTCGGGATGAATGCCCGTTTTAATCGCATAGTTTTCGGCGGGCAGGCCAAACGCATCAAAGCCCATGGGCTGGAAGATTTCATACCCCTTCATGCGCATATAGCGCGCGTATGAGTCGGTAAGGCCGTAGTTATACCAGTGCCCAAGATGCAGCCGCGCTCCCGACGGATACGAAAACATCTCGAGTATGTATTTCTTTTTGTCCACACGGGATTTGTCAAAGCTGTATAGCTTCGTTTCTTCCCATTTACTCTGCCACTTTTTTTCTACCTGCAACAAATCCATTTGTTTTTCTCCTAAGCTGTTTCACTTCTGAACATTATTATATATAACGACAAAAAAAGCAAGCGCTAATGCGCTTTATACTCGCTTTACTGCTACCCTGCGATCGTCGCTATTGCCATAGCGCTCGCGCCTTCACCTGTGCCTTCAAAGCCCATGCCTTCGGTCGTCGTGGCCTTGACACTCACAGACTCAATGCCGATGCCCAGTGTCTGCGCGATACGGCTTCTCATCTCGTCGATATACGGCGCGATCTTGGGTTTTTGCATAATCAGCGTCGCGTCAATGTTAACGATCATGAAGCCTTTCTCTGTGATAATATCGCGTGTTCGTGCCAGCAGATTAAGGCTGCTTGCGTCCTTGAATTCATCCGTGCATGGGAAATGTCTGCCGATGTCGCCCAAGGCGGCGGCACCTAAAAGCGCGTCCATAATGGCGTGCAGCAGCACGTCGGCATCGCTGTGGCCTAAAAGGCCGTGCGTGTGCGGTATATTCACGCCGCCGAGTATCAGCGGACGGCCTTCCACGAGTCTATGCGCGTCGTAGCCTGTGCCCGTACGCACGGTTTCTCCCGCGATCATGCGTCCCAGCAAAATATCCTCCTGTGTGGTAATTTTTATATTGTCGTAACCGGCGTCCACAACGCTGACAAGATGCCCGATACGCTCGACTAGCCCGCATTCGTCCGTACCTAAAAAACCGTCTGCGGCGGCAGCTTCATGCGCTCTTTTCAGCAACTCAAAGCGAAACACCTGCGGTGTTTGTATATTGACGAGACGGCTTCTGTCCAGCGTCTCTTTGATAATATCGCCGTCCACCACTTTGATGGTGTCGCGCGTTTTCACACCCGCGGCGGCGGCGCCTGTCTCGCAGGCCTTTTCCACGCAAGCGCGGATGACCTCGGGTTTAATAAAACAGCGCGCACCGTCGTGCACGGCCACGATATTCGCTTCCTCAATGGAACGGAGCGCGTTTTCCACTGAAAACTGGCGTTCGCTTCCGCCTTCCACAAGCGTGAAGGGCAGGCTCAGCACTCGTTTTGCGGCATTTTCAGTTTTTTCTTTGTCATCATTGCGATATACAAGAACGATATGGTCAAAACAGCCGCTTTGATTAAAAGCAGTCAGTGTGCGCTCCAATACGCTCATATTCCCGATACGGATGAACATTTTGTTGCGGCCATGGCCCATACGCTGTCCGCTGCCCGCGGCCAGCACCACGCCATAGGTTTTAGCCATTGTTGCGCGTTTCCTCGAGTATTTCATACATATCGCCTGCGGCTTCCTTACGCACCGTCTCAGCAAGGCTCAGCACTTTGACCTTGAGCGTGCTTGAACCAAAGCGAATCTCCAATACGTCGCCGATTTTGATATCTTTGCCTGCCTTGCCCACGTTGCCGTTTACCAAAACGCGCTGTTTATCGCATGCTTCGCTGGCGACTGTCCGCCGCTTGATGATGCGCGACACCTTTAAAAACTTATCCAGTCTCATAAAATCCCTCGTTTTTGTTCCATTATAGCAGAAATGAAAAAACACACAAATGAAAAAGAGGGAGCCATAAGCCGTGGGGTAAAAATTAATAACCAGTTATGATATAATATGTATACTAAATTTGATCATGTTGAGGTTATACAAGGAGGCATAATAATTATGTTTTGCAGTAAATGCGGAAAAAAGCTGAATCAGGATGCAAAGTTTTGTGATCATTGCGGCAAAGAGGCTGCGAGCACAGAGTCGGTGTCTGTGCCAACTGCGGAGCCCAAGGTCTCGAAAAGCGAAAGCCCGGCACATAGGAATCTGCTGTTTGGCGCTTGCGGCACGGCGGTGGGCGCGATACTGCTCGCCGTTATTCTTTTTGTGACGGGTGTGTTATCTTTTGTGGGCACAACAACGGTTGAAGGGCCCGGCTTTGCAACACCGGAAGACGCAGCCAAAGCGTACCTTATGGGTCTTCAGGATCAGGATGTAGACGCAATGCTTTCGGCCTTCACTGTGGAGAGCTATGCGCAGCGTTACGATTTTTCGGCAATGGTGGAACGGATAAGGTCTTATCAGCCCAATTTTGAAATGCGTCTGCCCAATGCCAACGAATATACCCGGCAGCTTAATATTGAGGGGCGCAGGAACCAGATCGTCAACCAGATCATAATCCAGTATATGACCTATAACACGCCGGAGGAACTGAACGATTATGCGCCCGTTACTTTCGATGGTCCCGAAGCGATAGCGGCGTTTTTGGAGAAATTCGAGGACGATACGCAGGATTATGTGTTCGCCGATATTGAGATTACCGGCACCATGCAGCCGGAGGATATGTCGGAAATGTATCTGGCGGATGTGAACCAACAGAATATCGCCAGACAGGCCGAAATATTTGGCGTGGATGCCGACGATGTCGCCAACGTTGTGATCACTTTTGAAGCTGATGGCCATGAATGGATTTTTTGTCCCCAGGCGATACGGTATGATGGTAAATGGTATCTGCAGTCGTTGCAGGGCAACATCGCCGTTCTAATAGCAATGTCACCTTATACTGGCGGTATTATACCCGTTGACGAGCTTGGCTTCTAGCAAGCCGATATATACAAAAAAACAGTCTGCGAAATGCCTTCGCAGACTGCTATACGTTTTTTTGCTTAACTCATGATGAGTATTTTCTGTCCCGGTTCGGCAATGTCGCCGATCTCTGGATTGAATTTTTTAACGGTATCAAGCGTTGTGGTGTAGCGCTTGGCGATGTCCCAAGTGGTTTCCCCGCCGTCCGCGAAGTAAATGGTGATCCCTTGATTGCGCTCCGGTGCTTCGTCTATCTCGGCCATATCCGATACCAGCCGCATGGAGCTTTGCGCAAATGCCCTTATTTCCACATCCATCATGAACTTGACGCTGATATCTCTTCCCGTCCCTTCATACGTGCAGTATTCCACATCCGCATTGATTTCAATTTCCTGATCCGCTGTAATATCGTCCATCTGCACTTCAGCATCAAACGGCGTTTCTCCCGAATAGCTCCACATGCCCTCTGAGGATGTGTAGCAGAGGGTAAACATCATGAGCCCCTCTATGTAAACGCGGTCTGTACCCGGATGAACGGCAGCGATGGAAGGCGAGGCTTTCAGGCACACGATGCGCGATACGCTGGGCTCGGTAGCGGGCACGGATATCGTGCTTCGTGCGATGGCTTTGGTGCATTCCGAGAGCACCAGATGGCGGCATGTCTGCTCGTCGTACTTAAGATTCAATTTGTTTTTCAGTGAATAAGCGTCTTCTAAGTATTCGACTTCGTTATCCGCACGGGCGGCAGCCACGATGCCGATTTTGGCTGACACGCGGAATATGTCTCCGGCTTCTTCAGCGACGCTCACGTTTAAGTCAGCAAGGCTCGCATCCACCAATATCATATCCTCGGGCGACAGTTCTTCCGATGCCAATATGTGTCCGAAAGGAATCGATTCATTGTATTGCTGGAGGGGGGCGCCTTTGTCTGTGCTTAAATACAGCACGCTGAGCTTTAAGTCGCCTTCCACCACAATTTTAAGCTCCTCTGTATGCACGCTCCTCACCACGGGATAAGCATCGGCGCTTAATATTCTTTCGGCGATGGGCAGCGCCTGCGGCAAACGGACATCTTCACGCATCATCATCGTGTCGTGTTTTTGGTTTCTCGTCACCTTGAGCCGCCTTTTTGCCATTCTGACTTGAAGCTCACTGTCGGCTCCTGTGACGGCTTCGCAGCTTTTTGCCATGCTGCCCCGAAGGCCTACCGATACGATCCCCTTCACATACACAGTGCGTACGTCTTCAAGTGAAAAGCTGACGTCCTTGACGCTGCCCTTTGCCGATAGTGTCATACCTGCGCCAGCACCCGCCATTTCTTCCGAGTGACGGAACGGTGAAGAAGCCTCGAAAGAATCAATGCTGCCGTCAATCGTCATATAAACGACGCTGAACACCACATTGCCGTCCATGAACACTTTGCCGTCTGCAGGCTCTGCATTCACATGGATGCGGCCCTGTATAAACAAAACGCGGTCGATTTCGTTTTTTTCAGCAGGTAAGGACAGCCTTCCTTCCACAATGCTCTCGCTTAAGCGGGGCTGACAGGCTGTTTCTGTTTTAAAAGACGCTTTTCTAATTTTCATATCGTTTCCCTCTCTTTTAACGATCGTTCTCTGTAATAAATATATAGTTATTCACGCAAGATTATTCCCGCAAATGTGCACATAAATAGGGGAAATTCACAGAATATTCACATACGCTATATACAGGCTTTGATATAATCGGGTTGAAAAAAGCGCGGAAATATCGGACTTTTCATAAAGGAAGGGAGAAAAAGGTGATAGAGGCCCTAAGTGTCTCGAAGAAATTCGGCTCGCACTATGCTGTGAAAAATGCCTCGTTTACCATCGGCAGCGGTGAGCGCGTTGCCTTCTTGGGCCGCAGCGGCGCGGGCAAGACAACCATGATGAATATACTGACGGGATATGTGTCCGCCACGGACGGAAGCGTGATGGTGGACGGTATTGATCTGTTTAAAAAGCCCATGCAGGCCAAACAAAAGATCGGCTATCTGCCTCATCAGGCCCCCCTCTATCTTCATATGACGCCCTTTGAATATTTAGACTTTATGTGCACGGTTAAGCGTGTGCCCAAAGCAAGGCGCTTGGAATGCGCGGCAGACGCGGCGGATCGCTTAAAGCTTAAAGACAAGCAAAACAGCCCCATTAAAAACCTTTCTAAAGCGGACCGCGTGAGAACCGCGCTTGCGGGCGCGCTTTGCGCAGACCCTGATATTTTGATATGCGATGAGCCTACAGCGGGGCTTGAACCGGGGGACATCACACAAATCAGATCGGTGATTCGTGATATTAAAAAGACAATCATTGTGGCGACGTCCAATATCCAGGAAGTCATGGCGCTGTGCAGCAAGGTCATCATCATGCACGAGGGACATATTGCGGCACAGGATGCGCTGGAAAACTTCTCTCATGCGGCGGGCGGAAAAAAACGCGTATTGGTGAGGCTGGCCGCCGGGCATGATACGGGGCTTGTGCTGCTTAAAAACATAGACGGTGTGGACGCGGTGGAATGTATCGGCACCAAAGAGCGAGACACTTACGATTATGTTGTGGATTCATATCATAAAGACGTGCGCGCCGATATTTTTAAGTGTGCGGCCAAGGCAGGCATCGTGCTGCTTGGCTTAAAGCCCCAGTCGGTAACGCTCGAAGATGTGTTCTATCAGCTGACCTGCCAGAGCGGGGGGGTGGCGGTATGAGCGCGATATATAAAAAAGAGATGATCACGTATTTTCATACGCTGCCCTGCTATATCTTTATGTCAGCCTTTCTGCTTTGCGGCGGCCTTCTTTTTTCTTCGCACAATATCATCGGACAAAGCACAGATCTAAAGCCGGTTTGGAACGGCCTTTTGTATATAACGCTTTTGGCGATGCCGGTGCTCACAATGCGCCTGATAGCCGCAGAGCGTGCGGATAAGACGGACGTGCTGCTGTTTACCGTGCCTGTGCCCTCATGGAAGATCACGGCAGCGAAGTTTTTCTCGGCGCTCACTGTGTTTACCGTCACGATATGTTTTTCACTGCTGTATCCCTTGATTTTGTTTATGCTGGGTGAACCCTGGTGGGCACAGATTCTTAACGGGTATTTTGGCGTTTTTCTATTGGGCATGCTGGCTGTCTCCATCGGCCTGTTTATGTCGGCGCTCATGAAACGCTCATTTGCGGCGGGTCTCTCGACGCTTGGCGTGATGCTTTTCATCATGCTGATCAATACGGTGATTCCGCTTATCGGCAACAGTTTGATTGGAACGGTGATGCTGCGGGCCGCGCCGCTCAGCAACGCGGCTTACTTCATAAACGGTTTTATCAGCATACCGTCCATCGTCTATTTTTTAAGTGTGACGGCGCTTTTTCTTTTCTTGACCACGCGGATGCTGGAACATGCGAAATGGTCGAAAGGACGGCGGTCATGAAAAAGATGTCACAAAAATGCGGCAGACGCCGCAGACGGCATGCTTTCTATGCGGCGGCATTTGTGGCCGCAGCGACGATGCTCACGCTTGCGGCAAACGCCGGCTCGGCCATCTTGGGCGGAAGGCAAGGTCTGCAAATTGACATATCCAAAGAACGATATACGGTGCTCACACATGAAACAGAAAGCATATTGGACAGACTGAACCGTGACGTGTATTTATATTATACCGGCAGCACCGATGTTGATGATCTGCGCGTCACCCAGCTGCTTAAGAGCTATGCGGCAGCTTCACCGCGCGTGATGTACCGTCTTGTTGATCCGACTGTGCACCCGGGATTTACACAGCTGTATGATCCGCAGCAGACGGGCATAGAGCCCGGCAGCGTCATCGTGTCGGACAGCGACGGGTATTCAGGCCATGCACCGGGGCACTTTGAAGTGCTGCAAAAAGACGACCTCTATGTGTCTTCTGCGCCTTATTACGATGGAAGAGGCAGGCTGGTGTCCGATTATCGATACTTCAGAGCGGAGCAAAAACTCACCTCGGTGATTAGCTATATCATGACGGAGCAGAACTTGAGGGCCGTTTTCTTAAGCGGCCAGGAGGAAGAACCCCCGTCTGAAAGGCTTGTCAGCGATTTAAGCGGCCTTTTCTATGAGACCCGCATCAGTGATTTAACCGATGTACAGCTCAGCCCAAGGAACGATACATTGATCGTGATCAGCCCCAAAAGCGACTTAAGCGAGGCTGTGTACGAGAAAATCAAGCTGTTTTTCGAGCAAGGCGGCAAAGGCATGTTCTTTATTGACTCGGTGATGTCAGAAACGGATGATAATATCGCAAAGACAGAGAGCCACATCCGTTTTGACGCGCTGCTTTCAGGCTTTGGACTGTTGGCACAGCGCAATATTATTGTGGGGGCAGATCCTGCTCACACGTATATGTCACGCATGAACCTTGTGCCTTTACTCAGTCAGGACAGCCCCATCACACAGCCGATTACAGAGAACGGCCTGACACCCGTGCTCTCCTATGCGGGCGCGATCACAGTCTCTTATATTCACGGTGTGGATACAAGTGTGCTGCTGGAAACGGACGCATCCAGCTATGCCAAAACGCCGCAAGAAGCACTTGATACATCCAGCAAACAGGCGGAGGACATCACAGGCCCGTTTGTGATCGGCGTGCTGGCTAAAAAGGGGAATGCGCAGATGGCGCTGTTTGGTTCCTCTTCACCGGTGAGTACGGGTTACGGCATACCCGGCAACCGCCGGTTGTTCTTGAATACGCTCAGCCATTTGAATGGCAGGCAAGAAAGTGATATAATACCCCTGCGGACGATTTATGCCGCTTCTGATGATGAATATAAAATTAATATATCATCTGGGTTTGAAAAGGTTTTTTATATCGGACTCACAGCGGTGGTGATACCGCTGACTGTGCTGATCATCGGCATATCAAGATGCTACCGGCGGCGGCACATGTAAAACTTGCTTCAAACATTTTTTCATATATTTTTCGGGAGGCGCGAAAAACGCCTCTCTTTTTATTTTGATTTTTAAAAGAATGTTGATTAGCTTAATAATAAATCCGATCGTAGCTTATCGACATGCATAAACATAATATAGATCAAGACCTCTTCGAGACTTTTACTATGTCAATAAGCTGAGCGTATCACGTTACTTGCTAAGCTCCTCTAGGGCTTTCATTATCCTATCCATATTCGTAAAGGCTTTCGGGAGGGAGACATGTTTAACAGCTTTTACGTGATGAACGGTCTGCCCATCTGCGAGAAGATATACGGCAGTTATTCTGCCACGTACCCAATAACTCTGGTCAATATCATCGTCAATTTCGTCAACACTATGAAAATGATAGTCTATATAAGAGAACTGCCTAAGGCTGAACCAACGGAAAATACGCCTTCGGTATTTTATTCCAGTTTCCCATGTTTCCACTTCGCTTTTCTTTCTAAAAAACAAAGCAGTCACGCGGTCGAAAACGCTGTTCCCATGCATGCGCGTTCTGTCTAGGTGCCATATGGATTTAGGGTTGTACTTATGCAGCATTCTATGACTCTCTTTACCTTTTCTTTAGATAGTACAATAAATCATACCACTAAAAGAGATAATAGAAAATATCGGTTTTAGAATGTATTGAGTCTAAAACATTTTTATGGGACTTTATTTTATTTTCCGGATAAAGTTTTCATCGTGATGAATTTGAGAGTAATCGATCAACAGCAGCAAAGGGCGCTCAAATAGATGTTTGAACGACACCAGCACACAGCGCCGTTCAATTTCCCTTATGGAAAGCGGCTTCTCAAAATATGCTTCGGCCATTTGCCTGTCAGCAAAGAATTCCCTCAGATTCTCGGTATCCATGTGCAGGCCTTGAGGCCATGGCCCCGGCTTTTGCAGGCGCAGCCAATCAAAGCAGAGCGCTTCGCGCAGCGTATCTTCGTTCTTCTCAGATTTTGCAAATCCGAAAAGCTGCTCGAATACCGCCTGCTTTTTCTGCGACCGCGTAAAATAATCCGCGGCTTCCAGATGACGCGTGAATCGGTCAAAAAAAGCGAATGGTGTATCGAACAGGGGAATGACCATATCAAGCGTATTGCGGGCTTGGCGCTGGTTGTAGAGCATGTCCAGCACATGCTCAATGCGGTGAAGGCGGCGAAGCTCCTGATACGTCATGGAATCCGTTTTGAGCACCTCATACGGCGCATGGTCTGAATAAACGATACCGTATTTCTCCGCGTTTTTGCGCATGCGCGAACCTTTGAGCAGCTTTAAGAACCCAAGCTGAATCCTGTCCGCACCAACGCTGTAGGTATCGTTGAATGAGTCCGCAAAGCTTTCTGTTGTTTCCATGGGCAGCCCCGCGATTAAGTCCACATAAATCCGCAGATTATTCGGGCGGCAAAGCGCCGCCGTGTTTTCCAGAAGCTTTTGGGTATTGTGTGCGCGGCTGACGGCATGCAGCGTTTCTTCGTTGGTGGACTGTATGCCGATTTCAAGCTGAATGAGGCCTTTGGGCGCTGCGGCCAGAAGCGAAAGGGTCTGCTCACTTAAAAGGCTTGCTGAAATTTCAAAATGAAAATTCGTCGTGCTTTTTGGGTATTTTTCTTTAAGCGATATCAGCGCGGCAAAAATCTTAAGTGCGCGCGCATCGGGGTGATTAAAAGTTCTGTCTACCAGCTTAATCTGCTGGACATTCGCACGCATGAAATGCTCAAGTTCACGTTTGACACGCTCGAGAGGCAGGAAGCTTAATTTTTCTCCTGCCGACATGCAGTACGCACAGCGAAACGGACAGCCTCGGCTGGTCTCATAGTAAATCATTCGGTTTTCAAACATGGATAAGTTGTTGTATAAAAACGGCTGGCCGGCGAAATCATACGGCGGCGCATCAGCTGTTTCGATGATTCCCTGCGGCGTGCGAATACATGCAGACGGCGTGGTCTCAATGCTTTCGCCCAAAGCCAGACATTTGGTCAGATGCGCAAACGGTATTTCTCCGGTGCCGCGAATGATGATGTCAATAAACGGCCAGTCTTGCATCAGTTCAACGCAGTCAGAAGACACCTCCGGCCCGCCTAGCAGTACGAGACATTCCGGCAGTACCTTTTTTACAATGGATGCCACTCTTTTTATATGATCGATGTTCCAGATATAGCACGAAAAGCCCGCTGCGTCAGGCTCACGTGCAATAATATCCGCCGCAATATCTGCCGCGCTTTCATTAATGTTGTATTCGTCTAGCTGTATGGCTTCTCGGTCAAACGCCGCATGGTTTAAGCACAGCAGCGCAAGACTGCTGTGGGAAAAACGTGCGTTGACAGCGATGAGTGATATCTTTTTCATGGTTTTAAGTATAATGCGGTGTGAAAAATGGCGCAACGTGCAAATGTGTCAGTCAATAAACCAACATAAGCAATTCAAACCCTCCATATGGTGGTAGTAATGTATAAATAAATTATATAAGAGGTGGTTATATGTTTAGTTATGGTTATACTGCTCCGGCAGTTGGTATTATCATTCCCGTGTTGGCAGTGCTCGGACTGATACTCGGCATTGTTTTGCTTGCGGTTTTTTTACCTGCGAGAAACAGAGGACGCTATACGGGCGGCGCAAAATGGCTTTATGATTTCTTGAATTTCAACAAGTATTGGCTGTCTTCCATCATAAAGGTGTTGTATATCGCCGCAACCGTTGTGTGTGTGCTGGGGGGATTCATCTGCTTGTTCATTCAGCCGTTGACGGGGCTGGCTATGATCATTTCGGCAGTTGTTGTGCGGCTCGTCTATGAATTGATTATGGTGCTGCTCTCGATCAGGGAAAACACAGCCCAGCTTAACGATAATATTCTGCGTATGTCTCCGCAGCCGCCGCAGAATCAAGGGTTTGCGCCTCCGGCACCGCCCGCACCGCCTGCGGCTCCTGCGCCATCCAGCGCGCCCGCGCCCGTTCAATGCCCAAACTGCGGCACACCCAATGGACCCGGTTCCGCTTTCTGCATTAAGTGCGGCACAAAGCTTTAAAGGTTTTTTGACAAGCTCAGCAGGCTCCTTGCGGGGCCTGCTTTTTTTATTCTCATAAGTATTATAGTCAATAATCTTTATCACAATGTAAAATATATTTGACATGGTGTAAAAAACATGATACTTTATGATTGAAAATTACCAAATAAAAGGAGTTTAAAAAGCTATGTCTTATCAGGAGAAGAAAACGATCGCAAGCCTCGTATCGGTCGTATTGGTACTCGCGGCGTATTGCATTTTTGCATTTGCTCAAACAGGTATGGTGAGAGCAAGTTTAAAAGACTGGGCGGTTATAATGCTGATATTTATCGGTATCGGCATTGTGGCAGCCATTGTGATTCAAATTATTTTTCATATCGTAATCGCGGCATCCATCGCCATCAAAGACAAAGACTGCGACGATGAGAAAATCAATCAAGCTTTAAAGACGGATGCGGTCGAAGATGAAATGGTCAAACTCATCGAGCTAAAATCGTCGAGAGTCGGTTACGTGGCAACAGGAATCGGGTTTGTGGCAGGGCTTGTGTCACTCGTGCTGAATGCTGTGCCGGCGGTGATGCTCAATATCATTTTTATATCATGCAGCGTTGGTTCCATCATTGAGGGGGGATTGGGGCTGTATTATTACCACAAGGGTGTGGCCAATGGCTAAAAAAATACAGATCACAAACAACATACGAAAGCTGCGCTTTTTTGCAGATGAAATGACACAACAGGCGCTTGCCGAAAAGGCAGGGGTCTCAAGGCAGACCATTATTGCGGTGGAGGCGGGCAAATATTCTCCTTCGCTGGAGCTGGCTTTCCGCATTGCCGACGCCTTTCAAGTCCCGATAGGCGACGTGTTTGATTATGAGGTCAAAGGAGATAAGAAATGAAAGCCGTCGTTTATGACAAACAAGAAAAATTCGTTTATTGTGAAAGGAAAAAACCTGTTCCCGATGATAATGGCGTGCTCGTTAAGATTATCGCCGCATCGCTGAACGCGCTGGATTACCGTTCTTTACGCATGGGTATGATACCCAAGAATAAAACTTTCGGTGCCGATATTGCGGGACGTGTGGAAGCCGCGGGCAAAAACGTATCGGCGTTTTGCGAGGGCGATGATGTGGCGGCAGACCTTTCGGGCTGCGGCCTTGGCGGTTTTGCCGAATATGTGGCCGTGCCCCAAGGCGTCCTTGTGAAAAAGCCCGCTTCTGTATCGTTTGAAGATGCGGCGGCGCTGCCCGTGGCAGCGATAACCGCTTTGCAGGCAGTACGCGATAAAGGCGGCGTCAAAAAGGGTCAAAGCGTTCTTGTATGCGGGGCGGGCGGCGGCGTGGGCACGTTTGCCGTTCAGCTTGCCAAATATTTTGGCGCCCATGTTACCGCCGTCTGCGGTCCTAGCAGCGCTGAAACAGTGCTGGCGCTTGGCGCAGATAGGGTGATTGATTACACAAAAGAGAATTTCTTAAAGCTAGCAGTACAATATGATCTCATTTTGGCGGTGAACGGGTCGTATTCGCTTTCGGCTTATAAACGGGCGTTAAAGCCAAACGGCGCTTGCGTCGTGGTGGGCGGTGCATTGCGGCAGATATTTAAAACCATGTTGTTAGGGCCGTTTATGTCAATAGGCGGTAAAAAATGAGGCTACTTGGTGCGAAGCCCAATCCAGAGGATCTGGCATTTATACTTGAGCTCGTGGAGCAGGGGCAAATTAAGCCCGCTATCGACAGACGGTATACGTTGAGTGAGACTGCTAAGGCACTTGAATATTTAAGCCATGGGCATGCGCGCGGCAAGGTTCTGATCACAGTGCAGGAGGCTTGATATGAAAGCAGTCGTTATCACCAAATACGGAAGCCCTGACGTTATGCGTGTTGAAGAGGTATCAAAGCCGGTGCCCAAAGAGAATGAGCTGTTGATTCGCATTGAAGCCACAGTCGCCGCAGACTCGGACTGCGCTTTCCGACGCGGCAAACCGATTGCTTCCCGTTTATTTACGGGCATTACAAAGCCAAAGCATATCCCCGGCGACGTGTTTGCGGGTGTGATTGAGGAACCTGGGAAAAGTGAGTTCAAGCGCGGCGATAAAGTGTATGGCAGCAGCGGAACGCACTTTGGGACAAATGCGCAGTATATCGCGTTGCCTGAAGACGAAGCGGTTGCCCACATGCCTGATAATATCACGTTTGAGGAGGCTGCGGCCATCAGTGAAGGCTCGCTTACAGCGCTTCCGTTTTTAAGAGACCATGCAAAGCTGAAAGCGAAACAGCAGATACTCATTAACGGTGCGTCGGGCGGCGTCGGTGTGTATGCGGTGCAGGTCGCCAAATTTTTTGGTGCTCATGTGACAGCCGTATGCGGCGCATCAAGTGTGGAATTGATGAAAACGCTTGGCGCAGACAAGGTGATTGATTACACCAAAGAGGATTTCACACAGACGGGTGAGCGATACCATGTGATATTTGATGCGGTCGGTAAAAGCACGTTTAAAAAGTGTAAAAACGTGCTGGCCTCAGGCGGGATTTATCTCACCACTGTGCCCGCGGCGGGTGTTATGCTGTCGATGTTGATTACATCCAAATCAACAGGCAAAAAGGCCGTGTTTGCGGCCACCGGGCTTCGCAAACCTGCCGAAAAAAAACAGGATCTTATATTCTTAAAATCACTGGTTGAGCAAGGAAAGCTCATCGCCGTAATCGGCCAAAGCTTTTCGCTGGAGCAAATGGCCAAGGCGCAGAAATATGTCGAGACAGGCCATAAAAGAGGAAGTGCGTCTGTGCGGATAAACAACGGATAAAGGAAAACGGGCTGTTCGCAGCCCGTTTTAGATATGCTTATATGCTTTTCTCAATCACGCCTTTGAGGATGTTCATGCCCTTTTCGATCTGATCGAAGGATGCCATGGAGAAATTCAGCCGCATCGTGTTTTCATGCCCGCCCTCAGGGAAGAAGTGAACACCCGGTACATACGCCACACCCGCATCCACGCACTGCTTGAACAGATCCACGGCATTCATGTGCCCAGGCAGAGACGCCCAGATAAACAATCCGCCGTCCGGCTTTGTGTAAGTGATGCTTTCGGGCCATTCTTCCATTTTCTTAAGCATCGCGTCGCGTTTGTCGCGGTACTGCGCGCTGATAGATTCAATATGAGGTTCGGCTTTGCCGGAACGCATATACGCGTTGACTATTTCCTGGGAAAGGTTTGCCGTGTGCAGATCTTCACCCTGCTTGGCAATGTTATATTTTTCGATGATGCGCGGATCAGCAATAGCGGCGCCCACGCGCAGGCCCGGCGATATGATCTTAGAAAAGCTCATCAGATAGATGACCACGTTATCATCATCGAGACTCTTGATGGGCGGCACCGGCTGCCCTGAATACCGAAGGTCGCAGTAGGGGTCGTCTTCAAGTATCAGCACCCCGTGCTGCTTGCACAGCGCAACCATCTGCTTGCGCCGCTCAAAAGACATCGTCCGGCCCGTGGGGTTCTGGAACGTCGGGATCGTGTAGACGAACTTGGGGCGGTATGCTTTTAGTTTCTTCTCCAGATCGGCGATCACCATGCCCTCTTCGTCCATTTCGACGCCCTTCACGTCTGCTTCGTATGTCAAAAACGTCTGCAGTGCACCGATAAACGTCGGCGATTCTGCGAGTATCACGTCACCCGGGTTCACAAGCGTCTTTGCCGCTAGGCCGATGCCCTGTGTCGCGCCCGAGGTGATGATGATTTCTTCGGGCTTTGCGCTGATGCTGCGCGATTTCATCATATCGATGACCGTGCTTTTCAGGCTGCCAATACCCGGCGTGCCGCCGTATTGCAGTATCGCGCTGCCGTTCTCGCAGAGCAGCGATGCGGAGATTTCAGCGATGTCTTCCTTGGGGAAGCTTTCAGGCGATGGGTTGCCGCCCGCGAACGAGATCATGCCGGGCTGTGCGAGCAGAGCGAATATCGCGCGGATGGCGCTGCCTGAAACATTGTCGAGCCTTTTTGCAAATTCCATACGTTTTCCTTCCTTCTGTATATCAATTCTATCGGCGTAGCGCCGCATTTTTATTCTTTATCTCCCGCCCGTGCGAACGTGAGCACCGTGACGCTTTGCGCGCCTGCAGCTTTTAACACATTTGCGCATTCGGTGACCGTGGCGCCGGTGGTGAGCACATCATCGACGAGCAGCACGCGGCCCTGAACAGCCTGCGCCGCTTGGAAAGCGCCGTACATGTTTTCTTTACGCTCAACAGCGTTCAACTTTGTTTGAGACGGCGTGTTTCGTATACGTTTAATCGCCGCCATATAAGTTTTGCCTGTCAGCGCGGCAATGCGCTTTGCGAGCAGCTCCGCCTGATCGAAGCCGCGCTTGCGCCTTTTTTTGAAGTGCAGCGGCACATGGCAGACACAGTCGAATCCAGTGCGGGCATTGGCTATCGCGTGCAGCATGACCTGTGCCATGAACGCGCTGAGCCAGCGTCTGCATCCGTATTTATAGCTCTGTACGATATGCGCCGCATGGCCGTCATAACGGTATGCCGCATATGCGTCTAGGCCTGCCGCATTTGTCTGCCCCATACGAAGTGTGTCCATATCGGCCCCGCAGGCCGGACAAAGATACGCGGAAACGCCTTTTTCCGTGCCGCATACGACGCATCGCGGTATATACGGAAACAATGCTTCCCACAGCGCCGTAAAAAACCGCATCACATCGCCCCCAAGACCTCAATGAAGTCTTTGATTTCATGATCCAGCGTGGTGTAACGTCCGCGAATGCGGTTGTTCGCCACCATATATTCCACGGTGCTTTTCTGACCGATGATGATCACCTTTTCCATCGCCCGTGTGAGCGCGGTGTAGAGCAGGTTGCGAGACAGAAACCGCCCGCCGCCCGCCATGAGAGGCATGATCACAACGGGGAATTCGCTGCCCTGAGATTTATGCACCGTGACCGCATAGGCATGCTCAATCTGCTCCAGCTCCGCGAACGCGTAGACCGCGTCTCGGTTGCCGTCGAAGCGGATCGTCGCTTCCTTGATGTCGTTCTCGATGCGCAGTATGCGCCCCAAGTCGCCGTTAAAAACGCCTTGACCCTTATGGTGAAACTGCGTCTCATCCGCATAGAACCATTCCATCTCGTAATTGTTTTTTGTCTGCATGACCTTGTCGCCTGTGCGGAAAATGGTATCGCCTATCTGTACCTCAGGGCGTGAAGCCAGCCGCGGATTGAGCAGCTCGCGCAGTTCCATATTGATGTTGTACACACCGAGTATACCCTTCTTAACAGGGCAGAGTATCTGTGTTTGTTCCAAAATATCATATTTCTCTGGCAGTTCACCTTCGCTGAGCATCTTTTTCAGCCGCACTATCACGTCGTCCGGCTCGCTTTCGGGGATAAACAGAAAATCGCCTGTGACATAAAACTCGGGGTTCTCGCCTCGGTTGACCCGATGCGCGTTTTCCACGATGCTGCCGCCTTCCTTCTGACGGTAAAACCGCGTGAGCTGTGAGACGGGAAAAGCGCCGCTTTTGATGATATCGCGCAGCACATTGCCGGGGCCGACAGACGGAAGCTGATCCGCGTCGCCCACGATGACAAGCCGTGTGCCGTCCGAGAGTGCGCGCAGCAACGCCCGCATTAGGAATATATCAACCATAGACGCTTCATCCACGATGACCGCTTCGGCTTCGAGCGGGTTGTCCTCGTTGCGGATAAAGCGTGCTGCGTTGTCAAAATCCTCGTCCATGCCTGCACCGTATTCGAGCAGACGGTGGATGGTTTTGGCTTCGCGTCCTGTAGACTGCTCAATGCGTTTGGCGGCACGGCCCGTGGGTGCACACAGTACGGTGGAGATACCGCTCTGCTCAAATATTGAAATAATGGCCTTGGTAATTGTCGTTTTGCCGGTGCCCGGCCCGCCTGTGATCACCACAACCTGACTCGAGAGCGCCATGAGTACGGCGCGTTCCTGCTCCTCGGAAAGTGCCACATCGCCGATATAGCGTGTATATGATTGGGACGCGTCGTGTATCGGAATGCGCGGCTGACACCTTGAGAGCATATAAAGCCGCCTTGCGACGTCTCCTTCGGTCACATAGGCCGCCATGTGGAACACAGCGGGCGTATTGTTGATAAACTTTTGCGCGATCTCCTCCGCGAGTGTGAGCGCGCTGATACGAGCGTCGATCAGCGATTCATTTACGCCGAGCATCTTTGCCGCGTGGCGCCGAAGTTCCTGGCGCGGCAGGCACGTATGCCCCTCGTTCATCGCCGAGAGCAGCTCGTGCTTGATGCCCATATCAATGCGGTATTCCGACGTTTTGTCGATACCGATGGTGCCTGCGATTTTGTCGGCACGCTCAAACCCGATGCCTGAAATATCGTCGATCATGCGGTACGGGTTTTCCTGTATCAGCATGGGCGCGGCGGCACCGTAGCGCTCGAACGCGCGAAACGCCTGCTTCACAGACAGCCCCAGGTTTTGCAGGTCGATGATCACCTGCTTGACGCCCACGTGCTCTAAAAAGCTTTGTGAAACGGACACCGCGAGTTTTTTGCTGATCCCCTTGACCTCGGCCAGCAGCTCCGGGCTGTTTTCAAGGATATCAAACGTGTTCTCTCCGAACGCGTCCACAATGCGTCCGGCGAGTGCATCGCCCACACCTTTTATAAGGCCGCTCGCTAAAAACATGCGTATAGATTCTGCCGTGTTGGGCAGCCGCGTTTCCACCGACCTGACGGAGAACTGGCGGCCGTATAGCCGGTGATCTGTCCACGCGCCGAAAAGCCGCACAAATTCACCCTCGTGGATGTGCGGCAGGCAGCCGACAGCTGTGGTAAGATCACCGCTGAAATCCAGCGACATCACCGTCCAGCCGTTCTCGTCGTTTCTGAAATTGATCTCGAGCACGGTGCCCTCAATGCTGGTCATAAGCCCTCAAACATATGTACGGTTTATTGTGCCATTATATCATAAAGGCGCAATAATGTACGGCCTTTTTGAAAATGAGATGCGGTTCAGTTATATCTCCCTCATGTAAGGGCTGCAATGAGCACATGGAGACATATTGAACGGGAAAATTTGCTGCCCTCTCTTATCTGTCGAAAATCCTCGTTTTCTGTGAACAAAAACGTTGACATATATAGATGGCGTATGGGATAATGACAGCACTTTTATACGTTATTAGGAGCATATTTTAATGGCTCAGCTGCTAACAAAACCTTTTAGCCTAATTAGCCGAATTATTATGCTATTCGTGCTATTCATTGGGTTCTGTCAAGTTTTGTGGTAAGCATGTGCCAAGCGCAGCCTGATAAGTCCGATTCGGATAAAGGCCCTTACTGCAAAAAAGTAAGGGCTTTTACTATATTAAGGGGGATTTACAATGAAAGCATCACAAAGAACAGGGCCCATTGTCGCATCCATTGCGATACAGCTATGCCTTGGTATTGCCTACATCTGGAGCGTATTTCAGACGGGTATTGCTAACAGCATTTTTAACGGGGACAACGCAGCCGCCAGCCTGACTTTTTCCCTGCTGCTCGCCACACTTACCGTAGGCAGTGTGATCGGCGGAAAGCTAGCCGCGAAGTTTTCCACACGCACTATCGTCATCATCGGCGGTGTGATACTAAGCGCCGGCTTCTTTCTTGCATCGTTCGCGACGGCAAATGTGCCGTGGCTGCTGTGGGTAGGGTATGGCGTGATGGGGGGAACAGGCATGGGCTTTACTTATTCCACCACTATCGCATGTGCGCAAAAATGGTTCCCTGAGAAAAAGGGGTTTGTGACCGGTCTTATCGTGGCGGCGCTGGGCTTCGGCGGCGTTGTGTTCACGCCCATTATCGAGTCGCTGATCCAAACCTTTGGCGGCCCCGAGGTGGGTGAACCCAATACGTTTATCGTTCTCAGCGGTATTTTTCTTGTGGTGTGCACGGTCGGCGCGCTGTTTCTTAAGAATCCTCCCCAGACAGAATCTCAAGACGCCTCTTCTGTTTCGGTTCAGGACGACAGTCTTTCCCCTGGCCAGGTGCTGAAGGATCCGAGATTCTACATTATCACTCTGTCGCTTATGCTTGCATGTATGGGGGGGCTTATGATGATCGGCTTTGCTAAGCCCATCGCTGTCGCCAAAGGCCTAGGGGAAACCGCGACAATCGGTGTTCTTGTCATATCCATGTGCAACTCCCTCGGACGTTTGTGTTGGGGCATGATTTCGGACAAACTGGGCCGAAAAAGAACAATCATTGTGTTGTTGATCGGTTCGGCTGTTCTATCCGTATTGGTCAGCGGTGCGAACGGATATGTCATATATGTTCTTATTGGTCTTATCGGGTTTTTCTATGGCGGTTTCCTAAGCAATTTCCCATCCCTTACTGCAGACCTTTTTGGAGCTAAGCATATGGCCACGAACTATGGTATGGTTCTTTTGGGATTTGGGTTAGGGGCTGTGGCTTCTTCATACATCGCCGGATATTATAAAAATGTGGCGGCACAGGATATCACTCTCATGTCTCCTGCATTCTTCATTGCAGCGGGCTGCGCCTGTGTAGGAATTCTGCTTATGCTTCTTTTAAAGAAAAAAGAAGCCAAGCAATAAAGCGTTTACGGCAATCCGGGGCTTAGCCCCGGACTGCGTTGCTTTTTAGATACATCTCATTCTTAAAGCATTAACTGATTGTGAGTCGCTTTCAACTGTAAAGGTTCCTGGTTATTGAAAGCGAAAGCGCCATGCCGAGCCCAAGCGCGGCGGCTTCAAGCATCATATGCGTTGTTACGATGCATTATCCATTTCTCCGCTGTCTACGTGGGTCGGCCATTTTGATCCTGCTTTAAAAATGATTGTAGAATACGGTTTGCTCAAGCGGTAACCGTTTATGAGTGAGCTAGTTTTGGGGATACGTCATCAGCAGGATAGCCGGTCGGCAACAAAGCGACCGAAATATAGTTTTCCGGATCTTATAGGTTTTTCTAATCTTATCAACCAACTTATTTATGCTTATAATACATTTTATCATAACCTTGGGTGGCTTTGAAACAAATGACTCATTACGGAAGCTAATGGGAATAATAAGTAGAAAAGATGCGCCTTTGTGATTATATAAGGCTATATAAACATAAATAAGCCGATATAGGTTGACAATAATTCCGGCTGTCGTTTATAGTTGTTTTTGTGTCAAAAAACGAGGTCTAAATATTAATGGTTGGAAAGCTGTACAACATCACATTAAAGCTCAAGACACCTTCCGATCAAGGAAGTGTTATTGATTTCACCGAAAAACAAAACGATATTCTTGAGGCCGTGGGTGTTTTTAACGAAAAATTTCGCGCTTGGGACAAGCGGATCGTCATATATACGATCAATAAAAAGTCCATTCATATGCTGCTTGCGATGGAAAAAGAAAAGGGCTCGGAAAATACATCGGCAAGGGATATCCGCTTTTTTGCCACCTACTTAAACAGCGTCAAAAACTGGCATGTATTCTCGAGGAACAATACTAATCTTTTTGAGAGTGTAAACTTTTCGCTCTCAGATGCCCAAGCGGCAAAGGATATTGTGAAATCAATAAATGTAGATTCGCCTCTTTATCATGCTCAGCGTGAGGATATTGATTTTTTCAATACGCTGAAGAGCTCTTCTATAAACAAAGCCGAAAAAAATGGAGAAATTACAGATGAAGAAGCAATCGCTGTCATTAATTATCTGATAAAAACAAAGAATAAAGGCGAGAGAAGCCTTGAGAAAAATGCGTCAGTAGCTGAGATAAAAAAAATACTGAAGAAATGGATGTGAAAGATTAGGGCATGATTACACTCAAAAATGTTTCAAAAACCTATGACGGCAAAACAATGATTGTCGATCACCTGAATTTGAAAATCGAGCCGGGTGAGCTGGTCGTTCTTGTGGGTGAAAGCGGCTGCGGCAAAACAACCACTATGAAAATGATCAACCGGCTGATTGACCCCACAAGCGGCACGATTGAAATTGACGGAAAGGATATCATGACAATTGATCCAATCGATCTGAGGCGCAATATCGGTTATGTGATTCAAAAAGTTGGGCTCTTTCCTCACTTAACGGTGGGGCAGAACATCGGCCTTGTGCCGCGCCTCATCAAAAAAGATCCTGAAGAGATTCAAAAGAAGACGATCGAGCTTCTTGATATGGTGGATTTAAAACATGAGGATTATATGAACAGGTATCCGAGCGAGCTTTCAGGCGGGCAGCAGCAGCGCATCGGCGTGGCCAGAGCGCTTGCAAACGATCCGGATATCATACTTATGGATGAGCCGTTTTCCGCGCTCGACCCGATTACCAGAGAACAGCTGCAAAATGAGCTGTTAAAGCTTCAGGAGGAGCTGCATAAAACGATCGTTTTTGTGACGCATGATATCGATGAAGCTATTAAGCTTGGTGATAAAATTGCCGTGATGCAAAATGGTGAAATCGCTCAATTTGATATTCCCGAAGCCATTTTAAAGACGCCTGCTTCTGATTTTATTGAGAGCTTTGTGGGTCAGGGGCGCCTCTGGAAGACGCCCGATATGCTGCGTGCGGAGGATATCATGAATAAGGATTTTGTACAGATTGGTATGCAGCGCACCAAAGCACATGCAGTTGAGCTCATGCGTGAAAAGAACTGTGATGTGCTGGTGGTTGTCGATAAGAGCGGCAACAGTCCGCGTACGATGGTCGGTATGGTGGGCAAGCGTCAGCTCAGCAAGGACTACGATCATGAGGTGCGTATCAAGGATATTATGAAAACAAATGTGACCACCGTGCAGCCCAAATCCCCGCTCACGGAGGTTTTGAGGTTGCGGGATGAGAAAAAACTGCGCTCTATTCCTGTGGTGGAAGACGGGAGTGTGCTGGGCATCATCAGTGCCGCAAGCATACTAACGGTGCTCACCGAAATTATACCGGAAAGCGAGGACTTTCAATGAACTTATTTGAATATGTCACCCAAAATTGGCAGCTAATATTATCAAAAACCGGAGAGCATGTGAGCCTTGCGTTTATCGCTGTCGGGCTTGCTTGTTTGGTCGGTATTCCGCTGGGGGTTATGATTACAAAAAGCAAAAAGGCTGCAAGCATCGTTATCGGCATCGCGAACATTATGCAGACGATTCCGAGTCTTGCGTTGTTTGCGTTTGTGATACCGATTATTGGTGTGGGAAGGCCTAATGCGATATTTGCACTTTTCCTGTATGCACTTTTACCAATAATCAAAAATACCTATATCGGCCTTAACAATGTGGATCCCGCAATTATTGAGGCGGCGCGTGGTATGGGCATGTCTCGCGCGCAGATTATGTTTCGCGTACAGATGCCGCTGGCGGTCTCCGTCATCATGGGCGGTGTGCGCATCGCGACTGTCACGGGCATCGGTATTGCGACGATCGCGACATTAATTGGTGCTGGCGGTCTTGGTTATCTGATTTATCAGGGAATCGGTATGATGAACTATAATCTGATATTCTCGGGTGCGATAGCAGCCGCACTGCTTGCCCTCGCTATGGACTTTTTACTCGGCTTCTTTGAAAAGAGACTGACAAGCAAGGGCATTACTCAAAAGTAATAAATTGATTTTAAATAAAGAAAGGAAGATACATAATGAAAAAATTCATCTTAATGACACTCGCTTTGGTAATGGCGGCAATGCTTTTTTCTGGCTGTGCCGGCGGACAGAACGGGGATGACGGCGCACAGAATGAAGTGGTTAATATTGCAACAAAAAACTATACCGAGCAGCGTTTAACAGGCCAAATGCTGTCGGTTTATATTGAAGCAAACAGTGACTACGATACGAATGTGACAGAGTTTGGCGGTACAATGCTTTGCTATGAGGCGCTCAAAAACGGCCAAATGGATCTGTATGCGGAATTTACGGGCACGGCATACGGTGCGATATTGCAGCAGACAGAAACGCTTGGCGTGCAGGAAACATATGATTACGTCAAAAAAGAGTGTGAGGAACGCGATGGCATCACATGGCTCAAGCCGCTTGGCTGGAACAATACCTATGTGCTCTCAGTCCGCCAGGAAACGGCAGAGGAGTTAGGCATCAAGACAATATCCGAACTTGTTCCGCACGCAAAAGACATGATTATTGGCGGCGATAATGAGTTTATGGCCCGTCAGGACGGCTTGATTGGTCTGAAAGAAACCTATGGTATTGATTTTAAGAGTGAAATGCCGATGGATCAGGGACTCACTTACGAGGCGCTGCGCAACGGCGATCTTGATGTAAACTCGTCGTTCAGCACAGACGGCAGAATCGCCAAGTACAATCTGTTTAATCTGGAGGACGATAAGCATTTCTTCCCGCCGTATTATGTGACACCCATCCTGCGTATGGACTATGCGGATGAGCATCCGGACCTTGTGGAACTGTTAAATAAGCTCGGTGACCAGTTTACCGATGAGGAACTGCAGCAGCTCAATCTGCGCGTTGATGAAGGCGAAGATGCGAAAGATGTGGCCACTGAGGTGCTTAAGGAAAAAGGCCTGATCTAAGCGATCAGATTAAAAAGTACGGATAAAAAATCCCCCGAAATGATTGGGGGATTTTTTCATGCAATTGTTTAGCTGAGTTTGTCCACGAGATCCAGCCGCTCCCACGGCAGATCGAGATCAGGCCGCCCGAAATGGCCGTATGCGGCTGTCTGTCTGTAAATCGGCGCGCGCAGCCCCAGCCGCTCGGTGATCGCCGCGGGCCGCAAGTCGACGCTTTGGAGTATTTTCTGCGCGAGTTTGTTGTCGTCCGTCGTGCCGGTGCCGAATGTATCCACATAGATGGAAACGGGCTGCGCCACGCCGATGGCGTAAGCGACTTCGATTTCGCACCGCTCAGCAAGCCCCGCCGCTACCACGTTTTTCGCAATATGGCGCGTGGCATAGGCGGCGCTTCTGTCCACTTTAGATGGATCTTTGCCCGAAAACGCACCGCCGCCGTGGCGCGCATAGCCGCCGTATGTGTCCACGATGATTTTACGGCCTGTGAGCCCCGAATCACCCGCAGGCCCGCCGATCACAAAGCGCCCGGTGGGGTTCACGAAATATTTCGTCTCCGCGTCCAAAAGCTCAGACGGAATCACGGCCTTGATCACATGCTCGATGATATCCTGCCTGATCTGTTCTTGAGTGACATCGTCTGCATGCTGAGTGGATACCACGATGGTGTCCACACGTACCGGCGTGTTGCCCTCGTATTCCACAGTGACCTGCGCTTTGCCGTCTGGACGAAGATATGCAAGCGTACCGTCTTTGCGGACGGCGGCCAGCTTAAGCGTCAGCCTGTGCGCAAGCGTAATGGGCATCGGCATCAGCTCTTCTGTTTCGCTGCAGGCAAACCCGAACATCATGCCTTGATCGCCCGCACCCTGGTCCGCTCTGTTGACGCCCATGGCGATATCGGGCGACTGCTCGTCAATGCTTAAGATGACGCCGCACGTGTTGCCGTCAAAACCAAATTTGGCACGCGTAAACCCGATATCAAGTATGGTGCCGCGTACGATTTTAGGGATGTCCACGTAGCATTCTGTCGTGATTTCGCCCATCACGAGCACAAGTCCTGTGTTGACTGCCGTCTCACATGCCACATGCGCGTTTGGATCTTCTGCCAGTATTGCGTCGAGCACGCTGTCGCTGACTTGGTCGCACAGCTTGTCCGGATGTCCTTCCGTGACCGACTCTGATGTGAATAGTCTTCTCATTTCATACTCCTACTTAAAATTCATTAAATAAAAAACCCCGCATTAGCGAGGCTGGAAAATATCTTTTCTAACCTCATCTATCGGGAATTGGCACCTTGACTGACTGTCCGGTTGCCGGGTTTCACAGGGCCCGTCCCTCCACCGCTCTTGATAAGGGTTTCTTATTTTGGATTAGATCATACCATATTTAAGATATAGTTGCAAACAATTTTCAGTCAGCTGATAATAGTCAAAAATTGTTATGTAGCAAAGCCCGTGATAAGCCAGACTAATATGCCGGCCACACAATTGCCAACGAATATTATGGGCAGCGCATGCTGCAGGCGAATATCGAAAAGCCCCGCGATCATAGAGCCTGTCCATACGCCTGTTGTGGGCAGCGGTATCGCGACAAACAGGAACAAGACCCATGCGCGGTATTTTTCAACCTTGCTGCCGCGCCGAAGCAGCCGCTCGTGCTGCCAGTGCCCGAGACGGCTGAAAAGCTTGATTTTGCTGTTCATAAACCAATTAAGAACGCGCCGCGTGAGTAGTATAATCAACGGCGAAAATATCATAGAGCCGAACACGGCCACGATAAAACATTCAATTTCAGGAATCCCTAGGCTCATGCCGAGCGGGATAGCGCCTTTAAGCTCAATAATGGGGACGGCAGACAAACCAAACACTGCCAGATAACTCCAAAATGTAACCAAATATTCTTCCGCCTTATCTTGTGTATATATTGCCATTCTATACTAATGCTATTGTACTGGCAACTGTGAAACTGCTATAATACGAATATTCTTTTTAAGAGGTTGATGATGAAACACGTTTTGGGATATCTGCGGCGCGCCGATGAAGACCATGGCATGATTAAAGACGGCGACACCGTGGCAGTCGGCGTTTCCGGCGGCAAGGATTCAATGGCGCTGCTCTATGCGCTGCATCTGTATAAAAACTTCTCGCGCGTCAATTATCACGTCCGCGCGTTTACTGTGGATCTGGGGTTTGAAGGCTTTGCTACCGAAGTGATCGCGCAGTTTTGTGCTTCGATTGATATTCCGTATACGGTTGTGAAAACGGATATTGCCAAGATTGTGTTTGATGTGCGCAAGGAGAGCAATCCGTGTGCGCTGTGTGCGCGTATGAGAAAAGGCGCGCTGTTTAATGCGCTAAAAAGTGAGGGTCTTCACGTTTGTGCGTTTGCGCATCACCGGGAGGATTGCCTTGAATCGCTGCTGCTAAGCATGCTCTACGAAGGGCGCATGCGCACATTCAAGCCTGTCACCGAACTGGATAGAAAAGGAATCACGTTGCTGCGCCCGTTAATCTATCTTCCCGAAAAGGAGATTATATCCGCTGTGCGCCGCCACAATATTCCCGTTGCCAAGAATCCGTGCCCTGCGTCGGGCAGCACCAAACGGGAAGATACAAAAGGGCTGCTTAAGCTCATTTGCCAAAGCAACCCGAACGCGCGTGAAATGATGATGACCGCACTGAAAAACGTGTCTCAGTACTCACTCTTCGACTGAGGGCAGCACAAGCTGTACGGTGGGCTGTTCCGCCGCATCCTCATAGCCATTATCAGCAACCTCGAACACGAGCCCGACACGCACATAGGCGTTGTCCACCTGTTCAAAAGCGATGCATTTTAAGTCATAGGTGTTGTCCGCAAGTATGGCCTGTGTGCCGCTAAAGAAGTAGTCTTCTGCCGCATCGAGATCAAGATTCGTGCCGTCCGTGGGCTTTAAGTAAACCACAAGCAGTGTGTTGCCGTCTGCCGCAGTCGTATCGTCAATACTGTGCATGAATTCCTGCGAGTATTCAAACGAACCGATATCCGTGACAATCGGGTCGGCCTTGGAACAAGCGGAGATCAAAAGAATCAGACAGGCCACCAATATTAACAAATTATACTTTTTGTAAGCTCTCATATATGATATCCTTTAACTGTTTTTTAGCAGCCTCGAAAGGCGGGGAAAGTACACATTTTCCTGTCAATTATATATCAGGACTATGAAGGGCGCAAGGATTTTTAGACGAATGAATTGTTATTTTTGCCTTTATATGCAATAATTTCGACATGAATGTGACAAAAGAGCAGCTTGTTAAGTTCGCGCTGGCGCAAGGATTCGACGATATCCGATTTGCAAGTGCGGATGATATGTCAGAGAAAAAAGATTTAAAACAGCCGCATGCACTGCTTCACAGCGCAGCCTGCATTGTCGTGCTTTTTGCGGCATATCGCCCCGCAGGCCCTGCGCCGCCCGGACATATGGCACTCTCGGCATATTATGCTGTGTCGCACGCATCTTATCACGCTGCGCGCAGCGTGGCGGACTACCTGAAACAGCACGGGGCGGAAGCGCTGCACACGACGGCCATCAATGCCAAGGAGGCGGCGCTTCGGACAGGCGGCTTTTTGGGAGATAACGGCTTTTATTATCATCCAAGACTTGGCTCATTCGTGTGCATACAGACGGTACTGACCAGCCTTTGCGAACCATCGGAATACGAGAAAGATAGCACGCAGTGCCTGCACTGCGGCGCATGCGCCGCGGCATGTCCGTCGAACGCGGTGGGGGATATACAAAGCTGCCTGCGCTATCATATAAACGGCACGGTTCCCGAAGCGCTGCGGGGCGATGTGTATCAGATGCTGGGCTGTGAGAAATGTCAGACGGCGTGTCCGCTGAACAACACCGTGCAAAACGAACCGGTTCATTTTGCTTTGGAGGAAGTGCTCAGCGGCGAAGCAACAGCCAGACTGCGCGGCATCGCGGGGCCGAATATGGTACGGCGCGGACGGCTGATTTCCCAAGGCGCACTGTATGCGGCGGCCACGGGACAAAAGCAGCTGCTTGACCGGCTTAAGCTGCTCGCGGAAAACGAAGCGGAGCCCATACGCACGCATGCGCTTTGGGCCATAGACAAACTGAGCGGAGAAGACAAATGATTCGACTGAAAGCCTATGCCAAACTGAATCTTTCGCTGGATATCACGGGCAAACGAAGCGACGGTTATCACGAGCTGGACGGCATCATGCAGAGTATATCTCTTCATGATACGGTGACAATACAAAAAGCGGATAATATTTCGGTCGATATGGATAACGGTGACGTGGACATGCAGCGCAACACCGCATACCTTGCCGCTAAGGCTTTTGAGCGTCAGACGGGGATCAGCGGCGCGCATATTCGCATTTGCAAGCAAATTCCCTCTGAAGCGGGGCTGGGCGGCGCAAGTGCGGACGCGGCTGCTGTGTTGATCGGACTCAATGCGCTGTATGGGACAGTGCTAACTGACAGCCAGCTTGCCGATCTCGGCGTGACAATCGGCGCGGATGTGCCGTTTGCGCTTGTCGGCGGCACGGCACGTGCCAAGGGCGTCGGTGAAAAATTAAAACAGATTGAGACGGCAAAGCCGCTGTATTTTCTGGTCGTGAAGCCGCACGCGGGCGTGTCCACGGCGGAAGCTTTCCGGCGGTATAAAAAATCGGCCCCGCTGCGCATTGATACGGTGGAATACGCACTCGCCAAGGGTGACCTCGATCTTTATCTGCGCTATGCGGGCAACGCGCTTGGCATGGCGGCTTTAAGCATTGCCCCGGAAATGATGAAAGCGGCGAACGCGTTGATGGCGGCGGGTGCGAAGCGCGCACTTATGAGCGGCTCGGGCAGCAGCATGTTTGCACCGTTTGCGACTATACAGGAAGCAAACGAGACTGCTTCACGCATCAAAGGAGATTTTGCATACTGCGGCGCAGTCAGCGCGGTGAATACCGGCATAGAAATAGAGCATCAGGAGACAAAACAATGACACTCTTTGAAAAGACGCTAGCACAAAGGCTTGACGGTTTGGGACTGAAATATGACGAGACGGTGATAGAACAATGCGCCGCCTATTATGAGCATGTGGTGGAAGCGAATAAACATCAGAATTTAACGCGCATCACGGACGAAGCTCAGGCGGCGGAGCAGCATTTTGCGGATGGTATGGCGCTTTGCCGCGCAATGGAACTGCCTGAAGGCTGCCGAGTGATCGATATCGGCACCGGCGCGGGCTTTCCGGGTGTTCCTATAAAGCTGCTGAGAAAAGACATTGACATGACTTTGCTGGACGCGTCGGGAAAAAAGACAGATTTTATTAGCCATACGCTCGCGGATATGAATGTGCAGGCTGAAGTGATCTGCGGGCGTGCTGAAGAGCTGGCGCGGGGCGGCATGCGTGAATCTTTTGATGTCGCGGTATCACGCGCGGTGGCGTCTCTGCCAATGCTGTTAGAGCTTGCGGTCCCGCTGCTTCGCAACGGCGGCACGCTGGCGGCATGGAAGGGGGAGACGTTTGAGCAGGAGATTAAGGATGCCGCATCAGCCATGCAAAAGCTAGGGTGCGCTGAGACAGGGCGCTATGCCGCAGGCCGCGGTGCCATTCTGCTGATACAAAAACAAAAACCCACGCAGGAGATTTACCCGCGCAGGTTTTCCAAAATCAAAAGCAATCCGCTTTAGCAACCTGTGATTCCTTAGCTTTTTCGGAGATCGTATTTATACGTTCTGTATGTGCGGTAGTGACGGCCGCCCACGCGCTCCACGCTGCGGCGTGATGCCTCGTTTGTTTCGTCAATACAGGACGCTTCAATGTATTTAAGACGCGTTTCCTGCCAGTCTTTATACGCCTCAAAATACATCGCGTAGTTGACGCCCATGTTGTGGTACTCTCTGTCCACCATCTGCACAATGGCCCTTGCGCCCGTGATTTTGCGTTTGTAGTAAAGATACTTCGCCCAGCCTAAGGGCAGTATTTTTCCTTTCATGCGCTTTAAGACCTGATTGTAATCCGGCAGCGCCACCATGAAACCGATGGGCTTGCCGCCCTTGCGCGCAATATAGCAGTAGTGCCCGTCATAAAACTGAATAAGGCTCTTGAATTCGTCAATCACGGCGTCCAGTGAAGGCGTGACAAGATAGTCCCATTCTTCGGGTACGCTGTTATCAAGAATCTGTTTAATATCCTTGGCTTCGTTGATAATATCCTTCACATTGAGCTTGTCAACGCGAAAGCCGCCTTTTTTCTTCGCGTATTCAACCGCTTTTGTATGGCGCTCAATATCAAAGTCCTCCGGGTTAAACAGATACGCAAAGTGATCGTCGTTCTTGGTGAAACCGTACTTTTCTATAAGCTCAGGATAATAATCCTTGGTGTGCGCGTTCAGCAGCACCGGCGGCCCGTCGTCTCCCATGATCACGAAGCCCTTGCGGTCGTCTCCGTTGGAGGGCGACAGCGGCCCGATCACGCGATCCATGCCCTTTTCATTGAGCCAATCCAGCGACGCGTCCAGCAGCGCCTTGCAGGCATCAAGATCATCGATGCATTCGAACATCGAGAAAAAACCCTGCTTGAATCCTCTGACGCGGTTTAGCTCCTCGTCGATGCCGACAAGCACACGGCCAACTGGCTTCTTGTTCTTGTAAACCATAAAGAAAGCTTGGTCGCCGTTTTCAAAAAGCGGGTTCTCCTTACCTTTGAGCATCTTCTTCGTATCAGACTTGAGCGGCGCCACCCAATTGTCATCGCCCTTGTAAAGCTTAAACTCAAGATTGATGAACTTTTTTATATGCCGCGACTTTTTTTCTAATCTTTTTATCTCGTACATATGATGTCATCTCCCCAACCATCTAAATATGTGTCATCATTAATAATACATCAGCTTATTCTTTTGCCGCAATTACAAAAATATTAACATTTGGCGATTAATGCCCCAAAAACGCGTTTATGTTAGAATAGATAACCAATACATGTATTATTTAATAAAATACACTGAAATTACCATGCGGTTAACGCAGTCTTAATGTTATTAACGCAGTCTTTATGTTCTCGGCAAAGGTATCTTGGGTTTTAGAAAGAATTAATAATAACAATGATATATTAAGAGAGGAAAACGAGCGTGAACGAAAAAAAGAAAATCAGGGCGTGGTGACTCTATGATTTTGGCAACTCAGCGTTTGCGACGACGATACTCGCCGCTGTCCTTCCCGTGTATTTTTCCAATGTGATCTATACAGGGATCGAAACGGCAGCCACCGCGGTCTGGGGCATTATTACAGCTGTCTCTATGTTGGTGATGGCGGTGATCTCACCGATACTCGGTGCGATTTCGGATAGTGCCAATTCCAAGAAAAAGTTCTGGACATTTTTCATGGGGCTTGGGTGCTTATCGACAGGGCTGTTGTTCATTCCGAACCCGGGCGACACGCTGCTGCTAGGTGTAATATTCGTGCTCGCCAATATCGGCTTTACGGGATCGCTTGTTTTCTACGATGCGTTTTTGCCGCATATCGTGACAGCGGAACGCATGGACAAAACATCGTCAGCAGGCTACGCGTGGGGCTATATCGGCGGCGGCTTGCTGCTCATCGTCAATATGGTGATGATCATGAACCCGGGCGGTGTTTTGGGCGACACCGACCCCAACATTGGCTACAAAATTTCTTTTGTGAGCGTGGCGCTGTGGTGGTTTGTTTTCTCCATCCCCATGATGCGCCGTATCAAAGAACCCGTGATCAGCGATACACCCAAGAAAGCGGCCGCTGCCATCAAAGACGGCTTTGTTCATCTGAAAAATACATTCTCACATATCAGGAAATACAAAGAGCTTTTCAAATTCCTTATCGCATTTTTCTTTTATATTGACGGCGTGGGCACCATTATCCGCATGGCCACGGTTTTTGCGAGCGACAAGCAATTGGGGCTTGCCAACACCTTGGAGGTAGCCACAAACGGCTTACTCGACATTTCGATGGTGATGGCGCTGGGGCTTTTAATCACGCAGCTGGTGGCGTGGCCCATGGCGTTTGTGATGGGGCGCGCGGGTAACAAATGGGGCGCGAAGAACACGCTTTATCTTTGTATCGTGTCTTACATCATCATCGCCACGCTGGGCACATTCATGTTTGCGGACTGGAACTTCCTTATACTTGCGGCGCTTGTAGGCACGGTACAGGGCGGCGTGCAGGCATTGTCGCGCTCGCTGTTCGCCGTGATGGTGCCCAAGGAAAAAACAGGCGAGTTCTTCGGTTTCTTCGGCATATTTGAAAAGTTCGCGTCCATATTGGGGCCGCTGCTGATGTCGCTTGTGACCATGATCACAAGCAACGTGCGCTTGTCGGTGCTGGCTGTGATTCCGCTCTTTGTGGTGGGCATGCTGCTGCTTATCAAGGTAAAAACGCCGGATACGCGGCTTAAAGAAGAGAACGCCACACAAAATACTGCTATCAATCTTTAATTTTTCATTTGTATCTTTCCTCTGACGAAGGCCCGGCATGCGAGCGCATACCGGGCCTTTGCATATAGTTCAGCTTAAGCTTAATACCCTACATATGGATCAATGGCGCTGCCGTCAATGGCATTTACAGTGACAACATTGATTCCAACCGCACAATCGTATTCATAACTACTATTAGTTGGATTTCCATACTCGTCGATATAAACATTATCAGCCAGCTTTGTGAATCCCGGCGGCATATCTCTCTCATCCAGTGATTCTTTTATTCCCGTCCTCTCATAATATTCATCGGTGTGTATAATATCGACGAAGAATTTCCATACGGGTATGTAGTAATAATCAGTGCTGTCCGGCTTATCAATTCTCTCCAAACCCAGCTTAGCCTTTATGATGTTTGCGATGCATCCGGGATCGCCCCAGTCGATTCCATCGCGGTCTATATTTTCGATGACTGAGTCTGCCAATCTTTGTGCGATTTGATCTACGGCACGCTGCGAAAGCTTATCAAACGACAATAGCGAAACATCGGGGTTGTCGATCGATTTAATCGTCATGGGGATGTCCCAGGTAAAGCTGACCATGCCTGCATCGTCCATCACGATAATCATTTTTTCATAATTTACCGGTACGGTTTCCACCTCTAAACGAAAGCCTCTCTCTGCTGTCTCATACGCTGTCGGGCATCCGTTGATCTCACGCATGAATACACACGCCCAGCCCCAATTTCGGATTGTCTCATCGTTCGTTGCTGTTGGATTTACATATGCTGCTGCCGGTGTGATATAGCAGAGCATAAGCTCATCCGTCAATTGCTTTGCAATTTCGCTTGCCTGCGCGGCTGCCTGCTCTTTTGCCAAAGATACATTATATGGCGCATCAATATCGACTCCTCCGAATCCAACCGGATTAGAGCCAAAATTCGCACGAACTCTGTTTACCCCGTCGTAGTAATATGCGTTGCACGCAGAAAAGAAAAACGGTTGGTTGTTTACATGAGTTGTTCCTTCAAAACCGACGCCGGTAAAGTCGTCGTAATAGTCCATCTCGGTAATCTTAAACTCAATATTTTCCAGTTTAATCTCATCCGGCGCATCAATATACATTTTCTCATAAGCTTCTATATTTTCGTCCATGTGCTTAACCAACTCGTCATCCCCTTCGGCCTCATACTCGGCACGGCGGGCCTGATAATCAAGTATCCCCTGCGCGATTTCTTCCTTTGTCTGCTCGTGATTAATCTCTGTCCATGTTGCGTCTCCAACACCGAGCACTTCCGCAATTCTGTCTAAATCCTCTTGCGTGAATTCACTGAGCGATGCCGTCGCTGCCGGAAGCTGTGACACGTTGGGCAATTCGATATCCACATCCGCCGTGATGTTGAGCTTTCCTGCGAGCGCTGTTGTTTCAAACTTCCAGTGTTTGGGTGCTCCCAGCTTTGTGTATAACGCGTCATTATCCTGTATTGATTCGCTTGGAGAGACATCGCTTGATGCACTGGGGGTGGCTTGAATCAAGTCGCCTAAACCGTCTCCCTTGCCGATAACCACAGGCTCTTCAGGCGTCGGCTGACATGCCGTCGTGAAGCACGCGATGAACAGCAGTGCAGAGAGCAGTCCTGCCGCCAGCCGTGCCGTGGGCTTCGTCCGCTTTGTCATGAACATACCTCTTACGCGCTTTTCCAGCGCCTTGCGCCCTTGGCCCGCGCCCATGCCGAGCGCATAGATCGGTTTTGCGTCGCTACCCATGTCGATCATCATATGAATGTAGCGCGTGCGCTCGTCGCCCGCCATGCGCGCCGTTACGGCGGCGTCGCAAGCCGTTTCCATATCGGTCTGTATGCGGCGGAAAGCAAGCCACACAACAGGATTGAACCAGTATACGCAGCGCAGCGCCATGAGCAGCAGGCTAACGATATGATCCCTGCGCTTGAAATGCGTGAGCTCGTGGCGAATGCTGAAATGCAGGGCTTGCGTGTCCCCGCTTTGCAGCATGCGTGTGGGAAGCAGCAGTGTCGGCTTTAGTGAAGCGGACAGCGCGGGGGAGATGAGCCAATCCTGAATCGAGACTTTGATATTCGTGTGAATACCCAACTCTTTTTTGCTTGTATCAACCGTTTCTTTTAAGAAATCCGGCAAAGCGCCGCATTTTATTTTGCGGTTCAAACGCATCCACTGCGCAGTCGTGTATGTGAGAAATCCAAACGCGCCAGCCGCCCATAAGAGCACTAACGCCATAGGCCAGTGTATTGGCTTTGGTGAAACAGGCGTTTGTGTGGTCTGAATTGCTGGGGTTATCATGTGGCTGGTAGGTAAATCGGCAGGTGTTTCATCTGAGAAGTTCGTCATGGGTGCAGGAATCGATGCGGTTTCCACATTGCTGGCGGCAGGCGTTTCGTTAACGTGTGCTGTTTGAACAGTCTGCTGCTGCGGCGCGGTAAACACGTGGAACCCGGTGTCGATGGTGACGGGAACGATGAGGCGCAGTATCAGCAGGGCCCAGACCGCATAACCCATCGCGGCGGATATGCGGCAGCGGAACAACCTCTGAAACAGCAGTATCGCACCGAATAGCACAGCTGAAAACAGCGTGATTTCCAGCAGTGTGTTAAGCACGTTTGTCATTTTTGCTGACCTTCTTTGTTTAATTCGTCGAGCAGCGCTTTTAGTTCCTCGCGGTCTGTGGCGTTAAGGTCGCTGTCGCGTATCATGTAAACAAGCAGGTCTTTGGCGGAGCGGCTGGAAAACTTATCGAGTATGTGGCGGCTCTCCTCCATCATGCATTGCTCTTTTTTCACAAGCGGATAATAGAAGTTATCGCGACCAATACGCTTGTAGCCGATGAGCGCCTTATCGCACATGCGCTTGACATATGTGACATATGTGTTGTACTTCCAGTCAAAAATATCGCCCATCGCTTCAATGATGCCGGACATCGTGAGATCAGGCTTTTGCCAAAGCGCTTCCATCAGCGCCCATTCCGGCTTGGATAACGATTTTTTCATCATGCACCCCTTTCTAACAACTTTATAACGGTAAATGACTACCTACAATTGTAGAGTTAAAGGGTGAATTTGTCAACCGTATTTTGTAAAAACAAGAAAAACAGTTTTCAGTCTCAGGCTGATGACAAAGTTCCAAATGTTATTCTGAGTCCGCAGAACGGGTGACTACGTATTGGATTGAACTTATAAATAGAAAGCGGCTTTTTAGTTGCTTTGCTTACGCTCAGCATGACATAAGGGTTTTCTGGCGTTTTAAAGTCTGCATTCGAAAGAAATAAGGCGGCGGCTGACCTGGTCTTTGCCCCCACATCCGCCGGCTGGACATTTTGCTCATAAGGCTTATGCTGCCTCCCCACGACTTTGCCTCTCGGGGATATCCCCGGCCGGACTGACCACTAAACCGCGCCATGCTCACCGGTATAATTAACCGGGTTACGTGGGTCGTTTTGCCCGCGACTGGCATCGACTTTCAACCACAGACCCGCCGCCTTATCTGCGATTATAAGACGCAGGACGCGTTAAGTCAAACAAGTCGGTATATGTAATTTTTTGATGAAGGTTCTGTCTGCGGCCGGGTTCGAAGATTGATTTATTTAGCTGTCGTGTTATAATGAGGATGGTCAAGAGCGAAGTGCTTTTGCCTGTCCGTTAAATACGGACTTTCGCGTTTCAAGGAGGTGGTATGCGTGGACGCGGACCCTACATTAAGACACAGACAAATCGGCGGCGTGCATACCGGCAGGCAGGCATAGGTGCACCCCGCCAAAAAGGAAAGGCGGTGCTTGCCAATGATACAGTATAACAAGACGATAGATGGCGTTTTGAAAGAGCAGAATTCGGCCGGCGACGGCGTCTGGATTCATCTTTTAAACCCCACGCGTGACGAGATGGAGCAGGTGTGCGCGGAATCAGGCGCACAATTGGATTTGCTTCAGGCCGCGCTCGACGAAGAGGAGACGCCGCGTCTCGAAAGAGAAGAGGATCAGGCGCTGATACTCGTCGATATTCCCGTTGTTGAGCCCGAAGGGACGTCGTTCATGTATAACACGATACCGCTCGGTATTCTGCTGCTCGACAACATGGTTATTACGGTCTGCCTCGAAGAGACGACAATCATTGATGACTTTTTAGAGAGCCGCGTGCGCGGCTTTGATACGTGTAAAAAGACACGCTTTATTCTGCAGCTGCTGTATAAATCCAGCACAAAGTTTTTGCAGTATCTTCGGCAGATCGACAAGGCGACAACGCAGGTGGAAAACGCGCTGCGCAAAAACATGCGCAACAACGAACTGATGGGTATGCTCAAGCTCGAAAAATCGCTCGTCTTTTTCTCCACGTCATTAAGGTCTAACGAAGCGGTGCTGGAAAAGCTCTTAAAGCCGGGCATGATTAAGCAGTATCCCGAGGATACCGATTTGCTCGAAGACGTTATCATTGAGAATAAACAGGCCATGGAGATGTCCACGATATACCGGAGCATCTTAACGGGTACGATGAGCACGTTTGCTTCCATCATCTCCAACAGCTTAAACAACGTCATGAAGTTCCTCGCAGCCATCACGATCATCATCGCAGTGCCCACACTGCTCGCAAGCCTGTGGGGCATGAACGTGCCTGTACCGTTTAAAGACACGCCATTCGGTTTCTGGTCGATCATCGGCATCTCTTTGGTGGGCGCGGCGCTGACGGTCTATATACTCTGGCGCAAGAAGATGCTTTAACGAAAGGAACGACGGCATATGCCATTGCTTAAGTTTATCTGTGAAGACTGTCAATATGTTTTTGAAGAACTGACGACAGCGGACAAAAAGCCGCCTTGTCCCAAATGCGCGTCCGGTAATACGGCTCGGTATTATCAGGGTAAATGCTATTTCGGCGGCAGCGGCAAAGGCGGCGGAAGCTGCAGCGGCGGAAGCTGCAGCAGCTGCAAGGGCTGCGGCGGCTGATGCGGAGGCAGTATGCACGAGGGACACAGACAGCGGCTCACAAACCGGTTTATCAATGCAGGGCTGGAAGGCTTTGAGGAGCACGAAATACTCGAGTTTCTGCTCTTTTATGCGTTGCCGCGCGTCGATACCAACGTGATTGCCCACCGGCTGATCAAAACATTCGGCAGCCTTGCGGGTGTGCTCGAGGCAGACCCTAAGGATTTGTCTTCGGTGAGCGGCATTGGCCCTAAGGCGGCGGCCTATCTTTGCATGCTGCCTGAGGCGTTTCGTGCCTATGAACGCAGCAAGCTAGGCAAAAAGCCGGTGCTTAGATCCATCAAGGACGCGTGCGATTTTGCGCGCACACTGCTTTTCGGCAAACCGTATGAGCAGTTTTATGTGATATGGCTGGGGACTCAGAACCGCGTGATTCACTATGAACGGCTGTCAGAAGGCAGTGTGAGTGAATCGCCTGTGTATTTAAACCGGCTCGCGGCAACGGCGCTTCGCCATCATGCCGTCAAGGGCGTGATCGCGCACAACCATCCGGGCGGTAACGTCACGCCGTCCAAAGCGGATATTGAGACCACCCAGAGTATATTGGGTACGCTTGCAATGCTGGATATCGAGCTTGTCGATCACATTATCGTCAGTGAAAACGAAGCTTTCAGTTTTCAGGCCGATTGTCTGATGGGCAAGCGTGATCTGCCGGGCCGTGAAGCGTATGCGGCGGAATACACGGGCGTACAGCAGCTGCGGCTGGCACTAAAGCAAGATGAGTGGAGGAAAACATGACACTGAAATTTACTGTTTTGGAAAAGCCTGATCCGGGGACGATCAGCAATATTTTAGATATTGAGCAGGAAGCCTTTGGAGACGGTGCGCTCAACGAATACGTCGTGGTGCCGATGCTGCGATACGGCAAAATTTACGCCGCATTGGATGAAGAAAGTACGGCGGTGGCCTGCGCGTATTTTATGGCCGACATGAACAACGCGGGACATGCGTATCTCATGAGCGTTGCGGTGCTGCCGGATTTCCGCGGCCAGAATGTGGGCACCGCGCTGCTTGAATACGCGCTCGCCGATATTAAGAAATACGGTGTAACGAAGGTTATGCTCACAGTGGATCCGGCAAACTTTACCGCGCTGGCCGTATATCGCGAGAAGCTCGGCTTTACCGTGACAGACAGCGCCAAGGATGAATACGGCGAAGGCGAAGACCGGCTCGTTATGGCCAAAGAAATTTAGATGTATTTACAAAAAATCAACGTTATGTTAACACATTGTTCATAATCATTCTTTATAATAGGACTCAAGAAAACAAGGCAGTCATCAATAAGGCAGCCAGCAATTTATATATATTTGAAAAAAGCGCAGGTATCCAGTATATGCGCTTTTTTCATTTGTGTGATGTTAACACGCCTTTCATATTATGTTAATGTATAATGCGTTAAACTCTACAAAATCGGCATTGTGGAAAAGAAAATCGCCTTTTGGCTTGCTAGATTACAATATATTTACAAAAACATATTGACATACGGCACATTTATAACTACAATTGTAAAAAAGATTAGACAAACGTGGTAATAAGTCGGGCCGGGTACGGCCTGCACAAAGAAGGTGATTAATGTGACCGCTGTATTAGATATTATTCTGGAAGTAACAGTGTATTCGGCCATTCTTTACGTGGCAATTATGCTTTTTAAAAAGGCATTTCGAAAACATTTGTCTGCGATGCTTAATTACGCCGTATGGACACTTTTGGTATTACGGCTTTTAATCCCGGTGACAATCGACAGTGGATTATCCTTGTTTGTGATATCCGAGACAAACGCCCCGATTGTACAGAACCAAACATTTGACGGTATACAGCCTTTGGACGGTGAACAGATACATACTCCTCAAGAATCATCATCCCCGCGGATATCCTCTGCATATAAGGTGCCTGTGGACAAATCCGATATAAGTGCCGTGGATACAAGTATTCAAGCACCAAAGTGGAAAATGAGCTGGCAACTCGCAGTTTTATTAACATGGGGATTAGGTGTACTTGCTTCTGGTGCTTTTATGCTGCGAATTTACTTTCGTCTTCAGCGGCGCATTAAACACAGTAGCATTAATCTGCCTGATGATATCCGGGAGCTGACACAAAGCGTCAAACGGCAGATGGGCATAAAAGCGGATATAAAGGTTTCCGCCCATGAATGGCTCACAACACCAGCGCTTTCGGCCTCTATACGGCCAACGCTGCTTCTTCCCGCAAATATGCTGCAAAACAGCGAACAGCTTATGTTTGGCATCCGCCACGAGCTTACACACTATAAACACAAAGACTTTTTAGTCAGTCAGCTCCTTGCCGTGCTGCGTTGCGTGTATTGGTTTAACCCTGTGGTGTGGCTGGCGGCAAAGAGGATCGAAGCGGATATGGAAACAGCATGCGATGCGAGCGTGACCGCATCCATGAAAAACGATCAACGGGGGCGTTATATTGAAGCGGTTAATGATCTGGGCCGGAACGCTGATGCACAGTATATGCTGGGGATGGGAACACACACGGATCGCAAATCAATTGAAAAACGAATCAGAGGCATATTTATGACCAAAAGGACAGCCCCGGCGGTACGAATCGCGGCAGCTTTGATGGCTTGTCTGATGCTGGTTGTCTGTTTCACCACGGCTTGTCAGCCTACGCCCGAAACGCCGCCCGTTATCAACAAGGGTGATGACCATCTGGAAGAGATGATCGCGTCTTCGGCAGCGTCACCGGTTCCTGCCGTAACGATAGACCCTGAGCAATCCAAGAAGGAGCAGGAAGAGGCTTTAAGGCAAGCGCTCAGAGACCGGCTAAATGCGCCCGAGACATATGAGGACAGCTTTACCAACGACAAGGGTGACATCACGGTATCGTTTGATGACGCCAAGGTGGAGGTGCCTGCTGTGCAAAGCATCCCTGCCGTTAAAGTCAGTACTTGTGCATTTTCGCAGGAAACGGTGAATAAGATTGGGGCTTATTTTTTCAAGGACGCGCAACTGTATGTGAAGGACGACACGATGACAAAGGATGAGTTGGAAGCCTTAATCGTTGAGGTGAGGAAGAGCATAAGCATTGATGATAATAGTGCATTTGAAGGCGATGAAAAGTATCTCGAAGATTTAGAAAGACAATATGAGACCGCACCGAAAGAAAAAGAAAAGGTCCCCACGACCACTGAGCTGACGCAAACCGAATATGGCTTGGGGCTAAAGGTGATGGCTAATCTCGATAAAGACGAGATGGCAGAGTTCAGTGTCTATAACGGCGATGACCGTAAGACCTTGTGCTTTATGAATACAAACGGAAAATATCATAGCCGCATTTACGATGAGCAGCCGAGTGATATCGCCAAAGGCATGTCCACAACCCGCGATGAGGCACAAGCTATGGTTGAGCAATGTCTTCGGGATATAGGACTTGAAGACATGCGCATTAAGAGCGTTACTGTTGAAGCTTATCTGAGCGACCAGATTTATGAGACTGGCAAAAACAAAGAAAAAATGGATCAGTTCAATCAACAGTGTTATGTGTTCAAGGTTCAACGGGTTGTAAAGGGAGTTGAGGTGTCATGTGTAACAGGCTCTGTACAGATGGATACGGATGATCCGAATGTACAGCAAAAGGAACCGGTTTACAGTGATGCGGTTCCCGCTGAATGGATACATATTGTGGTGGATGATACGGGCATCGTGTATTTCTCATGGAGCGACCCTAGCGAAGAAGAGGAGATATTGTCGGAAAGCGTGACTCTGATGCCTTTTGATGAAATTATCGAAAAAGCCAAAGATAACATATTCTATAAAAACTACACCGCATACGGCAGTGAGTGCCACATTCATATTACAAGCATCGAGCTCGGCATGATGCGCGTGATGAAAAAGGATGCGCCAGGTGAATATATGATGGTACCGGTATGGGATTTCATTGGCAGCCATGAACATATTATGGACGGCGAGTCGCATTGGTTACCTTTTGGTGATCAGAGCTATGTCACAATTAACGCGATAGACGGCAGTCATATAGATCGCAGCTTAGGATATTAAGTTTCCTTTTCCCACGAATACTTGAATCAAAAACGCCGCTTCGTTTGAGGCGGCGCTTAACTTAAAACGGATCGGACTCGGTTTGGTTGGATAGCTCCGCGAACCGCGTCTGGTCGCCGCGCCATCCCACGTTGACTTCGCCCGTAGGGCCGCTTCTCTGCTTGGCTATGATGATCTGCGATACGTTGTCCGCTTCTTTGTTATAATAGCTTTCACGGTGCAGGAATATGACGACGTCGGCGTCCTGCTCGATACTGCCCGATTCACGCAGGTCGGACAGCAGCGGGCGCTTGGAATCGCGCTTTTCACTCGCACGGCTTAGCTGAGAGAGCAGTATGACCGGCACACCGATTTCTTTGGCCATGATTTTAAGACTGCGCGTCATGCCCGATATTTCCTGCTGGCGGTTCTCGCGGCGTTCCTTGCCTGTCATGAGCTGCAGATAGTCGATCACGACCATCCCTAAGTCCTTTTCCTTTTTAAGTCGCCGCGCCTTGGCGAGCATTTCCATCGCGGTGATGGTGGGAGAATCGTCGATATATATAGGCGCTTTGGCAAGCATATCCACGGCGCCCGCTAGCCTGTCGTAATCGTCGTATGTAAGACCGCCGACACGCGTTTTCTGGCTGTCCACCAGCGCTTCGCTGCACATCATGCGCATGGCGAGCTGCTCGCGCGACATTTCCAGAGAAAAGATGGCGACCGGTACATCGAGCGTGACGGCAGCATGCTGCGCGATGTTGATCGCAAAGCTTGTTTTACCCATGCCGGGGCGTCCTGCGACGATGATAAGCTGGGTTTTCTGCAAGCCGGAGAGCATCTTATCGAGCTGCTTAAATCCGGTGGGTATGCCGATAATGCCTGTTTTATTATTCATGGATTCGCTGATGGACGTATAGCCCTCCAGCAGTGCCTGCTTGATATGCGTGAGTGAATCGCGCTGACGCTTGACCGCGATTTTGTATATCAGGTCGCCCGCACGGTTCACAATGTCCGCCACCTCTTCGTCCGAAGCTGTGGCATCCTGTATAATCGTCTGTCCTGCGGATATAAGTGCACGTAGTACGGATTTTTGCTCGACAATGTCGATATAGTAGCCCACATTGGAGGCGCTGGGTACGCTGCCTGCGAGGTCGGCGATATAGACTGTGTCGTCCGCGCCGTTTAGCACACCTTTGCGGTCCAGCCTTTCGACAACGGTAATGGTGTCGATGGGCGTGCCCGTTTCAGAGAGCTCGCACATCGTTTCAAATATCTGCTGATGACGGCGCGCGTAAAAATCGCTCGCATGGAGCCGCTCCATGGCAGTATAAACAGCCCTTGAGTCTAAAAACATGCTCCCAAGAACGCTGCGCTCCGCTTCCTGATTGTTCGGCGGCACATAGCCCGATGCTTCAACCTGCTCCATATAGCCTCGTTAGTTACTCCGCCGCTTCCACGCTGACGGTAATATCGGCGGCAATCCCCGAGAACACCTTGACGGACAGCTTGGTTTCGCCGAGTTCTTTGATATGATCGTCCATGACGATGCGCTTTTTATCAATTTCGATGCCGTGTTGATCCAATATCGCCTCGGATATCTCCTTGGCTGTGATGGAGCCAAACAGACGGCCGTTCTCGCCGCATTTGGCCTTCACAACAACATTGAGACCGTTTAAGCGCTTTGCCGCTTCCTCCGCAGACAGGCGCTCGAGCATACGGCGCTTTTCGATGGCTTTTTTCTGCTGCTTGGCCACGTTTAAGTTTTTGGCTGTGGCTTCCTTGGCAATGCCCTTGGGAAACAGAAAGTTTCTCGCATAGCCGTCGCTCACGTTCACAATATCACCGGCAAAGCCTGTACCCTTCAAGTCCTTTGTCAGTATCACCTTCATTTTATTTAACCTCTTTCACATAATTATTGATCGCTGTCTTGAGCCGTTTTATGGCTGTATCCATATCCTCATTTTCCATCTTTACCGCAGCGATGGTGGCATGGCCGCCTCCGCCGAGGCTTTCGAGTATCAGCTGAACGTTGACCTCACCGAGTGAGCGCCCGCTGACCAACACGTTTCCGTCCACATGGCTGAGCACGAAAGATGCTTTCACGCCGCGTATGCTGAGCAGCGAGTCCGCCGCCTGTGCCGCAATGAGCGGCGCTTTATCAAGGCCTTCGGGACAGGCCGAAACCGCAAAACCGTTTTCGATAATTTCCGCATTTCGGACGATGTCCGTTTTTACTGTATACGTTTTAAGGTCATCCTGTACGAGCAGCCGCGTCACCGTTGTGTCTGCTCCCTGACGGCGCAGATACGATGCTGCCTCAAAAGTCCGGACACCCGTATTGAACGTAAAGCCCTTGGTATCCAGCGTGATGCCGCAAAGCAGTGCTTCCAGATCAATCGGGAGCGGCTTTAGGTCATCGTCGAAATACTGCATAACCTCTGTGACGAGCTCGCACGCAGACGACGCATACGGATCGTGGTAAAACAGTGTGGTCTTTTCGATCGTGGAAGTGCCGCGTATATGATGATCGATCACCACGACGGTATCAACCATTTCCAGCAGCCCCGGCGATATCGTAAAGGCCGCAAGCTGTGTGTCCACAATCACGAGCATGCTTGTCGCGTTAATGTGCATCGCCGCTTCCTGTCCCGTCACCAGACTGGAAGAATACGCATCAACGGTTTTGAGCTTGTCCAGCAGCAGATCGATAGACGGATTCGGGTTGTCCATCACGATATACGCTTTTTTATTCACCTGCCGCGCACATGCGCAGATACCGAGTGCAGCGCCCATGCAATCGAGATCGGGGCCTTCATGGCCCATCACATACACATCGCTGCACTGCTCCATCAGGTTGCGCAGCGCATGGCTGACCATACGCGCTTTTACTTTGCTGCGGCGGAACCCGGTTTTCACAGTACCGCCGTAGAATATGAAGCGGTCTCCCTGCTTGATGACAGCTTGATCGCCGCCGCGGCCCAAAGCAAGATCCATTGCTTTGCCTGCGTATTCGCCCGATTGCTCAGGGGTTTCTCCGACGCCCACGGCGATAGACAGTGTGGGGGAGAGCGTCGTCTTTATCTGGCGCACATCGTCAAGTATGCTGAATTTACTGGTGCGCAGCGTGGATAAAAACCGGCGCTCGAAAGTACAAAGATATCGTCCGCGGTCTGTGCGCAGAAAATGAGCCGAGACGCTTTCCGCAAGCGTGGACAGGCGCCGCTCGACTGCCGCGATAACCTCGGATAGTTCCGATTGAGAGAGCTTTGCAGATAATTCCTCATAGTTGTCGATTTGAAACTGGCATACAACCGGCAGAAAGCTCTGATAAAGCTTTTTCGCTTCCACAGTATTTTCAATATCCACGAGCCGGTGCAGCAGGTATTCACGGTTATGCAGCCACACTGTGGATAATTCTTTTTTGTACGGCTTGCCATTGATGAGTATCTTTTTGTCCTTGTCCGGCACGCTGATGCCCTTGACCATCTTGTTGATGTTGCGCAATGCGCCAAAGCCCGCAAGATTGCGAAACGCAAGATTTGCCCATTTGATATGACCCGTCAGCGATGTCAGCACGGTGGGAATAGCCATTGTATTCAAATACGAGGGCAGTTCCTCTTGTTCGAAAAGTGCCTTGATCACAAGCCTTTGCCATTGCACCTTTCGGTAGGTGAATACGTAAAGATACGCGAGCGCTGAAAAAACGCTGATAATAAACGCTGTCACACCGAGCGGTATGCTGTATAGGAACGCGAAAACAGACGCCGCTAAAAGCGCCGCTGTCAGGCAAATAAAGTCTGATGAAAAATACCGGACTGTTGTCTTCACTAAAGAGTACCGCCTTCCGTATCCAAACGCTTGCGCAGCCCCGCCACGTTTTCAAACAGGCCCACCCAAACCAGCAGATTACCGATGAGCAGCGTGACCACGACGTGCAGCAGCACGCGTACAGCAGTCTGCATCTTACGCCTCTTATATAAATAGTCCAGAAAACTCAAGGCCTGGATAATAAACACAAATCCATACACACCGTTTATTGTGATCGCCGCGATCTCAAACGACGGCCACCCCGAGCTTGCACCAATAAGCGTAAAGATATACGAGAGCAGATACGCAAGCCAGAACCGGTGCGGCAGCATGAGTGCCGAAAACGCCGGGACAGACACGACCTTGCGTTTCTTTTTCACAAATACCCGCGGGATCACGAATATCAAAAGTCCTGTCAGCAGCGAAAAGGTGAGCACCATGCTCACGAGATTGAGATTCAGATACTCTCTGAGCTGCTCCTGTATGATGGAGATAGCTTCAAAAGCCGGTGTAGAGAGTACGGCTTCCTGCGTAATCGCCCCTGTGATCATATCCAAAAATCGGGTGTATTGATAAACGAACCTAATAAGCGCATCATTGAGCGTACCTAACACATAGCCTGTCTGGCTGACTATATAATCGATGGGGCCAAGACCCGTCAAAAGCCAAAGCACACCAAACGCAGCAGCAATGCCTGCAAGCGCAGCCCCGCTTGTGATCATCACGCTGTGGCGCATGCGGAGCTTTTTTTGAATCACGATGCCGGCTGCCAAAGCGACCGGCAGCAATGCTGCGGCGAGAAATGCCGTAATCTTAACATCCAGCAGACATCCGACCGCAAAGCTCATCAATGCCACAACGATGCCGAGTGTGCCCCACATGGCAACCGCATATGCAACCACAAACGCAGCCACAACGGCTGCCGGAGGAAAGTAAGTTGATATCAATATCAAAGCTGCGGCAACAAGAAATGCGGCCGCTGCATTTTTATATTCGTCGTTTTTTGTCCTGTCCAAAACCCCTCGAATTCCCGCTTTCAAAATGTTTTTTAAGAAGAGACAGATCACCGTAGCCCGTTTCCAGCGTGTGTCCGCCTGTGATACCGGTATCTGCTTTGCTGATTACATCGTCATCCAGCTCACTGAACGATATGCCGCAGCGCTTTGCCAGTACATAAGCCAGCAGCACGGCGCCGCCCAGCGCATCCTTAAGCTCTCCCCGACTGTTTGGTGAAAGCGCCGCCCGAAGAACATCGGCCGATTCACTGATGAACTCAGCTTTTAACACTTCAATCATTTTTGCATTAGAGGCCACATTAACAGATTGGTGCATGTGCATAACCACCTTTAAGTGAATTTACCCCAACACCTCTACTGCAAGTGTCTTTATTCTATCTGTTTAAGGGTCAATAGTCAATGGCGGCGCGGACTGCGGCGGGCAGACAAGAACCATAAATGCATGCTTTTTCCGAAAATAAAAAAACCGTACGCATCAGCACAAAGCGTACGGTTTCTATTATTTATTAAGCGCTTCTGTCCATGATGAGCTTATCTGCCATCAAGGCGATGAATTCGCCGTTGGTGGGTTTGTCCTTGTTCGTATAGATATTATAACCGAGGAAATTGTTGATGTTTTCGATTTTGCCGCGAGACCAGGCCACTTCAATGGCATGACGGATGGCTCGTTCCACTTTGCTGGGGCTTGTTTCAAATGGTTCAGCAATGCCGGGATAAAGCTTTTTGGTAATAGAATTAATAAGATCGGGGTTTTTGACGACCATTTTAATCGCTTCCCTCAAGAAATGATATCCTTTGATATGGGCGGGAATACCGATTGATAAAAACACGGCCGTAATTTTCTCATCCAGCGTTTTGGAGCGAACCGGCGAGGGTGTGCGCTTCGTGGTGATCACCCTGTTGCCGAACATGTCCTGAAGCCGCTTGTAGAGAATGTCTTTGTTAAACGGCTTAATCATGTAATATTTTGCCCCCAGATCACAGGCCAGTTTGATGAGTTTTTCGTTGCCAACGGCCGAAACAACGATTGTGGCAGGCATTGTCTCAAACTCGGACGTGTTAAGCCGCTCGAGCAAAGAGAGCCCGTCTGCCTCCGGCATGATCATGTCGACAATGAGGGCGTCCGGCGCCACTTCTTTAATTAAGCCGACTGCTTCTACCGCGTTATTGCATGACCCCACTACCTCTACGTCATTCTTTGTGCTAAAGAACTTGGTGAGCATCTCATTGAGTTGTACATTATCCTCGATAATTAGCAATTTGATTTTTCTGTCCATTGATGAACTCCTTTCGTTTTGTGTGTTTTTTAAAACCCAATCCTCAACCCTAAAAAAATGACGTTTTGTGTCGAAACGTACCTCTAAAAGAAATATTTGTTAACATATTAACACGGGCTTTTTTATTTGACAATAAATTTGGGCAAAGTTGCAGACAAAAATGAATAAATTTCTTAGGAAATTTTAAAACTATCGCGAAGCGGCTATATATCGACAAATTAATACAAAATTCATATCTTGAATGAGAGTTTGTATGAGAGGATGATGACGCGCCTGCAAGCGCATGCCGGCCTGCAGACGCGCAGGCGGGCATCAGAGGGCATCGGCGCTGCTTGTATGCGTGTCTTCCTTGAGCCATTCTCCCAAGGCTGTGAGGCTCTCTAAGTCTTTTGTTTCGATCGTCTTGGTCTTTAGGTTCATAAGCTGTTCAAACAGCGATGCGGCCTTGTGGCTTTTCTCCATTTCCTTTTTTAAACGCGTATGCAAAGCTGTATTTTCTTTCTTAATGCTTTCGTTCTGGAGCATCAGCTGGCGCATCTCTTCCTCGGTACGCACTTTGGCGACGGCCATGCCGGCAACCTTGGCAAGCCCTTTGAAGAAGCTCTTGACATCGACATCGCAGGCCATGAGCGCCTTGATGACGCTTTCAGGTATGTACTTGCTTTCCTTACCCACCGGTGCAATCGACTTTTGTGTGTCGTAAGGGTTTAAGTATTTTTCGTTGTCCCTGTCCATATCTGCCATCACCTTCTCAACGAGAGGGCGGCCGTTCTTTATGAGGCTTCTGTATTTGTTTTGATACCGAAGCATCAGCGTTTTGTCTCCGTCCGCAAGTCTTAAGCTCGCGCCTCTGATTGATTCACCCCTGGCACCGGCAGCCAGCAAAGTCCGAAGCAGCATATAGATCTCTTCCTTGGTGAACGGCGTAAACGTAGAGGGCTTTTGCTCAATCTCGCCCGTCTCCTTCACCTTCATATAGTAGTAGTTTCTTACGCTGTTGGGCTTGCGTCCCGTTTTTTGGGCCACGGTTTCAAAAACACGCTTGAGCGGTGCTCCTATTTTCTGCGCTTTTTTTACCTCGTCCCAAAGCATTAGCTTTTCTTCGTCTTTCCAGCCGGTTCTAAGAGCGATATCAAAGCTGTGAAGTCCTGTTTCGTTGTTCATGTCCATGTTCCTAACCCCTTATCATAGATTTTAATGCATATTATTCTCTTATACCATGCGTTTTATTCCGTTTTTTAACAAAAATTTAAAAAGCAAACGTTCATCCTTCCGTTTGCTTTTGTGTGTCGTTTTTTTCTTTTGTATATAGTTATGCACCTTTTGCCGCCGTTAGAATTGTGTATCAGCGCCGCATAAACTGAATATATATATGGTACAAGGGGGGGCGCTATGGAAGACAAGACCATAAAACTGCTTTATATCAATTCCAGTGTTCGTGCGCTGATATGCATTAACCAGGCACCGGCGGGTGAAACGGGAACGGGCGCTGTCACACAGCCGATTGCGGCCAACTCGTCGTTTTTCATTACGATGCTGCCGTTGGAGAACGACGCGAATTTTGTGTATCTGCCGTATACGCGGCGCGTGTCTATCGCATCCAAGGGAGCGGTGTTCGCCGGAGACGGGCTTATCGATCTGTGCATGTGGCCGGATAATATTGTGGAACTCACACTGTATCCGGAAATGGTATACAGGAATGATGAAACAGAGTTGCATCCGTCGGTGCTGTCACCTTTTGATTTCTATATCAGCGGCGATCGGCACACGGCGTTTATTTACAACGAAGCGTGTTCAAGCTTTGTGGTGGAGCACGCCGCGACCAACCGCTTAAAGTATGTATCGCCGCTGCCGTTTTTTGTGTCAAACACAGATATCGGCTTTGCCAAATTTGGTGAATATCCCGTGCTCTATGCGACGGGTCAGACAACGGGTAACCAAAGATATATATGCGCCGCGCATATTCTGCCTAACTTTGGGCTGGATATCTGCACCATCTGCGAGGATTCAAAAGTAGAACGGGACAGCATCACGGTGGTAACGAACGGGGATTACCGGCAGATCAAAACACGCTGGGAGAAAAGCGACGGCTGTCTGGTGCCTGCGGGCCGTGAGCTTGGCTGGTATACCTGCGACGTGCGCAAGGCGGCCACGCCTTCAGATATCTGTGCCGCTCTTCTTGAGGCAATCAAGGCCGATATGCCAAGCGTCGCGATGCAATGCCTGACGCCGTCTCTTGCAGAAGGCCTGTCTTTTACCGACTTGAAGGAGTTTTTCGGGGAATTTGATTCATTCACGCAGACAATTTCACCCGCGTGCGGTCAAAGCGGTATTGCGCTTAAATATGCTGTGGGTAAAAACCTTTATGTGGCGCGTGAATTCTGCGTCGAGACACGCAAAAAAGACGGCGGACTGCTGATTGACAACATACGTGAACCGTAACGTGCGGCAATGGATATTGAAGGTATAAGGGCTTGGTTCGTCGAATAGATTATTGATCATTTCCATTTATACTCAATTGGAGGACAAGCCATTGATTGAACATATCGCTATATGGACACAGCAGCTTGAAGTGATGAAGGACTTTTACGTCCGATATTTTGACGGTATTGCCAATGATAAGTATGTATCTCCCAGAGGACAGGGTGTGAATTTTGAGTCTTACTTTTTGTCATTCGGCAGGGGAGCGCGCCTTGAAATCATGCAGATGAGCACCATTCCCGAATCAGAAAAGCAGCAGGCTATCGGTTTTTCGCACATTGCTTTTGGTTTGGAAAGCGAAGAAGCCGTTCTCACCAAGACAAAGCGGTTTGAAGAGGACGGCTATACGATCGCAGGAGAGCCGCGGCGTACGGGCGACGGATATTATGAGACAAGCGTTTATGACCCTGACGGTAATCTGGTGGAAATCACCGCGCTGACATAAATAGAAACTAATATGGATGGAACCGAGCAGCCGTTCTAACAAATAAGGCCTCTGCACTCCTGCAAAGGCCTCAAACTGTTAAGATATTTCCGGGACGACACGAGGCTGTCCCTACATCGTGATTTAATTTTAAGTGATAGTGAGCAGCAAGGCGCTGTCATGCTGAGCCTGTGCCAGCAGGTGAAGCATGTATAGAGTATTTCCCTTTTACGCGTTAACGTATGCGATGCGAGGTAAAGTTCGGTTTTCCCTATATCGTTTTAATCCAGCCGAACTCGTCCTTCTCTTTTCCATACTGAATGCCGGTTAATTTGTCATACAGCTTTGACGTCAGATCGCCCATTTTGCCGCCGGAAATTTTGATGCTCTTGTCTTCCCATGTCATGCCGCCCACGGGACTGACCACGGCAGCGGTACCGGTGCCGAAGACTTCCTCAAGGCCGCCAGATTCATTTTCTGCAAATACATCGGCGATCGAAAGGCGCTCTTCTCGGACATTGACGCCGTAGACATCCTTTGCAAGACGGATGATGGAATCGCGCGTGATGCCCGGCAGTATGCTGCCGCCTAATGGCGCGGTGTAAAGCTCGCCGCGAATTTTGAAGAAGATGTTCATCGAGCCCACTTCTTCGACGTATTTCTTTTCCACGCCGTCCAGCCAGAGCACCTGAGAAAAGCCCTTTTTGTGCGCATAGTCGCCCGCCAGAAGGCTGGCCGCGTAGTTGCCGCCCGTTTTGACAAAGCCAGTGCCGCCTCTGATCGCGCGCACATATTCGTCTTCCACATAGATATCGACGGGTTCTAAGCCGGAAGCGTAGTAAGCGCCGACAGGGCTCAATATAATATAGAAGGTATATTCTTCACCCGCACGCACGCCGAGGAACGGATCCGTGGCAATGATGGTGGGGCGTATATATAGCGATGTGCCTTCAGAACGCGGCACCCAATCCTGCTCGATGCGGATAAGCTCTTCCAGTGCCTCCAGCGCAAACGCTTCATCGATTTCGGGGATGCACATGCGGTTTGCGGACATGTTCATGCGTTTGAAATTGTCCCACGGACGGAAAAGGTTAATGCCGCTATCGGTGCGGTATGCCTTTAGGCCTTCAAAGATCGTCTGGCTGTAATGAAGCACATTACAGGCCGGAGACAAAGAAAAGTTTTCAAAGGGACGAATTTTGGCATCATGCCAGCCCTTGCCTGCTTTGTACTCAACGGTAAGCATGTAGTCGGTAAAAATATTCCCGAATCCGAGCTTTGATTCATCTTCCGGTTTCGGTTTTAAGCTTTGTGCCTTCAACACTTCAAGTTTCATGATGCCATTCTCCTATTTTATATCGCATTTTTCATGTATTTTACCCCTGATATGGCGGATAGTCAACACAAAACCGGCTTTGCATGCGTACTTAACCAAACCTAAAACCGATGCAAACAATTATTTAATGTAAGTGAATACGGGTTTTACATATCATCTCTTTGCAAATCATATCTTTACTGATATAATAACATCGCGAAAATATGAAAGGAAATTCTTATGGGAATTTTAGAAGCGATTGTCCTTGGCATTGTTCAGGGACTCACCGAGTTTTTACCGGTATCCAGCAGCGGTCATCTGGTGCTGCTGCATAATGTGTTTGGTATGTCGGAGCCCCAGCTTTTTTTTGATACAATGCTGCATCTTGGTACGCTTATTGCGGTTGTCATCGTAATGTGGAAGAGCATCGTCGATATTTTTAAAAACTTTTTCTCAAAGATGACACTTTATCTGATTGTGGCCACCATCCCCGCGATTATCGCCACACTTTTGTTCGGAGACTTTTTTGAAGGCGCATTTACCGGAACGTATCTTGGATACGGCTTTTTGCTGACTGCGTGTGTGCTCACGTTATCAGAAAAGATATCCAGCCGTATCAGCCGTAAGCGTGAGATCAATATGAGCAGCACCATCACCATGGGCGTGATGCAGGCAATGGCCATATTCCCGGGCGTATCGCGCGCGGGCTCGACAATTGCGGGCGGTTTGGTTTCGGGTATAAACAGGCGGCAGGCGGCAAGCTTTTCGTTTCTCATGTCCATCCCCGCGATCCTCGGGTCTGTTGTGCTGCAGGGCGCAAAAATCTTTTCGGAATCCGCAATCAACGTTGAACTGGTGCCGACAATAGTCGGTGCTGTTTGCGCGGCCATATCCGGCTATTTCGCCATTAAATTCATGCTTGCGCTGATTTCCAAAAAACGACTTTATGGTTTCGCCATTTATGTGGCGGTGCTTGGGATACTTGTTTTGCTGGATCAATATCTGCTAAAAACGATTAACTGGGCATAATATTATTGAAGGAGGCTCATATACATGCTTGATTTTTCTTTTGAGCCGTACAGGCAGGAAATGGTGGAAGTTCTTAAGAATTTCCTAAAAATAGAAAGCGTTAAAAGCGACAGTCAGCCAAATATGCCGTATGGCAAGGGCATATTTGATGCGCTGATGTTTGTTCAGAGCACAGCGGAAAGAATGGACTTGGAATGTGTTAATTTGTTCGGGCACATGGCATATGTGGACTACGGTTACGGCGATGAGATGCTTGGTATCTTAACGCATATCGACGTGGTTCCCAAGGGTGACGGCTGGACGATGCCTGCCTTCGAGGGGATTGAAAAGGACGGTAAGATATACGGCCGCGGCGCGATTGACGACAAGGGGCCCTGTATTGCGGCGCTTTATGCGATAAAAGCCCTCAGTGATAACTGCGTACAGCTAAATAAAAAGGTTCGCCTTATTTTCGGAGCTGATGAGGAGTCCGGATGGGCCGATATGGCGTTTTACAAGACGCATGAGCCGCTTCCCGATATCGCATTTTCTCCCGACGGGGAATATCCGGTGATCAATGCTGAAAAGGGTCTGCTGCACGTGGTGCTGACCGCTCAAGGGACAGACGATGAGGCCGGCATCAGCGTAAAGAGCTTTTCTGCGGGAACACGGATTAATGTGGTGCCCAACAAGGCGGAATGCGTGATTGCCGCACCCTTATCGACCATACAAAAAAGCCTTGACAGTTATACATGCCCCATTGGCGCGACGCTAAGCGCAGAGGATGCCGGGGACGGGCATGTCCATATTAAAGCGGTTGGAAAGAGCTCACACGGATCGCGGCCGGAACAGGGTATCAACGCGGCGGCTTCGCTGCTGCAATACCTCGGGACGCTGCCGCTGTCTTCAGGAGGTACGTCTCAAGCAATTTATACACTGGCCAATAAAATTGGCACATACTATCACGGTGAGCGCGTGGAGCTTGATGTCTCCGACGAGGTGTCCGGCAAGTTAACGTTCAACCTTGGTACAATGAGCATAAAAGACGGCATTTTAAAAGCTGGTATTGATATCCGTTATCCGATATCGGTTGAGCGCCGGTTTGTTGAAGAGAAGCTTAAAAAGCATTTTGATGCGTTTGATATTGAATATAAGCATACGCTTGATTCCCATTTTGTACCCGAGGACAGCCCTTTGGTCACATCGCTTAAAGAGGCGTATACGGAGATGACAGGAGAAGACGCGTATTGCATTTCCATTGGCGGCGCGACATATGCGCGTGCTTTTGAGAACGCTGTCACGTTCGGGTCGCTGTTTCCCGGTCAGCCTAATGTGGAGCATGGGCCGGATGAATATATTGAGATTGACAGCTTGATTAAAAACGCGGAGATCATTGCCAACGCGATTATTAAACTTTGTGAGTGAGCGCTTTTGAGATTTTGGGGAAAAATTAAAATAGAAGACAGTATAAAAACGGATGTGACGCTTGAGGAACAAGATTTCACAAGCGCTGTATCTGCCGTCTGTGATCGGCTGGATTTATCCAAGCCGATTATTTGTGCCAAGCATCATACGGAAATAAAATCATTTAGAAGAACGGTATTTTATCCGGATGATTTTATAGAAACTGTGGATTTTGATACGCTTGAAATAGAAATAATTGGAAAGAATAAAAAGAACAAAAATTTGATAACTCCGACGTGTTTTGCGGATAATAAACACGAAAGGAGTTGATTTGCTTGAATATCGTTGCAATGATACTGGTCATAATCGGGGCCATCAATTGGGGCCTTATCGGGTTTTTTCAGTTTGATCTCGTTGCCGCAATTTTTGGCGGTCAGTCTGCAATTGTCTCCAGAATAATTTATGCACTGGTGGGCCTTGCCGGATTATGGGCAATCATGTTGGTGCCTAGGGTCAAACACAAAGAAAAATAGGAATAGATATGGAAAGCGGCTGATCGGCCGCTTTTTTCATGTATAATAAAAGAGCCGTAAGGTCATTTGCCTTAAGGCTCTTTTCAAAAATTGAGCATGTGCTGCTCCTTCCATGTGTTCTTGATTAACCGCCAATGCCGACGACAAAATATAAACCCACAAACAACAGCATTGCTCCCGCAGCAATCAACTTTTTCATTGGATTCCATCCTTTCCTTCGGTGTTTTCAGTTATAATATCGGCTGTTTTTTATGGGTATAAACACCGAAAAGCGTTATTTAACAGGAGTTTCACTTAAATGTAGTATTGGTAATATTTAAGAAACATTTGGCATGACATTTCTTTAGCAATTGCGCAACAGCTAAGCCTGGTTTATAATGCTTTTAGCGAAAAGGAGGCTTTTGAATGTCCGTAAAAGCGAAACTAATAATTGGTATGGTTGTGTTGATTGCTGTGTTATTAAGCGCGTGCACCGGCATTCCTGACAGTCAGGTGGATATTAATACGCTGCAAGGCAGATTGCGTCAAATTGACACTTACAAAAAGACGGTGCCTGATATTCAGGAATCACAGCACGCTTACAACAAAAGCAACGCCACGTTCCGCGGGATTAAATTTGGCTCATCCATGGAGATGGTCAGCATGATAGAGACACTGCCCTTAATCGAGGAGTATACCGATGCGCTGGATTATACGGGAAGCGGGCTTTACGGATACGAAATGCTGCTGACTTACTGGTTTAACCTTGATGATCAGCTTTACAGAGTGGCATACAGCATGGATAATGACCGGTTTTTTGAGACGGTAGACAGCTTGGCAGCAGCGCTGCAAGGCGATTACGGTGAGCCGCACACGGCCGGATATTATGACTATGAAAACGCTGAGATCATATTTGAGACAGAGGAAGAGCCGCTGCAAGCTATTGGCACCCAAAGCGCGTACTATTACGAAGCTTTTGTGGACGACAACGGCACACAGATTGAGCTTTTCGCTGAGAAAACAGATGACAGCTATGGATATTGGGTATGCTATACAGACTATTCCTACTATAATGGGTGAATGACTAACAACTGGAGGAAGACAGATTGATTTCTAAGTATGAGGTGCTTGACACGATCAAGATGATTGATACGGAGAATCTTGATGTGCGAACCATCACAATGGGTATTTCGCTTCGGGACTGCGTCAGCGCAGACGCAAGCGTTTGCTGTGACAATATCAAAAAGAAGATCTATGAAAAAGCCAAAAATCTCGTGCGTGTCGGCGACGATATTGCGCGTGAGTTTGGCGTGCCAATCGTCAATAAACGTATCTCGGTCACGCCAATATCCGAGATTGCCGCTGCGAGCGGCTTGAATGACTATACGGTGTTTGCAAAAGCGATGGATGAAGCGGCGGCCGATACGGGCGTAAATTTTATCGGCGGATTCGGTGCTTTGGTGCACAAGGGTGAGACAAAGAGCGATACGGTGCTTATCGATTCGCTTCCCTCTGCGCTTTCTTCAACGGAGCGCGTTTGTGCGTTTGTGAATGTGGCCAGCACACGATCAGGCATCAATATGGACGCTGTGGCGAAGATGGGGCGCATTATAAAGGAAACAGCCGCTCTCACGGTATCCGGCGGCGGTATCGGCTGTGCCAAGTTTGTGGTATTTGCCAACGCAATAGAGGACAATCCGTTTATGGCGGGCGCTTTTTGCGGCGCGGGTGAGCCCGAATGCGCCATCAACGTGGGTGTGAGCGGCCCAGGCGTGGTGAAAGCTGCGCTGGAAAAAGTGAAGGGCGAGAGCTTTGATGTGGTCGCTGAGGTGATCAAAAAGACGGCTTTTCGTGTGACGCGCGTTGGTCAGCTGGTGGCCAAAGAAGCTTCGCAGCGGCTCGGTGTGCCGTTTGGCATTGTGGACTTGTCACTTGCGCCCACGCCGGCCATCGGAGACAGCGTGGCGCGTATTCTGGAGGAAATCGGTGTGGATGTATGCGGTATGCACGGCACTACGGCGGCACTCGCTCTGCTAAACGATGCGGTCAAAAAAGGCGGCGTCATGGCGTCGTCGCATGTGGGCGGGCTTTCCGGCGCGTTTATTCCCGTGAGTGAAGATGAAGGCATGATCGCTGCGGTGCAAAAAGGGGAATTATCGCTGCAGAAGCTGGAAGCGATGACGGCGGTGTGCTCGGTGGGTCTGGATATGGTGGCTGTGCCTGGCGATACACCCGACACTGTCATATCCGCCATTATAGCGGATGAGGCGGCTATTGGTGTGATTAATTCCAAAACGACTGGCGTACGTATCATCCCCGTACCGGATGGCAAAGTGGGAGAGTGCGTGGAATATGGCGGATTGCTTGGCAGCGTGGTTATTATGGATGTGGCGAGCGGCGGATCAGACAGGCTGATTGAGCGCGGCGGACGTATTCCTGCGCCGCTCCAGGGTATCAGAAACTGACGTTGACTTTTGAATCGTTTATTTGTAAAATGACAGGGTGCGTTTATAAACGCGCCCTGATGTTTTTATTTATTGCATATGCGCCTATAGCTCAGTCGGATAGAGCGGTCGCCTCCTAAGCGACAGGCCACAGGTTCGAATCCTGTTAGGCGCGCCAGAAACCCCGAAAATCAGGGGTTTTTTTATTACCCAAGTTTATATATTTTTAGCAGTTTGAGTGGCCCTTCGCTGACTACGGTTATACAAATTGTATCATTATGAAGTGAAGATATATTGGAATGACCGATTAAAACTATCGGTTTCTTTGACGTTGAATCTGCTTTTATGCTATTGTGTATTTGCTTAAAGATATACGGATTTGTTGGAGGTGCGGCATTTGGAAGACAATATAAAATTAACGAAGCTGGCTAAGTGCGCCGGCTGCGGAGCAAAAGTGGGTGCCGGTGTGTTGGCACAGCTTTTGGAAGATGTGAAGGTTCATACAGATCCCAATTTGCTGGTCGGGTTCGAGCGCAGTGACGATGCTTCCGTCTATAAGATCAACGACGAACTGGCGCTTGTTCAGACCGTCGATTTCTTTCCGCCGATAGCGGACGACCCGTACACATTCGGGGCTATAGCAGCAACGAATGCATTATCTGACGTATATGCGATGGGAGGAGAACCCAAACTGGCGCTTAACATCATGGCCGTTCCCGAAGACATGCCCAAAGAAACGGTTCATGAGATACTGCGGGGCGGTTACGATAAGGTGTATGAAGCGGGCGCTTTAATTACTGGCGGGCATAGTATTTATGACGAGGAGCCGAAATACGGACTGGCGGTGACCGGGTTTGTGCATCCTGAAAATGTGCTGACGAATTCCGGCGCGAGGCCGGGAGATGTGCTGCTGTTTACAAAGCCTCTCGGCATCGGCGTGCTGACATCGGCCATGAAAGCCCAAATGGTTAATGAAGAAACTGAAAAGCTGGCGTTTAAAATGATGACAACGCTTAATAAATCCGCCAGGGATGCGATGATCAAATATGACATTCACGCATGCACTGATGTGACCGGTTTCGGCCTGATGGGACATCTGCTGGAGATGGCGCAGGGGAGCGATGTGGAGATCCGTGTGGATGTGGATGGCATTGACATGATTCCCGAAGCGCTGGCGTTTGCCCGGATGGGCATATTGCCCGCCGGTATGTACCGCAACCGCAGCTTTGCGGAGGATTCTGTGGCTCTGGGGAATACTCCACTGGAGAAGGCGGATCTTTTGTTTGACCCGCAGACGTCCGGCGGTCTTGTGATTTGCGTCAATCCGAAAGATGCGGATGCACTCTTTGAAGAGCTTAAGAGCTGCGTCCCCTCCGCCCAGCGCATCGGAAGAGTGAGCCCGTACAGCGGCGATAAGAGGATCATTCTGGAGTAACAGTATGAACTATAATCTGAAGCAGCTGGAGGCTTTTGCTGCTGTCGTCGAGTGCGGCAGCTTCACCGCCGCAGCAGAAAAGCTATATCTGGCGCAGTCAACCATCAGCGGGCATGTCTCCGCGTTGGAGAAAGATATCGGTGTACCGATGATCGTGCGTTCGGGAAAGCGCAAGATCATTCTGACAGAAGAGGGACGGCGCGTATACGCTCATGCGAAATCCATCCTTCAAAGCTGCGACCAGCTTTCCAGGGAGCTTGAGGAGAGAACATCTCAGGAGCTGGTAATCGCCGCCTCGACGATTCCGATGAGTTATCTGCTGCCTGAGCTGATCACCGGATTCGCCCAGGAGATGCCGCAGTGCCGGTTTACGCTGCGCAGCGGAGACAGCACGCGTGTGCACGAGCAGGTGCTTAATGGAGACGCGCAGATTGGTTTTGTCGGCGCGGTGCTGAACAGAAAGGAACTTAACTATGATCTGCTGCGCGAAGACCGGCTGGTGCTGCTGACGCCGGACAACGATAAATATCGCACACTGCTAAACGCTGGGCGTTCAGGCAATACTCTGATTTCAGAACCGCTGATTTTCCGCGAATTGGGATCGGGCACACAGCAGGCGGTGGATAAGTTTCTTTGTGAAAATCGTATCCGTACAGAGGACATTCACGTCGTCGCGCGCGCCGATAACAGCGATACCATTCTGCGTGCCGTATCACAGGGGCTGGGCATTGCGATAGTGTCGGAGCTGGCCGCCAAAATGACGGGAAACGTGCTTTGTTTTCCGCTGGACGGAAAAAGCACGGTGCGCTGCTTTTATATGATAGTGCCTAAGGATCGAAAGCTCACAAATACGGCGCAGGACTTTCGACATTATGTGTTAAACCGCAATAGATAAATTTATAAACGCCTTTCAATCGTCAAATCCGATGGAATTAATCGTTGCATCAGATATTTGAATTGGCGTTTTTTGGTGAGCGTTTTTATAATATATATAACAATATGTGATACCACACAATGGATACGGCATCGTGAAAGCTTGACAAAGCGGCAATGCGGAGGCCGCGGAGGAACTGAATGAACTACATTGGCATAGATATCGGCTCGACCTGCTCGAAGACAACGGTGATGAATGACAATACAGACATTCTGATGCAGTTCGTACAGCCTACCGGCTGGAGCAGCGTTGATACGGCGGAAACGATTCGAAGGAAGTTGCTTGATGACGGTATAGACGCGCATAAGACCTCTTGTGTGGCGACCGGATATGGCCGAGTGGCAGTGCCGTTTGCGGATAAAACGGTGACCGAGATCACCTGTCACGCCAAAGGGGCCTGCGAAATATTTTCGTGCCGGGATATGACAGTGATCGACATTGGCGGCCAGGACACGAAGATCGTCAGTATAGAAGACGGCATGGTGAAGGATTTCATCATGAATGACAAATGCTCGGCAGGTACAGGACGTTTTTTGGAAGTCATGGCAAATACACTGACTATGAGCCCGGATGAACTTTTCGAGCTCGCTGCAAAGGGCGGCGATACGTCCATCAGCTCCCTGTGTACAGTTTTTGCCGAATCTGAGGTTATCAGTTTGATTGGACGGGGAGAAAAGAAGGAAAACATCGCGTTTGCCGTGGTGGATTCCATTGTAAAAAAGGTGGCTGCTCAGGCACGCCGGATGAGCGGCGGCCCGGCTGTGGCCCTCACGGGCGGTTTGTGCGACAGCGTTTATATCAGAAGCGCGCTGTCCAGAGCACTGCAGAGTGACGTTGTATCCAACAAGCAAGGAAGATATGCAGGGTCAATCGGCGCGGCGCTGTGCGCCATAAAAGAGGATAGCCGGTAAAAGGAATCTATCGGCACCTTTTTCGACATAATGAAATGATGAATGATATGAACCGAGAGGAGGAAATAAACATGGCAAAAGTGATAGTTGACGCGGTGGGCGAACAGTGCCCGATTCCAGTCGTCAAAGCAACCAAGGCGCTGGGAGAAATAAAAGAATCCGGCGTTCTAGAAGTGCATGTGGATAACGAGATCGCCGTACAGAATGTGATGAGGCTGGCTATGGGCAAGGGATTTGAGGCAAAAAGCGAAAAGCTTAATGACAAGCACTTTACCATCACGATGGAAGTGTCCGCATTGCCGGACGCAAAAGCGCCGGAACCGGAAGTGGCCTGCATCCCCGACATCAGAGGCAATACAGTGGTGGCTGTTGACAGCGCCACGATGGGCCGCGGCGATGATGAGCTGGGTAAAACCCTGATGAAAGGATTTATCTACGCGCTCTCCCAATTGGAAGAACTGCCGAAGACCATCATCTTCTACAATGGCGGCGCGTCCATCCCCATAGAAGGGTCGGTGAGCGTGGAAGACCTGAAAAGCATGGAGGCTCAAGGCGTTGAGATCATGACATGCGGCACCTGTCTGAATTTCTATGGCCTGACCGATAAACTGGCGGTTGGTCAAATTGCCAATATGTATTCGATTGTTGAAAAATTGAATGGCGCGGCCAAGGTTGTCAGGCCGTGATTTATCTTGATAATGCGGCGACAACGCTGCGCAAACCGCCTGAGGTGATTGACGCCGTCGTGCAGGCCATGAATGCGCTTGGCAATTCGTCCCGCGGAACACACGCTGGGAGTCTAAAAGCGTCTCGCACCGTTTATGAGGCGCGAGAAAAGCTCGCCGGTTTTTTCAGATGTCAGCGTGCCGATCATGTGGTGTTTACATGCAATTCGACGGAAGCGCTGAATACCGCCATCAATGGCACCATCGATCCGCGCAGGCACGTGATCACCACCGATATGGAGCACAACTCCGTTTTGAGGCCGCTTTACCGTCTGGCGGCGGAACAGCGGGTGGAGCTGAGCTTTGTGACGGCGAACCGGCACGGAATTATTGATTATACAGACTTTGAGAAGTTAATACGCCCGAACACGCAGGCCATCATCTGTACGCACGCGTCCAACCTGACCGGCGATATGATTGATGTGGCGCGGGTAGGGCAAGTGGCAAAGAAGCATAACATTATCTTTATTGTTGACGCGTCCCAGACGGCGGGCTGTTTCCCGATAGATATGGAAGCCTTCGGCATCGACATCCTCTGCTTTACCGGGCATAAAGGGATCATGGGGCCGCAGGGCACCGGCGGGATGTGCATGCGTGAAGGTGTTAAGATCCGTCCATGGAAGGTCGGCGGCACCGGTGTGCAGACGTACAGCAAAACACAGCCCGACCAACTCCCGGCGCTCTTGGAGGCGGGTACGCTTAACGGTCACGGCATAGCGGGCCTTTCTGCAGCGGTGGATTATATCAACTCGGTGGGCATAGAGGCCATTCGCGATAAGGAAGAGATGCTGACACGACGTTTTTATGACGGTGTATCCGGTATTGACGGTGTGACGGTATATGGCGGCTTTACGGCAAAGCATCGTGCACCTGTTGTCGCGCTGAATTTCCGCGGCTATGACTCCGGTGCGGTGTCCGACGAGTTATCTGAGACCTACGGCATCGCCACACGGCCGGGCGCCCATTGCGCGCCCAGAATGCACCAGGCGTTGGGCACGACGCAGCAGGGGGCTGTCCGGTTCAGCTTCGGATGGTTCACGGACATTCATGAGATAGATGCAGCTGTCTGCGCGGTGAAGGCGCTATGAGAACCAAGCAGCTCAAATTGATTGTAACGTTTCATACAACAACATCCGCCATGGCGATGGAGAATGTTTGTATGAAATCAGGGGTTCCCGGCAGATTGATTCCAGTGCCTAGAGATATTACGGCAAGCTGCGGCATGTCGTGGTGTGCGCCGGTAGAAGCAAGAAGCGTTATTGAGAAAACAGTGAAAGAAGCCGGCATTGAAACTGACGGCTGGTATGAACTAATGGTCTGATTGTACGACAGATAATATTTGTGAGGAGGATAGTTAATGTCAGATTACGTACAGATGTGGAAGAACATTGGGATGGATCTGGAAACCCACGATTTGCTTTGTCAGGTGCTGCCGACAGCCGTGGGCGATGTTTTCCTGACCCAGGAAAATCGGCCTGCAGGTATGGACTTTTGGGATATGGTCATCTCTGAAGTTCACGGAATCCGGCCTGCGGAGCTGATTGAAGCGCAGAAGAACGGACAAAAGGTGTTTGGGACGTTTTGCGTTTATGTACCGGATGAAGTGGTGATTGCGGCGAACGGTATTGTCACCGGCCTTTGCGGCGGCTCTCAGTTTTGGGTACCCGACGGTGAAGCCGTTCTTCCCAAAAGCACGTGTTCGCTGATTAAAGCGTCCGTTGGCGCGCGTTTGGGCAAAACCTGCCCGTTCTTCCGTATTGCTGATATGTATGTCGGCGAAACCACATGCGACGGCAAGAAAAAAGCCTATGAAATCCTTGGTGAAGATGTACCGATGCACATCATGGATGTTCCCCAGATGAAGCGGGAGAAGGACATCATCAAATGGAAGGATGAAATCGCGGAATTCACAAAATTGGTTGAAGAACTCACAGGCAATGAGATCACCGCGGAAAAACTCGGCCATGCCATCAAGATCATCAACGAAAAGCGCAGGGCGCTGCAGCGGGTGTATGACGCCCGCAAGTCTGAATGTCTGCCTATTTCGGGCCGGGATGCGCTGCTGATGATACAGATTGCATTCTTTGACGATCCCGAGCGCTGCGCAAAGATGTGCAACCGGCTGGCTGACGAGCTTGAACAGCGTATCAAGGACGGCATCAGCGTTGTGCCTGCGGGAACAAAGCGGATACTCGTTACCGGAACACCGCTTGCGGTGCCTAACTGGAAGCTGCATAACATCATCGAGACCAGCGGCGGCGCGGTCGTATGCGAGGAGATGTGCACCGGCACCCGGTATTTTGAAAACCTGGTGGACGAGACCAAGACCACGCTGGACGAACAGTTTATGGCTTTATCCGAGCGCTACATGAAGACCAACTGCGCCTGCTTTACGCCGAATACCGGCAGAATAGACGATATACTGCGTATGGTGGAGGAATACAAGGCGGATGGCGTTATTGATTGCAGCCTGAAGTTCTGCTGCCTGTATGATACTGAAAAGTATTCGGTTTCCAGAGCGCTTAAAGATGCCGGCGTTCCCGTGCTCAGTCTCGAGACGGATTATACCGATACCGATGCCGAACAGCTGCGCACGCGAATCGGCGCGTTTATTGAAATGCTCAATGACTGAAACGGACTTAAGATACTATATTCTCTTTGCTAACTATACCCATGGTATGGCTCTGCATGACCTGCTGACGGCCGCCGGCGTTCCGAATCGGATTGCGCCGGCGCCCCGTTCAATTCAGGGAAAGCTGTCCTGCGGTATGGCACTGCTGGTAAAACCGGAAGATATCGACGCGGCGAGAGCATGTATCGAACAAAATAAAGCGGAGTATTATGATATCGTCCCGCTTGCCGGACAGATGAGGTCTCGCCGGGACAGATATTGTTGACGCCGCAGGTTCCACCGCGCGGGAACGATGAAAATCTCGAAATATAGGTGCTTTCGGGATTTTTTTATTGTAACAGAAAAAACCACACGTTTTGCGTGTGGAGTAAAAGCTAGCTTCAGCGTTGATAAGGAAAAAAACAAGTTATAGTCAACATGTCATGAACGAAAAGTCGAATAAACCGTTAAGAGAGGTATATTATTGTTGGCAGTTCCGTTATGTCATGCTGAGCGCAGCGAAGCATCCCATGAATAATGTATAAAAGAATGGGGATTCTAGTCCACTGCGTAGTCCATCGCTAACGCTCCTTCAGAATGACATAAATAACTGTTTTGCAGATCGAACCTAAATACTTGCGTTTTTACGCCAAAAGCTTAAGCGGAATGGGAAATGGCAGCTTAAAGGTGTATTTCGTTTAAAACCGTTTAAGTCAGTGGGGAAATGCTCTAAGATATATTTTTATATTGAGTGTGTAAATATTATTGACAATCAATTAGTATGCAGTTATAATAAAGCCAACTTAAGCGCTTAAGTCAATTCAGTTAATTCTTTACCTAATTTGATTTTTTCAAGGAGAAAAAACAGTTTGAAAAAAAGTTAAAAAGAAGGTAGAATACTCATATCAACTTAAGCGTTTAAGGGAGGGCGACTCTTGTTGCTTGAAAATATGACAAAGTCAAATTGAGGAGGAAAACATGAAAAAACGGTTACTTATCGTATTTATGGTGCTGGCTATGGTTGCTTCTATGTTTGCAGGATGTCAGGCGGCTCCGGCTGGTCAGGATACGCCGGATGCACCTTCCGCGGATGAGCAGGTTTCCGCTGCGCCTGAAGAACCAACGGAGTCTGAAGAATCTGAAGAACCTGTGACAATTTCCTTTGTTAATTATTCTGCGATAGAGGGCAACGCAGAAACGATTGACAGAATGAAAGAAACTTTTGAAGCCCAGAATCCCAATATTACTGTCGAAATTGAAACGCTTGGCTATGATGATTACTACACACAGCTGCAAACACGTATTGCCGGCAGCAACGCACCGGACTGTTTTGAACTGGAATTCGGACCCTTCGTGTCGTTTGCTGATGAGGGCGTGTTATATGACATTAGCAGCATGATGTCTGGTATTGATACAAACGTTGTGTCGCAAAGCTCACTGGATGCATTCAAGTATAACGGTGCAAATGTGGCTCTGCCATACAGCTATTCCACCTGTATCCTTGTCTACAATAAAGATTTGTTTGATGAGGCCGGAATTGCTTATCCGGATGACACATGGACATGGGAAGACATCAACACTGCCGGTGAAGCCATCAAAGCGCTGGGAGATGATCATTACGGCATTATTCAGCCTGTATCCACATACGAGTTGTTTAAGGTTGTGGCCCAGAACGGCGGTTCGCTTCTTAATGAGGACAACACACAATTTACAGTCAACAGTCCGGAAAACGTAGAGACACTGACTTATCTTTGTGACAGAATACTTAATACCAACATTGCGCCAACCGCTCAGCAGATGGGTAGCCTTGATGAATGGGGTGTCTTCATGCAGGGCAACACCGGCATGATCGTGACGGGCATATGGTGCTTTACAAGGTTTGCCGAAGAGTGCGATTTCGCATGGGATATATGCGTTGAACCGGGCAACAAAGCCAAGGCGACACATTACTTTGCCAACGGTCTTGCTGTGAGCGGAAGCACACAGAAGGCAGAAGCCGCTTATAAGTGGATTGAGTTCCTCTCCACTGGTCATGATATGGCGATGGCAAGAGTTGAGGCGGGCTGGGAGCTTCCGTGCGCAAGCTATGATGACGTTCTCGCCTTGTATCTTGAGACCACACCTCCCGATAATAAACAAGCGGTATTCGATTCGCTTGAGTACGTTGTCAGCCAGCCGAAGATCACTGAGTTCAGCCAAATGGGTGATATATTAAATACGGAGCTGCAAGCAGCCACTGCCGGTCAGAAAACACCCCAGCAGGCGCTGGATGATGCGCAGGCAGAGCTCGAAACAGTCATTGATTTAACAGACTGAGATTAATTTGTTTTATATTGGCGGCAGGCATAGGAACATGACTATGCCTGCCAGCTGTCTGCTATGGAGGGTCTCATTGTGAAAAACAAAAATAGCAAAGGTCTGCTGACAGCATTGCCTTTCCTAATGCCGAGCATCGGCGGATTCCTGCTGATCTCTCTTATACCGATACTGTTTTCATTGGCGCTTAGTTTAACGTCTTACAGCGGTCTTAAGGGGCTTGATATTTTCTCGGCGGAATTTTGGCAGCAGAATTTCGTGGGATTCGAGAATTATCAGAAGATTTTTTCCGGCAGTGAATTCTGGGATTCACTTCTTCATATAGGCTATTTCATCATACTCTATATACCGCTGATGCTGGCGTCATCTCTCGGTATTGCGACATTGCTGAATAAACCGCGTAAGGGTTCTGTGTTTTTCCGTGTCTTGTTTTATATACCTGTGCTCACAAGCTGGGTAGCGGGCGCGATTATCTGGAGATGGGTGCTTGACCCGCAATATGGGGTTTTAAACGATCTGCTGGCCAAGGTTGGGATTCAAGGACCCGGATGGCTGCAGGACGGAAACTGGGCCATGGTTGGTATTGTGCTGGCGTCCGTGTGGAAAGACATGGGCTTTTATGGACTGATATTTTTAGGCGGATTGAAAAACATCAATCCTGAGTATTACGAGGCGGCTCAAATGGACGGCGCGGGCAAAACACAGAAGTTTTTTAAGATTACAATGCCGCTGCTTTCTCCGATCATTTACTTTGCACTGGTGCTCAGCCTGATCAATGCGTTTATGATTTTTGCACAGGTGATGATTATGACGGGCGGCGGGCCATACGGGTCTACCGAGGTGATCGTCGAACGCATATATAACTATGCTTTCCATTATCACAAAATGGGCTACGCATCCGCTCTATCCTGGATATTGTTCGCGATTGTGTTTGTGCTGACATTTATACAACAAAAGGCTCAGAAAAAGTGGGTGAATTATGATGCTTAAAAAATCCAACAATATATTCGGCGCAGTTCGATTCTATGTGTTCGCGTTGATTATTGGGTTGCTGATAGCGGTTCCGTTTTATTGGATGGCCATCACATCACTGAAGACTGAGTCTGCCGTATTGACGTATCCAATCGAATGGATTCCAACGGAAGTCACGCTGGAAAACTATGCGTCGCTTTTTTCAAGTTTTTCTTTTGGCAGGATTGTTCTCAACAGCTGTATTGTGTCGGTGGCTTATACGTTTGTGGCACTGGTCAGCTGCTGTATGGCGGCGTTTGCGTTTGCAAAATTGCCGTTTAGAGGAAGAGATACAATATTGAAGATATTTATTGCCACGCTGATGATACCGGCGCAAAGCACATTGGTTCCCTTGTTTATGATCTTTAACGGGATGGGGCTGACCAACTCTTACTTCAGTGTCATTCTGCCGTCTTTGTTCCGGGTGACAGGAATATTTATGCTTGTGCAGAATATGAAGACAATCCCCAACGATTATATTGACGCGGCAAGAATAGATGGCGCTTCTTATTTTAAGATATTGTTCAGAATTATTGTGCCTTTGCTGGGCCCGGCAGTTGCGACAGTTGGCATCATCACGTTTATGGATTCGTGGAATGAATACCTTTGGCCTCTGGTGATGCTGACCGATACCGATATGATGACACTGCCTGTGGCGCTGAGTACGCTGAGCGGTATGTATGAGAGAAACTTTGGCGTGCAAATGGCGGGCAGCCTGATATCTATCATACCGATTGTGATTGTATATCTTGCTGCACAGAGAAGATTCAAAGACGGATTGTCTCTGGGCGGTATTAAAGGTTAAATATATACATTAAAGATTAAAGTTTTAAGAAGGTGTGAATGTGGGGAAAAGAGTGACAATCAAAGATATTGCCAATGAGACGGGACTATCTATCGCGGCAGTATCGTATGTGCTTAACGGAAAAGAAGGCGTGGGGCAGGATACCCGTGATCTGGTTATGAAAGCCGTGGAAAGGCTGGGTTATGTGCCGGACTATACGGCGCGCGGGCTTGCCAGCAGCCGTTCCATGCTGATTGGCGTATGCAGTCCGCAGACAGAACCGGGGAGTCGTTTGATATTTGACAATCCATTTTACAGCAAGCTTTTCAGCAGCATTGAATATGAATGCCGTCTGCATGGGTATCACGTGATTATTTCGGGAACGGATGCGGATGAAAGCTTTCTAAAACTTGCCCGGCAGCGGAATCTCGATGGCATGATCATTGTGGGGTCTTATACGGATCGTTTTTACAGCGATTTAAAAAAATCAAATGTGCCGGTTGTGCTGGTGGACACATATAAAAGCACCCAAAGGTTCCATGAGGTTCGTATAGATGACCGTTTCGGCGGGTATATCGCAACAAAGCATCTCATTGATAAGGGGCATAGGAATATTGCTTTTATTTCAGGTGCGCTAAGGGAATGCGGCGTCACCCAGCTTCGCTATGAAGGATACGTGCAGGCTTTGAAAGAAGGCGGAATTGAGCTGAATGAGACGTTCGTTTATCCGGGCGTTGTCAGCTTCGAATCGGGCGCCGAAAACGCACAAAAGCTTATTGATAATACGCCCGAGGTGACAGCTGTATTTTGTACAGCAGATATCATCGCAATGGGTGCGATCAAGAAGCTGCAGGACACGGGGGTTAAGGTGCCGGACGATATTTCCGTCATGGGCTTTGATAATCTGAATATCTCCGAGTATGCCTCTCCGTCTATTACCACGGTTGGGCAGGACATTGAGCTTAAAGGCAAGGCTGCGGTTGAGCTCGTATTGAATGAAATAAGCGGCGGGGCTAAAGAACCTCAATGCACGATACTGCCGCTGCAAATCATCGAAAGACAATCAATAAAGAAATTGTGAGGACATAATATGGACAGAAAATGGTGGAAAGAAGCGGTTGTTTATCAGCTTTATCCAAGAAGCTTTTATGACTCCAATGGGGACGGGGTCGGAGATTTAAAAGGGATAATTCAAAAGATAGATTACTTAAGTGAACTGGGCATTGATGCCGTATGGCTCAATCCGGTATACCAATCGCCCAACGATGATATGGGGTATGATATATCGGACTATTATCAAATCATGGACGAATTTGGATCGTTGGCTGATTTTGGCGAGCTCGTAGAAAAGCTTCATGCGCACGGTATTCGTTTAATAATGGATATCGTTTTAAACCATACATCAGATGAGCACGCGTGGTTTGTGGAATCACGCTCAAGCAAGGACAGCCCGAAACGTGATTATTATATCTGGCGCGACGGCAAGGACGGCAGAGAACCAAACAATTGGGCGTCGTTTTTTACACCGTCAGCTTGGAAATACGATTCATTAACCGGACAGTATTATCTGCACCTTTTTTCAGAAAAGCAGCCCGACCTGAACTGGAAAAATGAACAGGTGCGCAAAGAGCTTTATGACATGATGAACTGGTGGATTGATAAAGGCGTGGACGGATTCAGGCTGGATGTGATTAACCTGATTGAAAAAGCGCAGGGCCTGCCGGATTCGGATAAAACGCCCAATATGACCGGTTATTGTTTCGACGAACGTATGTACGCCAACCTGCCGGACGCCCATACCTACATCAAAGAGATGTACGGACGTGTGTTTGAAGGCAAGGATCTTGTGGCGATTGGAGAAACCCCTTTTATTACCCCGGAAACAGCGCTTGAATATGTCAAAGAAGATGCAAAAGAACTGAATATGATCTTTTCGTTTGAGATGATGGATATTGATTCAGGACCTTCGGGCAAGTGGGAAATCATTGATTTTGATCTGCAGAAATTTAAGAGCATTATTAACTCTTGGCAGCTAGGCCTTCCGGGCGGATGGAACAGCCTGTTCTGGTCAAACCACGACCAGCCCCGCGTGGTTTCGCGTTTCGGCGATCCCGGACAATACCGAATCAGGTCTGCAAAGATGCTTGCAACCGTGCTGCACATGCTGAAAGGGACGCCGTATATCTATCAAGGTGAGGAAATCGGCATGACGAATATGCCGTTTGAAAGCATAAAAGATATCAGCGATATTGAGAGCGTGATCTTCTACAGAGAATGTCTGAAAGCCGGACTCAGCAAAGAGCAGGCGTTTGCTCCTATACTCAAAAAGGGCCGGGATAACGCGCGCACACCCATACAGTGGGACGATTCGCCCAACGCCGGATTTACAACCGGTACGCCGTGGCAAAAGGTAAACCCGAATTACACGCAGATTAATGTGGCGCAGGCTTTAAACGACAGCGATTCCGTGTTCCATTATTACCGCAACTTGATACGCATGCGCAAAGAGAATCCCATTATGGTCTACGGCGACTACAAGCCTTTGATGGGAGACGACCCGAATATTGTGGCATACCTGCGGCAGTTTGAGGATAAAACGTGGCTGGTTATAGCAAATTTTTATGGCAAAGAAGCGCAGTGCTGTTTGCCGGATGAATGGAAAATTGACCATGAGGTGCTGTCTAACGTCAAGCATACGCCGAATATCCAGCAGGGAGTGCTGCGTCTTGAGCCTTATGAAACACATGTGTTTTGCGTAACAAAGGCATAGAGGGAAAACAAACTACAAAAATCTAACGTTTTATAGGGGTTTTTATGTTTAAAGATCAATTGGCTGACAGGGTGGCTTTTGAGATTCAAGATAACGGTGACGTGTTCATTAACGGCAAGGAAGCAAGGTTCATCGATTCAGCCTTTCTTTGTTATTATCTGATTCAGAAAGGTGATGCGTACCCCGTCTTGGCGTTTTTAGATAAGTATGCCCAGCAAAACGAAAATCCCGCGCTTTGGCTGTGGCTGATGGGTGAATACATTAACCGCAGCAATGATACCGAAGCAGCGAAGATATATGCTGAGCGCATTGAGCAAATGGTGGATGATATCGCTTTGCAGTGGAAAAAACCAAGATCCAATTGGTTGGGACTGCCGGGAGACGATGTTTATATCAGCAATATTGCGATGGCTTTTGGCGCTGCGCAGTCTATCTATAACGCAGTGCGCATTGAAAGCGCGCAAAAACTCGTAAAAGAGCTTTCGGACGTGTTATTTGAAAGGTTTCTGGCGGAAGGCAAAGTTGTCAGCGGTATTGCAAACAGAGAGGTCATGGGAGATATCGGCATGATCGCTGTGCCGTTCGGCCTTATGGATGCGGGCAATCAGATACTTGTGGCCTCCATTGCCGAACTGGAATCATCGCTGCTAAATGGCGGTGTGCGTTTATCATCTCGGGATATGGCTTTCGGGGGATGCATAAGGCCTGCTTTAACCTGTCTGCTGGCATGGTATTATGCGCAGCGCGGCGATGTGGCTCAGGCAAAATCATTGCTGCTGGATGTCGATAAGCTGTGGGTCAAAGAAGGCAGGCTCATCGAAGCGGATACATCATCTGCAAAAGAACATGTGTTTTTCCGTCATCAAGATGAAAAGCCGGAAGAGCATCTGCTTGCTTATGTCCTGTATGCACTGGCAGACCTTTGTGTGTCAGAAAAAGCAGGCAGTATCCAGACGGCGGGGGTATGCATCAGCCATAATCCGGAAGGGACGGGCAATAAATATTTGAGAGAAAACATGCAGCGTCTTCCCGTTTATCCGCTGGAGAATGAAAACGTTCAGGTCAGAATGATTGCTGAGCCATTAGGTCTCGTCAAAAAAGCAGTTGTGCAGCTTACGGTCGATGGTGAAAGGCGCAAAGTGATGATGCAATTGCATAATAGCTCTCAGGGGGAGCGCTTTTTTGAAGCGGACATTGGCTGCTTTGCGTACGGGCAGACTGTGAGCTACTCATTCTTGGTGGAGACCGATGAAACGCCGGTATTGTCGGACGAATATAGATTTACTGCGCGCAAATGGATATCTGCGGGCAGCGCCATTCATACCAAACTTCTGCAGGAAGGAATGAAGCTTTATTTTTCACCGCTCTGTGAGGGCGGCAAAACGCCGGTACTCAGCCTGGCTGAGACGGATAACAGAACACATAAGTTATCTTTCCATATGGACGATACAACGGATGTGACGGACGCATTGAGCGATGTTCAAGAACTTCATGGGTTTATTGATGATGGTGGGATTCACATCAATAACCGTGTTCATTCGTACAGTCAGCACGGAAAGAGCTGGCTGGAGCTGCTTACGGACAGCAGCGGAAATGTGTTTAAGATACGCTATAACTTCCGTATGGAGGATGGAGAGCGTTTCTTTGGAATGGGCGAGCGGTATGCCGCGATTGAATACCGCGGTATGGAAATTGACAACTACGTTTATAACCAGTATACCGGACAAAAGCTTAGAACCTATATACCTGTGCCTTTTGCAATCAGCTCAAGCGGGTATGCCATATATGCCGATACGTCCATGTATTCTGTGTTCCGTTTCGGCACACGCGCGGGAGACCTGCTCGAGATTGAAGTGGATTTACTGACTGACAATCAAAAGTTTGATCTGTTTATGTTCACAGGCACCGTCAAGGAAACAATATCCTGCTTGTCCAAAGTGACCGGAAAACCGGTGCTGCCGCCGAAATGGGTTTTAGGGCCGTGGATGTCCAGCCACAACTGGGACTGCGAGAGGGAAACACTGCGGCAGGCAGCACTGACACACCAGTATAAAATACCCGCTACCGTGATGGTGCTGGAGCAATGGAGTGATGAAGCGACTTTTTACATCTTCAATGATGCCAGATATGACACAAAGGACGGTGCCGGCCGTTTCAAGTATGAGGATTTTACGTTCCCCGAATGGGGCCGCTGGCAAGACCCCCGCGGCATGGTCGGTAAGCTGCACGAACAGGGCTTAAAGGTTTTCCTCTGGCAGGCGCCCGTGCAAAAGGATATGGACGGTATTGTTCACGCGCAGAGGGATGAAGACGAACGCGTGATGCTGGAGAAAGGCTACTGCGTCAAACGCGCGGACGGCTCCGCTTACCGCGTGCCTGTTTACGAATGGTTCAAACGCAGCCTGATACCCGATTTCACGAATCCCGACGCCAAAAAGTGGTGGCTGAATAAACGGCGATATTTGATGGATGAGATCGGTATTGACGGTTTTAAGTCGGACGGCGGTGAATGCATATATGGAGAGGATGTATTGTTCTTTGACGGCAGAACGGGCGAAGAAATGCGGAACCTATATCCCAATACATATATATCAAGTTTCTATGAGTTTGCAAAAGAACATGTTAAAGGCGGTACGGTGACGTTCAGCCGCGCCGGATATACCGGTGCTCAGAAAATTCCGCTGCATTGGGCGGGCGATGAGAACTCGACGTTCGAGGCATACAGATCCTCAATACGCGCGGGGCTCAGCTGCAGCATGTCGGGTATTCCGTTCTGGGGATGGGATATCGGCGGTTTTCATGGTGAAATTCCGTCAGCCGAATTGTATGTGCGCAGCACGCAGTTTGCCGCGTTTTGCCCCGTCATGCAGTATCACGCGGAAACCAAGGGCGAGCAGAACAGGGACAGAACGCCTTGGAACATTGCAGAGCGTACAGGAAAACAGTATGTGCTGGATATTTATAAGAAATTTGCCGATCTGCGCATGAATATGCTGCCGTATATTTATGAACAGGCAAAGGTCAGCTGCGAGACAGGTCTGCCGCTTATGCGTGCCATGGCGGTGGAGTATCCGCAAGATAAGGCATGCAGTCAGATGACGTGGCAGTATTTCTTTGGAGAAAAGCTTCTTGTGGCGCCTGTCACGGAAGAAGGATGTTCGGTTAAAGACGTATACCTGCCCGAAGGAAAGTGGCTGAACTTTTTTGAAGACACAGAGTATCCGCATGAGGGACTTGTCACAATGCCTGCCGGTATCGAAACGATTCCCGTTCTGATGCGGCAGGACAGTATCATACCGCTGAATCTGGCTGACGACCTAAAGCTGCGCAGCCATGTGGGAAACAATGTGGATGACTACCAGAGCCTATGCTTTATGGTGTATGTGAAGGATTGCGCCGCATCACATTTTGATGACGATACAGGCAACGGTTTTGAAATCGTAACACGGAATTCACAAGGCGGCATGCATATTACCGTATCCGGTCAGATTGTACAGCCTGTCACGATGATTATACGACAGACTAATCTGCGACAGGTCGTCCAAAACGGAAAGACGCTGACACAATGCAGCATGGAAGCGCTGTCTGAGGACACTTTTGCTGTCAGGGAAAACAGTCTTTATATTCGCATAATCGGTGAAGCAGATATCAGCATAACCTGACACCTTGAAATAAAAAAATGAATCCGCGAAAGGATATTTGTATTGCGGGCTTATCTTTATGTGGCCAAAATGAGATTGCTTTCATCTCTCGCCTATCGGTTTGACGTGTTCACATCGCTCGGCACAGGGGTTATTATAGCAGTAGCCAGCATTTTTTTATGGAAAGCGGCGTACTCAGGTACGGACAGCGTTTCGGGTGTCGATGAATCTCAGATGATCGCTTATGTGATGGTATCCGCTCTTCTGACGGCTTTCTTCAGCATTTCTGTGGCACAAACATTGCCGGAAAAGATTTCCCAAGGCGACATTGTCATCGACTTTTACAGGCCCATTAATCTTGTTATAAAATATTTTGCCGAGGATTTGGGCCTTGCTGCCGGAGCGTTGATAACACGTGTAATCCCAATGCTGATTTTTCTGATGGTTTGCTTTGGAGTATCGGCGCCAAAAACATCTTTTCTGCTTTTTATGCTGAGTACGGCATTGAGCTTTGTGATTATCTGGACGATCAGTGCGATTATTGCCATGCTGAGCTTTTGGTTTTTTCAACTGGGCAGTCTATCAGACGTCAAGGATGGCATTGTATTACTGCTCTCAGGGCAATATATACCGCTATGGCTTTTTCCCAAGGAAATACAGAACGTGCTGTCGTTTCTGCCGTTCCAGCATATCTATCAAACACCATTGAGTATCTATATCGGCCGGCTAAAGCCGGAAGAGTGTTTGTTTGCGCTGCTGATAGAGCTGGTTTGGGCAGTCTTTCTTATTCTGGCTTTGTTCCTTATATGGAGCAAGGCGCGAAGAAAAGTCCTGATTCAGGGAGGATGATAATGAAGTCGGTGCGTCATCATTTGATAGTTGCGGCTTATTATATTAAGCTTTCAGTAATGAAGCAGCTTGAGTATCCATTATATATTCTTGGTACCATGCTCATGATTCCGCTGATGTACTTGACAGGCATTTTGCTTCTTTATTACATGGTAGAAAATTTTCACTCTCTTGCAGGCTGGTCATTCCCTCAGCTCGCTTTTATGTACGGCCTTGGCTATTTAAGTCATGGCGTGATGATGGTGTTTTCTGTACAGAACTGGTGGATTGGTACCTATGTACTGCGGGGAGAATTTGACCGTATGCTTCTTAGGCCGCTATCCGTTTTCTTTCAATTTTCCGCCATGTATTTTAACGTTATCGGACTAATGGATCTGTTTGTGGGCGCGGCGATCTTCTTTTATGCATGTGACCTTGTTCACTTTGAATGGACATGGCTGAGTACTATCAATATTATTCTTGTGATAGCAGCTTCCTCGCTGCTGCGTTCAGCAATATTCACAATTTTTTGTTCGACGGCTTTTTGGACAAAGCGCAGCCAGTCAATGGTTATGCTGCTTAACGAATTTATGGACAAGACAACAATGTATCCCTTGTCCATTTACCCGCATGCTGTACAAATGGTTCTCACGCTGGTGATCCCCATTGGATTTATCAGCTATTATCCGGCTTGTGCTATTTTAGGAAAGTCCAGCAGTATTGAACTGCCGGTAGAGATAAGTATCTGGACATTGTTAACCAGTATCACTGTTCATCTTCTTTCCCGGCTGGTGTTTCGTCTGGGCTTGAAAAAGTATGAGAGTACAGGCTCATAAAAGGAGGATCCCGCTGTGTTTATTGAGGTGGATGATCTTGTAAAAGAATTTAGCATCACAAAAAAGAAAAAAGGTATTAAAGGGGCGGTATCAGGCCTGTTTCGACCGGAAAAAATAAACCTTCGCGCAGTTGATCATATCAGCTTTGGTATAGAAGAAAGTGAAATTGTCGGTTATATTGGCCCCAACGGTGCCGGTAAGAGCACGACGGTAAAAATGATGACGGGCATTATGCACCCGACAAGCGGCACTGTCAGCATCGGGGGTCTATCCGTTCATGCTGATAGAAAAAAGGTTGTGTCTGATATTGGTGTGGTTTTTGGCCAAAGAACGCAGCTATATTGGGATTTACGTTTGGGTGAGTCTTTCGAGCTGCTAAAGAGAATATATCAGATCGATAGTAAAATTTTTAATCATAATATTAGCGTGCTTAACGACGTGCTGGAAATCGGCAAGCTGATGGACATACCCGTCCGGCAGCTGTCTCTTGGACAAAGAATGCGGGGGGATTTAGCCGCAGCTATGCTGCATAACCCCTCTGTGCTGTTTCTTGATGAGCCGACAATCGGGCTGGATATACAAGCAAAAAGAGCAATAAGGAAATTTATTGCCGATATCAACCGTCTTAAAGGAACGACGGTGATTTTGACAACGCATGACCTTGATGATGTGGAACAGCTTTGCAAAAGGCTGATTATTATCAATGAAGGGCGGCTGGTGGAGGACGGGCCGCTTCAGGCCATTATTGACCGTGTCACGCCGTATCGGTATCTTGTTGTGGATACGGTGTTGCCTCTGCAAGATCTCAAGCATCCTTTGGTTAAAGCGATTAAGAAAGAGGATACATGTTTCTGGATGAAATTTGATAAGGCACAGATCTCGGCCTCCAAACTGACAATGGAGCTGATGCAGCAGTACCCAATAAAGGACATCCGTCTGAAAGAACCGGAAATCGAGGATGTAATAAGTGAAATATATAAGAGAAGGGTGGATTGATCGTTTTTTTAATAAACTCTTACAACGGTAATTTGGCGTTTTTGCGGAAACTAAATAATAAAAGATAGGAAGGCGGCTGGGTCAGAGCCGTTTTCGCCTTTTTTATGAAGAATATGCCCTCTTCCTGTAGTGGATGAAATGCGATATTCTCAGTACGAGTTTTACCTTTCATAAGGTTTGCCGCAACAAACGCAACCAAAGACAATAATGTGCATCCCTATCCATTATGCTTTTACTTCTCATGTTTTATAATCAAAGTGACATTAAAAAAGGAGCACAACATATGCGTTTTGGTTCCTTTGCATAGAGCCATGGACATCATTGCCGTCCCGTCTGGGGGTCATTGAAGATTTATCTTAGCAGAGCAATATTATTGCCTTTGACCAAGATTTATCAAAACACATTAACGATAGAGATAATAAATACACGGGCTGCGCATTGATATTCAGGCGAAAGAATTGGTTTTATACTTATATTGATATATCTTTGTGAGCAGCTTACTTGTCTATTAACAATTTCATCTTGCTTGCCGTATCCGAATTCAGTGAGGGGGTATGGACAATCATTTTTAAACCAGAATTATCGGAAACATCAAAATTGCTGACTTCAAAATCCAATAAATTTGCATCAGGATGGCGTAATTGTTTGCATTTTTCACGGTTGCTTTCAATATCGTGTAAAGGCCACCATAAACGAAATTCTGTGCTTTGATTTTTGAGGTCTTCAATAAACTGAGCAAGCCAAGGATCATCAATATATTGCCCGCATGTGGAGCGAAACCGGCCCAGCAGATCCTTGGCATGCAGTTTCCAGTTTACAAACAACTGTTTATATTTTTCGTCTGTGAACATCGCCCAAACGATATTTCGTTCGCGAACGTTCATCTGATGAAAATCGCCAAAGAGTAAGCATGCTGCTTTGTTCCACGCAATCACGTTCCACCGTTGATCCGTTACGAGAGACGGACAGAGTATTAAGTTATCCAGAACATGTTGAAGTATCGGACTGACTGTTCCCTGATATTCCGGTATATCTGACGGAAGCGGCTGGTTGGCTAAAAGGTACAGATGAATGCGTTCTTGCTTGTCCAGCAATAAAACTTTAGACAGGCTCTCCAATACTTGGGCAGAGACGCGAATATGCCTGCCTTGCTCAAGCCATGTGTACCAAGTGATACTCACACCGGCTAGCTGGGCAACTTCCTCTCTTCGCAATCCGGGAGTGCGCCGACGTGTTCCCGGAGAAAGCCCTGCTTGCGACGGCAGTATTTTTGCTCTTCGCGTTTTTAAAAAATCGGCGAGCTCTTTGTATCGATGCATCTCGTTATTCAAATCATCATCAATCCTGTCTGTTACAATTTATACTAGTATAATTTCACTCCTATTCACATTATAAAACGTGTATTACCATAATTCCATAAAACAATTTAAAATTTATATCAAAATGGAGGATGAAAAAAATGAAGTTTTTATGGACAACAATCTATGTAAAAAAATTGGATGAATCCATCGCTTTTTACTCCGGCCTGACCGGCCTTGAAGTGTTGCAGCGTTTTCCTGCGGGGCCCGGAATACAAATTGCTTTTATGGGCAACGGCACTGACAATGAAACACAAGTTGAGCTCATGGCAGACAGCAGTAAAAACACCCCCGAGTTCGGTGAATCCATATCTATTGGCTTTGCGGTAGATTCTGTTGAGGCTATGCTGGAGACGGTAAGAGGCAAGAATATTCCTGTGCATGATGGGCCTTTTGAAACGCCGGGCTTTAAATTTTTCTGTATTAAGGATCCGAATGGCCTTAATGTTCAGTTTTTTGAGAAAAAATAAATTTTGAGCTGTGACAGATCAACTTGATGGGGAATAGCTTAAGATGATGCAAAGATGCCGCTTGAACAATAAATGGGCGGCATTTTTTCTATTAAGGATTGTCTTTTAGGTATGTACGGAAAGTGCAGATGTTTGGCTATATTTTCATAACAAAAATATGATACAATATTTTAACAAAAACATTAAAGAAGCCACGGTGAATGAATACGCAGAATTATTATATACAGTAAACGAGACTATACAGAAAGGGTATGGAACTGTATGAGGATCAGTGAAGCAAAAATAAGCATTAAGCAGCTATATATAAACACCGATTGCGTGACCGCTTTGGTCAGTGAGCGCGGCGTGGGCAAAACGTCCGCTTTCGAGCAATGCGCGTGTGAACTGGGCATCGGATACATGGGGTTGTATGCCGCGGCGATGGAGGGCCCAGATTTTATGGGGCTGCCCGATAAAGACCGCGAAAAAGGGATCACCCGTTATCTTGCTCCCCAGTTTCTGCCCACCTGTAATGCTGTGGAGGAGGGGCTCTTTCCGTCGAATGGGTTGCTGGTGCTTGAGGAGATCAACCGCGTGCCGACCGATACCGTATCGGTGCTTTATCCGTTGCTGCTGGAACGCAAGATCAACGGCCACAGCCTTGCGCCGGGCTGGAAAATCGGTGTGACCATGAACCCTGATACGCTCAATTATTCTGTTAATTCGCTCGACGACGCCATGATCGATCGCTTTGTGACGATTGAGATTACGGCGAATCTTGAGGATTACATCGCTTATTCGCTGCAAAACAGCCCTTGCGACGATGTGCTCGCTTACCTCACGGCTTGTCCTGATATGCTTCTCCGTGTAAAAAAAGCCGCCGACAGCACCGCGACCGCGAAATCACCGACGCCGCGCGGATGGACGCGCGTGCAGCAGCTGCTCAATAACTGCTCGCTGCCTGAGAAGCTGATGCAGGAGCTGATTTCGGGCATTCTCGGCCCGGAAGCGGCCGCGTCGTTTTTCGGTTACCTTAAAAACCGCGAGTATACGATTCCTTCCGCCGAAGCTTTGCTGGCGGATTATGAAACGGTACGCTCACAGATAAAAAAACTGGTGCAGGGCGGCAGATTCGATCTGCTGAGCATTATGCTGAAAAAGACGGTTCATCTGATTGACGGAAGCGACACGCAGTGCAGAAATCTGGATTGTATGCTCAGCGATCTGCCGGAGGAATTTCAGCTGTTGTTCTTTAAAACGCTTGCGAATGAAAAACCGGAGCTATTTTTGGATGTTGCGCAGCAGACGAGCGTGTTCAGCGCGCTATCCAATCAGATTCTTAATCTTGTGTCTTAGTATAAGAAAACTAATTTGGAGGAAGACCGATGCGTATGCAGGACGCGGTTATGAAGCTGCTTATCAGCCAGCCTTTTTATGGGTCGCTTGCTGCTTCTATATCTCTGCGTGAAAGCAAGACAGTACGTCGGATGCAAATGACGCTGTTTCCATCGCCTTTGCTCAAATATAACAAAGAATGGTATGAAGGCCTTGATGACGCGCAGGCTGTAGGGGCATTGCTTCACGAACTGCTGCATCTGCTGCTGCTGCATGCTCTGCGCCGCGGTGAGCGTGACCCGCTGCTTTGGGCAGCTTGCTGCGACATGGCGGTCAATGATCATCTGCCGCCCGAAATGCTGCCGGAAAGTGCCGTGACAACTGAAAAGATTGAACGGGAGATTCATTTTAAGCTGGAACGCTGTAGAAGCGTCGAATATTATTACTCCGTACTTATAAAAATGCTCGATGATGAATTGAGTTTTATGCCTCGCGAAAGTTCCGCCACCCTTCGCTGCAGCAATGGAAGTCTCCTGGAAGCCGATTTGCAGACTGAAGAAGAAAATTCTCAGATGAATGAGCAGGCGATCAAAAGTCAGATTCGCGAGCTGATTGACGAAGCGCGTTCGGGCGACGGAGTGCCGCAGGCTCTGAATAGTGAACTCGATACCGTTTATGAGCAGGCGCGAATTGATTGGAAGACCATGTTTAAACGGTTTTTAACCGGCAGAGGACGCATGCAGACGCACGCGACCTACAAACGCGAATCCCGCCGTTTTGACAGTTATCCCGGGCATAAACGGAGTGTCGGCCTGCGTGTGCTGATAGCGCTGGACGAAAGCGGATCTATTTCCAACGATCAGCTGCAAACCTTTTTTAATGAGCTTATGGCGGTTAACCGAATCACGAATGCGCAGATACTTGTGACCGAATTCGACACGGAATGCACCAAGCCTTTGCCGGCCGGAGAATACCGTCACGTGAGAAAACGCGAGAAAAGCGGCGGAACCGATTTCAGGCCTGTGTTTGCTCTTGCGGATAGACTGAGAGTGCCCATGGTTGTCATTTTTACAGACGGTGAAGGCACCGCGCCGGATCATGCCAACCAAAGAGTGCTCTGGGTGCTCACCAAAGGCGGAAAGAAGCCGTCTTCTTACGGCTACGGCGTGACGTTCGAGTAGCGGAAATAATGAGAAGACGCATTAAGTGAGGTGGAAAGCGGATTGAACATGGTACTGGAATATTACCTGACAGGCGGAGAACTTAGAATCGGCAAGAAGGAAGCGACGCTTGAATTGCTGCGAAAAGACAGTGTGCTGCGTCAGCTGCTGGGATACACAGCGGGCGAGCTGAAATCGTTTGTATCCCAATCCATGCAAAAAGATACAGATAGCGGCTTCGTCACCTTCGACTTCACCGGAATTGCTGAACGAAAACTCGGCGGTGACCCCACACCTTCGCTCAACGCGCTTAAACAGCGTTACGGTGAAGCTGTGGGCGGAAAGCTGTATTTCCGGATGGTTTATACCACGTTTATGCACGTCTTTTACAGTTACGCCGATCTGGACGCGGACGAAATATGCTTAAGCGTATGTGACTGAATTGCAGCACCTGAGACACCAAGGTTGTTGTTTATTAAAAAGGGACGCCTATACAAGACGTCCCCAGATTATGATTAAGGTTATTGATTGAGCTGTCTAACGATATCGACAGTTTTGGGATTACTGAGCCCGAACCTCGTTACACCGATATCTTTGAGCTGTTGAATCATAGTCAGACCCACGATTCCGCCTGCTGCTTTAATCTGGGCTCTGTCTCCGATCGTATCCTTAATTAGCTGAACGGCTTCAATTGTGGTTGGTCCATAGAAACCGGAGCCTGTTTTCACAAAATCGCACCCTGCCTCCACGATGAGCTCTGAAGCGATTTTAATTTCTTCGTCTGTCAGTAAGGGTGTATGAATAATGACTTTTAGCAGTGTCGGTGTCACATCCCGAACGGCTTTTAACTCCTTTTTCACTTTGTCATACATACCGGATCGCAGGTATGGGATGTTCATAAACATGTCCATTTCTCCGCAGCCTATTTCCACCCAGTGTTTAGCGGCGGCCACTTTGAATTCAACAGGTTCTTCACCCGCGCCTGTGGTGTTACCCACAGCACCGCCGACTAGAACACCTGTCCCTTTTAGTTTTTCTATCATGTATGGTGTAAAGCTTTGATTCACGTAAACGATGTGATAGTGATACTTCTTTGCACAATCCGCCAAATATTCCACCTCGCTGATTGTGTCCTTGGGGTTAATAGCCACAGAGTCGACCATTGCAGTAAATTCAAGTGCTTTTTGATTCATTTTTTTACTCCTTATCTTGTTCCAGCGGATAAAAATAGGGAGACCATCATCTGTTTCGACTGAATGGTATACCTTTTTTTAAGTGAAGTCAACTAAAATACAATTTTTTTTACTCTTTTCTAGGATAAAGATATATTAAGTTGAACCTTTTGAGCGGTTAAAGTATGAGAAAAACAAATAAATAAAAATTATTAATATATTTATTGACATACCAAAGTCTAAGCGTTATTATAATAGCAAGTTAAACAACATTTAGATAATTGTTTTGAGTGGATATTAGTCATCTGTGTTTCTATGTTATCAAAATGTATACGTATACATTGAAAAGAGTTTATCGTTTTTTTGAGGATTATGAATACGTATACAGAATAATGTCAAGAAGTAAACGCTAAAAAATTAAGCTATACTACTATTGTATACGTATACTTGCGGAAAAGACGAATGAATATTTTTAAACATATAAAATGTAACGTCTACTTATGTATACGTATACATGGATGTGCGAGGGAATTATGAACCAAAAAGATATTGCAAAGTTAGCGGGCGTATCCTCAGCCACTGTATCGCGAGTTATTAACGGTGATACAAAAGTAACGCCCGATACCTTTGACAAGGTTATGAGAATCATTAAGGAATATGGATATGTTCATAATGCCATTGCAAGAAACCTAAAGAAGTCGAGCACAAAGACCATTGGCTATCTTGTTCCTGATATTAGAAATCCTTTCTTTACATCGGTTCTTGTTGGCTTTGAGGAAATGTGCTACGCAAAAGGCTACGATATTATTTTTGAAAACACAAACGAAAGTGTTGAAAAAGAAAAGAAGTCGATGCAGACTCTGCTGAGTTACCGTGTTGACGGGCTGCTTGCGGTCTTTGTGGACCCTGAGAACCAGTACATCAAGAGCTTTGATTCCATGGGCATACCGATTGTGCTTATTGACAGAAAATCCAAGAAAGAAACAAAACACGACTGCATCATCATTGACAACTATGATGCCATGAAAAAGATTATTGATTATCTGGTTTCGCTGGGGCATCGGGATATAGCGATTGCTTACGGTCCTGTTAATATTACGCCAGGCGAGGAACGTCTCAATGGCTATTATGCGGCCATGAAGCAGGCAGGAATACCTGTGAATAATGAATATGTTGTCCCCGGTGAATTCACCGATAGCGGAACATACAGGGCGGTTCTAAAGCTGCTTGGATTAAAAAAGCCGCCGACAGCCATTGTAACGGCAAATAATTTATCCACAATGGGAGCCTACGCAGCTTTGGTTGACAATGGAATTAGCATACCCAAGGATATGTCATTGATTGGCATAGACGATTTCCTTCTGGCCAAGCATTTAAGCCCGCCCATGACGGTGGTTCAAAGATCGAACACTGCAGTTGGGAGGATTGCTGGTGAAATGCTGATGGATCGCATCGAATTGGGTGAAGATAATCACAGGATATCCCAACGCTTGAAAGTACTACCGACAGAGCTTTGCATCAGAGAGTCGTGCTCTCATCCGAGAACACACGAGCTTTAATTTGTATCATCAAAATGACACAACTTTTGCACGGATAGTGCAATAATAAATAAAATGGAGGAACAAAGTGATGAAGAAAATGATCACAATCGCCATCGTTATTGCTATGATGGTAATGGCTTTTGCTGGCTGCGGTACTAATCAGCCTGCAACAACTGAGTCGTCTCCCGCTGAATCTGCATCGGCAGAAGCTCCTGCTGAATCCGCATCGGCAGAAGCACCTTCAGAAGAGGCTGCTGATGGAGAACCCATCGAGATTGCTGTACTTATCAAAGCGACAGACTCAGACTTCTGGCAATATGTTCTTGTTGGCGCACAGAACTATGCTTTTGAAAGCGACGGAAAGGTTCATGTAACAACATACGGACCTCCGTCTGAGGCGGATACTGCTGAACAGGCTGAAATCATGGACAACATCGTCACCACGAAGCCTGATGGTATCGTTGTTGCGGCGACACTTTCCGACGGTCTCAATGTCGGTATAGATGCAGCTGCGAAAGCAGGTATCCCGGTTGTGACAATTGACAACAAGGTAACAACCGATACTTATGTCACTCACTATGCCACCGATAACTACGCTGCCGGCGGACAGGCTGCGGAGAGATTCGTTCAGGAATGCCAGGATCGCGGCGTTGAGCTTAAAGGTAAAGTTGGCCTGATCTCAGCTATGGCTGGTGTGCAGGTGCTGACAGATAGAGAAGCCGGCTTCATTGATAAGCTTGCTGAGCTGGCTCCCGATGTGGAAGTGCTTGAAAAGGTGTTTGTTGATAACGATATTCCCACAGCGCTTGCCGCTGCTGAAAACATCTATTCTGCTAACAAAGCTGATTTGATTGGTTACTTCGCATCGAACAATGCGACGGGCGATGGCCTGACCAACTTCATCACCGAGAACAATCTCGGCGATAAACTCGTATGCGTGACATTTGACTCCGACCCGACCGAGATCGAAGGTATCCGCAGCGGCGCTATCGTGGCGACAATCGTCCAGGATCCGTATGGCATGGGCTACAAAGGCTGCGATACAATCTATCAGATTGTCACCGGCGCAAAATCTGCTGATGATTTTGAGAAGTACTATGATACAGGTGTTGCCGTTGTTGACGGTTCAAACGTTGACTCTGAAGAAATGGCCGGTATCATCGACCCGTTCTCTCTTAAGAAGTACGAATAAGCCTTACAGACATGATAATACCGGAGGCTTAAGCCTCCGGTATTATTCAATAAGTTGTCATTTTCCATATATAAAGAGTAGTAAAGATATGATGAATAGACTGTAAGAGTTTGTATTTAACTGGTTCATTAAATAACGAGAGGGTTGGTTCTGTATGGGAATTGAAAAACAAGTACTAGTAAGAATGGAGAATATCGAGAAAGAATTCCCGGGCGTTAAAGCATTAAAGGGCGTAAACTTTGATGTCAGAGCCGGGGAGGTGCATGCGCTAGTCGGAGAAAACGGTGCAGGTAAATCGACATTAATCAAAATATTAATGGGTGTCTATCCTGCAACATCCGGCAAAATCTATTTAGGCGATAAGGAAGCGACATATAAGAATCCATATCAGGCAAAGATGTCTGGCCTTGGTGCCGTGTATCAAGATATTACACTGGCTCCCCATTTATCGGTTGCTGAGAATTTCTTCTTAGGCGATTTACCAAAGAAGATGGGTATGGTCGATTGGAAAACTGTAAACAGCGTCACTCAGCAGACACTAAGTGATTTGAATATTAATATTGATCCGAGGATAAAAGTTAAAGATTTAACTGTCGGCCAGCAAGAAATGGTCACAATTGCCAAAACTGTACACCAGAAAGCCAATGTGATCGTATTTGACGAGCCAACGGCGCTGCTGGCGAACGAAGAAGTCAGCCTCCTTTTTGAACTGATAAAAAAGTTAACCGAGAGAAATTACGGTATTATATATATTTCTCACCGGTTGGAAGAGATCTTTGCTATATGCGACCGGGTTACGGTTTTAAAAGACGGCACATATGTCAAAACGCTCAACGTCAATGAAACGAATCAGGATGAATTAGTAAAATTGATGGTGGGCCGTGACATTCATGACATGTACGGTATAAAAAAAGGAACGGTCGGAGAGACAGTTCTTAAAGTTGATGGGCTAACCAAGCAGGGCAAATTCCACAATGTGAGTTTCGAACTTAAAAAAGGGCAGATACTTGGTATGTTTGGTCTTGTTGGTGCGGGAAGAACTGAGGTTTGCCGTGCGCTATTCGGTGCAGATCCATATGACAGCGGTGATGTGTTTGTCAGCGGAAAAAAGATTCACAACAAGACACCGATCGAAGGAATGAAAAATTCCATCGCATTTTTAACTGAAGATAGAAAAAAGGACGGCCTGTGTCTTGGTCTTTCTGTGGAGTTTAATTCTAACATGGCGTCCTATCCGATGATTGCACAGTCAGGACTGATTAATCTTAAAAAAGAGCGTGATCGTGCTGATAAATACATCGATGCGATTAATATCAAAACGCCTTCACCGAAACAAAAATGCAAAAACCTTTCGGGTGGCAATCAGCAAAAGGTTGTTATTGCCAAATGGATGTGCAGAGACAGTGAGATCTTCATTTTTGATGAGCCGACTGTTGGTGTAGACGTCGGTGCAAAAGTCGAAATCTATAAGCTGATTGAAGAGCTCGTATCACAGGGGAAAGCGGTCATTTTGATATCGTCTTACCTGCCTGAGGTGATGGGGCTTTCTGATGAGATGATCGTGATGTCTGAAGGAAAACAAATGGCGATAATGGATAAGTCTGAATTCTTCTATGAAGACGGAAAACTCAATGAAGAAAAAGCTTTGAAGTTAGCTTCTGGTATTGCATATTAAAAAAATAAATTGTCTTGCATGTAAGAAGGAGGGACTCGTGATGAACGGGGCAGATAAAACTTTAAGACCCAATTTTGCATCGAAAGTACTGAATAGCTACGGTGTACCTTTAATAATTTTGATTGTTCTTGCACTTGTGCTGTCGTTTGGTACTGATTCATTTTTTAGTTATGATAACATCTTCAACTTGGCACGTGCGACGGCCGTGTACGGTATAGTGGCTATTGCCATGACGTTCGTTATAATTACCGGCGGTATTGATCTGTCGGTTGGCCCGAATGTCGGACTTGCCGGTATGATTGTTGCTTTGCTGGTCATTCAACAGGGTATGAATATGTGGCTGGCTATGATTATTGGTATTGCAGCCTGTGCGCTTGTTGGACTGGCAAACGGCCTCATGGTATATGACGGAAAACTTCCGCCTTTTATTGCCACACTCGGCACGTTAACCATCATTCGTGCGGTCATCATGCTCATATCTGGGGCGCGCAACATTACAGGTTTCGACGAGTCGTTTCTTCAAATCGCTCAAACCACGATTGGTGTGTCGTCTATGGATGAAAATGGTGTAGAAATTACCTATGGCGTACCGTTAATGGCACTCGTCTGGATCGTTATTATTTTGATCGCGTTCTTTATCGTCAGGAAGACGGTGTTTGGAAGAAGTATATTTGCTGTGGGCTCAAACATGGAAGCAGCGAGACTTTCGGGTATATCCGTGAGAAAAACGACATACGGAGCATATATCTTTTCGGGTGTCCTGTGCGGTATCGGGGGTATACTTCTTACATCGCGTTTGGCAAGCGGTATACCGACGCTTGGTCAAGGCTATGAACTTGATGCGATCGCATCAGCGGTTGTTGGCGGCGCGTCCATGTCAGGCGGTGAAGGCTCTGTCGGCGGTACGGTTGTTGGGGCTATATTGATCGCGACAATCCGTAACGGAGGCGTTCTGCTCGGGCTTAACGGACAGATTATCGAAATTGTGATTGGCTGTCTGATCGTTGGTGCGGTTTTAATCGACAGCTTGAGCAAGAAAAGAGCAAAATAACGCTGGATTCAAGAATGGAGGACGGATATGTTTAAAGGCGATATTATCAACGGGCAGCTGCTGGGCATACTCGGAGAAACAGGCCACATGGACTGGATTACAGTCTGTGATGCGGGTCTGCCTATTCCGCTCGATAAGGAAAGAGTTGACCTTGCATTGACACCGGGTATACCCAGAATTATGGATATATTAAAATTAATTGCGGGGAATATGGTGATTGAAAAGGCGTTTATCGCCGAAGAGATTAAATCTTATTCTCCGAACTATCATGAAAAGCTGCTGGAGCTGCTTGCTACAACCGGCTGTGAGATCGAATATGTGCCGCACGTTGAGTTTAAGAAGAAAACACAGGATGAGAATACGCGGGCGTTTATACGCTCGGGTGAACAAACCAGCTATTCGAGCGTCATCCTGCAGGCAGGCGTGACATACAGCGGCGAGATGGATTAAGTGGAATAAAAGAGGGGGTTAGATAATGCTGTCAACATATTTGAAAGCACCTTTTCAGTTTGAACAGAGGGATATTCCCGTTCCCGAGATCGGAAAAGATGACGTATTAATCAAGATCAAAGCTTGCGGTTTTTGCGGACATGAGATGATTCTGGCCAAATATGCGGCAACTGACTGGACGCCTTTTGGGCATGAGTTTGCTGGGATTATTGAAAAAGTAGGAGAAAACGTGACGCACCTTAACATAGGTGATAAGGTCGTTGTGGAAACGTCGACATTTAATCCCCTGTCTGATGCCTCAAGAAATGGCAGAGTTGATCTGGATCAAGACATTATCAACTACATCGGGACGCGAGATACAATGGGATTTGCTGAGTATACGGCTGCCCCGGCTGCTCTTTGTGTAAAGTTTGAGAAGATGAGTTTTATTGAAGGCAGCATGATTGAGCCCTTGGGCGTCGCGATGGATCTGTTTAAAACCGCAGATATTCGTTTAAACGACGATGTACTGGTATTTGGCCTTGGGCCAATTGGTTTGATGGCGTTGCAACTGGCAAAGGCTGCCGGCGCAAGAAAGATTTACGCGGCAGATTTGTCCGCATCCAAGTTCCGTGCGGAGCTTGCGAAGAAATTTGGCGCGGATGAGATCATATATACGGATCTTGAAGACATCAAGACATATAAATTTGAGCGTGGCGGTGTTGACAAGGTAATGCTGACTGCACCGCCGGCGCTTATTGAACCATCAACCCATACGCTGAATATGGGAGGTGTGCTGTCGTTTATCGGTATCGCGTACGGCGATGCAGCAATGGCAACATTTGATTCCAATTTGGTACATCATAAGAAGATACAGATTAGAGCATCGGATGCGGTTCCGGCACTTTATTTCCCGCTGTGCATCGATCTTGTAGAATCGAAGAAAATTGATTTGGAGTCACTGATCTCACATACGTTTGACTTAAAAGATGCGGTTTTATCATTAAAGGAATACATCGATAACCCGAAGACTGCTGTAAAAGCCATTATGACCAATGAATAGAGAAATGACTTTTTCAGTGAAGTGACCAATTAGCGATAGGTTGCTTTCAGTATAACTTTTTACGTTTCCTTTTGTGGCTTCCCCGGGTGAAAGGCCCGGGGATGACCAGATACGAACATTAGTATGGAGAGATAAAAAATAATCTATTCTTGGAGGGATAATAATGAAATTAGGAATACATGCATATGAATGGTGCAGCACGTGGTCAAACGAAACGCTTGATATTATTGATAAAGTCAAAGCTCTTGACCTCGATTTTATCGAGATCCCTCTCATGAGACTTGATCTATTTGATCCTAGAGCTGTTAAAGAAAGACTGGATGGACTTGAGGTGACAACGTCTACCGTTTTGCTGACAGATAACGTGGATATTACCTCGTTTGATGAGGTGAGCAGACAGAACGGTGTGCAATATTTAAAAGACTGCGTGAAAGCATCCGCTGAAGCCGGAGCAAAAACCTTTTCCGGAGTCATCTATTCAAAGTATTTAAAGGAAGCCAAATGCATGCCTTCAGAGCAGGAATGGGAATTTAGCGCGAACAGTCTTAAACAGGTTGCACAGTATGCTGCGGACTTTGGCATATCAATCGGGCTTGAGCCTGTGACAAGATATGAGTCGTATTTGCTTAACACGAGCGAACAAGCTGTCAGGTTGACGGATATGATCGGTGAGCCAAATGTTTTTGTGCATTTAGACAGTTATCATATGAACGTCGAAGAAAAGCATTTCTACGATGCGGTAAAAACTGCGGGAAGCAAGCTTAAATACTTCCATATGTGCGAGAATGACAGAGGAATTGTGGGCACAGGGCATGTTGACTGGGATGGTGTTTTTAAAGCGTTTAAAGAGATTGGCTTTGACGGATATCTTGGCTTTGAAGGATTTGCTGACTGTACCGAAAACATGAGCACCTGGGTATGGCGTAAATTGGCACCCGACGGCGAAACTTTTGTGCGTGAAAGTGTGGCGTTTGCCCGCAAGATGATGCAGAAATATCAGTAAATAAAAGACTAAAGATATAAGAGGTTATTCTTATGGGTAATGTTGTTTGTTTTGGGAGTTACGTCGTTGATTTAACAAGCAGAGCCGGTCATTTGCCGGTGCCCGGTGAAACAGTTATCGGCTCATCGTTCAAAATGGGGCCCGGAGGCAAAGGATCTAATCAGGGTGTTGCCGCGCATCGGGCCGGTGCGGATGTGATTATGATGACCAAGGTGGGCAAAGATGTGTTCGGTAATATGGCTTTGGATTTTTATCAGTCTGAAGGCATGAACACCGATTATGTGTTTGTAGATGATGAACGGGAAACTGGTACAGCCCTCATCATGGTTGATGAAAATACAGCGCAAAATTGTATACTCGTGGTCAGCGGTGCCTGCGGCAACGTGACGGATGCAGATATTGAAAAAGCGCGTCCGGTTATCGAAAAGGCGGATGTTTTGCTTGTTCAGCTCGAGATCAACATAGACGCTATCTATAAAGTGATCGATATGGCTTACAATGCGGGTGTAAAAATTGTACTCAATACGGCACCTGTACAAAAAATTGATCAAAGTGTGTTTTCCAAGATCGATATTGTGACCCCTAATGAAGTCGAAGCCGGTATCATCACGGGTGTCGATGTGACAGATGAGGCCAGCGCCCGCAAGGCGGCAGAGGTCTTTATGGGCTGGGGCGTGAAAAGCGTGGTTATCACAATGGGAAAAGCCGGAGCGTTTGTGATGAATGCTGAGAAACAAGCGTTTATTCCAAGCGTTAAAGTGGATGCGATAGACACGACAGGCGCGGGAGATGCCTTTAACGGCGGATTTGTCACGGCGCTTGTGGAAGGAAAAGATATATTTGAAGCCGCAAAATTCGGAAACGTGACAGGAGCGCTCTCTGTAACAAGACTTGGTACAGCGCCGGCTATGCCGTACAGGGGCGAAATTGACGCAATGATGCAAAAAGTATATAGGTAATGACGATATAAAACTATGGTTTTGATCGCATATATTTGAAGTAAAGAGGAGAGAAACAAATGACTAAATATTTAATCGCACATGATCTTGGAACCTCGGGAAATAAAGCATCGCTTTTTACCACTGAAGGCAAATATATGGCGTCAACCATCAGCGAGTATAATACAGACTACTTTAATTCAAACTGGGCCGAACAGGATACGTCAGACTGGTGGCGCGCTGTGTGCGAAACAAATAAGCTGCTCACAAAGGACATCGATGTAAAGGATGTGCTTGCCATTAGCTTCAGCGGGCAGATGATGGGCTGTGTTTGTGTTGATAAACAAGGCAACGCGCTGCGCAAAGCGATCATTTGGGCAGATATGCGTGCGACGAAAGAACAAGCGTTGCTGGAAAGCAAAATTGATCTCGATGTGTTTTACAGAATCACGGGGCATAAGGTGAGTTGTTCATATTCTATTGAAAAACTAATGTGGATTAAGAATAATGAACCGGACATCTATAAAAACACATATAAAACGCTTAATCCCAAAGACTTTATCGTTCATAAACTCACGGGTGAGTTTTTAACGGATTATTCTGACGCATCTGGAACGAATGCGTTCGACTTAAACACATTCAAATGGTCAGACAAAATCCTCGATGCGGCTGGGATAGACATTGATAAGTTCCCGAAAGCTGTTCCTTCCACGCATATTGCAGGAGAAATCAGTGCCGATATTGCACAAGAATGCGGTCTTTATCCCGGTACTAAGGTGGTTATGGGCGGCGGCGACGGAATGGCAGCGTCAGTGGGCGCGGGCTCTGTGTCTCTGGGGAAAACATACAACTGTCTTGGATCGTCTTCCTGGATTGCAACAACCACAAAGGAGCCTATCTATGATGATAAATATCGTACATTCAATTGGGCACACATGGTGCCCGGTTTTGTGGCCCCCTGCGGCACAATGCAAAGCGCGGGCGCATCTTTTAACTGGGTGAAAAACCAGATCTGCGTGAGTGAGGTGGCAGAAGCAAAACAAAAAAGCATATCGCCTTATCAGCTGATCAATGAAGAAATCGCACAGTCGCAGATCGGATCAAATGGCCTTATATTCCTGCCATATTTGCTCGGTGAAAGAAGCCCGAGATGGAATCCGAATGCGAAGGGGGCGTTTATCGGCCTGAAAATGGAGCATAAGCGTGCGGATATATTAAGAAGTGTCATTGAGGGCATTGCATACAATTTGAATATCATTCTGCAGATATTCAAAGAGTTTATTCCAATTGAAGAGCTCAGCGTTATCGGCGGCTTGGCCAAAGGTGACATTCAGCGCAGAATACTTGCCGACGTGTTTGATACAAAGCTATTGACGTTGAATTATCTGGATGAAGCATCGTCCATTGGCGCGGCGGTTTGCGCCGGCGTGGGAATTGGCGTACTTAAAGATTTCTCAGAGGTAGAAAAGTTTAATAGTGTGGTTGCCGAGGACGAACCGATTGCCGAAAACGTCATACAGTATGCAAAGTATATGCCAGTTTTTGATAAATGCTATACCTCGCTTCTGGATGTTTACACGGATTTATCTGCAATAGAGAGCAACTAGTATTTCCTCCTTATATAACAACAGGGCAAGCAGATACTGCTTTTAAAAGCAGCAAGTGACTTCTCTTAATAATATAAAATCATCTTATCTGCTTGCCCAATTGTTTTGAAAACGACAGCTGGAAACTGAACATTAATACGGAGAAAGGAATCAGATAATTATGCTTTATAAAAGAGTAAAAATGATCAAAGAGCCCATTTCGGTAATCGGTATCGGTTGCTGGAATTTTGGAGGGGACTGGGATACATCCAATGACTCAAATTCTATATCCATTGTTCACGCAGCCATCGATAACGGTATAAATCTGTTTGACGTGGCTCCTGTCTATGGCTGGACACATTCGGAAAAAGTGCTTGGCATAGCGCTGAAGGGGAAACGAGATAAAGTTTTAATTGCAAGCAAATGCGGTTTAACTTGGAACGAAAAGCATGAGACAAAAAATGACCTCACAAAGAAAAATATCTTGAGAGAAATTGATGAGAGCCTCGAAAGGCTGCAAACGGATTACATCGATATCTATCAGCTGCACTGGCCGGATCACGATACCCCTATCGAAGAAACGGTGGAGGCGCTACGTATTATAAAGGAAGCCGGAAAAATTAAATATATCGGGCTTTCCAACTACGCCCAGAACGAAGTGGAAACCTTTATGTCTATGATAGATATACATGCGCAGCAATCGCTGTATAATATGCTTGAAAGGAATACGCCTTCCTATCACGGGATACCGCTTGAATACAAAACAGAAAAGGAAGTATTCCCAACCGTTCGTAAATATGGTCAGGCATTTCTGCCATACAGCCCGCTGTTTCAGGGGCTGCTTGCAGGCAAGTTTACAAAAGAAAAGAAATTTTCAAAAGCTGATATTCGCAACGCCAATCCAAAGCTATCGGGCGATGCGTTTTTGGAATATTACGCATGTTACGAAAAGCTGAATGATCTCGCAAATCAGATGGGCAGGCCGATCAATGAATTGGCGTTTAACTGGCTGAGGCAAAAGCAAGAAGTGACCTGTATTATCGGCGGTGCGTCGTCAATTGCTCAGCTCAATAAAAATGTAGAAGCGGTTAGATGGGATATTCCCGATGATATGATGACCAAAATTAATGAAATCATTGCACCTTTTGAAGACAAATAAGCAGCTAAAGGAGCGACGATTTTTGATATGTTGATCAAACAGGGGGAAACATGAAAATTGCCACATTAGGAGAGATCATGCTTAGGCTTAAAAGCCCGGGGAATGACCGCCTTTTTCAGTCTAATCAGCTTGAGGCGACGTTTGGCGGCGGAGAAGCCAACGTTGCAGTGTCTTTGGCACAGTTCGGCTTGGAATCAAAGTTTATCACCGCATTGCCTGATAACGATATCGGTAAAGCGTGCTTAAAGGAACTGCGGGGCTTTGGTGTTGACGTTTCGGATATCATATCTGTCAAGGATGCGCGCATGGGCATTTATTTCTTGGAAACAGGTGCTAACCAACGCCCGAGCAAGGTGATATATGATCGTGCTAATTCCGCGATTGCGGAGCTTGCAGCGGATGCGCTGGATTTTAGTAAGGTGCTGTCGCCGTGTGACTGGCTGCATATCACAGGGATTACCCCCGCTATCAGCGAAAGCGCGGCTGCTATTTCTCTGCAGGCTGTCAAAACCGCGAAACAAAAGGGCCTCACGGTTTCGTGTGATTTGAACTATCGTAAAAACCTGTGGAAGTACGGCAAACCCGCGCAGGAAGTGATGCATGAGCTGGCACAATATGTGGACGTCATGATTGCCAATGAAGAGGACTTCCAAAAATCATTGGGGATTTCAGCTGATGTATCCGTAGAGGCGGGAGAGCTGGATGCCGCAGCATATAAGAGCGTAGCGAAAACCGCGATGGCTAGATATCCGCAGGTGAAGCAAATTGCCATCACGATGCGCGAATCCAAATCGGCCGATCATAACAACTGGTCTGCCTGTCTTTTTGATAAAGACGGATATTATGTTTCAAAGAAATATCAGATGACCGACATTGTTGACCGCGTAGGCGGCGGAGACAGCTTTGCCGCAGGCCTGATATACGGGCTCAACACCTATGATGATGCCCAGACAGCGCTTGAGTTTGCCGTGGCGGCAAGTTGCCTCAAGCATTCAATAAACGGTGACTTTAACCGGGTTTCTGTGACCGAAGTCAGCAGCCTTATGAAGGGCGGCGGCTCTGGACGTGTTCAGCGCTGACATACATAAGGAGTAATCATGAATAAAAAAATTGTAATATGGGGAGCGGGGAAAATCGGCAGAGGATTTATTGCTGATTTATTCCATGATGCCGGATATACTATTGTTTTTATTGCAAGAAATACGTCGTCAGTTAAAAGATTAAACGAACAAAAACAATATACAATCTACAAGCAAAAGACCGATGGAACCAGGGAGCAGACGGTTGTGAGCGGTTATACCGCGCTGCATACGTCAAGAAAAGACGACATTATCTCTGAGCTGGAAGATTGCAGTATCATGGCATTATCGGTACTTCCCAAGGACATTGATGGTTTTGCGGACGATATGATTTCTATTATTAAGCAACGAACAAAGGCCCAAATGTATAAGCCGTTGGATATAATCGTCTGTGCCAATATCGTGGATCCATCAGAAAAGCTTACAGCGATGGTTGAATCAAAGCTTACAGAAACAGAGAAAGCCTACGTCGATCAATATATTGGGTTTGTTGATGCGCTGATTAGCAGAACGGCGCTCGATCCATCGGAAGACATATTGAAGAAAGATCCGCTTGCCGTTATCACAAATGGTTATCCTGATCTGCCACTTGATAGAGCCGCGTTTAAGGGAGAAATTCCTCAAGTTCAAGGTGTTGTGCTGACTGACAATATGCATGCTCTCGCTTTAAGAAAGCTTTATACCTATAACATGATTCACGCGCTATTGGCCTATCTAGGCTATTACAAGGGTTATCAATCCATATCGGAAAGCTTGAAGGATGAGGAGATTCATCAAACAACTAAGGGAGCTCTAGAAGAGGTTGGCAAGGCGCTGGCTGCCGCATATGGCTTTACGGATATGGAAGAGTGGAACAAGAGCGCTTTTGCTGTTATGAGCAATCCGATACTTGAAGACCCGGTTGAACGAGTCGGAGCCGACCCGACTCGCAAGCTCGGTCGTAATGACAGACTCACTGGGCCTGCGCTGCTTTGCAAAAAGCATGGAATCTGGCCGTATTACATAACCAAAGCCATAGCCCATGGATTTTTGTTCAGTCCAGCATCTGACGCTAACGCCTTAATGGTAAAGGAATATGCCCAATATTACGGCATTAAGGAAGCGGCAAGGAAATACTGCGGACTCGACATGGAACCCGAAATACTGCAGTTGATAAAACGGCATTATGACCGTGCGCTTCGTAAAGAGAGCAAAGAGGATGAAAGAAAAGTTAAGGCTATGAAAGACGCATATCATTTCGGGTTTATGAGCGAAAAAACATATAAAGGATGCGCACAGTGTACGCTGGATGCGATGTTTAAGCTCACTGGTAAAACGGATGAGATGCTTTTTCAAAGCGCGAGCGGATTTTCGGGTGGTATGGCAATTTCGGGGGACGGCGTATGCGGCGGCTACTCGGGCGGGCTTATGTATATGGGCAGCCAAGTGGGCAGGCGATATAAAGAGATGCTCGAAAACGGTGATAAAGACGCGCAGTATATGTCCTACACCATGGCGCAGGCTCTCAGAGAGCGTTTTCTTGAAACATACGGCAGCGTGATATGCAGCGATGTACACAAACAGATTTTTGGAAAGTCTTTTTGCCTGCGAACAAAGGCCGTGCGAAACGAATTCGAAGCCGTGGGCGCTCACTCCACAAAATGTACAAATGTGGTGGGAACAGCGAGCGCTTACATTGCTGAGATACTGTATGACAAAGGCTATTTAAAAACAGTTTAGATCTTATTATGAAAAGAGGAATAATATGAGACTTCAGCTCGCATTAGACATATATGACATACCGGAATCACTTGAGATTTTAAAAGAGTTGGCTGATGTTGTGGATATCGTGGAAATCGGCACACCTATGGTCATCCGCGAAGGTGTTCGGGCGGTTAAGGCAGTGAGGGAGGCATGTCCTGAGCTCTGTGTGCTGGCCGACCTTAAGATCATGGACGGCGGCAAGATGGAAGCGAAGATGGCTTTCGACGCGGGTGCGGATATTGTGACGGTTCTGGCTGTGGCTGAGGACACAACCATTAAAAACGTGGTTGAGGTAGCCCGCGAATACGGTAAAGAAGTCATGGCAGATCTGATCGCTGTGAAAGACCTAGAAAACAGAGCGGCAGAGCTTGATCAATTTGGTCTTGATTACTTATGCGTCCATACGGCCTTTGATATTCAGCACACCGGGCAAAGCCCGCTGAATGACCTCAAGACGATAAAATGTGTGCTGAAACAAACAAAAGCAGCGGTTGCCGGGGGAGTAAAACTGAGCACGCTTGCCGAGGTTGCGGCACAAAAGCCGGATATTGTGATCGTTGGGATGGGCATAACGGGACAACAAGAAAAAAAATCTGTTGCTTTGAAAATGAAAGACATTATCAAAGGATAAAGGAGCCTAAATGAACCTCAATGAATATAGCCTGCAAATCGTGAAAGAGCTCGAGAAAACGCTGGACGGTGTGGATGCAGGTATCGGAGAAGAATTTTCAGATCGGATCATAAAGGCAAAACGAATTTTTGTTGCGGGGGCCGGTCGGTCGCAGCTTATGCTAAGGGGATTGGCCATGCGCCTCATGCATCTTGGGCTAACATCATACGTGATGGGTGAGACTGTGACGCCCGCGATTGAAAAAGGCGACCTGCTGATCATTGGCTCCGGCTCAGGAGAGACAGCAAGCCTTGTGAAAGCGGCCGAAAAAGCGAAAAATCTGGGCGTTGATCTCGCACTGATCACTATATTTCCTAATTCCAGCATTGGTAGAATGGCTGATATCGTGCTTCGGGTGAAAGCGCCGACTTCCAAAGCGGACAGTGAATTTACTTCAATGCAGCCCGGCGGTTCGTGCTTTGAGCAGAGCATGCTGCTGATTTGCGATGCGTTTGTACTTAGAATTGCAGAGAAGCTGCAACTGGATGCAAATGACAACTTAAAGTTAAGACACGCCAACTTGGAGTAAAAAAGTTGACATATAAGAGGGTTTAACAACCAACCCCAAAGAATACAAACTGATCTTATTTTATTTAAGCCTTTTTGTTACGCGAGTAATGAGCTGGCAGTTTTTTTTATTGCAGTAACAGAATTGGTAAAGCCTCATTTAGATCATTTTATGGTCTGGGATGGCTTTTGACGATAAAAATATTCACCGTTCACTTCAAGCGCTCCATCGTAGAGGTAAAACCATGTGCTGCTGTCGCTCTCTTTTTCATAGATTTCACCCTCGGTATATCCTGGCTCCTGATACTCAATCGCATACATAAAATGCACTCTATGCGGCTGGCCTGTTTCCTCTGTCGCTATCATTCCTTTTCCGTTTTTGAGCATAATCAGCTCTGTCCCGTTCTGACTGTACCATCTGCCCACAATCGGGTTTGCGGACATGATCAAAATCGTTATAACCACAGCCAGTATTACAGCCGAAATTGAAATGATAACTCCGACATGTTTCTTTCGCTTTGCCGGATCAAAGATTTTATTTGAAGGTGCACCGACCTTCACCGGCTGTCCGCATTTTATACAAAACTGTACGTCATCGGTGTTCTGGTGTCCGCAATGGCTACAGATCATAAGCGCCTCCATCATAATGATTGTTAATTTATAAACTCATACCTATTTCTACGTATATTCTTGCTTTTATGCCGAAATGCAAAATTAAAATAATTATAATTGCTGATTTAATTATATCATGTAGATTTAACATGATTATATAACATGATGTATTTATAGACAACACTAATTCTTACACAGATCAGCCTATTCGGAGGTCTTCCAGCGGCAAACAATACGCTCGAAAATATCGACAAATCCGAAAAGCAGTAAGCCCATCATGCCGAGTATCAGTATGCCGGAAAACATGTCCGCGTAGTTAACACGCATCCATGAATCCATAATAAAATATCCGAGCCCATATTGTGTGCCAAACGTTTCAGTGAAAAACAGCACGGACAAAGCTGTGCCCAGGCTGACTCTGATGGATGAGAAAAGTGTGGGCAGTGATGCGGGAATGACGACCATGCGGAATATCGCCCAGCGACGTGCCCCCAGTGATATCATTGAGTAAAATGTATCTTTAGGAATACTTCTCACTGTATCGCGCATTGACACGACAATCTGAAACACAACGATGAGCATGATCATGAATATCTTAGAAAACTCGCCGAGACCGAATATCAGCATGACCAGAGGAAGCAGCGCGATTTTAGGAATCGGATAGGTAAAGTATAAGAGGGGCGACAGCCGCTTGTTCCACTCCGGAAAGTATCCCATGCAAAGCCCTAGCGGCACGCCAACAAGAATGGACGCGATGACCCCTGCGAATATACGCCATAGGCTAAGCAACGTATGAACAGCGATCTTCGATATAAACTTTTCGCAGATGTTCGACAGAACTTCAATCGGTGATGGAATAAACGCGATATTCAGTGCCATAGCGAACAACTGCCAAATGATAAGGACGGCAGCGACGACCTTAATATAGCTGAGCGCACCGCTTTTACCGCTTTTCTTCATCACGCCCATACCTCTTTCACCATTTCGCGAATTTCCACCACAAACGAATAAAATGCGTCGGACAGGCGCAGGTTGCTTCTGCCGAACAGCGGGTTTTCGATTTCTTTGAGAATACGCCCCGGCGACGGAGACATGATAGCAATTTTTCTGCCGAGATAAACGGCTTCTTCAATGCTGTGTGTGACAAACAGCGTAGATGTGGAGAACTCGTTCCACACGCTCAAAAAAAGATCCTGAATCTCCTCACGCGTGATGGCATCCAGCGCTGAGAATGGCTCGTCCATGAGCAAAATATCCGGCTGCATGATAAAAGAACGGGCGATGGATACACGCTGCTGCTGTCCGCCGCTAAGCTGCCGCGGGAACTTTGTTTTTAGTGTATCCAGCCCCAGTTTCGTTAATATGTGTTCAATATAAGGCTCTTTGACGCCAAGCTGCTTCACGTGCCGCCCGAGCGTGGCATTTTTGTACACATTCGCCCAGTCGAGCAGGCCATAGCCTTGCGGAATTAAACCAATGCTTTGCTTTTTGGGGTCAACAGGCTTGCCCCCTATCAGGGCTTTGCCTTGATAATCAGTGATAATACCAGACAGCACATAAAGTACGGTGGATTTTCCGCAGCCCGAAGGGCCGATTAACGCGCAAATATCGCCTTTTTCCATATGCAGATCGAATCCCTGCACCGCCGGGTAATTACCCTTATCCGTTTTGTATGTAACCGAAAGACCCCTTACATCGATCATTTAATATCCTTTTATTTCACAAAACTTGAATCAACCAAATCATCATAGCTAAAAGATTGTTCTATTAGACCTTTTTCCGTTAGCCACGCCATCACACCTTTAAAGTCCTCGGTGTTTGGCAGTGACGCCCTTGTGTAGACCGGCAGTAACAAGCTGTCCTTCACGTCCTCGGGGAAGCCGGCAATGTTTATCAATATATCAATATAACTCGAGACCGGTTCGTCCTGCAAATAGGTCACGGCTTTGTTGTATGCGCGATAAAACGCTTCAAGACCTTCTTTTTTGTGTTCGATTGCGTCTTTTGTGAAAAGCAGCACGCCCGGGTTGATGCCTAAGCTGTCCGTGCCGTGTATCACAGTCGCGCCGGATTTCACCGCCACAGATGCCAGCGGCTCGGGCAATGTCGCCGCGTCAATCTGTCCGCTCTTGAGCATCTCAAGACGCACAGGTATCTGCGGTATGGCTGTTTTCTCCACATCATCCGGCATCAGACCGATCTCAGAAAGCATTTTGTCGGTTGTGTATTCGATGATCGTGTTGGTGGAAATCGCAATAGATTTGCCTGAAAGGTCGGTCGAATCGCCCATTGCTTGGCCCGCCAGCAGTTTATAGCTGCCGTTGGTCATCGACGTGATGGCGACGTTGAAACCACCTTCTGTCAAAAATGCGGCTGAGAGTATATCGGACACAGCGCCGTCAATCGAACCGGCCTGCAATGCACTTTCCCTGTCCGGCGCGCTTGTGAAATGCTCGATGCTGACATCGATGCCCTCATCCTCAAAAAACCCTTTTTCTTGCGCGATGATCAGCGGAATGGAATCCACATCGGGCAGCACTCCGATGCTGAGCGGCTGCGTCTCCTGCTTTGCGCTACAGCCAGTGCTGAAAAGCATCACGAATACAAGTACCAGTCCGCATGCGGAGCTTACAATTTTCTTCATGGTTACCTCCATTTTGAATATAAACTATTTTCAATTCCCAGTGAGTCCAGCACCCGGCTGACAATAAAATTGACGATATCTTCAATTGTCTGAGGGCGGTGATAAAACCCCGGGCTGGCTGGAATGATCATAACTCCCATTTCACTTAAACTTAGCATGTTTTTTAGATGAATGGTGCTAAGCGGCATTTCCCGAGGCACAAGCACCAGTTTTCTTCGCTCTTTGATGCACACATCCGCTGCTCTGCCGAGCAGATTTCTGGAAGATCCTGCCGCTATTTCTCCCAGCGTTGTCATGGAACACGGAAGCACCACCATACCATCGGTATGGAAAGAGCCGCTGGATATCGGCGCAAACAGATCGTCATGCGCGTGAATCTTCAGCGTATCAGGGCTTGCCGCAGCAACGTCCTGCCCGATCGTCTGGTCTGTTTCATACTGCATCACATTCTGGCCGTTCGGCGACACCACAAGATGCACCTCATGCCCGTATTTGAGCAGCTCTTCAACCAATCTGACGGCATAAATGCTGCCGCTCGCGCCTGTTATCCCCACTATATATCTAGACACACATTTTCCTCCTCAACTTATTAATATGTCCGCACCTGAGAATATAAGAAATACCGTGCTGACAATTTGGTTGATGCTGTATGATGCGATGGTCACGTTTTTCAGGTTGGTTGGCGAGACGATAACGTGCTCGTACACCAAAAGTCCCGTAATGAGGCTGACGCCGATATAGTAAATAAGCCCCAGCTCCGCCAATATGCCCGTAAAAACCAGAAGCCCGGCCGCCGCTATATGAAAGACAGCGGAGACAATCAGCGCGATTTTAACGCCGAAGGCCGCCGGAATGGAATTCAGCGATTGCTCCCGGTCAAAATCAACGTCTTGTGCACCGTATATGATATCAAAGCCTGCCACCCACAGCAACACTGCTGCGCCCAGCACCAGCGGCGTGAGAGTGATTTCACCTGTCACCGCAACCCATGCGCCCAGCGGTGCGCAAGCGCAGGCGGCGCCGAGAACGATGTGGCACCACCACGTAAACCGCTTTGTGAACGAATAGACGAAGAACAGAAAGAGGGGCACGGGGAGCAGCCCCACGCATATCGGGCTTATCATAAAGGCAGATACGACGAGTATCAGCAGACATACCGCCACGAGCACGGCGACTTCCCATGTCTTTATGATTCCCTTAGGCATGTGCCGCGACGCTGTTCTTGGGTTTTTGGCATCAATGTCTTTATCCACAAGACGGTTAAGCGCATTGGCCGCTGTTCTTGCGCTAACCAGCGCCACGAGTATCCAGACGGTGAGCCACGGGGACGGAAAGCCGTTTGCCGCCATCAGCATCGCGATAACGCCGAACGGTATGGAGAAGAGCGTGTGTGAAAACATCACCAGCTCCCCGTAAGCCTTAATCCTTCTCAATACCATATTCCGTCCATCTCCTGTCGACCATCGCCTTTGTATCCGCGTCCATTTCAATATCGTTTGGCCATTCTCTTGGATGCCCTTCCGATGCCCATTTTTTTGTGGCGTCAATACCTATTTTATGGCCGTAGTGTGCGAGCGGGGACGCATGGTCGAGCGCGTCAAGCGGGCCTTCGGCGATCATCACGTCACGTTTGGCATCGATGTTGTTAAAAACCTTCCACGCCACGGTCGACAGGTCGTGCGGGTCGATGTTTTCATCCACCACAATAATCATCTTGGTGTACATCATCTGTCCGATGCCCCATAGGCTGTTCATCACTTTTTTTGCATGGCCGGGATAGCGCTTTTTAATGGAGACGATCACACAGTTATGGAACACGCCTTCCAGCGGAAAGTTCATGTCAATGATCTCAGGACATTGTATTTTTAAGAAAGGCAGGAATATGCGCTCTGTGGCCTTGCCGAGGAAGCAGTCCTCCATCGGGGGCTTGCCCACAATCGTGGCGGGATAAACGGGATTCTTCTTTCTCGTCATGCATGTGACATGAAATACAGGATACAAATCCTTGAGAGAATAATATCCGGTATGGTCACCGAACGGGCCTTCCTCGCGCAGCTCATCTAGGTCCACATAGCCCTCCAGAACAAACTCGGCGTTGGCAGGCACATAGATTTCGTTGGTTTTGCACTTGACGATGTCCAGCGCGGATTTACGGATAAAACCAGCGAACATCGTTTCGTTGATCTCCTTGGGCAGCGGTGCTGTGGCTGAATAAATGGTGGCCGGGTCGCAGCCCAGCGCTACCGACACGGGCATCCGTTTTCCGATTCTTCTGTATTTTTCGTAGATTTCGCGGCCGTCCTTGTGCAGATGCCAGTGCATACCGGTGGTATTCTTGTCGTAGACCTGCAGACGGTACATGCCCATGTTCTGCATACCGTTTTCCGGGTCCTTGGTGATGACGAGGGGCAGCGTCATGAACCGGCCGCCATCCTCCGGCCAGCAGTGAAGTATGGGCAGCTTATTAAGATCAGGTTCTTCCACAACCTCCTGACACGCCGCATGTGTGACTTTTCGCGGAAACACCGTGGTCAGCCTTGTGAGCTTCGGTATCGCCTTGACCTTGTTCATCAGCCCCAGATAGCTGGACATATCCATAAAATCGCTGATGACATTGGCAATCTCATTGATATGTTTTATCTCCAACGCAAGATTAAGCCGCTCGTAGCTGCCGAATGCGTTTATGAGCACCGGATATTCCGATCCTTTGACGTTTTCAAAAAGCAGGGCCGGTCCGCCTCTTTTGACCACTCTGTCGGCAATCTCCGTGATTTCAAGACGGCTGTCCACCTGTGTTTTGATTCTTTTCAGCAGTTTTTTCTGTTCGAGCGTTTTAATAAAGTCCTGCAAGTCTTTGTATGCCATATTTCCATCCTTTAATATATTGACATTAACCTTTATCGTAAGAATTATACGTTTTGTTTGGTTGTGTGTAAACAACATCGGGCATATCGGAAAATAAAGGTCATTACCTGTCCTCGTTATAATAATACGGATTATGCAATGAAGTATAGAAATAACTGTTAATATCTAAGGGATTTCAGCCTTGCTGTATTGACAAATCATGATTTTAACCGTACAATTAAAAAATAATTGTAAACATATAATGAATTTTTATATAATTGAATGACAGAGGGCATGAATGAATGACACAGGGATTGATTATATAGTTTTGCAAGAAGAAAAGAGAAACATGATGAGGATACGGGAGAATGAAAGCAAAACGCCGTCGTTCAAAGAAGAACGCACAGCGCCGATTCTGCCGTTTTTTATTTGAGAGATTTTCTGAAATACCAGCGGTAATCCAATTCAGGTTGCCGCTGCAAAAAGGGGAGATAAGCGAAACCTTATGGAAGAAATTCTGCGGATGGAGAACATCACCAAGCAGTTTGGAGATTTGTACGCCAACAAGGATATCAACTTGGATGTCCGCCGCGGCGAGGTTCACACGCTGCTGGGTGAAAACGGTGCCGGAAAAAGCACGCTGATGAACGTTCTGTTCGGTCTATATCAGCCGACGGCAGGCAACATCTATTTTAACGGCAGCAAGGTAAAGATCGATTCGCCCGCGCAGGCCGTTAAGCTGGGCATCGGCATGGTTCATCAGCATTTCATGCTGGTGGATGCGATGACGGTTTTTGAGAACATCATACTGGGCGATAAAAACACAAAGGGCATTTTCATAGACGTGGAAACCCGCAAAAAGGAAATCTTGGAGCTCGCCAAGCGATACAACCTGAAGGTAGAGCTGGACAAGCCTATTTCCGAAATTTCTGTGGGTGCACAGCAGCGGATTGAGATCATTAAGGCGCTCTACCGCGGTGCTGAACTGCTGGTGTTGGACGAGCCCACCGCAGCGCTCACTGACATGGAGGTAGAGGGGCTTTTCGATGTTATCCATAAGCTGAAGGAAGAACGAAAGAGTATTATCTTTATCAGTCATAAGATGCGTGAGGTGCTGCATATTTCTGACCGTATCACCATACTGCGTGCGGGCCGGACAGTCAAAACCCTGAACTGCTGCGACACCTGCAGTGAAGATCTGGCCAGCCTCATGATTGGCCGGGAACTGGCTCCTACGCACTATGCAAAAACAGCACAGCCGGGCGAGAACGTGGCTGAATTTAAAGATGTGAGTTTCAATTCGAGTTCCAAGCACAACGGGCTGAGTCATGTATCCTTAAAGGTTGGTCGAGGCGAAATTCTAGGCGTTGCGGGCGTGGATGGAAACGGGCAAAGCCAGATGGCACAGATCATTACCGGCGTTATATCGCCGGATTCCGGAACGCTGGATATAAAGGGTTCCCGCGTATCCGTATATGCACCTCGGGGTTTTATTGACAACAAGGTGGCTCACATTCCTGAGGACCGCAACAAGATGGGCCTGATTCCCAATATGTCCGTTCAGGACAATATCGTACTAAAATCCACTCTGTCTCCGCAGTTTTCCGCCGGTAACGGGGCCTATTTAAAGAAAAAGGCCATGCGTGATTATTCGCTGAAGATGCAGGAGAAATACGACATACGCTGTGAATCCGTTGAACAGCAGGTCAGAAATCTCTCCGGCGGCAACCAGCAGAAGGTCATTCTAGCCAGAGAGCTGGAAGGCAATCCGGATCTGCTGGTGGCGGTACATCCCACTCGCGGATTGGATATCGGCGCAACCCGCTTCATTCACGACACCATGATTGAGGCGAGGGATCGCGGCTGCGGTATTTTGCTAATATCTGCGGACTTCGACGAAATCCTTGAGATGTCTGATAGGATTATCGTGATGTTTGAGGGTAAGATTATGGGTGAATTTTCCGGAAATAATCCGCCGATTCAGGAAATCAGCCTGGCTATGGGCGGCAAGGAGGCAGACAGCATATGAAAACAAAAAGCAGGCTTTTGAGTGTGGTCGTCCCGTTTGTCGCTGTGATCGTGGCTTTCGGAATTGGCTGTATCATCATCGCGGCGCTGGGTTCGTCTCCTGCACAAGCGATACAATACCTTATTATCGGTGCGTTTGGCAGCGCTTCCAACATTGCAACGACACTGGTGAAGGCCACGCCCCTTATATTTACAGGGCTGTGTGCATGCTTTGCCTACCGCTGCGGCGTGTTTAATCTGGGCGGCGAAGGCCAGTTTGTGGTGGGCGCCTGTGTGTCGGTCTGGGTCGGCGTGACATGGGGATTTACCGGCTTTGCGGCGATTCTGACATGCCTGCTGCTTGGCGCGCTTGCAGGCGGTATATGGGGAGCCATACCGGGCATCCTCAAAATCACACGCGGACTGAATGAGATTATCGTATCCATCATGCTTAATTATGTCGCGATCTTGTTTATGGGTCTCTTATACACGAGCCTGCTGCGGGAGGGCAGTGTTCCTCAAACACCTGCCGTGCCCGAAGCAACTCAGCTTCCCCGTATCTTCTCCGATATTCGGATTACATGGGGTGTTGTCATCGCATTGACTGTGGCTATCGTGATCCACTACTTCCTTTTCAATACATCCGGCGGTTTTCGCCTCCGCGCGGTGGGCCTTAACAGAACCGCATCACGCTTTAACGGATTTGCAGTCAACAAGTATACACTGGCCAGCTTCATCGTGTCAGGCGGCATTGCGGGTCTTGGCGGAAGCGTCGAGCTGCTTGGTACCCAGTACCGTCTCATGAGCGGCTTCGGACAGGGGTTTGGGTTTGACGGCGTGGCTATCGCGCTGATTGCACAGCTCAATCCGCTGGCCACGGTGTTCATTGCCTATTTCTTCGCGGTGCTGCGCACCGGTGCCACGACCATGCAGGTGGGCACCGGCGTTCCCACCTCGGTAATTGACATCATACAAGCGATGGTGATCGTGTTCGCGGTTGCGGGTTTTGCCCTCGTTCGCATGCCGCAGATTCGGCAGTATATCAGCAACCGGGCGTCAAAAAAGGAGGCGGTGTAAATGGATTTTGCTTCTGAGATGATTCTTTCTACCATCCGTATGGCCACGCCTATTCTGCTGGTCGCGCTGGCAGAGCTTTATTCAGAACGGGCAGGACTGGTAAATATCGGTCTGGACGGTATTATGACGTTCGGCGCTTTGGCTGGCTTTATGATCTGCTATCTGACGGGCGATCCGTATCTTGGCATCATGGCCGGCGCTTTCGGCGGTGTATTGATCAATATGATTTATGCTTTTTGCACCATTACCCTGCGGGCTGAGCAAATCGTTTACGGTATGGCTATTAATATTTTCGCGCCTGCGGTAGCGGCGTTTATCTACCGTGTGTATTTTGGGGTCAGCTCCACGCTTGCCCAGGGGACGCTCATGGCACCGCTTGCCATTCCGCTTCTCAAGGATATCCCGTTTATAGGGAAAATTTTATTTAATCAGACGCCCATGGTGTACTTTGCTTATCTGATGGTCGTTTTCACCGCTGTGTTCTTCAGCAAAACCAAGGCAGGACTTAACTACAAGGCTGTTGGTGAATTCCCGAGAGCGGCGGAAACGCTGGGTATCAACGTCATCCGCCAGAAATACATCGCGGCGATTATTTGCGGCGCAATGGCCGGTATTGGCGGCGCATATCTGACCACCTGCTACGTCAACACCTACTCGGACGGTATCGTGGCTGGGCGCGGGTTCATCGCCTTATCCGCCGTAATATTCGGACGCTGGAGCTCGTCGGGCGTACTTTTGGCCTGCCTGCTGTTTGGCTTCTTTGACGCATTGCAGCTTAACCTTCAGGTTATGAACAACTCGACGCCGTACCAGCTGTTCCAGATGATCCCTTATCTATGCACGCTGGTTGCACTGTCCGTTTTCGGCATCCGCAGAGCAGGGCCTAAGTCAAGCGGAAAGCCTTATTACAGAGAAGAACGGTAATTAAAAGATCATAATTTTCCCTTAGGGGCCTATGATAATTCACTTAAATGGAGGAACAAACAAATGAAGAAAGTATTGACATTGATTCTGGTGCTTGCCATGGTGCTGTCTCTGGCAGCCTGCGGCAGCCCCGCATCGGCACCGGCTGATTCGACAAATCCTGAGGCTTCATCGGCTGAAAGCGACGCGTCTGCAGACGGCACAAACTTTAAGGTTGCCATGGTATGCGACTCAAGCATATCCGACGGCGGCTGGGGCGCAGCATGCTATAACGCGATGGTTGCAGCGGCTGAGGATCTCGGTTGGGAATCTCAGTATACCGACAGTATCGATGTGGCTGATTACGTCAGCGCGATCGAAAGCTACTGCCAGCTGGGCTATGATATGATATTCCTGCCGGGCAACCAGTACAGCGACGCCACCGTACAGGTCGCCAAGGACTATCCTGATATCTGCTTTGCGGTGCTTAACGGCTCAGAAGACCTGCCCACCGACAATATCATGAGCATGCTGCCTAATGCGCAGGAAATCGGCTGGATCGCCGGTTCACTGGCAGGCCTGATGTCTGAAACCGGCGTGCTTGGCTTTATCGGCGGCATGGAGCTGGATACCACAAAGACCAAGCTGGCTTCTTATGAGGAAGCGGCAAAGGTTGTCAATCCTGACATCACTGTGCTTTCGGCTTATGCAGGATCGTTTAACGACACAGCCAAGGGTGTGGAGCTTGCAAAGTCTATGATTAACCAGGATGCTGATGTGTTCTTCGGCGATGCGTCCGCTGTGGACTCCGGCGCCCGTCAGGCAATTGACGAAGCCAACGGCGACGGTGAGATCGCGATTTACGATATCGGCCAGCCTGCTGACCTGCTGGGGCAGAATCCCTGTGTGATTTCCAGCGTCGTGACAGACAACGCCGGTATGCTCAAGATCTGCATGCAGGCTGTGGCAGACGACATATTCGGCAACGAGGTCATCTACGGTTCTCTCGAGAACGGCTGCCTGAGCGTGGGCCAGATCAACACCGAACTGGTGTCTCAGGAAGTTCAGGATGCATTTATGGGTTACGTTGAGCAGATGAAAAACGGCGAGTTCATTAAATAATACCCGTTTACAAACAAAAAAAGGGGCTGATTGCGTTTTGCATCAGCCCCTTTTTTATTTTAATCCCATTCGATTTTTTCAATGCACTGCGGATACCACTCTGCTGCCTGACGGATGCTTTTTTCCATAGGCATGCCCATTCCGGCCAGCGCGACAATGCGGTTGCAATGCATGGCCTCGCCTTGATACGGCTCAATGGACATATGCGCGCCCACGCTGTCGACGAGCGACGTTTGGCCTTCAAGACACACAAAGCCTTTGATGCGCAAAGTATCCTCAATAAACATGCCGATGAATTTATGAAGCTGCTCGTAAGTCATGGTGTCGTTTATGACAATCAGCATTTTTTGCAGGCTCACGTCTTTCACGTGATAAGCAGGACCCGTGCTGTTCTGTGCCTTTTCTCTAATGCTCACCAGCCATTCCATTTCAATCCGGCCATACGTTGTTCGGTGAATGACGGCATTTGGCTGGTTCTCGCGAATCAGCGCTTCCGCTTCTAAGAGCGCCTCTTCAGACGCAAGGTCGGATTTGTTGATAAGCAGCAGGTCGGCAGCGGCCAGCTGCTTTTTAGAGACGCGGACCGTTGCAAGTACCTTTTTGATATTGACGGCGTCCACAAGGCAGACGCAGCCCATATATGTGATACTTTCAAAGCGCTTGGTCTGTTCGAGTATTGTTTCCATGCTGCTCGGATCAGACAATCCTGATGTTTCGACAAGAATGATGTCTGGATTGTCGCTTATGGCCTGTGAAAGCGCATTTTCAAACTGATCCAAACGGCAGGAACAGAAAATCGAGCCGTTGCTGATTTCCTCAACCTGCGCCCCCGATTCTTTAATCAGTGAACCGTCAATGCCTTCTTTGCCGAATTCGTTGACGATCACCTTAAACCGGTATTGCGCGTGCTGCCGGATAAAGTTTTTCAAAAATGTTGTCTTGCCGGCTCCTAAAAAGCCGGTGATAAGATACAGCTTAATCATACGCTTTTCACCCCCTAGACTCCCTATTTATTTCATCACAGCGTCAATGGCTGCAAACAGCTCTTCTCTGCTTGGAATGATCGAGGAAAACTTGAGCTCGCCGTTGATATAGATGGAGGGAAGGTTTTTCACACCCATCTTCTTGCACCGTGCGATGTTTTCCTTTTCGGTAAATTTATATTCCACCATGTCGATTTTGTCGCCGTAATGATCCTTGCCCTTCTGAGCCGCGCCCATCATATACGTACATGCCGCGCATGTCGCGGAATCGAGTGTAAACACTTCGACGAGCGGACGGGTAAGGTTCGCGTAATCCGGCAGTTCAACTTCGATATCATCATCTGCCGCCACGTAGTTTTCGACCATCTTGCGCGTGTCTTCCGTATTGAGCACAGCCTGCGCCACGCCGATTGTATTTTCGACAGGCACGCTGTACGGCATATCGCAGCCCGGCGCGACGATGAGATTCGTTTTGTTTTCAATGCGGTCCAGCATGTCGACAACGTATTTCATGTTGTCCTGTTGTGTGCCGTGCAGCATCACTGTGGTAAGCGGTATATTGCCGCCGATTGTGATGTTGTATTTATCTGTGATGTTTTTCGCCGCCACGATATCCACGTTCTCATCAACGGAGATGGAATCGGGATTCGTTTTGCACATCACTTCTATATTTTTCGTGGCATCGCCGCAGACAAAGAACGACGAATACGCGCCCTTTTCGCGGACATAGCTAAAAAGCTCGCTGAACGGATCGTGCAGGAACTCTTCAAAATGCGCTGGCGAGATCTGTGAGACCAGCGGGTCAACCACAGCGATGACATCCATGCCCGCTTCCACATAAAGATCGACCATTCTCTTTGCCACCGCCAGACAGAAGCCAAGCAGATCCTTCACGTATTGGTCATCGTCGAACATATCCATAAAGATATCGTTGCCGCGCAGATGGGACGCAAGCGTAAACGGCCCGCAGATAAGGCCGTACAGCGCCGTCACCGAGCCGACTTCCTTTTTCATGCGGCGCATCACATCCAGCACCATGGGCAGGCGTCCGTCCTCTTTGTCGGGAATCGTGCAAAGGCAGGGAATCTGCGTCGTTTCAGACAGCGGATGCGATTTAACCGACGGAGGGCCGTCTGCTGTCCACATAAGCTCACAGCCAAGGATTTCCGCTTCAATCTGCAGATCAAACACCACGGGCTGGCCGCTTGGCTTATAAAGACGGTTGACTTCCATCAACGCCTTAAAAAGCTTATCACCGTCTGTGAGAACCTCGGTCGCGTCGTAGCCCACGAGCTTTCCGGCATGAACGCCCGCAAACGGCACCCATGGGATTTCATCCGTTTTCTCATGTTTTAGTACTGAAAACAACAATTCTTTAGGGTTCTGCATCATATGTCTCCTTTTCATTTTACCTGTCAGCGAAGGGTACAAAAAATAAATCCCTTTCCCACCGTAAGGTTTTTTTATGATCTCTTTTCAGGCAGGTATTCCGGCTGAGGGTCATCTGGAGCTGAGCGCCTTCCCGGCAGCTTTTGCTGCCAGTGGCCGGTATTCAAACCAGCTCTTCCATCCCCATTACGGCAGCGGGGGCTGCGCCTGATTTTCACATGCTTCCCTTTCGGCCCTGCGGCCCCTGAAAAGAATCATTTTCTTTTATTGTCTTTATTATACGATGCGGTATTCAATACTTATAGCAAAATCATTTGACGCTTTGTAATTTCTTATCATGTTTTGACGTTTTGACCGCTGTATTTACAATTTTTAAAATGGCGTTATGCAGGATGCGGCAGCATAACACCTAAACCGGCTTTTATGGACGTGCCGTATGACGGCGCCGGATATCTGGTCCATCACTATCATTTATTGAGATGAATAGATGTGGTATGTGAATCCGAATTGTACACCAATAATGTGAAGATATTTTGGGAACATTTTTGATTGACGATTCGTCTTATTGTTGGGTTACAATGCGCTGAATTTAAGCAGATGAGTGAAATGAAAAATATTTTACAAAGGGTTGCTTGTCGTGAGCAGAGAAGATATAATGACAAGTGTCGTAATACATTAAATAACAATGTGTTTAGTGTGTGGCGGCATTCATATTTCTACGAACTTTGAACCCGATTGAGGGTGTGTATATAATTAGGAGCAATCGTAATGAGTAAGAAAAAGAACAACGGGACAGATAACGGAGCCAACGAAAACATCAATAAACAGGAAAGCCCTGAGACGCAACCCAATCAAGGTTCAGGCGGCGATGGTGTTGAAGCCGCACAGACGGGCGATGACGGCATGACGGAGACGCAGGACACAAGCGGTGACGAAGCAAATGAAGAACAGCCAGCAGTAAGCGATAAAGCTGACCTGTCTTATAATGAACCGCAAAATGCCGATTCTACTGAAGGCGTAGATACAGACGCGCAAGTCGAATCTGTTCCTGATTTAGCCGATACAATGGAGGTCGAGCCGCCGCAAAAGAAAGCGGCATTCAAATGGCCGTGGAGCCGCAAAAAGGCACAGACTGCGGACTATTTGGATGCGGATGATGATACGGAACAGGAGAAAGCCGCGTCTGATGCTGATATAGTGGAGACAACGGAAGCTGAGCCGCCGCAAAAGAAAGCGGTAGTCAAATGGCCGTGGAACCGCAAAAAGGCGCAGACTGCGGACTATCTGGACGAAAATGATAACGAATCGGAGAATACAGATGAGAGCAAAGCGTCAGCTGCGGCGGATGAACGGGACGTCGCTTCGGACAGTACAGATGATGAGAGCACATCAGGGAAGGGCATAAAGCGTTTGTGGCCATGGAACAAAAAATCGGCCGATGCGAAGAGAAAATCAAGAAAACCGTGGAGCAACAAGAAAAAGGTGATTGTGTCCGTTGCGGCGGCGGTCTTGGCTGTGATTATTGGCTCTGGCGCATATGCCTATTCGATATGGGCAAATCCGATGGGTCAGTTTGAGAAGATTTCTCAGCAGGTGACGCCCACACCGGCGGCCACGCAAGCGCCGGACGGGACCCAAGGGCCCACCCCGACGGTTGACCCGTATGACGAGCTGGTGGCAAAAGCGGATTTTAGTTTGCTGGACAACATCGTCAATATTATGTTAATTGGTGTGGATCATTCCGTGGAACGCAACGACTGGAGCGGCAAGCATGCGTTCCATTCGGACGTGATGCTTGTGCTGTCTGTCAACACCGATACAAATCAAGTCAGCATGATTTCATTGCCACGCGACACCTATGCCAAAATACCCGGTGTGGACGGTATATACAAGCTTAACGCATCGATCGACTGCGGCGGCGGCTGGCCCAAAAAAGAGGGATTTGAAAAGGTGTGCGAAGCGGCCTCATGGATGCTGGGGGGCATACCTGTTCAATATTACTATGCGGTGGATATGAACGCGGTAAAAGGGCTTGTTGAGGCAATCGGCGGAGTGGACTTCGATTTAGATATTGATTTTAAAATGATGGGACGCTATTACGAGGCGGGCTACCAGCATATGAACGGACAGGCGGTGCTCGATTATCTGCGCGTGAGAAAGAATAAGGATATACTTTCTAAAGGAAAAACGGGGGATCTTAATCGTATCGACCGCCAGAAAAGAATGCTTGTGGCGATTTTTGAAAAGCTCAAGCAGACGAATCTGCTTGCGACCATTCCTGACCTGCTGGAAACGTTTAACGGCAACCTTCATACGAATACAACGATAGGAGAGACAGCGGGGCTTGCGGCTTTTGCATACCAAAAAATCAATCCGGATGATATACAGATGTATTCCATGGGAGGAAAGTATAATTACGGAATATTCAACTGGAACTTTGTGCTTACCGATCAGAGAGACCGTGTAGAGCTGATTAAAAAGGTCTATGGCGTGGAAGTGGAACAGTACAGAAAGTATTCAGCAAAAGGGGCAAACGAGCTGTGGCAGGAGATGCTGGCTGATGACTTCAGGGAAAAGGCAAAACCGATACTCGATCAGGTGAAGGCGATACTGGATGCAGATGCAGCACTGCCGCCTTATCCGACGCCGACACCGGTGCCGACGCCGACGCCAACACCATCGCCTGTGAAACCAAAACCGACGCCGACGGCATCGCCCACGGCATCACCGACAGCGTCGCCAACATCACCAACAGCATCCCCGACGGCATCACCAACAGTGTCGCCGACGGCATCACCAACAGCGTCGCCGACAGCCTCTGAAGAAACGACGGCTACGAAGACGCCCGATCCGTCACCGACAGGCACCCAACTGCCGATGTTCGCATTTAAGACAATCGACAAGCCGTATCAGGTTACTGTGATAGACCCCACGCCCGATCCGGCCAACTACCGCAAATACGGCGATGAGGTGTGGGCGCTGTATAACAAGACGGTGGATGAATACAACAAGCTCGGCACACTTAAATCGACGGAAGAATTGGAAGCCGTTAATGTGCAGGCGAGACTGGATATTGAGGCGCTGTGTGCGATGTTTTCCATCAAAGTGCCGGATTGGCGCGTTGAGTATGAAAAAGAGGAAAACGAGATATTCGTGGATTTCCGGTAACAGATGATGAATGCAGGCTCCTTACCTTTGGTGAGGAGCTCAGAGTGTCAAAAAAGTCAGCGATAGGCTGGCTTTTTTGGTACAATGAAATAGGGTGGTTAATGTTGCTGAACAAGAACGAAGAGAACAGAAAAACACTTGAAATCGTGAATCTGGATGATTTTATTCCTAAGGAACATCTTCTAAGGAAGATAGATGCAGCGGTGAATTTCGAGAAAATATACGAACTAGTGGAAGACCTGTACTGCCCGGATAATGGCAGGCCGAGCATTGACCCTGTGGTGCTGATCAAGATCGTACTGATTCAGCATTTGTATGGAATACGTTCTCTACGACAAACAGCAGCGGATGTTGAGATGAACATCGCATACCGATGGTTTATTGGATACCCAATAAATAAGGCAACGCCTCACTTCGCAACAATCAGCTACAACTTTTTACATCGATTCACAGAAAAAACGGTTGAGCAGATATTTGAGTGGATATTAAACGAAGTAGAATACGCGGGATATCTGGCACCGGAAGTCGTATTTGTTGATGGAACGCATATTAAGGCCAATGCAAATACGAAAAAGAAGATCAAAGAAGCCATACCCACAGCGGCTAAAGCGTATGAAAAACAGCTGCGTGAGGAAGTTAATAAAGATCGTAAAAAGCATGGCAAGAAACCTTTTAATGATGACCCGCCAAATCAACCCCCGGCTGAAAAAGTCGTGACCAAATCCACAACCGATCCTGATAGTGGTGTGTTCCACAAGGGTGAGCATAAGAAATGTTTTGCCTATTGTGCTCAGACAGCTTGTGATAGCCATAACTTCATATTAGGAGTAACTGTGAATCCGGGCAACATGCACGACAGCGTGGCATTCGACGAATTATATGACAAGGTGACCGAACGTTTTCCTCAAATCAAGATAGTAACAGCGGATGCAGCATATAAGACACCTTGGATATGTAAGAAGATATTCGATGACGAGCGACTTCCGTCTCTTCCGTATAAGCGACCGATGACAAAGAAAGGCTTTTTTAAAAAATATGAGTATGTATATGATGAATACTTTGACTGTGTGATTTGTCCAGAGAATCAAATACTCAAATATAGTACAACGACCAAGGACGGATATCAGGAATATAAAAGTAATACAAGTGTATGCCAAAACTGTCCGTCTCGGGAGCGATGTACCGCCAGCAAGAACTGCCAGAAGGTTGTAACGCTGCATATCTGGAACACTTACATCGAGAGAGCAGAAGATGCTCGACATTCACCCATAGGCAGAGAAACCTACGAAAAACGGAGCAAAACGATTGAGCGGGTATTCGCGGATGCCAAAGAGAAATATGCCATGCGATACACGCCATATCGAGGAATTACCAATGTAACCAGCTGGGTCAAGCTTAAATATGCTGCCATGAATCTTAAGAAGCTGGCAATGTGGCGATGGAAAGACAAGTTGCCCACATTACCCTCTTGTTTGATTCGAGCTTTGTATCTGATTATTTCCATTTTCCAAATGAAAAACCCCATTTACGTTTATTGAAAACAGGGTTTATCGACAATCTGGGCTCCTTACCTTTGGTGAGGAGCTTTTTTATTGTGGCCCTTGAAAGGAGCTTCTCTGAGGTTGCATTAATACGCCATATACGCGTATAATAATGGTATAGTTAGCCAAATCCAATGATACGAACAAAATATTAAAGAGGGGTGCCGTTATGATAAGTGCTTTTACGATAGCCGCAAGCGGTATGTTTATCGTTGATGTTATTGTGCATCTGGCTGCGATTGGCAGGCAGAAAGAAAATATAAGGCGTGTAACCAAAGTGCTGCTTATGCCGCTTCTGGCGCTGTGCTTCATATTAATGTGGCGTGATGCAGGAGATGCGCCCGTGCCTTGGTATGTGATAGCCGCTCTTCTTTTTGGCTGCGTGGGAGATGCGTGTCTGATTGACCATCATCATCCCATCGGATTCCCTTTGGGGCTGATCGCTTTTTCAATCGGTCATGTGCTTTATATTCTGCAGATGCTTCAGATTACCGCTGCGCCCGCGCTTTGGATGATCGTGCTGCTCATCGTTGTATATGGCGCAGGTACTGCGATGACGTTTAAAAAACTGACGCCGTTTTTACCCAAGAAGCTATGGGGCGGCTGCCTGTTTTATATGCTGCTGCTTTGCACACTTAGCGCGACGGCTGCGGCCGGTGTGTTGACCGATTTTTCGGCAGGTACAGTCTGTCTTTTTGCAGGCACACTCTTGTTCCTGCTCTCTGATACCATCCTATCGTTTGAGATATTTAAGGGTGAAACAAAAAACGGCAATTTAAAGGTGATGATCACCTATATTGCCGCGCAGGCTCTCATTGCTATAGGGTTCACGCTTCGTTTGGTTTGATTTATTTGCCGGGAAATGCGTGGTCGAATGAAATGCCGGAAATCGACTCGGACAGTTCAAACAACCGCCGGGCGCTTTTCATATCGCGGCTCCGCTTGGACGACCGCCATATTTGGCATTTATAGAAGTATTCGCCGCTGACGTTTTCCACGCTGTCGTCCGTCGCGAGATAAACCGCTGTGGCGGCGCCCTGTTCGGGTGTGAGGAAGAACAGGCGCAAAAACCGCATAATGGTTTTGCCAAATCCTGTGTCTCTGTCAACGCCCATCTGCGTGCCCACAGCGCCGGGATGAGCTGTGTTAACGGTGATGCCGCTGTCTGCTTCTTTAAGACGTTTGGTAAGCTCGCGCGCAAAGAGCAGATTCGCGAGCTTAGACTGACTGTATGAGCGTATCACATTGTATCCTTTGGTCATATTGATATCATCATAATGAATGCGCCCCACATTGTGTGCACCCGAACCCACGATGACAATGCGCGCGTGGTCTGCCTTGCTAAGCGGCTCAAGCAGCAGCAGTGTCAGCGCAAAATGCCCGATATGGTTGACGCCGAATGCAAGCTCAAGGCCATCCTTGGTTTCGCGTCGGTTCAGCGTGATGACGCCTGCGCTGTTGACGAGGATATCAAGCCGATTGTATTTGGCTTTAAACGCATCGGCAAACTGACGAATGCTGCTTATGCTGCCGAGGTCGCATAGCATCAGGTCGATACTGCGTGCCTTGTTTTGCACTAGATCGTCAGAAGCTTCCTGCCCGCGCTTTTCGCTGCGGCACAGCATCACCACATGAATATCTTTATCGGCCAGTGCCGCGACGGTGGCCTTGCCCATGCCCGAGTTTGCGCCTGTGACCAATGCGATCTTTTTTTCCATCACCGCACCTCTATAAATTGTTTGTATGATTATATCACAATGCTGCTAATATCGCCTATTACCGTTCTAATAGAGCTGCTGTTTTTTAGACGATTGCTTGTTTTAATGGTATAATAATTTGGTAAAGTACACAGCGGAGGAGCACAACTTTTGAACATCATTTTCGACTTTGACGGCACATTATTCGATACAAGGACTGTCGATATTACCGCATTTAACCGTGCTTTGCTCACAATGGGCAGAATAAAATTGCCGGCGGGTGTAATCCTCGCGTCCATCGGCAAGCCAATCGGTCTAATCGCAAAGGATTATTTAAAAACGGATGATGACGCATTGATACAGCGTTTTGTCAGTCTTGCGCTAAAATTCGAGCTTGAAGAGATAGAAAAAAGCGCGCTGATGTATCCATATGCCATTGAGATGCTGCAAAGATTAAAGGCAGCGGGACACAGCCTTGCGATTTGCTCGAACGGTACCAAGGATTATCTGTTATCCATACTGCGAAAATTCAATATCTTATCGATGTTTGACATTGTGTGGCATAAGCATGACGGGGTCTCAAAAGCAAGCGCTTTAGGCATCGTGATAGACCGTATGCGCAAAGATAAAAACATTTTTATCGGCGACAGAGAAGAGGACCGGCAGGCAGCCAAAGCCAACGGCATCGCTTTCATTGGCGCAGGCTATGGCTTTGGCGGCGATGAGCTGAGGGGAACCCCGTATCTTGCAAGCGAATTACCTGAGATACTGGCGCTGGTGGATCAAATACGATTAAGCAACCAATAGAATACAGCCTTTGTACTATTGTTTCCTCCTTTGCAGATTGACGGCGATACGCTGTCATTATCTCCAAGTGACATGATATCAGTTTTGCAGCCGGTATTAATCGGCTGCTCACTTTTTTAATTTAATGCTTCTGAATTTTAACCTTACTATTTATGATCTAAGCGCCCGTGGCTTCAAGCTCTGCATTGCACGGCGCGTGCATGTAGTCCAGCGCGAAAGGAAGGTCGTAAAGCCAGTTGTTCACATTATCTGGTGTTAATATCAGCGGCATGCGGTTGTGATACGGCGCCATCGACGCGTTGGCCTCTGTGGTGATGATTACGTAGGAATCTGTCCCGAAGAAGGTGTCCGCAAAGCCCGCCATATAAAGCATTTTTCTTTCGGGCAAACGGAACAGGTATTTGACCTTTTTGCCCTGCTCCTGCCGCCATTCAAAAAAGCCCGCGGATGGAATGACGCAGCGCCGCTTCATGAGCGGCAGACGGAACATCTTTTTATCCAGCGCGGTTTCGCTGCGCGCGTTGATAATCACGCCCTTGCCCTGCCATTTAGGAAAGCCCCATTTCATGAGCATCGGGTGAGGCCTGTCTTGATCGGGCACCAGAACGGGTGCGATGTTGGTCGGGAACGCTTCACCGGTTGCCATCGCTTCCAGTGCCGGCGTATCCTTATAGCGCTCGTTGACCTCGTTGATAATTTTACGGTATTCGAGTATCTCATCCTCGGTGACAACCAAATAGCGTCCGCACATATTTACCTTCTTTCCATGAACCAGCGGTCTTCCTCAAAAAACAGATACGTCTGATGGCCGCGCACCATGCACGTGTAGCGCATGCCGGTGCCGCCTGCCTTGAGGCTCGCTGCGCGGCAGACGTCAAGCACACGGTCGATGCGGTATCGCTGCGCATTTTCCCACCAAAACGCGATGGGCTCAAGCCGTCCGTTGGGGTAGAAAACCACCGCCACTTTCACATATACCTTATTTTCGTTCTCGTATCGTCTTTCTATCATTTTACCATACCATCCTTGAAAAAGCCCACGGGGTGTATGATATGATCGCCCTTGGGATTGATGCCGCCAAGCGGCTTGTCGGCAAGCATGCAGGCGCGCTGGATGCTAAAGTGTCCGAACCGCCGCCTGACTTCATCCACGGCTTTGTCCAGCGCCTCCTGCTTTTGGCGCTGCTGCTCGTTGGTGAATACCGAAAGCTGAAGCGGCATGCTTGAGGGTATCAGGTCGGTGCAGCGTACGCCGATGCTGCGCACGGGCCGCGGCCAGCTGTAGTTTTCCGAGAAAAGCCGCATCGCCGCGTCCGCAATCTCGCGGGATATGTGAGACGGGCGATTCAGCTTGCACTGGCGCTCGAAGCGGAAAAGCGCGTTGTCGCGTATGGATATCGCCACAGTACGGCCCAGAAACCCGTGCTCGCGCATGCGGGCACAGACGCTTTCGCACAGCACAAACAGCGTGATCTTGACGTCTTCGTTGCAGGTTAGATCCCGCGGGGTCGTGGTGCTGTTGCCGACGGACTTGATCAGTGACTCTTCGTCCATCTGCATCACGGGGGAGTCGTCAAGGCCGTTGGCAAACGTAAAAAGCACGTCGCCCACCTTGCCGAAAAGGCTGTGCAGCAGCGGCGCGGGCGTGGCGGCGAGGTCGCCAATGGTCGTGATGCCGATGCGGTGCAGCTTTGTCTTCGTGGCGCGCCCGACATAAAGCAGCTCTTCCACGGGCAACGGCCATGCCACGGATTTAAAATTGCTTTGGCTGATCAGCGTCGTCGCATCCGGCTTTTTGATGTCTGAGCCGAGTTTGGCGAATATCTTGTTGTAGCTGACGCCCACCGAGGCCGTGACACCGAGCTCGCGCTTGAAGCGGCTGCGTATCTCGTTGGCGACACGTATACCGTCTTCGCCGCTGACGTCCAGCCACGCTTCGTCAAGCCCGAACGGCTCGATCTGTGACGTATAGTCCGCGTAGATCTGCCGCGCAAACTTGGCGTACTTCAGATAAAGCGGATAGTTGGGCGGCAGCACGAGCAGCCCCGGACATTTTTGCCGCGCCTGCCAAAGTGCTTCGCCTGTACGTATGCCCGTTGCCTTGGCGATATAATTTTTAGCAAGCACAATACCGTGGCGCAGCTCCTCGTCGCCGCCCACCGCCACGGGCTTGCCTCTCATCTCGGGGCGGTGCGCACACTCCACGCTCGCGTAAAAATTGTTCATATCCGAATGTAAAATAACACGCTGCTTCATTCTTTAAACCTCGAACATATGTTCGTATATATTATATTCAGCTTGTTTAAAAAAGACAACAGGTAAAAAAAGTTTTTAAAAATATATAAACTAATATGTATTAGTTTATATATTTACAAAGCTAATAAAAGATAGTATAATGTAGTTAATAAAGGAGTTGGCATCATGGAGCAAGCGACACAAGGAAAGCGAAAAAGAGGGATTCAAACCACCAATAAAATACTTGAAGAGGCGGCAGCGCTTTTTGCCCGTAAGGGCTTTGACGGCGTATCCGTGCATGAAATTGCGGAGGCGGTGGGTATCAAGGAAAGCTCGCTGTATAACCATTTTTCAGGAAAGGCCGCGATATTGGATGCGTTGTTCGACGTATTCGTAAAAGACAAAAGCACATCCCGGCCATCCGAACAAGAACTTAATATGATGATGGATATTATGCAGCCGGAGGAAATATTCAAGAATTTACTCATCTATTTTGGACAACATGTCAGCCCGATGTTTACAAAAACCGCAATGATCATCACGAACGAAAAGTATAGGAACGAAAAGGCGGCAAAGATATATTTCCGGTATGTGGTGGAAGATTCGGTGGATTATTATGAGTGCCTGATCAGAAAGATGATGGACAAAGGCCTCATTAAGAAGGTGGATGCGCGGCGTTTCGCCGAGCAGTATAACTACAGCTATATCGCTTTAACCAAGGAATACTTTATGGCCGAAAACGGGCTTGCGGATAAACATTGCGTCATCGTATCTATGGTCGAAGCGGCGAACTTTTTTTGCGAGCTCATGAGAGAATAGTTTAGAAGCTGAGGTGCAGGATGTGAAGAGGAAACGCGGGTTGGAAGAAAAATATCGGCCGTCGCAGCCATGCAGCTGTGAAACCTGTGTGGCCTATTGCATGCGCCCCGGCTGGTGGACAGTACGGGAGTCGGGCAGGGCCATCGACGCGGGATACGCGTCCCGTATGATGCTCGAGATGGCCCCCGATCTGTCTTTCGGCGTGCTCTCGCCCGCGTTCAAGGGTTGCGAAGGCGGATTCGCGCTGCAGGAATACTGGGGGCGCGGCTGTACGTTTTTGCACGGCGGCCTTTGTGAGCTTTTCGGTACCGGATTGTCGCCTCTTGAATGCCTGTTCTGCCATCATGAACGCCAGGGCTTTGGTCAAAGATGTCATGCGGATATTGAAAAAGACTGGCGCATCAGCGGCCGGTTGCTGGTGAAGAGATGGGTCGGCCTTGTCGGACTATGGGAACAGTATTCAGTTCTGACTGCCTATGCCGGTCTATATAATGATGCCGCTGCCCGTTGCCATACCTTTAAATAGCAAATGTTTGCACATCTGCATATATGGGTATAAAATGCTCTCATGTATATCAATGCTGTTTTCAAAAGGGAAGAAGCAATCGATGAGCGCGACGCGTATTTAAACGACATTCCCGCCATTGCCACGCTTACCACGCTTCAGCTTTGTAAACCTGTCACGTTTTTCGTGGGGGAAAACGGTTCAGGCAAATCCACGTTGCTCGAAGCCATCGCCGTGAGCTTTGGCTTTAATCCGGAGGGTGGCTCGCGCGATTTTAATTTTCGCTCTGTGGAGACCCATTCAGGATTCTATGAGCTGTTAAGGCTCAGCAAGGGCGTGGCGCGCCCTAAAGACGGCTTTTTTCTGCGCGCCGAAAGCTTTTACAACGTGGCGTCCGAGGTGGACCGTCTCGCCGACGACCCGATGGACACCTTTTTGGATTCATACGGCGGCAAGTCGCTGCATGCGCAGTCTCACGGCGAAAGCTTCCTGTCGCTGATGCTGAACCGCTTTCGCGGCAACGGCTTGTATCTGCTGGATGAGCCCGAGGCCGCGCTCTCGCCGTCTCGCCAAATGACGCTGCTGGCCCGTATGCACAGTCTTGTTCAAAAACAGTCGCAGTTTATTATTGCGACGCATTCACCCATACTCATGGCATATCCAAACGCGCAGATACTGCTGCTTGGCGGCGACGGCCTGTACCCGATTGACTATAAGCAAACGGAGCATTACCAGATAACGCGAAGCTTCCTGGAAAATCCCGAGAGGATGCTTCGCGTGCTGATGGAGGATGATTAGCCCGCTTGCTACTCGGATGCCAAAACCCATGCTGCTATATCGTCGATAACCTCATCGCTGACGTTGCCTTTAATCTTGTATTCTTCCGGAGATGGCGTTCCCTCTCCTGCAATAAACAGGTGGTTGAGCGACTCGTAAAACTTATACTTAGATTTATCGCCCAGCTTTTCCTGCCAAAGCTCGAATTCCGCAGGCGGCACTTGATAGTCGCGCCCACCTTGCAAAATCAGCAAAGGTATATCCAATTCTTTGGCAACGGCCGTTGGGTCATAGTCTCTCAAATCCATCCAGTAAGGAGCGGCAACGCCAAATGTCAGATTCGGATCTGTGTCTGGTTTTAACTCATCCGAATTAATCAATGCCACGGCATCCTTCGCAAGTGATATTTGTTTCTCATACAGCTCTTTTGTTTCTTCATCAGAATTTACTTCTAAGCCATATAAATACTCGTATTGATACAACATGAGGTTCTGAAGCGGTGTGACATAACCGCCCATAATGATCAATCCGGCTATATCGTCTCTTCCTTCAGCAATGCGCGGTGCTTGGTTTCCGCCTAATGAATGCCCGAGTATGTAGATTTGTTCAATATCTTTCTGTGTCTCTAAAAAGTCCACTGCGTATCGTGCATCATCAATGACTTCATCGTATGCAGTCATATTCTGTACGATTTCTTTGTCCTGAAACTTTGCCGCGTGTGTGTATGTGCGTTTGTCGTAGCGAAGCACAGCGATTCCCTGCGAGGCTAACCCCTCGGCAATATCTTTAAAAGGCTTGTTATCATAGGCTGTCTCATCGCGGTCATTAGGACCGGAACCGTGCACAAGCACAACGGCAGGGAAGGGCCCGTCGCCCTCAGGGTAGAGCAGGGTGCCGTCGAGCGGAAATGCTTCGCTGCCAAATGTAACTGGGATTACACTTTCACTCTCATCAGCGAAAAAATCATCTAAATTATCAATTTCTCTATAGTGGAAGCCTGCGATTTGACTTTCCTCATTAAATACCACATTATAAGCGAGAGCCTTTTTTTCATGAATGCCGCCGATTGTCACAATATAATAGCCCTGTGAATAGCTGGTTTTCTCACCTTGCTTCTCAATGAAGGAGCCATACTTTTTTTCAATTTGATCTGCGGTGGATTTCATCGCCGGTACTGGAAATGCCGCTTCCATTTCCTTTTCAAATGGATAAGAATACGCTGACTCATAATCACCTGCTATATATGCGTCAAAAAACGCGTGGGCTAACTCGGTTGCAGCTGTCTCATCTATTTCTAGAACCATCTCTTTTGTCTCAGGTTCATCAGGTTTATTGCTACAGCCTCCCATCGTCACAGTTACTAACATAAGCAGTGCAATTATCAGTTTGCTTTTCATACAAACCTTCCTTTCTATGGACTTGCGCCCTATGAGCGCCCGCCAATTAAATAATTTCACCAGTGATTATTCATGACTCGAGTTTTTCTTTTATAAATCTGCATATATCTCTAAATGCATGTGTGGCTTCGGGGAACATCGGCGCCATAATCGGAAATGCATGAACCATCTTATCATAGACGTGTAATTCTGATATACCTCCGAATTCTTTAACGCGTTTATGAAAATTGACAGTATCATCATGATGTATTTCATAGGTGCCAACGCACAAATATAACGGCGCTAATCCCCCTAAAGCGCCAAATTGAGGGGATAACAATGTATCCGTTGGATCATAGCTTCCAATGTAAAAACTTTGCCAGACATGCCATGAGTTATACGGCGCGATATCTTTAGCCGCGTTTCTTTCAAATGAATCCGCCAAACATCGCAAATCCGTTACCGGTGAGATCGCAACTGCGCCTGCTGGCTGCGGAAGATTGTCACACTTTATCTTAAGCAGCGTAGACAACGTCAGGGTCGCGCCCGCTGATTCGCCTGCAATCACGATTTGTTCAGGCCGATATCCTTGGGCGTTTAACAGCCATTGATACATCTTTATACAATCCTCTATAGCTGCCGGAAACGGATGCTCGGGTGCAAGCCTATAGTTAAACAATATGGCCTTTATGCCCGAGTGCATAACAAACTTGCTTACATGAGCTCTATGGGTATGGCATGATCCGGAGATAAAACCGCCGCCATGTATATACATAATGATGTTGTCACTCGGCGTATGATCTGTCGAAATATATTCCCCATAAATGCCATCAACATCCACCTCAGTCACATGGATATCTTTGATTTTTTTATTCATGAGCTTAGACGCCCGGTCAATATTCGCCCGGAAATCTTCTACTGAGAACGTTTCATCTATGACTGGGCGTTTGGGTTTCAGCTTTAACCAGTGTTTATTTCTTATCAAACCAATAATAATTTTGCTTTTGAAACTTTGCACATTATTCCGCCTTTCTTGCAATGCCTTTTATAAATAATTCAGCACAGATATTTAGCGTCGTTTCCATATCAAACTGTTCGCGATTCAAGTAATAGATCTTGGTCATCTCGACATAGGCGAATATGAAAAAATCTATAACTAATTCATGTGGGAAAGACTCATCAATAAGTCCTTCTTCATAGCCGGGCGTTATGATAGATTCAATCAAGTCTGATATACCGCTTGATGACGTTTTGTTTTTGTCATAGCTCACAAGGTTTTTCATCACATGCATGATATATTTTTCAAAGATGACGGGTTCTTGCATCACACCGTCCATCAGTTCCTTCATGTAATACCGAACTTTTTCGCGCATGCTATGAGCTTGCATTAGCCGCGCCGATCTGTGCTCTTTTTTTCGGGCAAAAGTCATTCTTATAAACTCAGAGAGAATGGCTTCCTTTACGGGATAATACTTGTAAAGAGTCCGTTTTGTAATATCGCAGGCTTTTGCAATGCCTTCCATGGTAACTTGATCGTAACCGTTTTCCCGAATGAGATTGATCGTCACATCCACGATTTTTCTTTTTAATGCTAATCTCTTTTCTTCGTTCTTGGTCACTAGAAATGCCTCCTAATAAGTATACGCCGTATACCTATTATACTTGCAAGCATTAAATTGTCAAGTGTTCCCATGTTATTTTTTATTCCAGGTAGTTAAGGCAATGGCGGTTAAGATAACAAAAACAGAAGAATTGCTGTGATAGAAAAGGAGAATTCACTATGAATCCTGCCCCTGTCGATTTGGGGCCACGCACTAAAGACGTTTTTTCTGCGCGCTGAAAGTATTTACAGCGCTGGCTATGACACTTTAGATCCTCTTGCTAGGATAACGAATGCAATTATAGATATGGAATTCAGAAGGAGAACTAAATAGTCCAAAAAACCCATTTGATCAGTCACAGTGAGCGCCACATTCCCCGCCAAGAATAGTATAGTGAGTATTTTTAACCAGAGTGCTTTGCGAAAGAACAGGGCAAACAGTATAAACAATACGCCGTTTAGCAGCATGAGCGCAATGATTATGGTATGCATAGCCGAAGCTGCGGAGTGAGTCGCAGTGGCTTGAATACCGAAGAATATCCAAAGTAATCCTTGTAGGACCATTAAGCACTGGAATGCTTTTTTCATCATATTAACGCTCCTTGAAACAACGAATGAAGCAAGGATATCAGCCGCGGCAAAAAAATGATAATACCGATAATAGCGCAGCACACCGACCAGACAAGCACTGCCCCTGCGGCCATGTCCTTGGCTGCTTTTGCAAGCGGATGGGGCCGCTGTGTCACAAGATCGACCATTCTTTCGATGGCGCTGTTGATAAGCTCAAGAGCCAAAACGCCCCCGCAGCAAATCAGCACTGCGATCCATTCCAGTGCCGAGATTGCAAAGGCACATCCTGCGCCGATGACAAGCACGAAAACGACCAGCATGATGCACAAATTGCGCTCTCCTTGAATGGTTTGTCTGATGCCTTGCACGGCATATTTAAAAGATTTGAAAAACATCGTCGGCACCTCGGCTATTCATATACAAGCTTCATAAAGACAAAGCTCATCGCGAAAACGCTTGCTTGGCATCAATAAGACCTGCATCATATGCCTTCCTGATAAGGAGGTATTCATCCCGTCTGCCGAAATACAACGCACAATAATTCCTTTGTATCTGTGTACCGTGGAATAAATAGTACTCCATGGTTTTTACGCCCTCATCAGTGTCAACTTGCCCCAATGCAAAATCAATAAACTTTGATTCAGCCAATGTCATGCGTTTATTAAGATGCTTCATGATTTCGCCAATAGACGCTTCTGTACTCTCTTTTGCTAAGTCGATAAAATGTCTTAATGTATATTGCCCCATAGAATCACCTTGTCATGTTATTTGTTTCTCGATATAAGCACCGATGAAAACTATTAAATGTCAAGAAAACCTTAGCTTGGGTTATATCGGATATCATTAATACCGGCAATAAAAAAGGAGAACCCATTGAGAATTCTCCTATCTATTAACGCCCCGCAGCCAAGGCGTCCAGAGCTTCTTCAAGGCTGTTCTTGAAAAAAACGAGATTCCCTTTGTTGCATTCGTATATAATATCACGCAGCGCCTTGCTCTTGTAAACACTGAAATCGCCCACGATGGCGAGCCGGACGCGGTAGTTTGAGAATTTTTGCAGCACTTCGCCCGCAAAGCCCGTTTTGAGATCAAAAAAGTCTACGCCGAGGCTTTCTTTATAAACCGCCATTGAGCCGCTGCTCCCCAGATACTGAGCTGTTGCCATGAGGTCGAGCACCGCCTGCGCGCTGTCGATTTTCTCCGACGCATCAATGATGGCCACGCTCTGATCATTTATATTAACGGTCTTCAAGACATCACCTTCCTTCTGATAAGAACGGCATCACGATGCTTGCTGCATTCATAATCACATGAGCGCCTTCTATCAGCGTCACTTCTGCGTGCGGCACGAGCTTTGAGAGCCGCTCGGCGGCTTTGCCCGCATCCATCGTCACGTCGTTTGTGGCGGCGACCAGCAGCACAGGCATCGTGAGCTTGCGCATTTGCGCATCCGTGAGCACGGGCAAAGCGCCTGTAAAAGGGTTGAAGTTTTCCATGATCAAATTCATGAATTCGCGCACTTCCTTGGGGACGGCCTCGTCGCCAAACACGGCGTCGCTCGCTGATTCGGCGCTCTTAGGATCGCTTGTGATATCGGCGGTCTGATCTAAGAACGCTTGCTTAGCCGGTATAATGCCTGACGGCGCAAGCAGCGCAAGCGACGCTGTCCGGTTCGGGTATGCGGCCGCAAAGTGAAGCGCCATCCAGCCGCCCATCGAATTACCTATGATGACAGCTTTGTCAATATCCAGCACATCCAGCAGCTCGTTGAGCCACATTGAATATTCGTTAATATCCAGGCGGTTTTCCTCGCTGTTGCCCGCTTCGCCGACAATATCCACCGCGAATACGTGAAACTTTTCGGCCAGCACCGGCATATCACCGAGCCATGCAGCGCTGTTGCTGCAAGAGCCATGCAAAAGAATCACGGCAGGGTTATTGTCACTTCCCGCTTCCAGCACAAACGTCTTGCCGTAAGACGTGTCCGCATATCTTTGCGTGAGCGGGAAAAAGCTGAGTATCTGATTGTAATAGCCGCGTATCTTGTCGCGCCCTTCCTCAGACTTAAAGACGATATTGTTCATTTTGTTCCTCCTCATTTTGTTCTGTAAGCACCTCAATGGAACTCATTATGGCCGACATAAACTTTATATTGCCCCATAGCGTGACCCGCACCTTGAAATCCGGCTCTATGAACTGCGCATGCATTGAAGACCGGCCATATTCGGGCGGCTTTACGTTCATTGCTGCCGTCAGCGTATTGACGATGCGCATGGCCTCGTCACGGGTGTTCACGTCAATATCAATCACTGAAGATGCTATTACCCGCTCATCTGCCGGTATATTCGATTTCTTGATCGCGGATACAGCCTTCGATCCTTCGGTAAACACGCTCAAATCATGACCCGAAACGCGCCAGCTCTTGCCGACCTTGGCGGCGCGCAGCCTGCCTTCGCGGATATAGCGCTGTACCGTCTTGGGATGAAGGTTTAACATCTGTGAAATCTGTTCCACGCTATAATATGTCTCTGTCATAAAAAATGCTCCTTATTGTTACCTATAAGGGAATAATAAGTAATAATAGGGAATATGTCAAGAAGTTTTTTAAGAATATTAGATATTTTCAAAAAAGAGACGGCGGTGTTTTGCTTAAAAAGAGATAATGTTAGAATAGAATCAAAAAAGGCGAAGAGGAGCGGCAATATGAAATTTAGCGATAGAATCTGCGTTGTCACAGGCGGCGCGAACGGCATCGGGCGCTGCGTTACGGAGGCGTTTATTTATGAAGGGGCGTGTGTGGCCGTGATCGATACGGACGCGGTTTCGGGTGAGAAACTGGTTCAAAAGCATGGCGACAAGCTTCTTTTTGTAAAGGGCGATATCTCTGAAAAAGCGGCGGTTGAGCATTTCGCTAAAACGGTGCTGGACGCATACGGCAAGGTGAATTTTTTAATTAACAACGCGTGTATCAGCAAAAAAGGCGTGATATCCGGCTGTTCATATGAGGAATTTAACGAAGTGCTGCGCATCGGCGTGACGGCGCCGTATTATCTGACGCTGCTTTTGGCTGATCATTTTGCGCCGGGTGCAGCTATCGTCAACATTTCATCAACAAGGTATATGATGTCTCAGCCGGATACCGAGAGCTATACCGCCGCTAAGGGCGGTATCAGCGCGCTCACGCATGCGCTCTCTGTCAGCCTCGCGGGCAGGGTGCGCGTCAACGCGGTCAGTCCCGGCTGGATCGATACAGGTGCGTATCAGCATCAAGACAATTATGTGCCAAACTATTCCGCCGCGGATGAAGCACAGCATCCCGCGGGCCGTGTCGGCAATCCGCGGGATATCGCAAGCATGGTGCTGTATCTTTGCGGTGAGCAATCGGGCTTTATCGACGGCCAAAACATCGTTGTGGACGGCGGCATGACCCGCCAAATGATCTATCACGATGACCACGGCTGGACGTTGGATGAAAACTAAAATTTGATATATCAAAGCTATGATAAGTAACATATTGGGTCATCCGACGACTACGAAGGGAATAGGATCTGTAACAGATTCTTCACTTCGCAATGCTCGTTCAGAATGACAGTAACCGTTAGTTTACTGCGGTGCGTTTATAACGCATGATGATTCTGACCGGGCAAAGTGAAGTGGCTACAGAAGCGGATAAGACACTCAATCTATCAAACGTCTGTGATGCTCACGCCGCTTCGCTCCTCAGCATGACAGATACGAGCCTTTTCATGAAGCTGATGCCGAAATTAACGGTTTTAAACGTATCCATTCGGCAAAGAGAATCTTGTGTTGCTCCCGCGCTAGCTGAAGTAATCGACAATGCCGCTGGCAATACCGTGCGCGCATAAATCCTGATACGCATCTGTCCGGAGCAGTCTGTCCTCCTGTTCATTTGTCATGTATCCCATTTCGATGTTGCAGACGGGAACGGTGCTCCAGTTGAAGCCCGTCTGATCGCTGCGGGGCTGAAGGCCCAAATCCTTAGCGCCTGTTGACTCCATAAACGCTTTGAGTATGCATGTTGCCGCCGCCTTGCTCGCGTCATTAATCGCTGCCGTACAATCGTTTGAAGGAATGAGTATAAACGCACCGTGCATGTCGCTGTTGGTCGAGCCGTTGCAATGCAGCCGCACCACAAGATCGGCGCCTGCTTCGTTCATCATGATGGCGCGTTCGCTGTTGGAGATATCCACTTCGTGTGTTTCTCGCGTCATGACCACCGTCGCCCCAAGTTCGGTCAATATGCTTTTCAGCTTTAATCCCACCTGTAAATTCACCTCATATTCGGCGACACCTGTGAAGCGTCCCTGCGTGCCCGAGGATACCTTCTTTTTCGTTTCCTCTGATCCGGGTGCGATAGGCTCCTGTGCCGAATTGCTGTGTGCCTGATGGCCCGGGTCAAGGCCGATCACAATGCCCGAAAGCGGTGTGCCTGCGGCGTTGTTTTCCTGTTTTGCCGTGGCGGTATGAGACGGCTGCGCTGTGGCCGCCGGTGTAACATCCGGAGGTGTGGTGACAATGGGTGTAGGCGATGGTATCTCATCCGATGAATGCTGTACAAGTGTGGCGGATGGAGAAGCGGCTGCACTCCCCGAGGCTGAAGCACTGCTGTCCGCAGCTTGTCCGCATGCCCCGAGCAGCATCATCAGTACGATTATCACAGCTACAAATTGATATCGTCTCATCGTTGTCATCCTTAGAATTTTTACAATAAGCAGCGCGGCCTGTTTGCAGTAGCCGCATTTCTCATCGTAGATAGTATGTGCTTACATAATAAGTTTAATGTATTATATTGTAAACTGTTTGAAATGACACCTTGTTCTGTTACTCATCGGCGTTAAAGAGACTGTTGTTTAAATCCATAAAATAGATAAAGGGTTTTTCCGTATACCGTTCCGTATCGAATATATACGACACATCCCCCTCGATGAGCTTTGACTCTGTGCCTGTATAGAGATATAGATTGCCCGTGTAATCCGAAGCGGAAAAATCAGTGAGGTGCACCAATTTGTCGCTTACAAGGACGGCTTGTGCTACATCGTATGCGACGCGTTCTTTGTGGGCGCTGTTCCATTTCATCAATGTGGCGTTTAAGCCGTTCGCACTCACATCGGTCATGTAATAGAGCGTTTTGGCATCCTTGCTCAGCAGCATACCATGCAAACTGACATCGCTGTCAATTTTGTTACCGTTCATGTAAAGGTCGCCGCAGCCGTTTTGCAGCTCTTTGAAATAGAGCAGCGTATTCGTGATTGAGTCAAATGTGCAGGCGGAGACGTGCACGTCGATAACCTGCGGTGAGGAAAACTCATTATCGGATACCGTGATATATTTGAGCGTGCCGCAAGACGCTGCTGCGTCAAAGCTGTCAATATAATAAAGCTTTTTTTCATCCTCCGAATAGAAGAAGGTATCAGCGAGTGCGGCGCTATCCGGCTCAATGAGCAGCGTCTCTGTTCCGTTTAATATGGCATAAACGGCATTGTCTTCGCTCTGATAACGGTTAATCAGTTCGAAGATGGCGTAAATATCACTGACTTCAGAGATATTCACTTTTTCGGGTGGCGAGATCGCGTTTTTTTTGTAGACAAGCGGGCCGCTGCTGGAGGTGATTAGCGAATAGGCATAGTTGTCCGCTGCCAGCGTTTCTACGCCGTCCTTATATGCGTAAAGCGTTTGATTAGGGAAATCCATGATTTGATTGGCGGTCTGCGTGCGCAGATCATCGCGCATGAGCTTGTCATTGTAGGCATCGCAAGCGGCATCATAGGCATCGTAATCAGTTGCAGTTGTATAAGAAGTATTGCCCCACCAGTCGGTATACGGTTCCTGCGTCTGGAAATCAGCGATATTCGGCTCGCTGAGAGCGGCATCAGTTTCTGACATATCGTCATTGAGAAAATCGACCAGCGCGACCGTTTCTGTGCCGGATTTTGTGTAGTAAAGTGTGCCATCGTCCATACGCGCGATAAAGGAGGAAAAGTCTGACGTAATCTTTTGTCTGTCGCCGCCGATGATATGCTCATAAAGACTGCCGCCTTTTTGATAGCAGACGGTGGTAAAATCATCGGATATCCAAAGCAGGGTGGCATCGGGTGCAATTTTTTCCTCTGTAAGGGTGCGTATATCCAGCATGTATATATCGGATTCTTGATTCGCATAGATGAGCTTGGTGCCGTCTGCGTTCATGGTGCAGTAAGTGACATCGAGCGCCGCTTTTTTTCTGCTGCTTCCGTCGTTTAAATAGAGGCTGTTGTTAGACTGCTTGATATAGACGGCTTTATTGTCCGGCGTGACCTCGAAGAAATATCCGATGCCGCTGTCTATTCTAATGGCTGCGTCCTTGTCTTTGGGGTTTGCTTTCAGATCACGGCGGTATACGGTGCCGTCTTCGGGGTAATATAGATACCGGCCGTCGGGGCTTGTGAATGTATAGGCGCTGATGACATAGTTCCCTTCGACAGAACCGGTGTCGTCCGAGATCTGATATGTATCCAGAGTAGAGAGATTCGCGGCACATATTGCGTCGAATTTGTAATAGACCGCAGCGGGGGAAGCCGAAGAACGCCCGATGAGCAGTAATGTCGCGGCAACGGCAATCGCAGCCGCAATGGCGAAAATAGCACTAAGGAAGAGCATGGACCGCATTTTTTTAAGCTTGGTCAAGAAAGCGGGCAGGGAACGTGTCGTAGCTTGACGCGGTGCGCCGCAGTATTGGCAATAACGTATTTCTGTTGCGTTGGGCCTGCCGCAGTTCATGCAGTAAACAATGCCCGCAGATTCAGGCCGATGCTTAAGCACTGCGGAATAATGGTTATTAGAACCGCGGTCGGTGCGGGAGATTGCATCGCCGCTGTTTTTTGCATCGCATTGCTTGCGCGTCATTTGAGGCTCTCCCTTCCGTGAATGGTGGCATACATTGGCCGCCAATACAAATCATACGCGGCAAAGAATCGCATGATGTCCGAAAAAGAAAAATCATTACGACGGGAATGAGGCATTTTATATCGATCAAATATATAAAATGACAATAATGGCATACATAATCCATGCACTTTCATTGATATTAATAGAAAAATTAAAAAAAATATAATTTTTTTTAATTTTAGATAGCACTTTTGCACTTCTCATACGTCTAATACATGACGCGCAATGCAGGGGCGCGGTGTTACAATTATTGGTACCTGCGCGGGCCGCACAGAATATGAATCCCCATATTGTGTGGCCCGCCATCTCCCTTAAGTTTTGAGAATGCCATCATGGCATAGAAATTGCTATTTTCCTGCGCAGGCCGCATAAAACAATCCCCATATTACCCTTTTGTGTGGCCTGCCATCTCCCTAATAAATAAAGACTTGGGCCTCGGCTTTTAAAGCCTGAGGCTAAAAATCGCTATTTCCTGCGCAGGCTGCGCAAATCCCCATATTGTGCGGCCTGCTATCTCCCTATCCATTTTTCAAGCTGCCTTGTTTATGTTGTTAAAACGATTTACAAATTCCATCACTTGCATATATGATAATCACAAGGAACTTTTAGGAGGGTGTCATGAAATCCTATCTTAAATCTGCGTTTGCGGTTTTCTGCTGCTTGGTATTGCTGTTTGTTGCCGGTTGCTCTGCGGGAGCGCCTGAACCAGAGACGCAGGAACAGCCAAGCGAGAGTGAACCCGCCGTGCAGGAGATCGGCAAGCCCGCGCATACTAAAGAACCGGGGGAGAAGTCGCCGAAATATGTGTTCTTGTTTATCGGGGACGGCATGTCTTTTACGCAAGTCAACGCAGCGCAGATTTATAAAGGCAGTATATCCGGGGACGAATTGACAATGGGAGCGCTTAATTTTGCGCAGTTTCCTGTAACCGGCATGACAACCGTTTATGACGCCGCGTCGCTTTGTCCCGATTCTGCTTCGGCAGGTACGGCGCTTTCCTGCGGCATCAAAACAAAAAGCGGCGTGCTGGGGCTTGCGGCCGATAAGGAGACGCAGCCAAAGAACATCGCGGAGATGTTTAAAGAGGACGGCAGAAAGATCGGCATTGTGTCCACGGTGGCGCTTAACCACGCAACGCCCGCGGCATTCTATGCGCACGTTCTTTCACGCGGCAGCTATTACGATATCGCGATGCAGATGGCGCAGAGCGGTTTTGACTATTTCGGCGGCGGTTCACTCATAGACCCGTCGGGTGATGACGGAGACGAGGAGGACGCGTTTGAGGTGCTGGAGCAAAACGGCTATTTAGTTGCCGATACACGCGATGAGATCATGGCGCTTAGCGGCAGCTCGGACAAGGTATATGCGGTGAGCCCGGTGCTGAACAGCTCTGATGCCATGCCGTTTGCGCTGGATGCGGGGCATGACGATTTGTCGCTTGCGGATTTTGTGAGCAAGGGCATTGATGTCTTAGACAATGAAAACGGTTTTTTCATGGTCTGCGAATCGGGTATGATCGATTGGGCCTGCCATGCCCACGACGCGGCGACGGCCGTCTCGGAAACGCTGGTGCTGGAGGATGCTGTCGGGGAGGCGTTAGAATTTGCTGACGAGCATCCCGGTGAAACGCTGATTATCGTCACAGCCGATCATGAAACGGGCGGCATGGCGCTTGGCTATACGTCAACGGGCTACGACACACATTTTGCGATACTGGAAGGGCAGAAGCTTTCGTACTCGGCGTTTAACAAGATTTTTTTCGACATGAAGAAAAGCGATCCGCAGCTGATGATGAGCGATATGCTGCCGGTGGTTAAAGAAAACTTCGGGCTTATCGCGCCGGACGATCCGGATGCGGCGCTGGAGAAGAATGAGGACCGTGTGCTAACCGCTTACGAATATGAAAGGCTTTCGTCGGCGCTTTCAGAGTCGCTGGGAAACAGCAAAACAGGCAAAGATGAATCAATGCTTCTTTACGGCGGCTATGAGCCGTTTACCGTCACGCTGACGCATATACTCAATCACAAAGCGGGTATTGGGTGGACAACGTATGCGCACACGGGGGAGCTTGTGCCTGTGTTTGCCTATGGCGCTCATGCGCAAAGCTTCAGCGGTTCATACGACAATACAGACATCTTTAAAAAACTTGTGAGCATTTGCGGGCTTTGATAGGTTTGGAAGAAAGAGGCCGACTCAAAGAGAATAAAAAGGCTAGGTCGGCGATTTGCGGCGGTTAATCATGCTGTAATATATTTTTCGCGCATTATGGATGAAGGAAAATGTAACCACTGAAAAACGTTAATGCTGCACCTTGGACAGCATTGGTGTAAAATCTTCGAGGCAAAGAGGTAAAAATCAATAAACGGTCTGCAGTATCCAGACCGTTTTTTTATATCCAAAACCATCGCTTTTTGGTATGCCGTTATGACGGTTTAGGCCCACTCTCAGATCTTCTTTTCGTCAACCACTTTGGCGCTGCCGGATTTATGATAGGCGCCTTTATACTCCACAAGGCCGATATCGCAGCCGTCGCCGATGGTGATATGGTTGCCGCGTACAACTTTTGCCGTGGTGTTTTCAAGTATGACTTTTTCGCCCTCGATCAGATTCGCTTCAAGCCTCGGATTGTGCGTACCCAGTGTCACGATGGATATCAAGCTGAAGCCTTTTGTGCCGGACATCACGGTAATTGTCTCGCCGCCGATTTCTTTGGCTTTGCTGGTGCTCCAGTCCAGATGCACATCCACGTTTTCGGCGTTGAGCAGACCGTCAATCTCAAAACGCCCTGTGGAATTGAATTCTTCGGCGTTAACGTCGCCTTTCATTTTGACGCCGCCGCTGATCTTGATTGTGTGGGCATCCAGACCGTTTTTTACCGTTGCAGAGCCGGATATTGAGACATCCTCTGCGTCCACCTTGCCGCTGAAATCAGCCGCGCCCCGGACCTTTAACACGGTCGTGCTGACTTCGCCTTCCATTTCGCCAGAGCCGTTGACGCACATTTGCTTGCAGTTCACTTTCCCAATGATTTCACCTGAGCCATTGATCACGAAATCACCGCATTCCACGTCTCCCGTAATTTTGCCGCGCCCGAATATTTTAACGGATTTATATTTTCCGCCGGGCATACTGCCAAAGCCGCTGATCTGAAGATCAGCCAATTCTGAATTGTTCATATATGTCCTCCTAAATCAATTTCAATTTTAATTCTTCCGTGACAGCGCTCATGCTGATTTTACTGACCTGCCGCATATCCTTGTCGAGGCACACCGAAGAGCCGGAAGGCACAGCAAAGCAGCAGAATACGCCTAGCTTGCGCGTCAGTATCGCGTCAAAGTTTGCGCTGCCGAATTGAAGCAGCGTTGTACGCAGCAGATCCAGCACGAGCCGTCCTTCGTCAAGACTCACGTCTCCCGACATCAGCAGGCTGCTGAATATATATGCCATCCGTATCTCGCTGAAATCCAGATTGCCTTCACCGTGATCCTTAAGAAAAATGCTCAGTACATCGGGCGATATCAGGCCTTTGTGCTTTAGCTCGTCTGGCGATAAAGCCACAGTGTCGGGCGAAGGAGAGAACACGTCGGCAATGTCATCGAGTGACACGTCTTCCTTTAAATTTTTAATCTTCTCTATGCGTGCAAGCACCTTGCTTCTGGGGAAAAAGGTTTCCTGTCCGGTATATGTAGACTTGCGGACAAACCATTCCTCAGGGATCAGCCCTTTGCGCTTCCAGCGGTAAAGCTGACCGTAGGAAATGTCCGCGCGCTCCAGCAGTTCTTTTTTGGATATCAATTCTTTTTCCATGAGTCGTTCCTCCTATTGCAAGAACAGTGTAACATAACAATGTTACGTTGTAAAGAGGGAAGGAGAAAAAATTTCCGTTACCATTTTTGATAACGGAAGCAAAGTAATATAAGGAGAAGGTGACTCAAGTCACTAGTGTGAAGGAACGATGAGTGTGTTCCATGACATTTCCGGCAGATCCACCGTCATCACGCCGCCGTCCACATTAATTGTCATAGTGCGCGGTTCGTCGTTTGGATTCTGCAGTTCAATGACCAGATTTCCGTCCGGATTCAAAAACGCAATACCGTCACCACCATCACCGATATTGTTCACATATTGCGCACCGGGTTTTATATAATATGAAAAATGCTTGAACGCGTAGAACATCGGTGTATAGGTAACTTCTCGGGTGTTTTTATCTACAGTAATGGCAGCATTCTGCGGCCACGGGTTCTCTGAGTCAATGCTTTTTCCCTCTTCGTCGAGAACCATGTTCCACAATAAGTATGCGTTCACGCCTTCATCAAAGTATTGCTTTACCTTGTTCCATGTATAAATGCCGTACGCCCAGTCGTTCGGCGGGCGGTTGGGGTTGTAGCCTTCTCTATCATAGAAGTTGCCACATTCGGTCTCCGTTTGGTATATCTGTTTATCAGGAAAGTATTCACGGGTGTGTGCAACGGCATAAACGCCTCCCCATTGAAAGCCCACAAGAGAAACGTATTTGTTGACATTCGGATCGCTTAAGAGATTGGGGAAGTTTCTGAAATCTCCATCCTCGAATGTGCCCAGCATAATGTCGGCATTCACGCCCCGCTCTTCGAAAAGAGGCCCCATATAATCCTTGATGAACGTTTGGAACTGTTCGGGCTCCCAAAGACAGGTGGGATAGTGCCTGTCGATTCCCGGTTCATTTTGTACGGCCACGGCAAAAAGATTGATTCCTTCCGCCTGATAGGCCTCTACGAATCGTGCGAGATACAGAGCATAAGCCTCATATGTTTTTGGGTCGTCCTTCATGTACCCGCCGTCAAAATCGCTGTTGGTTTTCATCCAGGTCGGCGGCGTCCAGGCTGAACCCCAGATCTTAAGATCCGGCCGGTAAGCCATAGCTGCCTGGATATACGGCAGCAGGTTTTCTTTATCGCGTTCTATGGAAAAGCTGTTCATGTCATAGTCGCCTTCAGTTTCGTTGAGCGTGTAGCGTGACATAGCATAGTCGCTTGCGCCGATGGGAACCCTGCAAAGATTGAACTTTGCTCCCTCTTTCGGATCGAACATGGCTTTAATCACAGCATCTCTTTCTTCGGGTGTCAGCACAGACAGCGCGACCCAACCTTTTTCGTTGAAAGCACCGCCGAAACCGGTTACTTCCTGCCCAAGATCATAAGTGTTGATATCAAAGTCAGCGTCTGGGGCGGTGCCGGGAATCAACTGAACGGCTTCGCAGTCCAACCACAGTTTATCCTCGGTGGTACATGTCCATGCAACATCTAGTGATTGTTCAAGAGGTGGGTGGGAAGCGGGTACACTGGCGCATGCAGTTGTCAATATTAACAGCAAAATCAACATAGCGAGTAAAACTCTCTTCATAATACAAACCACCTTAAGCATTCGTTGGATAAATAATACCAATCGATGAGTTGTTATTGAACGCATTATCATTACCAATATACGGCATATTTTTACTAATCGATTGCTTTCGTGCCGAATCATTAATGATTTGGTAATCTGCATATGAAAAACCCATAGCCTGTACTCATAAAAGCTATGGGTTTATATGTTGAGTCAGTATTGTGTTATATAAAATAACGCCCGTCGATACGTACCGTGGCGCGGCCGCCGAAAAGAAGTTTGTTTCTTTGCATCTTGAGCTTGACAGTGTTAAATACACGGTCATCGCCGCCCTGTTCAATATCGATGGCATTGCCGCTCCAGAGGCTGTATTTTCGCATATAGTGACCAAAGGCGCTGTTGCCGGAGCCTGTAGCCGGGTCTTCCAAATACCCAAAGCGCGGCGCGAAAACGCGCGTGTGCGCGTGGTAGCTTTTGTTTTGTGTCTCCATCGAAAAAATCAGTATGATGTTGATATCGTTTGCTTCGCAGAATGCTTTAAGCTGCGGCTCGTTCGGATAAATACTGATTTCATCCGCCAGTGACTTGACAGGTACGATCAGCGTTCTGAGCCCCGCGTCGATGACATCAAGCGGATATTCGGACGACAACTGACGCTCTTTGAGCCCCAAATTTTGTGCCGCCGCCTGCTTTGTCAGGTCTGTGCCGATGAAAACAGGTTCAGGTGCTGAAATAAATACGGCATCATCTTCCGGCACCTGGTTGTAAACCGTGAGTGTGCCTTTTTTGCGTGTTTTGATGGTGAGCTCGCTTAAAGACAGCAAATGCGGCGTGTGTTTGATGAGACTGTGCATACAGGCGATTGTGCCGTGGCCGCAAAAGTCCACCTCACATTCCGATGAATAGTAGATGAGCTCTATATTTTCTTCATATGATGTGCAAAAGACGACCTCAGAGACAAAACCCTTATGCTGCTTAGCCACACTAAGCATCTGCGTATCGGTTAGCGTTTGTCCTTCCTTAAGATAAAGGCAGGCAGCCGGATTCCCAAGCGAACCGCCCGATGTAAATGCATCGATTTTTTTATACGCGTATACATTCATGGTTACTAACCTCTTTCTCTAGCGGAGTACGGATTAATCAGCACTTGCTTAAGATTTAAGCCATTATAATTTTTGTCAATGGGATATGTCAACAAAGCAGTCTGTGCTTGATTATTATGTGATGGATATGGTATATTAACAGTGTTAATTAAATTAACGAGAGGAGAGCATCCTTGAGCATTCGTGAGAGGAAAAAAAGACATCAGGAGAATTTGCGCCAGGCCATCCTCAATGCGGCGGAGACGCTTTTTGTTCGTCAGGGCTTTGAGAATGTCTCTATGCGCAAGATTGCCGCGGAAATCGAATACTCTCCCACAACCATTTATCTGTATTTCAAAGATAAGCAAGATATTTTCAGCTGCCTCTTGGAGCAATATTTTAAACGTCTGTTGGCTATCATGCAGGATATTCAAAAGGAAAACGCGGAGCCTATTGCCTGTATTGAAAAGGGGATGCGTGCTTATGTTTCATTCGGCCTTGAACATCCCAATTACTATAAGCTCGCATTCTTATTAACGCCCCACATCGATATGAAAGACTATCGGCAAGAGGGAACAGTGGGCAATCAGGTTTTTGACACGCTTCGGGCTAACGTGGCTGCCTGTATTGAGAAGGGGCTGTTTTGCAAGGCCGATGTGGATGTGGCCACGCAAGTGATTTGGTCAATGAATCATGGTCTTACATCTTTATTGATCACAAACCCGAATTTTCCTTGGGCTGAGCGTGAGCAGCTGATTGACGCTCATATTGCCTGTGTGATTAACGGAATGAGGGCCTAATTTTTTTGGGTCAAGGTTAACACTGTTAACTAAAATATTAATGTTAAGGAGCAACAAATGTTCACAAAAGGTAATGAAACCGGATCAAATCAATTAATTAAGAACAGAAACTTCAGGCTGTTTTTCTCTGCGCGCATCATATCCCAGCTTGGAGACCAAATCTACGTTTTTGCCGTGATGTGGTATGTACTCGATATCACAAAATCCAGTCTTGCCATGACCGTTCCTCTGTTGCTGAGCACTGTCATCACAGCCTTAGTATCAATATTTGGCGGGACGTTTGCGGATCGGGTTAACCGGAAACGGATCATGGTGCTGTCTGACATTGTGCAGGGCGTGATATTGGTGGTGCTGACTTTGTTGGTCATTCAAAATACTTTGGAGATCTGGATGATCTATGTGCTTACGGCGATGCTGGCTTTTTGCGGAGCGGTTTTCTCTCCTGCCGCAAGCGCAATTGTGCCGGATATTGTCACAAAGGAGCAGCTTTCTAAAGCCACATCGGCAAACCAGCTGACGATCAGCCTTTGTACAATGACGGGAATGCTGGCGGGAGGCGTTTTGTATCAGCTGTTCGGCATGCTGGGCATATTGATATTCAACGCTTCCTCCAATATTCTATCCGCGCTTATTGAATCGGCTATTCACGTGCCTGATAAAAAAGAAGCCAGAGCAAATCTTAGCTCCAGCCATCCGATAAAAGATCTGGCCGAAGGGTATCGTTATGTGAAAGGCAACGGTTTCGTTTTTTCGTTTTTGACTCTAAACAGCATATTTGTGCTGTTTGCATTGCCGGTCGGAATGGTGCTGATTCCCTATTATTTTAATGTCATCCTCCATTCAACCGCGTTGCAGCTAGCCATCCCTCAGGCATGCGTGTGGCTGGGTATGATACTGGTGTCTTTGATTGTGCCTTTTTCGCTTCGCCGTCATTCTATTCCCACGTTGATTTGGCGAGGGCTCATTTTCATGTCGATATGCACGTTTTGCGGCGTAGTGCTGACGTTGGACGTCACATTGAGTGCATTGACATCCAGTCAGATCAGCTTAATATGGGCAGCCATCAATCTTTGCTGCGGTATTTCTGTTAACCTTTTCACCATACCGTTATATACGATGTTTCATCAGCAAACGGATGATGAATACCGCGGAAGGTTCTGGGGCATTGAGAATTCTGTTCGGACATTGGCGTTGTGCTGCGGTTATTTATTGGCGGGACTATTGGTGCAAAACGTGCCTCTTGTCTACGTAATTGCGGCGTATGGCACCGTGATGCTTGCTCTGTCGATAATAGCAAAGCGAATTGGAAGAAGTCACGCCAATATAGCTGTGGCAGAGACAAATCAGGTATAAAAAAACGGCAGGACAGCCTGCCGTTGACATATCAGAATCAATTCTTATAAGCTATAATATCTTGGCGAGAAAGCTTTTTAAGCGGTCGCTCTTTGGATTCTCGAACAGCTCTTTGGGGCTGTCTTCCTCCACGATCTTGCCCTCGTCCATGAATATCACGCGTGTGCCGACCTCGCGGGCGAAGCCCATTTCGTGCGTGACAACCACCATGGTCATGCCGCCGACCGCGAGCGATTTCATGACATCCAGCACTTCGCCGACCATTTCTGGATCGAGCGCGGAGGTGGGTTCGTCGAACAGCATCACGTCGGGGTTCATGCACAGCGCGCGCACAATGGCGATACGCTGCTTTTGGCCGCCGGAGAGCTGCGACGGATAAGCATTGGCCCTGTCCGCAAGGCCCACACGCTTTAATAATGTCATGGCGCGCTCTTCGGCTTCCTCCTGCGAGAGCTTTAACAGCTTGACGGGCGCAAGCGTCATGTTTTTCAGCACCTTCATATGCGGGAACAGATTGAACTGCTGAAACACCATTCCCATCTTCTGGCGGTGGATATTGATATCCACCTTGGGGTCGGTGATATTCACGCCTTCAAAGAATATGCGCCCCCCCGTGGGCACTTCAAGCAGATTAAGGCAGCGAAGAAAAGTGGATTTGCCGGAGCCCGAAGGGCCGACCACCACAGTCACTTCACCCTGCGCAATCTGTGTGGTGATACCATCCAGCGCCTTGAGGCTGCCAAAGTGTTTTTCAAGACCTTCTACCCGAATTAATACATCATCAGTGATCACTGCGTCTTAGTCTCCTTTCCAGCAAAGTTACGCCGCGCGACAGCAGCATCACAATTGCCAGGTATATCAGCGCCACTGCGATGAGCGGCATAAATGCGTCGTAAGTGCGTCCTCTGATGATATCGCCGCCGCGTGTGAGATCTTGCAGCGCAATAAATCCGGACACGGATGTTTCCTTGAGCAGCACGATGAATTCGTTGGCCAGCGCCGGTACGACGTTTTTAAACGCCTGCGGCATGACGATATGCCACATTGTCTGAGCGTAGTTGAACCCGAGACTGCGTCCCGCTTCAAACTGGCCCGCGTCGATAGACATGATACCGCTGCGGAAAATTTCTGCGACATAAGCGCCCGAGTTAAAGCCGAAAGCGATGATCGCGACAATGGTTTTACTGATGTCGACAGACGCAAAAATAACGAAATAGATGATCAGCAATTGAACCACCACAGGGGTACCGCGGACAATCGTGAGGTACACTTTGCAGATGGCGTTGGCAATTTTAAATTTACCTGTCTTGTCGTGGGTTGAGCGGATGATGGATACGATAAACCCTATGGTGATACCCAGCAGTACCGCAAAAAGCGTGACGACGAGTGTGGTGCCGAGTCCTTCCCAAATATAGCGCCATCGGTCGTCGGTAATAAAGTCGTTTGTAAATCGTTTTACGATGTCTGCCCACCATTCAGACATAACATTGCCTCCTTATTTTAGGGAACCACTTTATGTCAGCGCTTCCTAAGATAAAGGGCTGCCAAATGTGGCAGCCCATATATGCAAATTCCGCTCTGCCTTCTTAAGTTTTCTGCGAATTACTCGTCCGCAAATATGACTTATTCGGCAGAGATGTACTTATCGAGAATCGCCTGAATCTCGCCCGATGCTGTCAGCTCGGCCAGTGCCGCATTGATCTGCTCAAGCAGCGAGGAGTTGTCTTTGGAGATGGCAATGGCATAATCCTCGGTCACATATTCGGTTTCAAGAATGCTCAGACCTTCATTTGCCTCAACAAAAACCTTTGCAGGTTCGTTGTCGATAACAACGCAGTCTACCTTACCCTGAATCAGCGCCTGAACGGCATCGGCGCCCTTGCTGAAACGCTCCATTGATTCGTCACCAAAATCGTCGGTGCAGTAGATGTCGCCCGTTGTGGAGAGCTGAACGCCGATCTTTTTGCCTTCAAGATCATCCGGAGACGCAATGTCCGAACCTTCAGATACAATAATCACCTGTTTGCCGGTTGCGTACGTGGTGGAAAAGTCAACCGAAACCAGACGATCTTCAGTCACAGTCATACCGGCCATGCCCATGTCGGCTTTGCCGCTCTGTATAGCAGGGATGATAGAGTCGAACGCCATGTCTTCAATCACCAGTTCCATACCGAGTTTGTCTGCGATAAGCTGTGCTATCTCAGCATCGATACCTACGATTTCCTGTCCCTCGTAGTATTCATACGGCGGGAATTCCGCGTTTGTTGCCATTGTCAGTTTGCCGCCCGCAGTCTCAGTCTCCTCAGCAGGCTCTGATGCTTCAGGCGATTCATCGGCAGGCGCTTCGGTTGCAGCCGGTGATTCCGATGCGGCAGGTTCGTCTTTGGCCTGCGGCGCGCAAGCTGCAAACGCAAATGCGACGCATAATACAAGAACCAGCGAGACAAATGTCTTAAATGCTTTCATTATAGGTTCCCCCAGTTTTCAAATTTAATTTGCTTGTTATTATATTATATTTGTGATGTTTATTCAACAAATATTCAGCTAACATCACAAAAATGAAGCAAGGTACAAAATGTAGATGAATAAAAATTAATTCATACACAATCGGATCTGATTATTATGCCAAAAGTGATAATATGCGTTAAATTTTTCGGTATTGGGGTGCTTGCTGCAGAATCGGGAAAAGAGTTATAAAAAAAGCGCACGGCAGCAGTACCATGCGCTTTTAAGCGTCAATTAAAAATCGTAGTTATTGGCGCTTTGGCTGACGTCTTCTTTCATCGCGCTGCTTGTGCTGCCAAGTGTTTGAACTGCATATAGCACAATGAAGGCCATAAACAGCGCCATTGCCGCCCAGCCGACGAGCGCGAACGGCAATACGCCGGTCCGGCTTGTGAGCGATGCGTCTTCAACGAGAAACCGGGACATGTTTCCCGAGAGGATATACCAGGCATAAACGGCGCTTGCAGCACCGGCGCATCCCGCCACGATTATAGAAGCGAAGCGCTTGCGTGCCCGTTCCAGAAAAGAGAATATCACATAGAGCGCGCACAGCACGAAAACACAGATGCAAAATGCGGCGGAAACGATATAGTGATATTGTGAGATGTTCAGCGTAAATATGCCCTGCGCCATCACGAGAACACCCGTCAGTGCGCCAAAAAAACCAATAGCGGTGGATTGTATCGTGGCTTTTTCAAAGCCGTCCAGCACCATGAGTGCGCCGAAAACAAGGCCGAAAAGGATCAGCGAGAGATTAAACAGCAGTGAAAACGACGCTGCAAAATATCCGCCCGAGAACAGTCCGAGCTCGTTAAAAAAGCCGTTTAACGGTGAAAAGCCGCCTTTATAAGTGATGACGGCAACAACAGCGGCGCCGAGCAGCAGAGCCGTGGCCGCTAATGTCGAAATACTAAGTATGCGTTTTATTTTAATCATTTTTTTCCTCCTAATGAAGCTATTTCATAGACGTCAGTTGCCCTAGGAAGCGTCTGAGCCATTTCACTGAACAAGGCAACATATTCTATATTCGTTGAAAGCAAGTCTTGTTCCTGCACTGACCGCATAAAAAATACCAGTTGTCTTTGGACGGAATGTTGATTTCATCGTCATTTTCTTTGCGTCCTTGAATATCGCTGGTTTAAGACCAATAACCTGATACTATGCGGGTTAAGCCACAGGAAGCGGATTTAGCTGGGATTTTTATAAATTTATTCACTTATAAGCACACGTATTCCAAGTTGTGATAGCGGCAAGGATTTGCTATAATTTTCACAAATGACGGGTGGTAACTTTTATGAACGCACTATTCAAATTTTTAATACGTCATAAATATTTGGTTATCTTGGCTGTGTTTCTTGCCTGCGGTGCTTCGCTACTCGGTATTCCGCTGGTGGAAACAAGCTTCGAGCTTTCCACATTCATGCCCAAGGATGCCAATTCCATTGCGGGAAACGCCATAGAAGATCAGGAGTTTTCTTCTGCCGAACAGGCTTATGTGCTGCTTGAAGACAAGGAAAACTGGCAGGTGATGGCGTTAAAGCAGCGCATTGAAGACGTTGAAGGTGTGGCACAGGTTCTCTGGCTTGACGATGTGCTGGACATCTATACGCCCGAGGAATTTTTATCTGAGGATGCGCTTTCGCAGTTTAAAGAAGGGGACTCCACGATACTGATTGTTGAGTTCACCGAAGGAAACGAAGAGTCGGATAATATCGACAAGATCGCTGCGCTCATGGAGGAAGGCGAATACTTTGGCGGACAGCCGGTGGTGCTCAACGAACTCGGCCAGCTGCTGAGCCGCGAACAAAGCCTTTATCTGCTGATTGCGGGCGCCATACTGATTTGTATACTCGCCATCTCGTTATCGTCGTATATAGCGCCGCTGCTGTGCATCCTCAACATCGGCATCGCGATTGTACTCAACTACGGCACCAATTTCCTTGTGAGGGATCAGGTGTCGTTTCTGACCATAGCCATCGGTGCTGTGCTGCAGCTTGCCGTGTCTATGGACTTTTCGATATTTTTGATACACCGCTTTGAAGAGGATTTAAAGCTTGCAAATGGTGATGTAAACGCCGCGATGGCTTCCTCGATGCGCACCACATTGACTGCTATTTCCTCCAGTGCGCTCACGGACTGCGCGGGCTTTATGGCGCTGGTTTTTATGCAGAACCAGATCGGTGCGGATATCGGCATCGTGCTTTGCAAGGGTGTGGTGTTCAGCCTGATTGCGAGCATGACGTTTCTGCCCTGCGCGATACTCGCGACGTATCCGCTTGGCAAACGCAAGCACCGCGTGCTCATGCCTTCGCTCGAAAAACTGTCGAACCCGCTTATCAAATACCGTTTGGTGTTTCTCGCCGTGGTGATCGCCGCACTGATTCCCGGCATCATCGGCAGCCAGAACCAGCAGTATTATTATACGTCGGATAAATTCATGCCGGAGGACACCAAGCCGATTATCGCAACAGAAAAGATCGGCGACACATTCGGAGCCACAGATACGGTGAATGTGCTGTATGATAAGACACTGGCTGGTCAGGAGTCCATCGCGGCGGAGGAAATCGAGGCGCTTCAAAGCGTGCGTGACGTGTCTGCGTATTCGGACAGCGCGGCAGCCACCGTGCCCGACGCGTTTATACCCGATGCGCTCAAAGAGTCTTATATAGGGGATACGCACCGCCGTTTTACGGTGACGATGGAAAGAGGAATGGATAACGACACGCTGTTTGCAGCAATTGATGATATCCGCGGTATCGCAGAGGATCATTTCGGCGAAGACAGCTATGTCACGGGGGCATACGCGAGCGCGGCGGACATGGCCTCGACTGCGGATACCGACAACATGATGGTAGAGCTCATATCCATTGCGTTTATATTCGTGATACTGCTGATGGCTTTTCGGTCGCTGCTGATTCCTGTTTTCCTCGTACTGGTGATCAAAACCGCCATCTATATCAATGTGGGGTTTGATTTCTATTTCGGCGAAGACATGATATTTTTAACGCCCGTGCTTGTGAACTCGATTCAGCTCGGCGCGACGGTGGACTACGCGATACTTTTCACCTCGCGCTATGTGGAGTTCCGGCGCGATGCGGCGGACGCCAAGCAAGCCATTCGGCAGACGATTGCCGCCGCCACCCGGCCCATGCTCACAAGCGTGCTCACGTTCTATTTTGCGACACTGTCTATCACCATGATCAGCTCGATCAAGGCCACACGCGAGATATCGTCGGTGGTGGGGCGCGGCGCGCTGATTAGCTTCGTGGTGATCATGTTTGCGCTGCCCGCGCTGTTTATATTGTTTGACAAGCCGCTTCGGGCGACCACGCTTTCATTGCGTAAAAAGAAGAACAGGGGATGATGTAAATGAAATTTTTTGCCCTTTCAAAAAAATATGCAAGTCGATTCACGGCACTTGCCGTGGCCGTTGCTGTTTTTGCCGCCGGTTTCTCCGGCTCTGCCGCGGCGGAAGCCGATACGGAAAAACCTAAAAGCGAGACGGTGTACGCCGTGCTTGAAAACGACGGCAGCTATGCGGGCGCGACTGTGGTGAACCGATTTTCTACCGATGATGAGATCGTCGACTACGGTCAATACACGTCTGTGACAAATCTGATGGGTCCCGATAATCCAAGCATAGAGGGCGATACGGTTAAATGGCCTGCGGGGCTTGCGGGTGAGAACGGCTTTTACTATCAGGGTGAGACGCAAAAACCGCTTCCTGTGAGCTTTGACATCGCCTATTATCTAAACGGCGAAAAAGCACAGCCTGAAGATGTTGCGGGGCGCACGGGCGAACTAAAAATAGAAATGACCGTTATAAACAATACAGGTACCGGAGAGATCGATAAGCTCACGGAGCGCGAAATTATGACACCCTTTGCGGTGCAGGTGTCGCTGTCCCTTGACAGCAGCATGTACAGCGTCCGAGAAATTCCGGATAACGCGTCATCGGTGCTCGCGGGGTCGTGGTATACGCTCGCGTACTCGGCATTTCCGCTTCCCGAAAGCACATTTTCCTTTACGCTTTTCGGTACGGATATGAGCTTAGAGCCGATCAGCATCATCGTGCTGCCCAAGGCATTGCCCGGCATGGATACATTCGGCGACTATATCGATATCGACGGACTGACGGACGGCACGGATGAGATGATGACGGGCACAGACGATATGCTGGACGGCACGAACGCGCTGCTTGATGGCCTCAAGACCATGAAGAGCGCCGCGGAGGACATGAAAAGCGGTCTTTCTGATCTGGCAGGCGGAGCGTCATCGCTGGAAAACGGCACGGATTCTCTGAGCGCCAATGCCAAAACGCTAAAATCTGCGGCAGACGATTTTTACACGGGCATGTCCGCGTTTGCGGCATCGCTTTCGACGTTTGATGCGGGAGTGGCCGAACTGCAGACCAACGTATCAGCGATGACTGAGAATATATCGGATATGAATGATGCGGCGGTTCTGGTAGATTCGGGCATCGGCGGCCTCGGAGGAGGTCTTAATGGCGTATCAGAATCGAATTCCACACTAGCCGCAAACGCCAGCAGCCTTGCGGCAGCTAACCCGGGTGTGGCTGGCTTAAACGAGCTCGCCGCCGGTCTTGCCGAACAGCAAGCCGTCATTGGCGCTCTTAATAGCTCGGCGGGAGATTTGAAGACAGTATCTGCTCAGCTCAGCGCCGGATTACAGGCGCTTTATACGGGCTTCTCGACAGACTTCACGGTCAGCGTGGGTAAATTAAGAAACGGCAGCGCTGCGCTTTATGCGTCGTGCCTCAAGCTGCTCGACGGCGCGCATGGGATTCAAACAGCGTGCGATGGATTAAGCGGCGGTGCCGTTAAGCTGGCTGGCGGTGCCGACGATTTGTCGGACGGAGCATCACAAGCCGCGTCACAGGTGCCGCAGCTTATCAGCGCTTTGGATGAGCTTATCGACGGTGTGGAACAATTAAAAAGCGGCATCAGTGAATTAAGCACGGAAGGTTTAGAGCCGCTCAAGGACGGTCTTGACGGTATTGAAGGGTATTTAGATAAGCTTTCAAGCATGGCGCAAAGCTATACGTCGTTCATGGATAAAAGAAACGATGCCGCTGTGCAGTTTGTACTCAAGACACAAGGGTTCTAAATCTGAATACTCGTGAATATATGAAAATGCTTTATCATTTTTTATGATAGGGCGTGAGAATGACAAAAAAAGCGCTTTTTTGTCATTCTGAATGAGCGAAGCGAAATGACTACGAAGTGGATTAGAATCTATTATGTTTAAGCCATTTTTAAGATTCTGGTCCACTTCGTAGCCGCTTGCGCTCAAAATGACTAGATATGGGATTTATCGGCACTCTGACGCCTTGTCATTTTTTATGATAAGGCGTTTTGTATGTTGCCTAAATACAGCCTTAAAGACTTATCACAAACAAAATTGATAAAAGGACAATGGTGATACATACGAATAACGATATTTTTTTACCTGACACTGCCCCCAAGTCTGTATTGAACTTATGACCTAGTGCAAGTGCGGGTATGAAGAATATCAGCGAGTAAAATATGGTGATGTGAAACCCATGAGAACCGTTTGACCATGCTTTAAGTCCCAGAAAGTTTAATATACTATCGCCAAAACAATCTTTGTTTCCGAACGATATAAGAAATACTATTGCCAAAACAGATAGCAATAAGGACAATGATCCCAAACCAATTTTCTTACTTAATTGAATCAATTTGATTCCACCCTTTGCATGTTTCTCTTGAAAAAAATTATAGCACAAATGAATTAAAATGGAAATATACTTAAGCTGATTCGTGGAGATAAATAATCGTGTCCTAATCAGAGAAACTTCAATATAGTTCTGATATTGGACAGAAAACAGTATGGTATACGCACAAACGTTATGGTATAGTGGCATCAATTAAATGGGGAGGCCCTGCAATGCTTAAACACTTTTATTTTCATATGTCGGATTCGGTATGCCCGTGGTATAACCTCGCGCTCGAGGAGCATATATTGCTCAACCTGCCGCCTGAAACGTGTGTGCTGTATCTTTATCAGAATGAGAACACCGTGGTGATCGGCAAAAATCAGAACGCGTGGAAGGAATGCCGACACGCCCTGCTCGAAAGCGAGGGCGGCAAGCTCGCGCGGCGCATATCGGGTGGCGGTGCGGTATTTCACGACATGGGAAACCTCAATTTTTCATTCATAGTGGACAAAAACGAGTATGACTTGCATCGGCAGCTCAGCGTGATTCTTGAGGCTGTGCGCTCGCTCGGCATTGAAGCACAATTCTCGGGCCGCAACGATATTCTCTCGGAAGGCGCGAAGTTTTCGGGAAACGCGTTTTGCTACAAAAAGACAAGCGCGTTTCATCACGGCACGATACTCATCGATGCGGATATGACGCGCCTTGCGCGGTATCTTTCGGTATCTCAGGATAAGATCGTGTCTAAAGGTGTGGAATCGGTGCGCGCGCGCGTCTGCAATTTAAAGGAGCGCAATCGAGAAGTCACAGTCGAGAAGATGAAGGATGCGCTGTGTGAGAGCTTTGCCAAAGTTTATGGCCCTTTTGAGCCGCTTGATATTAAAAATATAGACGATGTGGCTGCGATCGAGCGGCGCAACGCGTCATGGGAATGGAAGCTTGGGTGTTCGCCCAAATTTGATATCGAAACGGGTGTTCGTTTCCCATGGGGCCGTGTGGATTTCTATTTTTCGCTTCAGGACGGCAAAATCACGGATGTGCAGGTATACTCTGACGCACTGGATGCGGATTTCATCGATTCATTGCCGTGTGTGCTGATCGGTTCGCTGTTTTCGTCCAAAGAGCTCGCAAAGCGCTTAAGCGCCATTGAAGACACGCCGGAGCGTATGCAGATGGCGCAGGATATGGCTGGTTTTTTGGTCAAAAAAGCTTATTAGCCGTTATAAAGGTCGCAGTTGGGTTCGTGGCCTTCGATTGCGCCCACACTGCCTAAAAATGAATCGCATATCGTGGGACCGAGAAAACGGTAGCCGCGTTTTTTGAGGTCGCGGCAGAGCGTGTTGCCATCGGTGAAGCCGTAGACATAGGCGGTGAAGCTGCCTTCCCTCGGAAACTGCACGACGTGCAGCCGGGCGTTATGGATGGCCGCGTCAATCTTGCGCCGGTTGCGGATGATGCTGCTGTCCTGCATGAGTCTTTCTGAATCTTGCTGCGTCATGCGGGCAACCTGACTCGGGTCGAAGCCGTGAAACGCGCGGCGGAACGCTTCGCGCTTGTAAAGCACGGTGCGCCAGGAAAGCCCCGCCTGAAAGCATTCGAGGCACAGCTTCTCAAACAGCGCATTGTCGCTGTTTTTTCTTTTTCCGAATTCGGTGTCGTGATAATCGCGCATCAGCTCGTCGCTGCCGCATGCCCAGCTGCATCTATTCATGGACTCATCTTATCACATGCTCAAAAAACTGTTAATCTTTTTGTGCGGTTATGTTAATATGAAAAAAGTAAAGAAAGCATATTTGAATAAATCAAAGTTTCTCATGGAGGTTTGCTTTGGAACAGTTTCTAAGCCGCAGAGCCGCTTCGATCACGCCGTATCAGGCGGGGGAGCAGCCGCAGGGCCGCGATATCATCAAGCTCAATACCAACGAAAACCCTTATCCGCCTTCTCCCAAGGCGCGTGCCGTGCTGCAAAACTTCGGCGGGGAAAGGCTGCGTCTTTACCCGAAGCCAGACGGTGGTGTTTTGAAGAACGCTGTGACCGAGGTATATGGCTTCGGTGAGGATCACGTATTTTGCGGCAATGGCTCGGACGAAGTACTGGGGCTCGCTTTTCAAGCATTCTTTGACGGAAACATCGTGTTTCCCGACATTACATACAGCTTTTATCCCGTTTGGGCGGATCTTTACGGCATCAGCTACAAGACCGTGCCGCTGAGGGACGATTTCACCGTGCCGGTAGACGAACTTGTCGGCGATGGGGTGGTTCTCGCAAACCCCAACGCGCCCACGGGCATTGCATTGACTCTGTCTGATGTTGAGCGGCTGCTGCAGAACAACGCTGATCATGTGGTGATCATTGACGAAGCGTATGCCTCGTTCGGCGCAGGCAGTGTGGCGTCGCTCGTGCCCAAATATCCGAATCTGCTTGTGGTGTCCACGCTGTCAAAATCGCATGCGCTGGCAGGCCTGCGCGTGGCGTTCGCGATCGGGCAGCCGCATCTGATCAGCGGTCTGGTGCGCATTAAGGACAGTTTTAATTCGTATCCGCTGGATATGATCGCGCAGGAAGCGTCGGCCGCCGCTCTGCGGGATACGGAATACTGTGCAGCGATTAGCGCCAAGGTGGTTGCCACGCGTGAGCGTACGACTCAACAGCTTGGGGAGCTGGGTTTTACTGTGCTGCCATCTAAGGCGAATTTCGTGTTTGTGACGCATCCGCAAGTGAGTGCCGCGGCGCTTAAGGCTTATCTCGTGGAGCATGGCATTTACGTGCGCCATTTTAATAAGCCGCGTATATACGATTATCTGCGCATCACGATGGGGACGGATGAGCAGATGGATGCGCTGATCAAGACAGCCGCTGAGTTCGTACGCTCGATATCGTGCTAGCTTATTGCCATATATCAAACCGGTTAAACAGCTGCCATCACTATGCAATTAAAACAAGAGCGGTGCTAAAGTACGCTCTTTCAGACTCTGAATAAATAAAATATAATTCGTGGGCAAGACGGGCCGCGCCCGCGCAGCCCACACCTTGCGGTTTTGCGCGGTTTCGAGTTTGCGAGGAACAAGCAAAGCCGGTAAACTGGCGGAAAACCGTAGGTTTTTCGACAAGCTCCAAGAGCGGTGCTAAAGTCCGCTCTTTTTCATGCAATTACGTATGCCTAGAGTGTGCTAAAACAGCGGCGTGCTCAAATATTTCTCGCCGCGGTCGGGGAAAATGCAGACAATCACGCCCTTGTCGATCTGCTCTGCAACCCTAAGTGCCGCAAGCATCGCCGCACCGGACGACATGCCGCAGAATATGCCCTCTTCCTTGACGATGCGGCGTGCCATGTCGAAAGCTTCTTCAGAATCAATCATGATGGAAATGTCGATAATGGACGGGTCGTATATCTCCGGCACAATGGCTTCGCTCATGTTTTTGAGCCCCTGTATATAATGGCCGCGTACAGGATGCGCTTCCACAATAGAGATATCAGGATTAAGTTCCTTCAAGCGCTTGGCCGTGCCCATCAGCGTGCCCGATGTACCGAGTGCGGACACAAAATGCGTGATATGTCCTTCGGTGTCGCGGATCATCTCCTCGGCTGTGGTCGAATAGTGCGCAATCTTGTTATACCGGTTGGTAAACTGATCAGGCATGAAATATTTGTCGGGGTTTTGAGCAACCAGCGCGCGCGCTTTGCGTATGGCGCCGTCGGTGCCTTCGTCTGCCGCCGTGAGTATCACTTTGCTGCCAAAAGCACGAATCATCTTCTGGCGCTCCTCGGACACCGCGCTGCTCATCACGATCTCGACGTCATATCCCTTTACCGCGCCGATCATCGCGAGTGCAATGCCTGTGTTGCCTGATGTCGGCTCAATGATGGTTTTTCCCGGACGAAGCGTGCCCTCGGCCTCGGCCTGTTCAATCATTTTAAGCGCGATGCGGTCTTTGATGCTGCCCGTGGGATTGGTTCCCTCATTCTTGGCGTAGATTTGAACGCCGGGTTTTTGAAAAAGCTTATTGATTCTGACCAGCGGCGTGTTGCCTATCGTGTTTAGGATATTGCCGTAAACGTTCATTATGGTGCCCTCTCCGTTCCCCGATTTTTAACTTATATAATTATAGTTTATATTGACTTTAATGCAAGTGTTACAGCCACTCGGGCCGCGTGAAGATATTTAGTTCTATTCGCTCGGCAGGGAAACCCTTATGCAGCGTGTCAAAATTCTCAATCGCTTGCTTTGTGCCGCTGATGTACTTAATCGGTATACCGGTGAGATCGGACAGCTCCTGCACGATGGACAGCCCTTCTTCAAGCTCGTGACCGGTGGTGCCGCTGCCCAAATTGGTGTTGAGCACTAGGCCGTCCGCGCTGAGCCTCGCGCTTTGCTGTATGCGGTTCAGGCTGTCGGCAAGCTGGTGCGCATCGCCTTGGAATGGGCGGTTGGTGTTGACGACAAACAGCACCTCCGTCTGATCGCGCTTTGCATCGAACTGCGCTTTGAGGCTGCCGAGCGCCGCCGCGCCCACAGGGTCTCCGCCGCAGTCGAGCACGGCATGGCCGCCTTGGAATGCCGCATAGATATCGGGCGGCAGCGAGGGAAGATCCACAGTGGTGTTTGCGTAAACGGGGGCGATCACGCGGATGCCCTTTTCTTTGAGCATGGCGGTATGCTCGGATGAGCGAAAGTACGGGTTCACGATATCTAGGTCGATAAGCGATACATTCGAATATTGCTTGGCAAGCTTTAATGCCAAGTTCAAAGACAGCTCTGTTTTGCCGCTGCCGTAGTTGCCGAAAAGCACGGTGATATTTTTCATATTGTCTCCTTCATTTTTGCGGACGCGCGTATTGGCTCATAATAGCCTGTGCACATTTGATGCCGTCTACCGCGGCGGATACAATGCCGCCAGCGTATCCTGCGCCTTCGCCTGCGGGGAAAAGGCCGCGTACACTTTCAGACTGAAAATCCGCACCGCGCGGCAAACGCACGGGCGAAGATGTCCGCGTTTCGACGCCTGTGAGCACTGCGTCCGGCATCGCAAAGCCTTTGAGCTTGCGGTTAAAGCCGCTTAAGCCCTCTTTGAGCGCGTTTGTGATAAAGCCCGGCAGACAATCGTGAAGATCGGCGGGCATTGCGAACGGGCGGTATGAGGGCTTCACGCTGCCGAACTGCTTTGTGGCTTTGCCGTCGAAGAAATCGCGCAATGTCTGTGCGGGCGCGCCCTGCCCGTTTGCGAGCGTATAAGCGGCGCGCTCCAGCCGCTGCTGAAACTTAACGCCGCCCAAAGGGCCATTCTCAAAATCAGCAGTAGAGACGCCCGCCACCACGGCGCTGTTGGAGTTGACCGCGTCACGCGCGTAATAGCTCATGCCGTTGACCACGACGCCGTCCGGTTCGGTGGATGCACAGATGACCTCGCCGCCCGGACACATGCAGAATGTGTACACGCCGCGCCCGCCCGACTTGGCTGTGAGACGGTATTCGGCTGCGCCCAGCATCGGATGACCGCAGGCTTTGCCATACTGTGCCTTGTCGATGAATTCACGCGGATGTTCAATGCGTACGCCCACCGCAAACGGCTTGGGCGTCATCAGCACCCCTTTTTGCAGCAGCATCTGATAGGTATCGCGTGCGCTGTGGCCGATGCACAACGCCGCCGCACGCGTATCGGCTGTGTGCTTGATACCGTTTCTTATATAGGCAATGCCGCAAATCTCATCGCTGTCCACGAAGATATCTGTAAGGCGGCTGTCAAAGCTCACTTCACCGCCGAGACTAACAATTTTCTTTATGATGCCTGATACTGCCGTGCGGATATGCTCGGTGCCTGTGTGCGGCTTGGCAGCGGTGAGTATATCGTCAGGCGCGCCGCAATCTGCCAACGTTTGCAGTACGTATTCGCTGCGCGGGTCTTTAATACGCGTGGTGAGCTTGCCGTCCGAAAACGCGCCCGCGCCGCCTGCACCGAAGCAGACGTTGCTCTCAGGATCGAGTAAGCCTTTCTCGCGCAGCCGCTCTACGTCATCAGAGCGCGCCGCCACGTCTCGCCCGCGCTCAAGCAGCAGCGGTGCGTAGCCGTGTTTGGCCAGCTCCAGCGCCGCGAACAGCCCGCAGGGCCCCGCGCCCACCACAACAGGCCGGCCAATGGGCTTTGCGCCATACGCGATTTCCGGCTCATGGTAGACTTGGACGCTGCCGTGAACGCTCTCCAGCGCCTTCTGACGCTCGTTGTCGTGCAGATCAACCAGCACTGTGAGTACAAGGCGCAGATCAGAGCGCCGCGCGTCTATTGATTGCTTTTTTATACGCAAATTCGCGATTTCCGACACCGGTACGGAAAGCACCGAGGCCGATGCCTGTATGATCTGGTCGTCACCGCTGCCAAGTGGCAGGCTGATGCCGGACAGTAAAATCGCCATATTCTATCCTTTCGTATATGAACTCCGCCATACACATGCGGCGGAAATCTTCTAAAAAGGGGACGGTACAAAGCCGCCCCCTCACTATTATATCGCAAAAGATTGTTTAGTATATCTTAACCGTCACTGTGCTTGCGCTTGAGCTGAAGTTTTCCTCGGCAAAACCCTCGGGGATCTCAAACAGCACATCTAGGCTGTAAGTACCCTCTTCCAGCCCTTCCAGATCCACATAAGGCACGATATCTGATCGGTTAAGCTTGGACACCTTGGATAAGCCCGCAATGACCGTGACGTCCACTTTAGGCTGGCTGAAATCAGCGCGAAGGCCGTTTGCGAGGTTCTTCTCCTCAAGACTGATGCTGCTGTATGTTTTCGTCTCCGTGATCTCACGAATGGTGATGTATACCTGAGCCTTTTCAGGTGTAAGTACGATAACCCCTTCGGGCGGAGCGTATTCCAGCGCCACGGATTCACTTGTGCTTTTGCCGCTTACAGTGTATGGCGCAAGTGCGATTTTGTTGATTCCGATCAAGTCAGACGCGTCGCCCGCGATATCCACTGTGGCCGGTTCGCATGTGATGTCTGCCACCTCGTAGCCGGATGCCACCTCATCTTGTCCACGTATAGAGCTCGCCAAATCAATGGGCACCGTCTTCATGGGTTTCACATCCAGCTCGACGATTACGGATGGCAAATTATCAAACAGGCTCTTGTCGATGATGTTGCCGTCGTCATCCAGCAGGTCAATCTCCATGTTCTTTTTGAAACCTTCGGTCAATCCGGTCAAGTCCACGTTGCAAATGGCACTGGCCACTTTTTCCACATCGGTACGTGCGCCATTAACGTCCACCGTCGTCAGCGCAAGAGTCGGCTCGCTCGCATAATAACCATCGGGAACGCTGCCAATCGTGTTCATTTCCACAGGAACCTGTTTAGACATATACTTATCCACATAAAGCTTGACAGTGGTGATGCTTTTCTCTAAAACACGGCCGCTGCTGATGCCTCCTGTGAGCTTTGCTTCAATATCCAGTGTTTTTTCGCCGACACTGTCAATTGTCGACAGATCTATGTACGCTTCAATGTTTTCCTTTGTGACGTTGTTTATTTCGCTTTGCTTGGCTTCCACCTTAACGTTTACTTTTTCCAGCTCTTCAGATAGGCTTTTGGATATCACCAAATGCTTTTCGGTAAGAGCCGCGAGGTTTTTATATTCAACGCCGACTTCGGAGACAATGCGTGTGCGCGGGGGGTCTATTTCAGCGAGCACATAACTCCATAAAATCACGGCGAAAAGTATGGCCATGATTTTCAGCACTAAATTGCTTTTCACGACGTTCCATATTGTTTTAAGTACGGTCTTCATGATTATCACGTCCCTTTCGCATGATCCGAAGACCTCGGAATTTCTGCGGCTGTTTATTGATCATATACATATCTTCAAGCAGGTCGCGTATGGCTTTGGAATCAAGATAGCGGATCAGTGTGCCGTCCTGCGCCACGGAGATTACGCCAGTTTCTTCTGAGACGACAAGCGTGACACTGTCCGATGCCTCAGAGACGCCAAGCGCCGCACGGTGCCGCGTCCCGAGCTCCTGACCGATCTGTTTGTTGTCGCTTAACGGCAGAAAACAGCCCGCGGCTTCAATCACATCTTCACGGATAATCACCGCGCCGTCGTGAAGCGGAGAGTTTGTGAAGAAAAGGTTCTCAAGCAGCTCCGTGGATATCACGGCTTCAATGCGTGTGCCGCTTTCAACCACGTCTTTTAAACCTGTTCTGCGTTCAAAAACGATAAGCGCGCCCACACGTTTTTTAGAGAGACTCAAAACAGCCTTTAAAATGTTTTCCACGTTTTCCTGCGCGTTGCCTGACTGTGAGGGCGAAAGGTCAATATGACCGCGGCCGATACGCGCAAGCGCACGGCGAATTTCAGGATGGAATATAATCACGATGACAATAGCACCGGCGTTCAATACATAATTAAGCAGCCACGTGGAGCCCACCAGCCCTAAAAAATCCGTGACCCATGTGGCAAGCAGAATAATACCAAGCCCTTTTAGCACCTGCATGGCGCGTGTTTTGGAAGTCAGCTTTAAAAGCCAATAGATAACAACAGCCAAAAGAACGATATCGATGAGATCGCGAATTTCAAAATCAGGTATGCTGTTGATAATGGCATTAATAATTGATTCCAACGATTAAGACACCTTTCGGGTATTATTCCACCACGAATAACAAACTAAAGCATGTATAAATATGATATCACCTTTTTATATATTATAAACGATTCTTATTAAAAAACATACCGCAATATCAGAAAACCAAAAAAATTTACGTTTTTTGGCTTGCCCATGTGGCACAAACTGCCCGTTAAGACAAAGAGCCTTTAGCTTGAGAAGCGTTTTTGATTGATGTATAATCAGTGCATGTACACAAGCTTTTCAGAAATCAAAGAAGATGTAACCAAATGCGAAAAGTGCAGCCTTAGCGCCTCGCGTAAAAATACGGTGTTCGGCGAGGGCAATGTTCATGCGCGTATCATGTTCATCGGTGAAGGGCCTGGGCGCGATGAGGACGAGCTGGGGCGCCCGTTTGTGGGCCGCGCGGGCCAGCTGCTTGATAAAATGCTTGCCAGCATCGGGCTTACGCGCAACGATGTGTACATTGCCAATATATTAAAATGCCGTCCGCCGGGCAACCGTGACCCGGAGCCGGATGAAGCTGCCGCGTGTATCGGCTATCTGAGAGCACAGGCGGCGCTGATAAGGCCAAAAATTATCGTATGCCTTGGGCGCATTTCCGCCAAATACATTCTTGGGCAGGATATACGGATTATGCGCGACCGCGGCAAATGGCATGAAGTGAAGGGCTTTGCCATTATGCCCACGTACCATCCGGCCGCGCTGCTGAGGAATGAACTGCTGAAAAAAGACGCATACAAGGATCTTTTGGCGATTAAGGCCCGCTACAATGAGTTAGGTGAGTGACACAATGAATCTTAAAAATATAAACGCCGATATTTTAGAAACAGCGCGCTTGTTCGGTAAAACTGAAAGCGACGTGGTTTACGGTGAAGGCAACGAAAGCGCCGCCGTGATGCTGGTTGGCGAAGCGCCCGGCGCTGAGGAGACGCGGCTGCTGCGCCCGTTCGTGGGCAAAGCGGGCAAGAATCTGGATGAATTTCTTTTTGTGCTGGCGCTGCGCAGGAAGGATATCTATATCACCAATGTGGTCAAATTCCGTCCGTACAAGGTAAGCGAGAAAGGCACGCTGTCTAACCGTCCGCCTGCAAAAGAAGAGCTTGCCGCCATGGTGCCGCATTTACAGAGCGAGATTGAGGCGGTGGCGCCGCGTGTGGTGGTAACGCTGGGTAACGTTCCGCTAAAAGCACTGCACGGCCTTAATGCCACCATCGGCGCCTGCCATGCAAAGCCTACGGGCGCACATGCGCTTTCACATAAGTTTTTGCTTTTTCCGTTATACCATCCGGCAAGCATTATCTACAACAGGGCGCTAAAGAGCGTTTACGACGAAGATCTTAAGAAGCTCAAAGCATTTTTAAACGCCATGGGTCTCTCGTCCAACAAAAGACCTGTCCTATAAATATTACAAAAATATTAAATTAGTCATAAAAGTGTAACAAATAGCTTAGACGCCGTCTAGCTTGATTATGCTCTTATTTTTTAGTCGTTTCGTCGTTTGTATTTTTGTTCTCATTTTGATATGAATATAGTAAGAAGCAGCGGGCTGGCATGCCTGCGGCATGATGAAGGCGGAAACCGTGGTATTCAACGTGTGGCAGCACGTGCAATAAGCAATGCAGTAATACTTTAACCTCCTAACCAGACCCCAGACATGGGGTCACTCGAAGCGGCGCTAAGTGCGCCGTTTTTTCTTTTTAGTCAGCGTTGATTGATTCGCTGCGCTGTATTATCGGTTAATTTCGCGTTCTGCTGTGTCGCTAAAACCTCGAAATACGCTGCTATTCCATCGGCTTTACTCCATGCAGAATACGAAATTATCTCGCTAAGCCAACGCACCTCATTCAATCAGCGCTTCCCTAGGAATATTTATACGCCTCACTTTTGAAGCATAATTGATGTTTTATCCAACATTGATTATGCAAAGAGTGATGGCTATTGACTAAAATTTATGAGGCATATATACTTTTCGTAGCGAAAACCATACGACTGGCGGAAGTGGATAACCACAGGGGAGTATGGAATTAATGACATGCCGACCGCCTGGGCAACGCGTAAAGCCCAGCGGTTTTTTTATGCGGTAAAACTTTTATAATGATGGAGGAAAAAATGAAACAGCCAATCATCATGGACGGAAGAGTGCTGGCCAAAGAGATCGAGGCCGATCTTGCTGTGCGTGCACAAAGAATCATCGAAAAGACGGGTAAAGTACCGGTGCTTGCGACAATTCTCGTGGGCGACAACCCCGCGTCTGTCACGTACGTGCGCATGAAGGGCAACGCGTGCAAGCGTGTAGGCATCGATTCGCTGCGCGTGGAGATGCCGGACAGCACGACGACGGAACAGCTGCTCGCAAAGATCGAAGAACTCAATGCGGATGATAATGTATGCGGCATACTGCTTCAGCATCCCGTGCCGGGCCAAATCGATGAGCAAAGGTGCTTCAATGCGATCGCGATGGATAAGGATACGGACGGTGTGAATACAAGCAGCTTCGGCGCGATGACGATGAAGTTAAGTGCGTTCAAATCCGCCACACCGCTGTCCATCATGGCCCTTTTAGAACGCTACGGTATCGAGCTTGCGGGCAAAGAGGCGGTTGTCATCGGCAGAAGCCCGATACTCGGCAAGCCGGTGTCTATGCTGCTGCTTAATGCGGACGCCACCGTGACGATATGTCACTCCAAAACAAAGAATCTGCCGGAGATCGTGAAAAGAGCCGATATCGTCGTGGCTGCGGTGGGCAGGCCGAAGTTCATTCAGGCGGATTGGGTAAAGGAAGGCGCGGTGCTCGTGGACGCAGGCTACAACAAAGGTAATGTGGGCGATATTGACCTTGATAACGCGGCATCCAAATCCAGCGCGTATACGCCTGTACCGGGCGGCGTAGGGCCTGTCACCATCGCCAAGCTCATCGAGCAGACGGTGGAATCCGCGGAGCGCAAGGCGGGGTTTTAACTGTGACACGTTCGTGTCAAATTTGTCAATATGAGCGCGTATTATTTAGTCAGTGCAGATAAGAAAAGCCTTCGGCAAGCGCCGAAGGCTTTTGTGTGTCTGTAATGTTATTTGCCGAGTACTTCGATGGCAGTCTTCGCGACATTGTCCACTGTAAGGCCGAAGGCATCATACAGCTTGGCAGCCGGAGCAGATGCGCCGAAGTGGTCGAGCGCGATAACCTTGCCCTTGCCTGCGTATTTGTGCCAGCCGAACGACGCGGCCGCTTCCACGACCACACGCTTGTCGAGTGCATCGGGCAGCACGCTTTGCTTGTAAGCTTCGTCCTGCTCTTCGAAAAGATCGACGCACGGCATGGAAACCACGCGCGCGATGATGCCCTCGTCAAACAGCTTCTGACCGGCTTTGAGGCAGAGCTCAACCTCGCTGCCTGTGCCGATGAGGATGACAGACGGGTTGGCGCCAAAGTCTTTGAGCACATAACCGCCCTTGAGTGCGGCTTCGCTCGTTTCCTCGTAAAGCGGCAGTGTCTGGCGCGAGAGCGCGATCACGGACGGCGCGCTGACCTGAAGCGCGGAGATATATGCCGCAGCCGTTTCCTTGGAATCAGCCGGACGCCACATATAGGTATTGGGTGTGGCACGCATGCAGGCCAATTGTTCGATGGGCTGATGCGTCGGGCCGTCTTCACCCACGCCGATGCTGTCATGCGTCATCACGTAAATCACGGGGAGGCCCATAAGCGCGGACATACGCACCGCGTTCTTAAGATAGTCGGTGAATACGAAGAACGTTGCGACATAGGGAATCACGCCGCCATGCAGCGCAAGACCGTTGGCAATCGCGGCCATGGCAAATTCGCGGATGCCGTAATGGATATTGATGCCCTCACGGCAGTCGGGCGCGAAATAAGGCTTGCCCTTGATTACCGAGTTGTTGGAAGGGCCAAGGTCGGCACTGCCGCCGAACAGACCTGGCAGCTTTTCGGCCAGTCTGTTAAGCATGAGCCCTGAAGACTGACGCGTCGCCATCGGCTTTTCAAATTCAAAGAGTGATTTATCGTTAAGAACACTGGTATCAACCGGATTAAAGCACTTGTTCCAAAGCTCAGCCATCTCGGGGAACTTCTTGCAGTATTCGTCGAACATCTTGTTCCATTGTTCTTCGGCCTGTGTGTACGCCTGCTGGCGCTTGTCGGCTTCGGCCTTCACTTCATCCGGCACGTAGAAGCTTTCCTCATACGGCCATTCGAGTGTCTCTTTGAGTAATGCGATGTTTTCGTCGCCAAGCGGTGAACCGTGGCACGAGGCACTGCCTTGAACAGCGGGGCAGCCGTATCCGATTTCCGTTTTGATGATGATGATAGAGGGCTTATCAGTTTCGGCTTTTGCTGCCGCGATGGCGTCTGCAATACCGTCCATGTCTTCATTTCCGTTATCGACATGAATCACCTGCCAGCCGTATGCGTCGAAGCGCTTGGACACATCCTCGTCAAACGCGAAATCCGTTTCGCCTTCAATAGTGATCTTATTTCTGTCGTAAAGCAGAATGAGCTTGCCGAGCTTCAATGTGCCCGCGAGAGAGCAGGCTTCTGATGCGACGCCTTCCATAAGGCAGCCGTCGCCCGACAGCGTGTATGTATAGTGGTCAACCACGTTGTATCCGTCTTTGTTGAACATGGCCGCAAGATGTGTCTCAGCCATTGCCATACCCACGGCATTGGCGATACCCTGACCCAAAGGGCCGGTTGTTGTTTCGATACCTGCGATGTGGCCGTATTCGGGGTGGCCTGCGGTTTTAGAGCCGAATTGACGGAAGTTTTTTAGCTCATCAATGGTTGCTTCCTCATAGCCGAACGTATGCAGCAATGAGTAAAGCAGCATAGAACCGTGACCCGCGGAGAGCACAAAACGGTCTCTGTCCGCCCAGTTCGGATTCTTGGGGTTGTGTTTCAAATGCTTGGCCCAAAGCGCATAGGCCATGGGTGCCGCGCCAAGGGGCAGGCCCGGATGGCCGCTGTTTGCTTTCTGCACGCCTTCAACAGCCAGTACGCGGATGGTGTTGACAGACAGCTTGTCTACGTTGTTCATAAAAATCCTCCTCAAGATTATATACGGGATAACCCGTTGTTTTTTATGTTAACAGTTTCGTTAGTTTCGAACATGTTATTATCATTATAGTGTTAACTCTGATGATTCACAACACAAAAATAGCATAGATTTTTTATTTCTGTGTTTTTTATCGTCGCCGCGACAGCATGGAAAACCGAAGCACATTGAGCAGCGCGACCAGCGTCGCCGCGACGTATGTGAGTGCAGCAGCCTCCAGCATTTTTTTAGCACCGTACTGTTCTTCGTCGGTCAGTACGTTTTCCGACTGGAGCGCCGCAAGCGCGCGCCGCGATGCGTTAAACTCCACGGGCAGCGTGATCAGCTGGAATACGAAAATGGCGAGGAAAATGTAGACAGCGATATTGATCGTCTCGCGAAAGCCCATCATGAATCCGAGTATGAGTATCGGCCAGAGCATATAGGACGCAATGCTGACGACAGGCGCAATGAGACTGCGCAGATTGAGCGGGAAATAGCCCGTGCCGTGCTGGATGGCATGACCGGATTCATGCGCGGCCACGGCCACGGCAGCCACCGAACTGCCGGAGAAATTCGATTCGGACAGATTGAGAGTTTTTTTACGCGGGTTATAGTTGTCTGACAGCCTGCCGCCTGTCGGGGCAATCTGAACGTGATTCAGCCCGTTGGCGGCGAGTATGCGCGAGGCGGTTTCTCGGCCTGTGATGCCGCTCATCACAGGCATCTTAGAATATGTCTGATAAGCGCGGTTCACCTTGGACTGCGCCCACATGGCCACGATGATGCCGGGTATGATGAGCAGTATCGTCCAGTCCAAATAGTAATAATTCGCGAAATTGAACATCTTGGCACCTCCGTACATTTATTATTTGCTTGTGTGTAATTTTAATGCGGACGCGGCTCTGGGAAAAGTGGCGCGCGCCACCGTGCCCGTGATCGTGCCCGACACAGCGCCCACGATGAGCAATATAAATGCGTAATAGAAAAGCCGCGACTCTCCTGTGGTCAGCACCGCGACGCACACCTGCATCACGTTGTGGATGCATGCGCCGATCATGGATATGCCGATGATGGACAGCGCTTTGACTGTTTTAAGTGCGGCAAACATCGCGAGTATGCTCAAAAACACGCCGGGTGCCGAGTAAAGAAACATACCGAAGCCGCCCGTAAAAAGCGATGCGACGAATGAACGCAATATCCCCACGGTCAGCGCGGCGGGCAGCGAAAAATAGCTCAGCAGGAACATTGATATGATGTTGGCCAGACCGAGCTTCACGCCGGGGATGGGGAGCGGAATCAGTGCGCCCAGCATGGTTTCCACCACGGAGAGCACCAAAGATATGGCGAGCAAGGCGCTAAGCAGCGCGATACGCCGGGCAGACAGTTTATTCTGCAATGACGTCCACCTCGCTTTCTCCCGTCAGCGTGACGGAAACCTTATTGGGCAGACAGGCCATGCTGCTGCCGGGTGTGTGAAGCCAGCCCGCCTTCACGCATTCCTGCCCCGGGCAATCGGATTCCGCGAACGCAATGGCGCCGTCTTTGACTTCGAACCGCACGTCGCCTACCCAGAATGACTGATCGACATTCAGCCGAACCTCTTTGACGACTTCCCCGTCTGCGCGAACGATCGCCGTCTGTGCGTCGCCTGTGTCTGACATCCAGACAATTCCTGCGACAGCCACCGCTATAATGAAAATAAAAAGCACGATATCAGCTTTTGAGAGTATATGCTTCATTGGTGATTTCTATATTATCCTCCAGTCCGTTTGTGACGTAAATTTCCCGGTTGTCCGTAATAAAAACGGCTTCGATATCCTCCGTTTGCTCAGCAAAAGCAAGGCCATCTTCAAGCCCCATCACGAAAAGCGCAGTCGACAAAGCGTCTGCCTTGGCGCTGTTTTCACACACCACGGTGACGGCGAGCAGCCCGTTATCGGCGGGATAACCCGTTTTTGGGTCAAACAGGTGATGGTATGTTTTGCCCCCGCTTTCAAAATTGCGCTCATAAACGCCTGACGTGACCACGGACGTATTTCTGACAGGGATAATCGCTACATAGTCCTTTGCCGTGCCCACCGGATCCCGAAGACCGACGTTAAAATCACTTCCGTCTTTCTTGTCGCCATAGACGTAGACGTTTCCTCCAAGATAAAGTATCGCATTTTCAATGCCGTTCTGCTTGTATATCTCAATTGCGAGGTCGGCCGCGAGTCCTTTGGCTATACCGCTAAGGTCCAGCATCATACCGTCTTTTTGAAGGGTGACGGTATTGCCCTTTACTTCTACATCACGGAAATTGATGAGCGGCAGTGCGGCAGCAATTTCATCCGCCGTCGGCACACGGGGATCTTCAGAGATGTTCCACAGCGTGGAAACAGGGCCGATGGTCGGGTTAAATGCGCCGTGAGTCTCGTCCGCAATGCGCAGTGCATCGGATACCAACTCTGCCGCTTCGCTGCTTACCTCCACGGGATGAGGCGCACCGGCGTTGATGTCGTAGTAATATGAGCCTTCATTGACGGACAGCTCCCGCGTGATACGCGACAGCATGTTGTTGACTGCGGCTATCGCCGCATCAGCCTTGGTCCCTTTCACCTGCTGCGTACATATGGTATCAAGCGCATAGACTTCACTTGTCTTTTGAACGGGCGCGCATGCGCTAAGGAGCACTGCTCCCGCAAGCACAAGCGCGAATCCGCTTATGATCCGTTTTTTCATGCCTATTATTATAGTATTTTGCAGTCAAAGCCGCAACAGACCCATAACTTGATTTGTCATGTATTAGGGAAACAAGTTTGAACGAACTGTGAACAATGGCGCAAAGGCGATTGACAAAGCCAGGGTATGGGAGTATTTTATGCAGGACGTAAGTAAGTACTTACTTAAAAAAAGTTTTCAGTTTGCAACAGTAAGGAGGGGAAGTAATGAAAAACACGCGGAGCAATATTCTTTCCGCGGCGCGTGAACTATTTGAAAAAAAGGGCTTTGCGGCAGCCACAACCAAGGAGATTGCCGCGCTGGCCGGGGTCAGTGAAGTCACGCTGTTCCGGCATTTTTCAACCAAGAGGGCGTTGTTTGACGAGACCCTGCACAGCTGCCTGCATCCGTATACCGTTGAGGAATATTTAAGAAGCGGTGTCACATATGATTTGGAGCAGGATCTTAAGCATATCGCATATGAGATGCGGGATAATTTCTTAAAGAACGCGCCCATGCTGCGCATGATCATGCGCGACAAGGTGAGGGATTCGATTCCTGAAAAGAATATGAGAATGAAAGAGCACCATATGAAAAACAACCTGCACGCGTACTTTAACGCAATGAGAAGAGCAGGCGCTCTGAGCGTTGAGCCGGAAATGGCGATGAAGTTTTTCATGACCAACATCTCGGGAAGCATCATGAAAGAGATATTGGTGAACGGTTCGGTTGAGGATGATGGCGCGTATTTTGACTGGATGCTCAATCAGGTGATCGGAATCTTGAGTAAAGAATCTGGGAAGGACAGTATATGACAAAATTATTGAGATACATCCGGCCTTACAAGTGGCCGGCCATTCTTGTTGTGCTGCTGACGGCAGGGCAGTCGATCAGCCAGCTCTATCTGCCGGATTTGATGTCCGACATTGTTGATAAAGGCGTTGTGGGCAAAGATATCGGGCTGATAATTGAGACGGGGCTTATCATGCTGGGGTTCTCGCTTGTGGTCTCCGTTTGTACGGTACTGGCACGTTTGTTTGGTGCAAAGGTGGCGGCAGGCTTTGCACGCGATATACGCTCGGATATATTCAAGTCGGTCACGAACTATTCGATGAACGAATTTGATAAAATCGGCACCGCCTCGCTGATTACCCGCTCAACCAACGACGTGACACAGATACAAAACGCCATGGTCATGATACTAAGCATGCTGTTGATGGCGCCTATCATGTGCGTGGGCGGCATCATTATGGCGGTCAGAGAGAGTACAGGGCTTTCGTGGATCATTATGGCTGCGGTGGCGGTCATGTCGGTTTTTATACTCATCGTGGCAAAAAACGCTTTGCCGCTTTTTAAATCTCTGCAAAAGAAGGTGGACAGAGTGAACCTTGTGCTGCGTGAGGGGCTGACGGGCATCCGCGTGATTCGCGCCTTCAATAAAACAAAGCATGAGCAAAAGCGCTTTGATGAAGCCAACAAGGATTTAACAAACACATCGATCAAGGTTTACCGCTGGATGGCGGTGATGTTCCCTGTGATTATGATGGTACTGAATCTGTCAACCATTGCGGTCATCTGGTTCGGCGGCCATCGTGTGGATACTGGCGATGTGCAGGTGGGGCAGCTGATGGCGTTCCAGCAGTACGTGATGCAGATCATGTTTGCCGTTATCATGGCGACAATGATGTTTGTGATGCTGCCGCGTGCGTCTGCCTCTGCGGATCGTATCAACGAGGTGCTTAAAATGGCGCCGTCTATTACCGATAAAACCAAAGCTGCGCCCGAAGCGCCGCTTCACGGCCATGTGGAATTCCGCAATGTGAGCTTTTATTATGAGGGCGCTAAAGATCCGGTGCTTTCAAACATCAGTTTTGTATCAAAGCCCGGGCAGACAACGGCTGTTATCGGCGGTACAGGCTCGGGCAAATCGACGCTGATCAAGCTGATACCGCGCTTTTATGACGTCACTGTAGGCCAAGTGCTTGTGGACGGCGTGGATGTGCGTGACTATCCGCAGGCTGAGCTGCGCAAAAAAATCGGATTTGTGCCGCAAAAGGCCAGTCTGGTGAGCGGCACGATTGCCGACAATCTGCGTTTCGGAAGCGCGGAAGCGTCAGAGGAAGACATGAACAAAGCGCTTTCCATCGCACAGGCGGAGGAATTTGTGACGAAAGAAAAAGGCGGCGTCAACGCCGCGGTGTCTCAGGACGGTTCGAACTTTTCGGGCGGACAAAAGCAGCGGCTTTCCATCGCGCGTGCGCTTGTCAGAAAGCCTGAGGTGTATATTTTCGACGACAGCTTCTCCGCGCTCGACTTTAAGACGGACGCAAAGCTGCGCCGGGCCCTTGCTTCTGAAGTGACGCAGGCCAGCGTATTCATTGTGGCCCAGCGTGTCAGCACTGTCATGAATGCCGACAACATACTTGTGCTCGATGAAGGCCATCTCGTTGGCCAGGGCACACACCGGGAACTGATGCAAAGCTGCGGCACATACCGGGAGATCGTGGAATCGCAGCTTTCAGTGGAGGAACTCGCATGAGCAACGATAAACAAAATCAAATGAAAATGGGCAAAGGCCCCAGACGCGGTGGCGGCCCGATGGGCGGCGGCCCCGGGCATGGCATGCCGATGGAAAAAGCAAAGAATTTTAAAGCCGGTTTCCGCCGTTTGCTGAGTTATTTAACACGTCATAGGGCGGCGCTGATTATTGTGATCGTCATGGCAGTCGGGGCGACGGTGTTTGGCATATTCGGCCCTAAAACCTTGGGAAATGCGACAACGGAGCTATTTAAGCCGCTGTCTGCACAAGCAGAAGCTTACAGCAATTTAAAGGATGCGCTGCCCGACGACATTGAAGCGCAGCTGAATGACGGGACGATCACGATTGAACAGGCGGTGGGTGCCGTGGCGGCTGCCGGAGACGAGCAGCAGACAGCCAAAGTGATGCAGGCAGCCGCAGAGCTTCAAGAGGCGGCTGAGCTTAGGATTGACTTTGCTAAGGTCGGCGTGATCATACTGACGGTGATCGGGCTTTACCTGGCGAGCTCGTTGTTTAACTTCATCCTGCAGTTTGTGATGGCCAAAACGTCGCAGACGATCGTTTATGATATGCGGCGTGAGGTGGAAAACAAGCTTGCCAAGCTGCCGCTCAAGTATTTTGACGGACGCACGCATGGTGAAATTCTTTCCCGTGTGACAAACGATATTGATACCGTATCCACGTCGCTTCAGCAGGGATTGACGCAGATCATCTCCGCGGTCACGATGTTGATCGGTATCATGGTGATGATGTTTACGATATCGTGGATCATCACGCTGGTCTCAATGGTGGTGCTGCCGCTGAGCTTCATTGTTTCGAGAGCTGTGATTAAAAAATCGCAGAAGTTCTTTAAGGGGCAGCAGGTGGAGCTGGGGCATTTAAACGGCCATGTCGAAGAGATGTATGCGGCGCATACCGTCGTCAAGGCTTTTGGCAAGGAAGCCGAAAGTGAAGAGCAATTTGACGAAATCAACGAACGCCTGTATGGCGTGGGCTGGAAGGCGCAGTTTCTTTCGGGCATCATGATGCCGCTGATGCATTTTTTGAGCAACATATCCTATGTGTTCGTATGTGTGATCGGCGGTGTTCTCGTGATTAACGGCCGGATATCCATTGGCGATGTGCAGGCGTTTATCCAGTATTCCCGTCAGTTTACGCAGCCCATCACGCAGGTCGCTCAGATCGCGAACGTCATGCAGTCCACCATCGCGTCGGCAGAGCGTGTCTTCGAGGTGCTCGACGAGCCTGAAATGTCGGAAGACAGGCTGGTGGGCAATGTGCCCGAAGCGAATGGCGCTGTGGAATTCTCGCATGTAAGCTTTGGTTATGAACTGGGCAAGACGGTGATCAAGGATATGAACTTAGACGTGAAACCCGGCGACGTGGTGGCCATTGTGGGCCCGACAGGCGCGGGCAAGACAACGCTGGTCAATCTGCTCATGCGCTTTTACGAAGTGGATGAGGGGCGTATCAGCGTGGACGGCATGGACTTAAAAGATATGCCGAGAGAGACACTCAGAGAGCGCTTTGGCATGGTGCTTCAGGACACATGGCTGTTCGGCGGCACGATCCGCGACAACATCGCTTACGGCCGTGAGGGCGCGACGGAAGAGGAGATAAAAAGGGCGGCGAAGATGGCCCATGCAGATCATTTTATCCGTACGCTGCCGGACGGCTACGACACGGTATTGAACGAAGAAGCTTCCAATATCAGCTCCGGCCAAAAGCAGCTGCTCACCATCGCGCGCGCGCTGCTGGCTGATCCGCCGATACTGATACTCGACGAAGCGACGAGCAACGTGGATACGCGCACTGAGGCGTATATTCAAAACGCCATGATCGCGCTGATGGAAGGCCGAACGAATTTTGTGATCGCGCACCGTTTATCTACGATCCGCAACGCGTCCACGATTCTCGTGATGAACGAGGGCAGGATTATCGAACAGGGCACGCATCAGCAGCTCATGGATAAGAACGGCTTCTATGCCGATCTGTACAACAGCCAGTTTACGGGTGCCGCAACCGCATAAAACCGAGTGATATTGAAAAAGCCGCATCAAACTCAATCGATGCGGCTTTTTTGTATACCTATGCATGCATAAGCTTTTCCAAATGACTCAAATAATCTTTTTCCATGAGCCTTATTCCTTTATTCGGATAGCTGTCAGCTTGCTCGCGGGCGTTTTCTAACAACAGCTCCGCCTTTTGTTTATCATTGTTTACAAAGAATTCAAAGGCACAAAGCGTTCTCGTCACCATGGGGAGCGGCATATTCAGGTATTTTTTGATACCGCGCTCGGCGTAAATATCCTTTGCTTTGGCATAATCGGGATTGTGTACGGTGTAGTAATAAAGATAATCCAGTTTGACGGAATTTCGATAGTAGGCCTGAAGTTTGTCCAGATTCAGCAGGTTGTATGTATCGATGCTTTTTTTATATTCGCCGCTGTCGTAAAGACGGGCTGCTTGGCACATCACCATATATGCCGCAAAGTAGTTGTTAAAATCGGCGGGTTCGTCGACCGCGAAAAACTGATCGTCATAATCACGGAATCTTTTTCCGTTCATCATTTCTTCATTGACCTTCAACATGATATAGAACCCGTGACGGGCATGCGGGGACTGAAGCGCTTTGAAAACGTTCATTCCGTCATTGGGCGTCTGAATGCTCAAGGGTATCAAATTGACAAGGCCGAGTAAAGTGTTAACAATCAGGCCTGCGATGAGTATATCCGTTAAGATGCCATCGGATATATATTGTTAATATAAGAAGAATGCCGGCTATGAGCAAATTAAACAGCCCGCCGCCAAGATTGTGCCAGACAAATTTAAAATCCTTCTCATGCTTGGGGGGCAGCATAAGACATTGTCCCAGCGCGAGTTTGTTGCGTGACCTTCTAAAAAGGACTTTTCCGTTCTCCTTATACCAAACAAGCGAAAACAGGCGAAATGAGCTGAAACGGTAACCGCTGAGCAGACCAAACACAAGATGCCCAAGCTCATGAACAGGGATGCTTATGATGAAGAAAGCGACATAAGCGATTAAAAAAGCGAGTAGTTCCATTGACATTCTCCAAAATAAGGGATGAATAACTGTAATGATACAATTGCACAGAATAACTGTCAATAGCTAGTGTGAACCTAAGTGATTGTCCAAGAATGGGCGGGTTGGTTTTATACTTTTATAGTCTGCGTTTTTTGTATAAGCATAAACTTTTCAAGACTTGGTTGACGGCGGTAAGGCGTACTTGCTATCATATTTGATTGTAAACAATATGTGAAAACACCGTTTTGTCTATATTTTAGACGCAACTTTTTAGTATGATAATACCGAGGTAAGAAATGAAGCTTTACCAGTTTGAAACCCATTGCCACACAGCCGAGACAAGCCCCTGCGGCATACTCACGGCTGCGGAGGTGGTAGACGGCATCAAGGCTGCCGGATATGCGGGCACGTTTATCACAGATCACTTCTACTCACGCTATTTTGATAAGCCGGGTATGGAGATGCTTTCATGGCAAGAAAAGGTGGGCCGATACTTAACGGGCTACCGCGCGGCAAAGCGGCGGGGCAGCCAGATAGGGCTTAAGGTTTTCTTAGGGCTGGAGGTTCAGCCGGAAGGCTCGCCGTATGAGTTCCTTATATACGGGCCTGACGAATCGTTTTTGATGGAGGCGGGGCCGTTCTATAAGCTGCCCATCGACAAGATCTACAGCCTTATGCATGAAAACGGGTTTCTCGTGTTTCAGGCGCATCCTTACCGCTTTGGATTATCGCCTGAGAATCCTGAGTATTACGACGGCATTGAGATCGTCAACGCGCAAATCAGGAACAAAAGCCGTAATAAGCTGTCGCTGCAGTTTGCATATGAGAACGATGTGATGGTGATTGCGGGGGGAGACGTACATATGAGCGAGGACATCGGCAGAAGCGGCATCATGCTGCCGGGAGATATTGATGACGTGCGCTCATTTATAAGCTATTATGAGGAGGTCAGAACGCCGGAACTGATTGTCACGTACGGCACCTGACCATAGACAATGAAGGTGGTGTTTTTACAGCATGTTTAACAGAATGTTTATCGGCCGAAACGGCCCTGATCAGCTGTCTTTCGCGCTTATTATATTATCGCTTCTGTTAAGCTTTGTGCCCTGGCCGTATATGTTTATCTTAACGCTGACCATCACGGGGCTTGCGATACTGCGCATGTTTTCGCGCAACATCGCACAGCGGCAAAAAGAGAATTTATTCTTCATGAATCTGGTTAATAAAATAAAATCGTGGTATTATAGGAGTAAAGCAAGAAGCCAGCAGCGCAAGCTGTACAAAATCTTTAAATGCCCCAAATGTTCACAAAAATTAAGGGTACCCAGAGGAAAAGGCAAAGTATCCATTAAGTGTTCCAAATGCGGGCAAAAGATGATCAGAACCACTTGAATCTATTATAAAAAAGAGGTAAAAGCATGACACAGATTACAAAAGATATGACGATTGCCCAGCTGCTCTCGATCGATCCCGGATGCGCCGAGGTGCTTATGGAAGCCGGCATGCACTGCATTGGCTGTCCGGCGTCCGCGGGAGAAAGTCTGGAACAAGCCGGCGCCGTTCACGGCATCGATGTCGATGAACTTCTATCAAACCTGAACAATTATTTTCAAAATAAATAAAGTGAGGTAAGATGCGTATGAAGAAGTATGAATGTACAGTTTGCGGTTATATTTATGATCCCGAAGTCGGCGATCCGGATAACGGTGTTGCTGCCGGCACAGCCTGGGAAGACGTTCCTGAAGAATGGGTCTGCCCGCTTTGCGGCGCATCCAAAGATATGTTTGAAGAAGCATAATACAGGGAGAAAGGTATGCTGCCTGTAGAGATAACCAAAGGTGTGTACTGGGTGGGTGTCCAAAACCCGGATCTGCGCGTGTTCGATGTGATCATGCGTACACAGTGGGGCACATCTTATAACAGCTACCTGATTAAAGGCAGCGATAAAATTGCCGTTGTGGATACGGTGAAGGACGGTTTTTCAGACGAACATATCGAAAAGATATCCGGTGCGTGTGATGTATCGTCTATCGACTATATCATCTGCAACCATACCGAGCCCGACCATTCCGGCGGGCTCTTAAAACTGCTCAAAAACGCCCCGAACGCGGTGGTTGTGTGCTCAAAGCCCGCCAGCGTTTTTCTGCGCAACATTCTCAATGAAAAGTTTGAGTGCAAGATCGTGGAAGACGGGGATACCATAGAACTGGGCGGCAAAACGCTCAAATTTATTTCCGCACCGTTTCTGCACTGGCCGGATTCGATGTTTACGTATATCACCGAAGACGCCGTGCTGCTTTCGGGCGATGTGTTTGGGTTCCATTTCTCTGCGGAGAACGTGTTCGACGACTTAACACCGCTGTCCGAGCAGATGGCGGCGTCTCAAAAGTATTATTTCGACGTCATCATGGGGCCGTTTAAGTCTCATGTGCTGGATGCGGTGAAAAAAACGCGGGCGCTGCATATTGATGTGATCGGACCGTCGCACGGGCCGGTGCTTCGCAAAGACCCGTGGGCCGCTGTGGACCGCTATAAAAAATGGGCGTCTGACATACTCGAGGCTAACGACCCGAAGAAAGTCTACATCGGGTACGTGTCATGTTACGGTTTCACTCAGCAGCTTGCAGAGCGCATTGCCAAAGTGGTTCAGCAAAACGGTTATGACGTGGAAATAGAGGATGTATCCGAAGCCGACGCGGCCGAATGTGCGGCAAAAATTCACGCGGCGGATGCGTTTGCCATCGGCTCACCCACGATTAACCGCGATGCCATAAAGCCTGTCTGGGATGTGCTGACCTCTGTGTCGGTGCTGATTGTGAAGGGCAAAGTGGCGGCGGCGTTTGGTTCCTTTGGGTGGAGCGGCGAATCCATCAGGTTTTTAAACGAACGGCTGCGCGCACTTGGTGCTGACGTGGTGGGTACGTGCAGTGCCAAACTGCGGCCCGACGAAAAGGAGCTTGCCGAGGCAGCCAGGCTTGGGGAAGCCATTTGCAGCGCGTTGGCTGAACGTAAGAAATAATCATTCAAATGCAAACCGCTGGAACAAGTTCCGCGGTTTTTTTGTGCCCGGATTTTCACGTAGGGGCGGGTCTCTGCGTCTGCCCATCTGTTTTGCTTTTATGATTATGAAAATTTTTAAAAACTTCGTTGACAGATGCATAAATGAGCGTTATATTGTATATAAAGTATATATACAGTATGCTGCAGGAGGGAAGATTATATCATGATAAAGGAGCATTTGTCGATGTGGCTTTATTTGTTGGCAGGCATCTTTTTTCTGGCGGCAATAATTTGTGGCGTATGGATTTTAGTTATGCGAAAGCGTGCGAAGCCGGTCACGGGAAAGATAGCAGATATTCAACTGGCTGCGGCGAATCCTGCATTTGTTAATGCCCCGAGACGTGCTCAAATCCTTTACTATATAGACGGAAAAGAATATTTGTCGAAGAACCTTATCACCGTACCCATGACTGCAAAAATCGGTGATAAGGTGGCAATAAAATATATTGCCAATCATCCGAGCAGATTGTTTACACAGACATACAGGTACATGGTTATTTTGTTGCTTATGGCTGCTTTTTGCATAATGATGGCCTTATTGATGAAATGATTGGCCAAGCTTAAGACTTCAATAAACCAACAGTTAGGGAGTAAAAAGGGGGATGCCGTTGGACATCATTATCAGCAATGCGAGCCCAAAGCCGATATATGAGCAGATCACATCGCAGATCAAAAACCTGATACTAAACGGGACGCTAAAGGAAGGGGACGCGCTGCCGTCTATGCGGCTGCTCGCCAAGGAACTGAGGATCAGCGTAATCACCACCAAACGCGCTTATGAGGATTTGGAGCGCGACGGGTTTATTGAGACCGTGATGGGCAAGGGCAGCTTTGTGGCAGGCAGAAATATTGAATTCATCAGAGAAGAACAGCTTCGCATGGCGGAGAGTCATCTGCAAAAAGCTGTGGAAATAGCGAAGAGCAGCGGCATCGCGCTCTCAGAATTGTCAGAAATATTGGCGTTATTGTACAAGAGTTAAAAAGGTCATTATGGGTTTGCTAAGGAGACAAAACGTGAAAAAAACCAAAACAGCAATTATTTTTGTGACATTGATGCTGACCATATCGATATTTCAGGCTGGCTGCTCAGTCAAGGAAACCGGCAGACAGGATGAACTTTCAGAGCCATCAAAGATGAGCGAGCAAACAGTTCGCCCAGAGACACCAAGCGCTGAAACGGCGGATTCAGAAGGATCAGTCTTTTATGTCGCGACGAATGGGGATGACAGTCATCCCGGAACGCTTCAAGCGCCATGGAAAACGATACAAAAGGCTGCTGATACAGTCGGAGAAGGTGATGTGGTTTACGTCAGAGGCGGCGTTTATAACGAGAAGGTTATGATGAAAAACTCCGGCTCAGACGGTGCATATATCACATTTGAGAATTATAAAGGAGAGATTCCCGTTATTGATGGCAAGGGTTTGCCTGTGGGGGAAAATGATGAAGAAAATGGCCTGATTGTTGTGAGTAACAAAAGTTATATACGAATTAAGGGCATAGACATAACCAATTATGTATCCACAAATGAAAATGTGCCTGCAGGAATAAGGGTGGATGGCGCTGGAAAGTGTATTAAAATCATAGACTGCAAGGTGTATGGCATTAGCACAACCTACTCGGACGCAGGTGAAGACAGAAATGCGCATGGTATCGCGGTTTATGGCAGAAATGCAGAAGAACCATTGGACAGCATAGTGATTGATGGATGCGAGATATTTGACAATAGCCTTGGGCAAAGCGAAGCGGTTGTACTTAACGGAAATGTGACTAACTTTAGAGTCACCAACAACAAAGTACATGACAACGATAACATTGGAATCGATTTTATCGGTTTTGAAGGAACCGCAGCGGATAACGATCAAGCAAGAAACGGGGTTTGCAGCGATAATGAGGTGTGGAACATAACGTCGGCAAATAACAGAACCTATGATGATGCATGCGCAGGCGGTATCTATGTGGATGGAGGCAAGAATATCGTCATTGAAAGAAACAAGGTTTGGAACTGCGATATCGGTATCGAGGCTGCCAGCGAGCACCCGGGCAAAACGACCGAACATATTGTGATAAGGAACAATCTGATTTATGGGTGCCAAGCGGTTGCCGGCATCGCTTTCGGAGGATACGATGAAGCACGCGGAAGTACAAGCAATATTAAGATATACAACAATACCTTATACGATAACAATCCGAATATCATGATACAGTTTCGTAGTCAGTCTGATACGAACGTTATCAAGAATAATATTCTGTATAAAGGGACTGGTTTTGACGGAGACACTGAAAATATTGTGATAGCCAACAACATTGTGAGTGACCCTGTATTTGTTAATGAGCATGAAGCCGATTTTCATCTTGAAACGGATTCTCCCGCGATTGATGCCGGTGCTAACGATGTTTTTATTGATGAATTTGATCTGGATAATAACAATAGGGTCAGCGGAAGCAGCGTTGATTGCGGCGCTTATGAGAGCAGCTGAAGAGAATGAAGTGATAACATGCTGGCCGCACAATATCAAAATTGAATTGTAAAGACCAGTATATATAATTTTTATCCGAAAAAGGAGGTTTAAGCAATGGAAAATGTACTGCAAGTCGAAAGGCTTTGTAAGGATTACGGCAGTTTTGCGTTTAACGACGTGAGCTTCAGCCTGCCCAAAGGCAGCATCATGGGGTTTATCGGTGAAAACGGCGCAGGAAAAACGACCACGATCAAGCTGATTCTTAACATGATAAAGAAGGACAGCGGTACCGTGCGCGTGCTGGGCATGGATCATATCAAACAGGAAAGGCAGATCAAGCAGCAGATCGGCGTGGTGCTCGATCAAAGCCATTTTCATGAGAATCTGCGTCCTGAAGACATATCGGCGATAATGAGACACATATTCTCAAACTGGGACGGTGTGCTGTTTGATAAATATATAAAGCGTTTTGGTGTGTCAGCCAAAAACACCATTAAGCAGATGTCCAAGGGAATGAAGACAAAACTGTCGCTGTCGGTGGCGCTTGCACACAGGCCAAGATTACTGCTGCTTGACGAAGCGACAAGCGGGCTCGATCCTGTGGTGCGCAGTGAGATATTGGATATCTTTCTTGATATCATACAGGATGAGGAACGCGCCATATTCCTGTCCACACATATCATCAGCGATCTGGAAAAGGTCGCCGATTATGTGACGCTGATACAAAAAGGACGTATTGTTTTCTCTGAGTCAGCAGACGATTTGAAATACCGCTACGGCATATTAAAGTGCGGTCACAGTGACTATGCGCGTATTGAACAAAGTGATATTGAAGGACATCGAAAAGGGCAGTTCGGTCATGAGCTGCTTGTCAAAAATCTGGACGCTGCAAAGCGTAAATATCCGGGGCTGACGATTGACCCCGCGCACATTGAGGATATCATGCTGTTTTATGTAAGGAGTGACGCGTCATGAAGGGACTCGTATTAAAGGATTTATATAACTTAAGAAAGTACGGAAAAACGATATTGCTGATATCAGCGTTTTATGTCATGCTGACGTTTATGATGGAAAACGCGACGATGTTTGCGGGCATGATCGTGGTGATGTTTGCGATTACGTCTGTCACGTCTTTTGCTTATGACAGCCAGTCGGGTTGGGAGACTTATGTGCTTTCCATACCCGTATCCAGAAAAGACGTTGTTTTAAGCAAATATGTGTTGGCGCTGCTGCTTGCAGTGGCGGGCAGTTTGCTTGCCATGCTCGTGGGCTGGCTGAACGGCATTATAAAGAACACCAGCAACTTTTCAGAGGTGCTCATCACATCATATATGCTGTTTGCGGTGGCTGTGGTTTTTTTAAGCATACTGCTGCCGCTGGTCTACAAATTCGGTGTTGAACGCTCCCGTGTCATCATTTTAGCGGTTTTTGCCATACCTATTGCAGCGGGTTTCGTGCTGGGGCAAACGGGTACTGTGCCGGAAATAAATGAACAGACGATTAACCGTATACTTTTGCTGTCACCGCTTGCTATCGTCGTTTGCAGCATCGTGTCTTTCATGACTTCCCATGCCATATACCGAAAACAAGAGGTGTGATATTTGTGTATCAAAAAAGCGGCTTTGCGGCCGCTTTTTGTTTTCTTGAATGCGATTAGTCTTGCGTATACGGCAGCAGCGCCATCATACGGGCACGCTTGATTGCCATCGCGAGCTCTCTTTGATGCTTGGCGCAAACGCCGGATGTGCGTCTGGGCTGAATCTTGCCGCGCTCTGTTAAAAAGCGCTTGAGTTTCATCGTATCTTTATAATCAATGCTTTTGGATTTATCCGCACAAAACGCACAAATCTTGCGCCGGGGTCTCCCGCGCCGCATTCTTCTCTGCGGTCTATCGTCGCTCATAATGACTCCTCCTTATGTTTTGTTAAAAAGGCATCTGTTCATCGTCCAGAGGCTCAAAATCATCTGGTTCATCACCGAAAAGCCCCGCATCGTCCGGCGGCGGCGGGACATCAGCCGTACGGCTGCCGCCTTCGCCCTTGGGCGTTAAGAATTCCACATCATCAGCCACGATTTCTGTCACATAGCGTCTCTCACCGTTGTTTGTATCGTAGCTTCTGACCTGTATCCGTCCGGACACGCCGACTTTTCGTCCTTTGGCCAAAAATTTCGCGCAGTTTTCCGCTAGTGCGCGCCAAGTGACGATGGGGATAAAGTCAACGTCTTTTTTGTCTCCAAAACCTCTGTTGACCGCAACGGTAAAACTGCATACCGATATTCCCTGCGGTGTTGTCCGAAGCTCCGGGTCTCTGGTGAGATTTCCGATTATTACGGCTCTGTTCATAATACAAACCTGCCTTTACAGTCTTATCACATTATATCTTAGTACACTGTCGCTGATGTTGTAATGACGTTCAAGCTCTAAAGGTAACTCAGACGGTGCGTCAAAAGTCATGAGCACATAGTAACCTTCTTTGATGTAGTCGATTTCGTAGGCAAGCTTTCTTTGCCCCCACTCGTCGACTTTCTCAATTTTTCCGCCGTTCTGGGTGACAAGTCCTGAGAATTTCTCAATCAGCGCCTTGCGCGCTTCCTCGTCTAAGTCTGGCTTCAAAATATACATGCTTTCGTACTTATTCATTTTCTACCTCCCTTTTGGACTCTCCAGATATATTTCTGGATGTTGGCCCTGCAGCAAATTGTGCAGAGCAAGAAAGACGCTACATCGAATGATTATACCATCGTTGATTCGCGCTGACAACAGGTATTTGACTAAATGCCTGCCGATTAAGAAAATACTGGCGTTTTCAATTATATTATAAGTATTAAAGTGCAATAGATGCAGATACTATGAGCAGCATAATTTGAAAGGCGGATGTTTATATGTCTAAGATTAACTGTTCAGGCTGTAAGAAAGCAATGGAATCGCGCTCAATGCAAAACTGCAGGGGCTGCAACGCATATATGTGCCAGGATTGCTACGACCTAAACAGCGGATACTGCAACGATTGCCAGCAGAGCCTTGAGATGTACGAATAACTATTGTTGCGGGTGCGACCTCAAATAGGCTTTCATGGCTTTAACCGTCTCGGGTGAAATGACATGCTCCATGCGGCAGGCATCGGCTTCTGCAACCGCGATATCAATCTGCAGGGATTTGACGAGAAAATCCGTGATCACGTGATGAAGCTCGTGGATACGGGTGGCTTTGCTGCGGCCTTTTTCAGTAAAAGTGATATCGCCGTAGGGTTCCTGATTGATATACCCCTCTTTTTTTAAAGTGCTCATTGCACGGTTGACGCTGGGCTTGGTGACACCCAAAAAACGTGCGATATCGACTGAGCGCACAACATTGTTTTTCGCTTCCAGCTCAAGGACGGCTTCCAGATACATTTCTAAAGATTCACTGACATCCATGCCTTCACCACCAATCATGCGATATAATATATTATAACATATTTTACAGGACAAATAAAGGGCATATGCCTATTTCAACGACAGGAGAAAGAATATCAACGCTGCAATAATAAAAGGAACAAAAAAGAGCAGGCGTTTAAACCCGAGCTGCTGTAAAAATTCCTTTTCATTTTCATCCTGCTGCGGATTGCGTATCCGCTCGAGTACGGTGCTAAGCTTTTCTTTTATACTCATTTTAAGAATAACCTTTCATTTTCGCAGTAGCGTAAATGATTTAAAGGCAGCTGTGTGCTATTGAGCGAATTGCCCTTCAGTTTATAAATTTGCTCGATGGGGCGGATGGCGCTGATCGCGTCATACGTCGTGCAGCAAAGCGCGCCGGAAAGACATGCAAGCCGGGCGCAGTCTTTCAGTGAAAAGCCGCGAATCATCGCTGAAAGAAATCCGGCTATTGTGGTATCGCCGCCGCCGAGTGCCGATTTGAAATCTTCCACGCGGTAGGTTGGCTGAAACAACTCCTTGTCTGCCCAATTCTCTTTTCCGATCTCAGACATGTGGCTTGCTTCGGATGTTTTTATATAGATGCCGTGCGAACCGCATTTAATGAGCGCGAGCTTTGAGCCCATATTGAGAATCTTGGTGCCTAATTCTCTGATTTTTTCAAAATTCAAATGGTCTGTGAAATCATCACCAGAGAGGCGTGCTGCTATCCTGTTGTATTCAGCACGGTTCAGCATGAAAAGCGCTTCTTCAATACTGGGCAAAAAAAGATCCGTAAACGGCAGCGTTTTTTCGAGTAACGACTGCCAGTTGACACGGCCTGATTCGCTTGCGGCATCCGGCAAAGACATATCCAGAGAGGTCACAGCGCCCTGTTTTTTGGCATGCGAGAACATGCGAAACAATTCTTCTCCATCGTTTTCATACATGCGTTTCATGAGTGGCGGATATCCAAAATGAAAAAACGATGCATTTGTTAGCTCACTGTAATCAATATCATCGGCTGTAAATGTATTGTTGCCTGCCGGATCGTGCAGTATGATACGGTCGATATCCGGAGGGGACAGCACGATAGAATAAGATGACCGAGCACCTTCTTGCAGACGAATATGGCTCCCGGTTTCCTTGTCAACTATATCGGCAATGAGCCTGCCAAACGCGTCATCACCGATTTTAGCTACGGGGAGGACACGAATGCCCATTCTTGACATCGAAAAACCCGTATTGGATACTGCTCCTCCGGTGGATAGTGTGATACCGTTCGTATTAATAAGCCGTCCGGGCCGAAAAAGCGTACTGATGCTTTCCGGATGGGCGGAATTAAAAGCGGGGCTTAAATCAAGACAGATATGTCCTGCCACCATGATCTCATACTCTTTCATTATACACCAACCTCATTATCTATTTAGCCTGAGACGCAAACAAAATCATTATAACACATTTAGTTAATCAAATTTTAATTGGTTTTGGGATATTAATTGTCTTGAAAACTGTTTGATGTATAAATATGAACCAGCATTTAACACGACAATATTCGACAAAACATTTTATATTCATTTTTAAAATGTTGCAGGAAATTTATAATCACGCGAAAGGTCTCTCATGCTCGTTTTTACACATTATGTGGACAACAATGTGGATAAGTGGGATGGTTTTATGCATCGAGGTATCCCGATTATACATTGAAAACCCTGGCAGATTAGTATTGTTTGCAATATGTTGCAGACGCGGCGGCGCAATATTATGCACAAAAGCATTAAAGAATATTCAAGCCATACAGATATATCGAATTTCAAGGATAATGTTTATAAAAATTGGGAATGATAGGAGTATCCTAAACAAAGGCGGTGCGAATAAAATGAACGACAGCCTCGATGCGATCAAAAGACAGATGCGAAGCAGCAAGGGTGTACGTGTGACGCTCAAAACACGGTACGGACGGCGGGGCGGTATTGAACTCGGCGGAATTATCGACGGGCTTTATCCCGAGGTTTTTACAGTGCTTGTGAAAGAGCATGGCTACAAAAGGCGCTACTGCTTCTCATATTCGGAGGTGCTTACTCACCACGTGGAGATAGACCCATGTCCAGAACCTCTCCTGTCTCTGCATCCTGAAACATAAGCCAGTATCCTCCTGCATCCGGAGTGACGCAGCGCATATAAGTCCCAAAGCCTTCAAGCCATATGGGAGGCGCCATGCCGTATTCGCCGGGAACACCCAGTACTTTGGCGATAACGGTATCGCCGCTGCGTACTTTTCCGGAGATGTAATGCCACCAGCCGGTAGGCCCGGGATAGGATATTTTGACCCACTCGCTGTTTGGAAATGAGGACGGGAATGGGTTGATCTTATCCTGACGAATCACATGCGGGCAGGTATCGCAAACGCCGGTGTCATCGGAGGGCTCTTGGTCTTGTTCTCCCGTATTCTCGTTCACTTCCGCGGTTTCCTGAACATCAGTAGCAGGCGGGTCTTCAGGCGGCGGAGCTGCGTCTTGAGCTGTGTGCTCTGTTGTTTTAGGTGTAGGCGGTGTCGCGTCTTGAGTGGCCTGCTCAGCCGCTTTTTGCGCAGGTAGCGGGGCTGTATGCGCAAACTTAAAACGAGCGGCAATATCCGTCCAGTCGGGACCTGTGGATTTGAGGCAAAACGTCAGTTTATCACGGTCGATCACAGCCGCGCCGGCGACTGATGGAAGCGAGATGGCGGACAGTGTTGTTTGAAGGCGCGCTTCACTTATCTCACCCGCAAAATGGTCGCGGCCGTCTTTATCAAAAAGATAGAGCCCCAAGTTCTGTATGGAAAGGGAAGGCGCGGACAAATCAACCGCGAGTCCTTTTAGCGTCGACTGTAATTTTAAGACAGCTTGGTTTTTTTGATCCATGTGCCCGGCGCTGTCCGACTTCAGCACCATGACCGATCTTTTTATGCTTTCCATTGTTCCCTCCGGCCATCCTTTCTTACATATATATATGGCGCAAACACGGCAAACATGTGTGTTTCATGAAAACGATATTTTTAGCCAAAAAGACCTAAAGCATACGACAAAAATTAACATTAATAGAAATTGACGCTAGTTGCGGCAATGCTAGAATGATTATGGGATGGGAAAAAAGAAATACCATTCTCGTTAATGCATGGCATTAGTGTGGGGTTAGAGCGTAAAAGAAGCTATCAAATTGGGGAAAAAGCATAAAAGGAGCGTGTAAAAATGGTTCGACCCCCTTGAATAGTTCGGCAGTGATGGAGCTGTCCCTAACATTTAAAAGCGAGAAAGGCAAACCCGTGCGAAAGCCGGGGACGCAAAGCCCGGAGTCTAATGCGCATGGCGCGAAGACCGTTCGGCCGCCCCAAAGAATGAGGTGCGGCTTTTCTATTGCCGCAAAAAGAAAGGAAAAAAGAAATGAAAAAGAAGTTAACTGCGTTTATACTTGCGGTGCTGATGGTGGCGGCTTTGGTGCCAACAACGGTGCTGGCAGAATCTGAAGCGGCGGATTCCGTTGAAACAGATTCGTTGCAATGTCCGCCTGGCCCTCCGCCAGAGCCTGAGCTGACGATAAACATTGTCACTTATGATATGAATGGAAACCAAATTGATATTCAAGGCGGTACGGTATCAAAGGATGTAATTAGATGGCAAGGAAAAGAGTATTGGAAAATTACTGCACACTCAGCTAATGAGTTTTATTTCTATGAATGGGATGGTCCTATTGAACATGACAAAGATGATAATCCCAATTATATAAAGCGGAATGGGAATAAGACTGTTACTGCTTGCTTCAAACTAAGATGTAACTATAAAGCTCTAACAATCCAAATACATGGCGAGGGAACGGTAAGCACAGACCCTGAAGGCTTAATGATCGGATCCAAAAAGTACTTTGAACAATATGAAACGGTGGAGCTTGACGAAAATGCCATTCATGGATGGGAGTTTGACTACTGGTCTGGTACACACAATGGGGGCAATCGGGTTTGGATGTATACTGATAGAACAGTTCATGCACATTTCAAGAAATGTAGTTATGATATCACATTTCAAGTAGGCGCTAATGGCAAATGGGCCGATAACACAACGGCTGATAAAGTTGTTAGTACTGAGTATGGAGTAATGCCTGATCCGGGTGTAGATATTGATCCGAACGAAGGCTGGGAATTTACCGGTTGGTCTCCAAATCTGGTAGCTGCAGATGGTGCTGCGACATACGTGGCTCAGTATAAACAAATCGTCTACACGCTGGATGTGGATGTTGACCCCGCACATGGGGGTTCGGTAACGGTATCACCCCAAAAGGACTACTACACCGCAGGTGAAACGGTGACGCTGACAGCGGATGCGGCCAATTCAGGCGATAATAGGTATAAGTTCACAGGATGGTCTGGAGATGCAACGGCAAAAACGGCGACGACAACTGTCACGATGGATGCAAACAAATCCGTTACAGCAAATTTCCTTCATATAAGTTATACTGTCAATTTTGTTGATTTTGATGGAGTAGAACTTGGCAAGCAGATTATACTCTGGGGGAAGGCGGCGGTTGCACCGGTCAACCCAACAAGGACAGGTTACACATTCACAGGCTGGGATAAGGCGTTTGACAATGTCACAGGTAATCTCACAGTAACTGCACAGTATGAGATCAACACGTTTACAGTGAAGTTTGTGGATCATGACGGAGAAGAGCTAAAATCTCAGACAGTGAATTGGAGTACAGCGGCAACCGCACCAACGAACCCGACACGTACGGGCTATTCATTCACAGGCTGGGATAAGACGTTTGATAAAGTCACAGACGATCTGACAGTGACAGCGCAGTATGCGATCAACACGTTTACAGTGAAGTTTGTGGACCATGACGGCGAAGAGCTCGATTCACAGTCGGTGAACTGGGGCACAGCAGCCATCGCGCCGACGAACCCGACACATGCGGGCTACACGTTCACAGGCTGGGATAAGGCGTTTAATAACGTGACGGATAACCTGACTGTGACGGCTCAGTATAAGCAGAATGAGACAGTGAGCTTAGACGACAGTGACATCCCGAAGACGTACGACGATTCGCAGGTTTTCCCATGGTGGTGGATCGTGGTGGCGGCAGCGCTCATCGGTGCGATCGTGTGGATTATTATCTCTCAGGCGAGAAAGCATAAAAACACAGGCGATGCGGTATAAGAGCTAAAAATCGGCTAATAAGACGGATGGAATTTTCCTTCCGTCTTTTTTTACCACAAAAATTAATTAATTGACACAATATATTATACGTATTATAATTAACTAAAAGTGAATATTTCAAGCTAACATTCAAACTATTATTAGAGTACACAACCCGCTGCATGGGTAAACACTAAACGATGACAACAATAGGGCTGTCTCTCTTTCTGACAAGCATTTATCTGCAGATGTTTGAATGAGATGATTAATGAAGAGGCAAACCCATGCGAAAGCTGGGGACGCAAAGCCCGGAATCTAAATCCAAGATGAGGATATGATCGTTCGGCTGCAAGACCGTTGTTTTGCAGTTTTTTATTTTTTTAGGGGCATTTTGTGAGAATAACATAGAGGGGAAAGCGATGAAAAAGTTCATTATGCTCCTGTTGGTTTTGCTATTGGTGTTTAGTTTACCGTCAACGGCATTTGCTGGTATGGTAAAACTGTATAGCATTCAGGTTTCAGCCGTTGATAACCATGGAGAGCTTAGGAATCCAAGAAGTATAAATGGCCAAACATATAGGGCTAATACCGAAATTGACCTTATGACTGCCGATCCAGTTCCTTATAAGGGATACTATTTTAAAGGATGGCAAATCCTTGGTGATCCTTCGATACTTACTGACACTAAAATTATAGTGACGCAACATTGTGAATATAGATCTGTATTTAGTTCGATCGGATATCAGGTGGCCTTTGACCTTCAAAATGGCAGTTCTCCATCTATTGAGATGAAAAGTTTTGGCGAAGAAATATCCGAGCCCGTGCCAATGCGTGATTATTTTGAGTTCGGCGGCTGGTATCTAGATGCCCAGTGCTCAGGTGAAAGAGTGGCGTTCCCGTATACCGTTAATGCTGATGTGACATTTTATGCAAAATGGCTAGGCGCATATTGTGATGTCCGTTTCTTCGATGAAGAAGGGCAGCAGATCGGCGAGACACAGCGGATTGAATATGACAAATGTGCGAAAGCCCCCGATGATCTGACAAAAGAGGGGCATACGTTCAATGGATGGAACAACGGGACGCAGACGCTGAGCGGAGATGACATTGATGAGCAAAAGGTGACTGATTCCGTTGATTATACGGCAGAGTTTAGCGCGAACCTATATGATATTCGTTTCTTCGATGAAGACGGGGAACAAATCGGCGAGACACAGCAGATTGAATATGACCAATGCGCAAAAGCACCTAATGATCTGGCTAAAGAAGGGCATATGTTCAATGGATGGAAGAATGGCACAGAAACGCTGAGCGGA
>ENA-ORCX01000047-ORCX01000047.1-marine-metagenome-genome-assembly--contig:-NODE-47-length-157604-cov-26.789903_pt1 | contig 157604 bp, 148 predicted proteins | sample MGYA00248630_ERZ508518 | MGnify/ENA primary metagenome ERZ508518 (study PRJEB26188, sample SAMN06268768) | marine metagenome | isolation source: Bioluminescent Bay, La Paraguera, Puerto Rico | place...
TTATATGCCTTTAGGCATTGCTGTCAAGAGGCCCTTATAGGGTTCAAATAAAAACCACCCCTTCAGGGGTGGAAACTCATTGTGCATCATCACATATTGGTTTATCCAACACTATCATATATCTCATCGGACAGCTCGTCTTTGATTTCCAAGAGCCATTTGCGGGCCGTTGAATACCCAATACCTAGAACCTTGGCAATCTCTTTGAGCGTCAGCGTTTTTTGCATATACAGGAAAAACAGATTCTGTTTTTCTAAGGGCAGCTTCTCCAAATATGTATAAAGCGTGAGTTTGAGATCGCTGTAATCATTGGCGACGTCCGCCGACGCGGCTTCCGGAATTTGATCGATGGATACCTGTCCGCTAAACTTGCGGAAATGGTCGTTCATCGTATTTGTGGCTATGGAAAAGAGCCATGTCTTGGCGTCCTTTTGATTTTTCAGGTTATGAAAATTTCTCGCTGCTTTTAATGCGGTGGTCTGCAAAACGTCTTCCGCATCGTGTTGATTGTGCATACGCGAGTATAGATATTTATATAGTGAGATATGGTGCTGTTCCCATATCGACGCAAACAGGTCATAATTGCTTTTCATGCGGTCACCATTATGCTAGCGGTAGCGGCTGATCGAAAACACGATAAGATCAACAAGATCGGAAGATGCATTGTCGGCCCGCACGATGATACTGGAGTCTTCGGTCATGATGCCGCCAAAGAGCGTCCCGTCCTCCTCCAGTCTGTGATAAAAGGTGCCGAGATCTGAAACGTCTATCTTGTCAAATTCGGCATCGTTAAAATGCAGGACGACACTGCCGCTGCTTTGAATCGGCTCGGAAATGATTTGCACATGTGAGCTTTCATAATCATAGTTCAGACATATAATTTTTTCTTGAATATAACCGTCGGAAAGCGTAAAAGCGCCATTGTTTAAAACGAATATTTTGCCGCTGTAGAGGTTGTCCACGTCGGCTATAACGTTAAAGCCGGTCTTTTCGCCGGGGCCAGCCTGACTGAGGGATGGCGCACCGCTGTGTATGCTGTCTTCAATATCAAAACTCACACCGGATTCATTTTGTTCAGGAGAGAACCATTCCGCCACGGTATAGAATACGTCCCGCACAAAGGCTCTGGCTTCCCGCGAAAAAGTCAGCAGCATGACGATAGCGGTGAATACACCAAAAACGGCAGAGAACCTCGTTAGTGTGATTCGCTGCTGCTCCCTTCTGGACGCATTCAGGCCGTGAAGAATCGCGTCCTCATTGACGCTTAAAAAATATTTCGGATCGGTCATGGGAGATGCAGGGAGCGGTTTATCTAAAACGTGAAATAGTCTTTCTAGTTGTGGGTCTGCCTGTGATAATCCAGTTCTCATCTTTTTTGACTCCTTTTACTTTCTTTGTATATTAGACGTTTGATAACACCAAAAGTGCTATCAAGTCATAAATATTTTACTTTTTTTCTACTTAAAAGGGAAGAACATGCTGGTGAATACGCTTTTGGAAACAAAAAAAGGAGCGCAAAGGCTCCTTCAGAGTGTCAAAAAAGCTAGGATTGTCATTCTGAATGAGCGAAGCGAAATGAAGAATCTATAAAGTTTAAGCCACTATTCAGATTCTGATCCACTGCGTAGTCGCTTGCGCTCAGAATGACCCATGTTTGGAGTTTATCGACAGTCTCAAGGAGCACAAAGGCTCCTTATTGTTGTAGAGTAATTTTGTTGTTACTAGCGAGTAAGCGATTTAAGCGGCTGAATTTTCCTCTGATTCATCCGGCTTGGGAGTGGCTGTGCTGTCTTCCGCAGTCTCATCCTCTGTTTCGCCTTCTTCACTGACATCTTCGCCTGAAATGAGGTCGTCACCTTCGGTGATTTCTTCGGTTTCGCGCTTCATCACTGTGATGCTTGTATCCGGCTGAGTAACACGTATTGTATCCGCATCCAGAATTTCATATTCGGTCTCAGCGTCGTTTGCCGTCAGAATAAGCTGATTGAGCGCCACGCTGTATGTGCCTTGACCCAGCACCTTGCTGTCCTGATCATAGACGAAATATGTGCCGTTTGGCAGCAGTTCCAGTGTAAAACCCGCGCCCAGATTTTGTTTTTCTGCATCAGTAGCCGGCATGCCGTTTGAATCGATCAGATCATAAACATACCAACGGCCGGAGAAATCCGTCCCGGAGAAATCGGGACCGGGGGTTGCCGTGGGTGACGGGGCTTCGCTTTGCTGCGGGGCTGCGGTGGGCGAGACAGCCTTGCCTTCGCCGTTACTGCAGGCACTGAAGATGAGAGCCAAAGCTGCCAGAAACAACACAACATATTTCTTCATGAATCAATTATCCCTTCATGATGTTTAGAATACGCGGAACGCACAGATGAAGCTGCGCCGAGACCAAGAACCTGTACAGCTGCGCTTGACAACTCTGCCGTTACTGGAAGATGCATCAATCATGATACCGTTTCCTGCGTAGATGCCCACGTGCCCGCTGAAAACGATGATATCACCGCGCTGCATATCGCCCATATTATCAATCTTGGGGTACTTTGAACTCTTCGCCCATGTGCGTGACGTCATATAGCTTTGATTAACGCCGACTTGATTGAGCACCCAATATACGAAACCGGAACAGTCAAACGTGTTCGGACCCTTCCCGCCGCGCACATATTTACTGCCTATTTTAGACTCGGCCACGGAAATGAAGGATTCTACATTCGCGCCCGTGACGTTTGCTGATGACCCGTCGGAGCTTGAAGAGCCGCCGGAACCAGAACTGGATGACTTTTTATATTTCTTCGCGCTGTCCGACATGAGTCTGTTCATCGTCTGAGCCCCAACTTTGCCGTCCACAGTCAGTCTGTTTGTCTTTTGGAAGTTTTTCACCGCCGCATCGGTATCGGAACCGAAATAGCCGGTGGCTTTTCTCATATAACCAAGGTCTTTGAGACGCTCTTGAACGCGCGTCACATCCTCGCCCTTGGCACCGATAGCCAGCGCATTGCCCTGCGCATCGTCCGACATCAGCGTCGCCTTGGTGGTGGGCCCGATATAACCATCCACAACGAGGCCGCTGCCTTCCTGAAATCGCTTAACGGCTGTTTTGGTATCCTCACCGAATGTACCGTCGGGTTCAGTCGTTAAGTAACCGAGGTCTTTGAGACGCTGCTGATAGCTAAGAATTTCGGGGCTTTTCTCGCCATACGAATACATGTTAGGCTTGGCATCCTCAGCGTAGAGCATCTCGCGCGTGTCTTTGCCGACCTTGCCATCTTCCGCAAGTCCGTTGAGCTTTTGGAATTTTATCACTGCGGCTTCTGTGTCCGTCCCGAAATAGCCCGTGGTCTTGTCTTTGTCAAGATAACCAAGCTCATAAAGGCGCCCCTGCAGCTCGTTGACGTCCGTGTCTTCTGCGCCGATGGTAATTGTATAGTATTTTGCGTCATCAGACATCAGCAGATCATATGTCTGCTGGTCCACTGTGCCTGTGACGGGCAGCTCGTGCTGCGCCTGAAAATGTTCGACGGCCAGCTTGGTGGTATCTTCATAAACTGTACCGGGTTCGTCTTCGTCCATATAGTCAAGCTCCATAAGGCGTGACTGCAGATCTGTAACCACGATGGCTTCTGTGCCCGGGGATATCGATACCGGCTCAAATACAGGCATCGCAAGCGATACCTTGGATTCGGGAGGCGTGGTGGGAATAGGCACTGCATTATTGACATGAGCCGAAAGGCTGTCTGCTTCTGCCACCAGGTTGTCCGCGGCAGCCGCGATCTCATCATTCAATACTGGCTTTGGGCCGCCAAGTGAGGTGATAAGTACCACCGCAACCACCACAGCCGCCGCAGCACCGCCGATGGCTGCCAGCCTCTTCACATTTTTGATGCGTATCGTGCGTCTGCGCGCTGTTCTCTGGCGCGGCACTGAGGCCGCAGGTGCCGCGCTTTTGCGGCTCGAACGGGTCATCTGAACTGCCTGTGATGCCTGATTTGTCCTGCGGCGCAGGAAAATACGCAAACGGGTCACCATCCGGCCTATATTGATACTTGATTTTTTCGCATGTTTTTTCATTCGTTCGCCCCTCAATCCCTGTATTTATTGATCTTAGGCAACGGACAAATCCGCCTCTTTATCAATTCTTGTCTTTATTCTAGCAGAAAAGGCAGTGCGCTGCAATACTTTTGTAACATATGCGTAAAGAAGTTGTCTTATTTTATGCCAAGTCTACCTTGTTTTCCCTTTAATCTCTCGTTTATTATCCCATAAATACACGTTATTCAACGTTTGTCAGCGTATACTCCTGAGCGCCAAGTCCGAGGCTTTCGAGCTCATCGAGCTGGATATACGGGTTCTTGCCATGAAGCCGCTCAAACAGATGACCTTCATCTCCCAATGTGATGCCCCGAGGAATACCATCCGGATTAAAATGCGTCATCGTGATGGCATCCAGACAAGCGCGTTCTATTGCGACAAGGTTCGTTGAAGCCATCACACCGATATCCGGCACGAGCGGCGGCGTAGAGATGCCCCAGCAGTCGCAGATGGCCGTGATGTTGGTCAGAAAATTGATATAGAACACGCTGCCGGGTTCAAATGTGTCCAGCACGGTTTTGGTGCACAGCGCCATGCCTGTCTGAAAGTCCGTATAGTTATGGGCATCAAGCATGATCGCACCCGTGGGGCACACCTTAACGCAATGCTGGCAGGTGGTGCAGTTGTGGTAGAACACATCGTATTGACCGTCTTCATTGAAGCAGTTGGCATTGTGGTTGCAGCTTGTGATGCATGCTTCGCAGCGGATGCAAAGCGATTCATCCCAAACAAGACCGCCTTCAAGCGCATGAATCTGATGACGCGTTCTGTCCGTGACACAGCCCATCGCGATGTTTTTACAAGCGCCGCCGTATCCGCAGGCACCGTGGCCTTTCACATGAGACAAGTCGATCATCACATCCGCGTCATGAATATTGCCGCCGATATCCACGTTTTTGAATGTCCGAAAATCCACTTCCTTTTCATAGATATATCTGTCCATTGTTCCGCATACAGGAACGATGGGAGCACCCAAAAGTTCTTCTGTATATCCCCTTAAACGCGCACCGTCCACCACCTGATCGGTGATAAAGGGGCGTGCGCCATAGGATTTGAGCTTTTCAATAAGCATACGCACAAAAAGCGGATGAATCGTGGTATACCCGATTTCCCGTCCGAGATGCATTTTTACAGCCGTCCATTTGCCGTCCACGGCTTGTTTCAGGTTCATCTGGTCAATTAGCCGGTCGAAACGTTTGGGCAGCGTTTCATCCGGATCATACTTGCTGTATTTAACTGAAGCGAACAGGACATTTGAGCTCATGCATTCCTCCAATAGAACATGTTTTCTGTTATCCATTATACTATGTTCAAGCGCAAATAAACAGGGGGTCTTTCCAATTCATTTTGTGTGTCATCCACCTCGTATTTAACAACGATTTATTATAAATGCAGAATCATCAAATCTTATCACGTCAAAATGACGGTGTAAGAATTAACGCTTATAAAGCTTACCCCGGAAAACCTTGTTGCAGATGGTGATTTATTGCACATTTATTAAAAAATATAGTAATTAATGGTTACAACCATGCGCGCATGGTTTATCTATACATTCAGAGGCAAAGACTATTTATAGGTTTTATAGTGAGGCAATGAGCAATAATATTGGTCTTTTAAAAATTGATGCTTCTGTCAATGTGAAGTGGAAAGGCATGCTGGACCTGCTATCCGAGATTACGGAAAGTCCGGGCGCATTTGTGATACGCTCAAACGATCTAGGTGAAGAGGCCATTCTTAAAAGCTGCGGAAAGATCGGCATGGAGCATACAGCCGATGCGCTGATGGCGGATGCCGTTCAATACAGTAAAAAAGTGATAAGCACGCACAAGAGGCTGATCGTGAATAACAGCCTGAAAAGCGAAGAATGGAAGCACCTGCCCTCCGGGCTGACAGCTTATATGGGATTTCCAATCGTGTGGCCCGCAGGCCAGATTTTCGGCGTGATATGTATTATTGATAAAAAGGAAACAAGGTTTTGGAACTGGTCTCAGCAATTGCTTGCCCAGTATGCCGCCATCATGCAGGATGATCTGGCTTCGGCGATAGACAGGCAGAGGCTCAAGGCGGAAATGGATTCACGGGCGCATGAGGAAAGGGTGCTGAGTCAGAAGGAGCAGCAGTTCAAGAAAGTTTTCCAGTCTTCCCCGGCTGCGATATTGATATCGGCGCTCAAAGACGGTCGAATTATCGACGCCAATGACAGCTATCTGCGCCTTTTTGGCTTTGAAAAGCATGAGCTGATCGGCAGCGTCGGCATTAAGCTGAGTATATTTGATGATCCTGAGATTCGAGAAGTGATGGTTAGCCGTCTTGATAACGGCGAATCCGTACGTGACTACGAGACCACGCTGTATACCAAAACGGGTGAGGCGCGCCGGGTGCTGATTTCTCTTGATAAAACGGTATTCGATGATGAGCCGTGCCTGATTTCCACTGCCTATGATTTAACGTCGCTCATTTCGCTCAAAGAGAACCTGAAAAGGATGAATGAGCGGTTTTCTCTTGCTTCCCGCATAACGGAGATGGGCATATGGGACTGGGATATAATCACCGACGCGATGGCATGGGACGCGCAGATGAGTGCGCTTTTCGGTGCAGACAAAGCCGCTTTTTCGGGTCCATTTGCGGATTGGCTGGCCTGCGTGCATCCGGAAGACGTTCCGAAGGTTCGGGAACGGTTATCCAAAACGGTGCACGGTCAGGAAGAATATGAAGATGAGTTCCGCATCGTTCGTGCGGATGGAGACGTCCGGTATATCAAGGCGATCGGCAACACGGTACGCGATGAACAGGGCCGCGCACTGCGCATGACCGGCGTGAGCTTTGATATCACAGCGGTGAAGAAGGATCAGACAAGGGTTCAGGAAAGCGAAGCACGATATCATTCCCTTTTCCATAACAACAACGCGGTTCAGATGATTGTGGACTGCGAGACGGGCAGTATATGCGATTTGAACGCGGCTGCTTGCCAATACTATGGGCTTGAGGGAGAGCAAAAGCTATGGGATATTGATGCGTCGGGGGAGGAAGAGGTTCATAAAAAACTATCCAGGGCATTTGAAAAGGGCACGGATAATTTTTGCACACAGCATATCCGTTTTGACGGACAGCAGCGTGATGTCGAAATTTTCGGCGGTCGTGTGGAGATTGACGGCAGAAAGCTGTTTCATATGATCGTGCAGGATATCACGGAGCGCAAGCGCACAGAACGGGGCTTGATTGAAAGCGAGAATAGATTTCGGCTTTTCGTGGAGAATGCACCGGACGGCGTGTTTGTCGAGATGGACGGCATATTTGCATATGTAAATCGTATGACGGTGGGGATGTTCGGGGCTGCCACCGAGCACGATCTTTTGGGCAACCCGATATACCCTTATTTCTCCGCTGCTTCGCAGAAAAAGATGGCCGCGCGTTTCCGGGGTGTGCGCAAAAAACCGCTGGAGATGGTGAAAGAAACGATTCTTCAGCCGGACGGCAGGCAAGTTGAGGTCGAGATCTCGGCTGTGCCGTTTCAGCTGGGGGGAGAAGACGGCGCGCTTGTATTTTTGCATGATATCACTTTGCGCAAACAGCTGGAAAAGGAAAAGCTCCATATGGAAGCGCAGCTAAGGCAAAAGCAAAAGCTGGAGTCCATCGGTGTTCTTGCGGGCGGCGTCGCGCATGAGATCAACAATCCTGTGAGCGGTATTATCAACTATGCGCAGCTTATCACTGAAACGCCCGGCGCCGGTACCGATATCGTTGAATTCGGCGGAGAGATCATCAAGGAAGGTCACAGAATTGCTGATATTGTGAAGAATCTGCTGAAGTTCTCACGGCAGGAAAAGCAGACGCACAGCCTCGCGCAGGTTAACGATATTATCAACGAAACGCTGCTGTTGATCCGCACGATCATACGTACCGACAAAATTACGCTTGATGTGACGCTGGCGCCCGATCTGCCGAGCGTGAAATGCAGGAGCCAGCAGATTCAGCAGGTACTCATGAATTTAATTACCAACGCGCGTGATGCGCTAAACGCACGCTACAAGGATGAGCATGAGGATAAGCTTATTATGCTGTCAAGTGCATATATAAAGCAAGATGATGGCAGCGAGTGGGTAAGAGTGACCGTGGAAGACCGCGGAATGGGCATACCCGACGATGTGAAGGAGAAAATGTTTGATCCGTTCTTCACGACGAAATCGCGGGATGAAGGTACAGGTCTTGGATTGTCCATCAGTCATGGTATTGTGCAAGATCATCACGGTGCACTCTATTTTGAAACGGAGCTCGGCCATTACACACGCGCGATTTTAGAGCTGCCGATGAACAACGGCTGGGAATTATCCGGCAAAGCGGAGGAGTAAGGATGCCGAGTATATTGGTAGTCGACGATGAAAAAAGCATTCGGGTCACAATAAGCGCGTTTTTAAAGCGCGACGGTTATGAGGTAATGACAGCGGAAAACGCTCAAGCCGCATTGGAATTGCTTGATACGCACGAGTTTGATACGGTATTAACCGACATTGTGATGCCGCGGCGTTCGGGTGTCTCACTGCTTAAAGACATTCATGGCAAGCAGTCCAACGTTCAGGTGATTATGATGACGGGTGAGCCGACGGTGGAAACGGCGGTGGATGCCGTGCGTCATGAGGCGCGCGACTATCTTGCCAAGCCGATATCACGTGACGATCTGCTCAAAGCCGTTCGGCAGGCGGTGGGGTACAAGAAGCTGCTGGACGAAAAACAGCGGCTGGAACGGGAAAACGCGGCCCATCAGCAAAATCTTGAACGGCTCGTGGAGGAGCGTACGCGTAAGATGCGCCAAGCCATGCTCAACACGGCGTATGCGGCGGCGGCCATGCTGGATTTGCGTGACCCGTATACCGCGGGCCATCAGCGGCGCGTGGGTGCGCTGGCCAGCGATATCGGCCGCGAGATGGGGCTGTCTGCGGATATGGTGGAGGGTCTTAATGTGATCGGCTGTATTCACGATGTGGGAAAAATCATGGTGCCGACGGATATACTTAATAAACCGGGACAAATTTCACCCCTCGAATATGAGCTCATCAAAGAACACGCACGCAAAGGCTATGAGGTTCTGAAGGATTATGAGATGCCGTGGCCTGTGGCCGAGATTGTCTACCAGCATCACGAAAGGCTGGATGGCAGCGGCTATCCGCACGGACTAAAGGGCGACGACATATGGATCGAAACGTGCATTATTTCCGTCGCCGATGTGCTGGAAGCCATGATGACGCACCGGCCTTACCGCCCGAGCCTTGGGATGAATGCTGCGCTCGATGAAATCACGTCCAACCGCGGTGTGCTGTATCATCCCGACGTGGTGGATGTGGCCGTGGGGCTGTTTAGAGAAAGTGAATATCAGCTTATTGGCTGACGAATGGTGATTAATGAAGCGGCGCTATGGAGCAAAGAGCTTCATCCGTTGCTTTTTTAATATGAAAGGAACTTTATGGGACGTATTTGGATTGATACACATATTTACAAGGAAGTGCCGCAAAGCGAAGGACGGCTTAGCAAAGAGATGGACACATATGCATTATTGGAAAAGCTGAAAATCCCGTTTTCCCGGCTGGATCACGGCGCAGCGGCCACGGTGGATGATTGTCTTGAGGTGGAGCGGCTGCTAAAAATCAATATCTGCAAGAACCTTTTTCTAACGAATTCGAGAAAAACGAACTTTTATATGCTCATGATGCCGGGTGAAAAACGCTACAAGGCGGGCAAGCTGTCCGCGCAGATTCAGTCGACAAGGCTGTCTTTCGCGGACGCTTCCTATATGGAGAAGTTTCTGAACATCACACCGGGATCGGTAAGCGTGCTTGGATTGATGAACGACAAGAAGCATGATGTGGAGCTGCTGATAGACCGCGATTTGCTCAAAGAAGAATTTGTGGGCTGTCATCCGTGCGTGAACACGACGAGCTTAAAGCTGCATATGGACGATCTGCTGGGTAAGTTCTTACAATACACAGGACATGAACCGAGGTTTGTGACGCTGTAGAATTACGCTTGCCCATCGTCTTCGGGGAGCGCACTTTCCGAAGGCTCTGTGAGCGATGCCAAATAGGCGGTATACTGCGCGTGTGCGTCGCCCTGCCACCCGGGCCACGCTTCGGTGACAGGTATCTCACCGGCTTTCAGCGCGGGACGTTTAGACGGCTTTTCGGGAAAAACGAGCTGTGATTTGATCGCTGCGGCCTCAGCGTCGTCCTTGTCTCCGCGTATGATCTCGCAGATTGTGCCGGGGCCAAGGTTGTAGTAAATCCAGCGCGCGTCGGGCACGAGCATGCGTACGCAGCCGTGCGATACGCGCTTGCCGAGTTGATTATACGAATTGGTATAGCTGCGCGCGTTCCGTGATGAATATATCAGCGAATGACAAAAGATGTTGCGTGTGATTTGCCGCCAGTATTGTCCGAACACGCCGTATGAGACAAACTTGCCGAAACGGACGGAACTGTCTCCCATTTCAAATGTGCCCAGCGGTGTGGGGGTTTTATGCGCACCGGAGCTGACGATGATATAGCGCACGGGTACCGTAAATTCGCCGCTATCGTCCTTTTTGTAAACGGTAGCAAACTGGTGATAAACGTTGATCACGAATTTATACGTATCCGCAGGCGGATAAGGCGGCATATTGTTTTCGTCGTATACGTCGTTATCCCCCACGAGCTCTTCAAATGTCATTGCGGTGGCGGGCGCGAGCATATGGAAAGGGAGCGGCTGCTTTTCAATGCTGAGCGGTTCGGGTTCGGGAACGGGTGTGGGTGCGGGTGTGGGTTCCGGCGTTTCAGATGGGGGGACCTGCGCTATCGGGTTTCCGGAAGGCTCAGCTTCTATAGGCTGTACATGATTGGCCGGATTGAGTGCCACAACCAAAACGAGAGCTGTTGCAAGGCAGCAGATTATGATTAAAATACAGCGAACAGGCTTGCTCACCACGCACCTCCATGATGCCATATGATACCAAGATTCTATATTAAATCAGCATTCAAGTCAAAGAAATTTAAGGACTGAGTAGGCAGTGTTTTAAGCTTTATCTTTAATCTTGTGAACATTGCTATTCGGCATGTCCGTCCTGTAAACATAAATAAACGTCATATTCATAACCGAATTTTGCATAAAGGAAATGATCTTGACAATACACTATCTGTCGTTTACGCTAAAGAAAAAATAAGGGATAACATGGAAATTTAGATTATGCATTATAGTTATTGCTCTGCAGTAAATGAAAAAACCGTAGTATTTATACGTTTTGCTACGCTCAATATGAGTTTGTTAATTTAGGAGTATGAATCAAGAGTTTTGAGGAGAGCGCGTTTTGAAAAAGTTATACACTATGTTATTGGTCATATTTATAACCGTACTTCTTGCGGCATGCCAATCCACGCCGGACAAGCCCGTCGTGATACAAAAGGATATGGAGCAGATGATTGAGAAGGCGCAGGCGACCACCACGGCGGAAGAAACGCCGGGAATAACGATAAAAGATCACGTGGGTGCACCAGATACGTTCGTCTATGAAAACTCGGAGGAGGATTTTACAGTGAGCGCGGATGCACCGGTTTTTGTGCCTGACGCCGATAGTATGCCGATTATCAATGTGCGAAGTGCTGTATTTTCACAGGAAACAGTGGATAAATATTGGGATGTGTTGGTGGGAGACCAGGCCATGTGGGACTGGTCTGATCAGCCGACCAAAGGAGACCTCGAACAGATGATTATTAATCAGAGGCGAATGACGGCAGAGGCTGAAAAGGAGGGACATAATACGCAAGGGTATGAAGATATCATCACCGATCTGGAAAAGCTTTATCAATCAGCGCCGGAAACGTCAGACGTCACGCCTGCCACCAGTCAATTAAAGGAGAAAATTAATTGGGATCCCGTTCTTGGCACGATCGATACGCGCTATGAGGGGACAAGCGGCAGCAGCGTAAAGAGCCAGGCAGAGTTGGAAAACTCAAACGAATGGATATATTTTAGTGCCAGAAATCCGTGGACGGGAGAAGAGGGGAGTATCAAATCGGACACCTTGCCTGCCACGATGCGTTTCGAAGCGCCTGCGATAAAAAATGGCTACTCTAATCAAGTCGATATTGATGAAAACACCGAGCTGGACACTACTGTATCGGCTCTTTTGAAAATGACGCCCAAGGAAGCGAAGCAAAAGGTGGAAACCTTCCTCAATGAGACGGATACACCTATGAAGGTATATTCGATGAAACTATTGAGTGATGCTGATAAGGTGGCTGGCAAACAGGCGCAGCATTACGCGTACGAGTTCAATTGTGTGCGTACGCTGGAAAATGGGCTTACTGTATCAGCGCCAGCGTATGGAAGCGCAAGCAATTACATGCCGCCCGGATATGTGCCAAAATCCTCCGAACCGGCTTATTCATCAAACTGGACATATGAAAACTTGATTTTCCAGTTAGATGATGAGGGATTTTTTCAGATCTGTTGGCAGGCGCCCATTGATATACTGGATACGGAGGTGGAAGACTGCAAGATACTGCCTTTTGACGATATTAAAGCTGTTTTTGAAAAAATGATATTTGTGTCTTATGAGCCAAATTTTCAGGATGGCTATTCTATGACCTGCGACATTTCTCAAATTCGTCTTGAAATGATGCGGGTGAGAAAACAGAATACCGACCCAAACGCACTGGATGGGTTACTGATTCCTGTGTGGGTTTTTTACGGAGAAATATCGCTTTACAGTGACGAGGGAGAAAAGGCTGGCGGTTTATTAGAAGGTTCAAGTATACTCGCGATCAACGCTGTTGATGGCAGCTTAATTGACAGCAGAAAAGGATATTAGCAGTTAACTGTCAGTGCTGGAAGGCAAACTGTAAATGTGACTGATGAACAGCATTTTCCGTTGCTTTCTATTAACGCAGTGGATGGCACGTTGATCGATTTGCATCAAGGTTAGAGTAATCATATTTATAGCTGTCTGTAGAGTCTCTTGACAATACACTATCTGTCGTATACGCTAAAGAAAAACAAGGGATAACATGGAAATGCGATTGATATCAGCTTAATAACTTGTCTTTAATTGAAAAATATAGTAACCGATATAGTGAAAAATGTAATTGTTTTGTTAATTATAAAATAACTGTAGCGCTATTCGTGTTTTGCAACGTCTTATATTATGAGATATGGACTAGACAAAAACGCAGGAGAAGAATATGGAGAATAATAAATGTAAATGTACTGTACTGGTATGCATACTTGTAATAATTTTTTCACTATCCGCCTGTAAACCAACACCAGAAAATATTTCAGTCATCAATAAAAACGATGGTGAACTCGAAAGCAAAATTTCGGCTAGCGCTCAAGCAGCCGAAGGCTATTCAGCGCCTCAAACTTGGAAAGAATCTTTCGTTTCTAAAGATGAGCGCGTCAATATTGAAATCAATGCCCAAATCAATGTTCCGGATGTTGCGCAATATCCCGTTGTGAATGTTGGGCCTCTTGATATATCGCAGAAAATTGCAGATAATGTTCTGAATACTCTCATTGGTGATAATACGATTTATGCACAAAGTGATACAATGACAAAAAGTGATATTGAATATGAAATTGATTACGCTCAAAATTTTCTAACTAATGAACTACCCGGATATGAAAAAACGGATCCGGAATATTATAAGCAAAAATATGCAGCGACCACAGAATGGCTTGAGTATCTCTACGGACTGTTAGAAACCACAACAGATGTAGCCCCAAAAGTCGTATCCAAAAATTTCACAACCCCCGAAATTGATAATTCTGATGATGCTGCATTGGAAGTGGCTTTAAAAGAGCAGGGACTATCTGATGAGGAAATAAAAGGGTTGATAGCACAATCGCATAACCAGCAGCAGCTTAACCAGGAAATTATAGGTGAAGTTGATTTAGGGAAAAAATGCAAGGCCAGAATTGACCTGTTTAAATTCTCAACCGTGAATCAAGGGGTGTGGTTCAGTAATACGGATTCTGGAAACTCAGTGGGAGAGCTTTTTGATATTCTGGATGGCAATCAGGATTGCGGAATCTTATACGATGATGCACTTCAGATTGCGTCAGACGCTATACAGAATATGGGTATTTGTAACGCTGAGTTGTATCAAGCGGGTTATGTAAAAGTCAATCAAGCTGATAATGAAGACCAAGCTAATGCGTACTTCTTCATATTCACCAGAAATATCGACGGTATACCGATCACACACGTAGAAAAGAACATGTCTATCTCTACGGGGCAAAGCTTTTCTGAACACTGGCCTGACGAAATACTCAGAGTTTGCGTTGACAAAACGGGAATCATAGATTTTCAATGGCGGTATCCGATTAACATCAAAGAGACGATCAATGATAATGTGGAACTGCTTCCTTTTGAAGATATTCAAAATAACCTTCAGAACCATCTGCAAACCGAATACGCATGGAATGAGAGCGAAGGAGATAATGCCATTTCAAGAACAATTATAATTTCGCGTATTGAACTTGGGCTGGTGAGAGTGGCACAAAAGAACTCGACCGGATATATGCTGATACCGGCATGGGATTTCTTTGGCTACACGGTAGATAAATACGAGGAACAGCAGCCCGGCGGCTATCAATTAGATGAAAATAATGAATATGTTGATAATAAATACGGGACAAGCTTTCTTACAATTAATGCAATAGACGGCAGCATTATCGATAGGAACCTCGGATACTGATCACAGAAATGCAATTTATGATGTTACACGATATCTTGACAGAATGCAGTTTGTCGTATAAGCTAAAGAAAAAAATGGAATATAACGGAAAACATAGCGATTCAATAAAATTCATTCCGGGATCTATGGGGCTAAGTTTTAGTAGGAAGCTTGGAGGAATGCTTGAAGAAATACAACTCAGATTTAAGCCGCGCTCTCGGCTCCTGGGGCTTTTATGCGGGCATCGGGGGCATGGTTCTTGCCATCATTATCGGCGCATCGGGTGATATTGTGCCCATGTTGCAAATGCAAGACATGCAAGGGCTTTATAACGGCTTTCACGCGCAGACATTACTCACCGCGCTCTCGTCAGACGTGATGCTTCTTTGTGTCCCCATACTTGCGGCACTGCCGTATACGTCTGCGTTCGTGGATGACTTTAAGAGCGGCTATTTAAAAGAATACCTGCCACGCTGCGGCCGTCAGCGCTATATCCGCGGCAAGGTGGCGTCGACGGCGGTCTCCGGCGCGCTTGTGCTGTTCATCGGTGTTATCGTCGCCTATATTCTGTTCGCGCTTGTGTTCACGCCTATGGAATTAAAGCCTGACGAAGAGATGATGCAAATGATGCAGCCGCATTATTTTGCGGACGTTTTGGGACGGGCCTTCGTATTCGCGCTGTGCGGCGTGCTGTGGTCGCTTGTGGGTGCTCTGCTCGCCGCGGTCACGATGAGCAAATACATGGCGTATGCTTCGCCGTTCATTATCTACTACGTGCTCGTGATACTCTCCGAACGCTATATTAAGGACATTTACGTGCTGAATCCCAAGCAGTGGCTCAGTGCCGGAGAAATGTGGCCCGGCGGCATTTGGGGCATTGCGCTGCTCGTGGCGCAGCTCGCCGCGATCGTGGCGATCGGGTACGGCGTGCGCGTATCAAGGAGGCTTGCCGATGCGTAGATTGCAGCAGGTTTGGACGGTCACCGTATACAACTTCCGCGGATGGCGGAAGAATCCTCGCATATTTATCACATTTGCGCTCGCCTTCATCCTCTGCTTTTTGCTTTCGGACAAAGCGGTCAAGTTCTCGCTTGAATATGAAACCACGATGCAGCTTGTCGAAGCGTTCGTGTGGACGTTTGGCGACTCAAATTCGATACTGCTCGCGTCGCTGCTGCTTGTGCTGCTGTTTGCGGACATGCCTTTCCTCGGTGCGGGTGTTCCGTATTATTTGTCGCGCATACGCCGCAGCACATGGCTCTGGGGGCAGATTCTCTATATCTGTATCGCAACAGCGGTCTATATGCTGTTTGTGCTCATCTCCACATCGCTCGTGTGCATGGGGCAAAGCTTCATCGGCAACATGTGGAGCGAAACAGCCGCAATCCTTGGGTACTCGGGAGCGGGAAAAGCCGTGGCGCTGCCCGCGCTTGTCAAAACGCTCGAAATGTCTACGCCGTACGAATGTATGGGCACGATATTTTTGCTCATGCTGCTCTATACGCTGCTCATGGTTTCTATCATGTTGGTGGTCAATATCCGTCGCGGCCAGTTTTGGGGCGTCGCGAGTGTATTTATATTCAGTCTGTATGGCTTTTTGTTAAACCCGCAGACGTTCAATACGTTCATGCAGTTGGACCAAGAGCAGATGTATATCGCCAACCTCTGGGCTGCGTGGCTCTCGCCTCTTCAGCATGCGACGTATCACATGCACAACTTCGGATACGACTTGCTGCCGCGCATGTGGATGACATACGCGATATTTGGGGTGCTCATTGCGCTGTGCTTTATACTGGCGCTTCGAGCGATGCGAAAATACAACTTCAACTTCAGCGGCACTGATTAGAATAATTGAAATTGGATATACAGAATCAATGTATAGGAGGGAATGAATTAAGAGTACGAGTCTTTTGCTTCTTTTCTTCAAGAAAAGAAGCGGGAGCGCGAGGGCAGAGCCCTCGTGAAAGCATTCTTAATTGTTCGTTAGTTTATGGATGTAGCAATCAGCGTACAGCATGTGTTCAAGGATTTCAAGGGCGAGCAGGTGTTAAACGACGTACACCACGACTTTGAAGAAGGGAAAATCCACGGCATCGTGGGCAACAACGGCAGCGGCAAAACGGTGCTCATGAAATGCATCTGCGGATTTCTGTTTCCGACGAGCGGCAAGATATTTGTGGACTATGAGCAGGTCGGCAAAGACATGGATTTCCCTGAGGATTTGGGGCTTATCATCGAGACACCGGGCTTTCTGCCGCAGTACAGCGGTATGAAAAACTTAGAGATTCTTGCATCGCTCAAAAACAAGATCGGGCAAAAACACATTGCCGAGACCATACGGCGCGTCGGGCTCGACCCGTCGATGAAAAAGCCGGTTGGCAAATATTCGCTCGGGATGCGCCAGCGGCTCGGCATCGCGCAGGCGATCATGGAAGAACCGTCGCTGTTGATACTCGACGAACCGCTGAACGGCCTTGATAAGCACGGCGTGCAGGAGATGCGCACCCTCATCAAAGGATTACGCGACGAAGGCCGCACGATATTGCTCGCGAGCCACAACGCACAGGATATCGACGAGCTGTGTGATACCGTCTGCGAAATGGACGCAGGTGTGCTGACGGTAGTAAGAGACTAAAAACGTAGGGGCGGGTCTCCATGCCCGCCCGCATAAATAATCAGGAGATATGTATGGAAAATGCCATCATTCGGGTCAGGAACCTGACCAAGATATACAAAACACAGGACACGCGCGTGAAAGCGGTGAACAGCGTGAGTCTGGAAATCAGACAAGGGCAAACGTGCGCGATCGTGGGCACGTCGGGCAGCGGGAAATCCACGCTGCTAAGCCTTATCGCCGGACTGGAGCGCCCCACGGCGGGGCATATACTTATCGGTAACCGCTCAATACACGCGATGAGCGAAAGCGCGCTCGTAGACTTTCGCCTGCGCAACGTCGGCTTTGTGTTTCAAAACTACAACCTGTTTGAGACCATGACCGCCGAGGAAAACGCGGCGTTTGTGCTTGCCGCAAAAGGGTATTCGCGGCAAAAACGGCTCGAGATGGCACGACGTATTCTTTCCGAAATGGGCCTTGGGCAGCATTTGAAGCACAAGCCCATGCAGCTTTCGGGCGGGCAGCAGCAGCGCGTCGCTATCGCGCGGGCGCTTGCGGCATCGCCCAAAATACTGTTTGCGGATGAGCCGACAGGCAACCTCGACAGCCATACCGCACAGGAGATTATGGAACTGCTGAGTGAATCCGTGCAGCGGGACAAGACCACGCTGCTGTTCGTCACGCATGATATGGAGAAAGCGGCGTTTGCGGACAGGGTGATTCACATAAGCGACGGTATGGTAGCAAGTGAGAAAATTTGAAACCAAGCAGCGTTGCGGGTCAGCATACCCAAAAGGGCACACGGTGGAAACTGTCCCCGATGGAATGTGGTATATAGTCATCAATCGTAGGGGAGGGCTTCCATGCCCTCCCGTATAACTGGATGCTAATTCGAGATAGGAGTCATGAAATATGAGAAGAATTGGGAAAATCGCTATAATACTGGCGGTTATGCTCGTCATCAGCGTGATAAGTATCACCGCGTTTGCCGCGGGCGGTCTGCTCAAAATCGACGACCAATACAGCGACGAGACAATGGGCGGCCTTAATTACAGCAACGGCTATGCACCCGTGCAGTCCGGGGACACCGTCAGCGTGGTGCTGCCATTGACACTTGCGGGCGCGGACCCAGTCACGAGCGATATCGTGATTACGCCCGACCTTGGAGACCCGGCGACATCGCCGTTTGTGTTCAACAACTACCAGCAGACAGGGCACTTGGATGCGAATAACCGATACATTGGGCGGTTTACATTGGCACTCAAGCAGAACCGTTATGCAGGCAGCTATCCGATCGTCTTCACAGTGTCATACGCAACAGCCGAACAAGCGGAGGCAAGTCCCAGCGCAAGCGCAACGCCCAGTGAGTCCGAAACTCCCGCTGAGTCAGTCTCCGGCGTAACGATGGAACAGGCATTTACCGTTTATGCGACGGTGGACGGGGCAGACCCGAACGCCACACCCACACCGGAACCGACACCCACAATTGAACCGACGTCTCCGCCGCGTCCTCAACCCAAGCTCATCGTGTCCAAATACGGGACAAGCCCCGAGGTTGTGCAGGCCGGAGAGACATTCGCCGTCAATGTGACGCTGGAGAATACGAGCGAAAAATACGACGTCAAGAACCTGACGGTGACATACGCGGGAGACGGCAAGAGCCTGCTGTCTGCGGACAACACCAACACGCAGTACATTGAGAAGATCAAGCGCGAGGAAAGCGCTGATATCACATTCAATATGCAGGCGCGGCTGGACAGCGAGCCCGGCATACAAACGGTGACGCTGACCGTCGAGTATGAAGACAGTCTGGCGACGGCCTTTACACTCACAGAGTCACTGCTGCTGCAGGTGACTCAGCCCGTTAGCCTCGAATATGATGAGCCGGATATTCCTCAAACAGCCAACGCGGGCGATACGCTGCCGCTTAACCTCAACCTGTTTAACACAGGGCGCAGCAAGCTTTATAACGTGATGGTGAAGATTGAAGCGGCGGGCTTACTGCCAGAAGGCAGTGCGTTTGTGGGCAACATGGACGCGGGCACGAGCGGTACGGCGGAGCTATATGTGTTCGTCGGTACGCTTGCGATGAGCCAAGGCGAAGAAGGAAACGTCCAAACGGACAACGACGCGGATAGATACGGCTATACGAACGGCGCGATCACGATCAGCTATGAGGATGAATTCGGCAATCCGTACTCGGAAGAAATTCCTTTTGATATGCAGATTGAACCGCCGGTGATATCGGCGAGCGCGCCCGAAGAAGAGGAGGAGCCTGTCGATACCGCAAGCCAATGGTGGGTATCCGTGATTATCGGTGCGGCATTGATCGCGGCTGTGGCGGCGGTGCTGGTTGTGCGCAGAAAACGCAAATTGAAAGCGCTGGGGGACGGCGATGGGCTGGACTGATCTGATACGCTTTGCGGCGCAGAACCTTTGGCGCAGACGTGCGCGCACGTTGCTCACCACGCTTGGTGTGGTGATCGGCACGGTGTGCATTATATTGCTGTTCGCTCTGGGACTATCGAGCTATAAGCAGTTTGAGGAAGAAATCATGAGCAGTGATACGCTGACCCAAATCACGGTAAGCGGCAATATGAGCGAAAACGGCAGCATGACAAAAATTGATGAAAGCACGCTGGCATCCATGAAAGCGATAGAGGGCGTTGACGCGGTGACGCCTGTGATTCAGCTGCCCATATTTGTAGACGCGGGTGATTATGAAGCAAATCTTTACGTCACGGCAATGGATACTGCGTTTATCAGCGAATCTTTAGAGTTTAATGTGGGGGGTATGTTCACGGATTCTGAAATGCCTCAGATTGTTGTCGGATACTACACGCAGGCCGAGTTTGTGAAGCCTGGCGAACAGCCCGATTATGACGCGATATATAATTATTACGGAGACGAAGAAAAGCAAGAGCCGGATATCACACTGCCTTTTGATTTTAAGACACAGCAACTGAAAGCTTATTTGGGAAGCAGTCCCGATCAAAGCTATTATGGGGATGATACGCCCGCTTCCAGACGCTATCCAGCTGCTATCATTGGCACGCTGAAAAAAACGCAAAATCAGCAAGATCAGGCATATATGAGCCTATCAGCAGCGAAACGGATGTTACAGCAAAACCGCAAGCTGGCAAAGCAAATGGGCATAGAAACGGATAACTTTAATGAGGTGCGCATACGCGCTAAGGATGTAGACAGCGTGTCGGATATCGTAGATATGCTTAACAAGATGGGCTATCAGGCGTGGGGCGAGGGAACGATACTGGAAAGTATACAGGAGCAGCGGGCCAGTCAGCAAAGTCAGCTTGTGTTCATCGGCGCGATTGCGCTTTTTGTCTCGGCGATCGGCATCGCCAACACGATGCTCACAAGCATACTTGAGCGCAGGCGCGAGATCGGCATCATGAAGGTGACGGGGCTTGCTATGAAGAAGATACGGCGCATGTTCCTTATCGAAGCAGCGGTGATCGGGCTTGCGGGCGGCGCTATCGGTGCATTTTTAAGCTACATTATTGCTTTCACGGTCAACACCGGTACGGGCAATACAGAAATACTCGGCATGTATTTTCAGCAAGGCATGGTGCTTACAATACCGCTCTGGCTGACGCTTGCGGGTATCGGTGTGGCTGTGTTTGTGGGATTGGTTGCTGGTATTTATCCTGCATGGAAGGCGACCAAACTCTCGCCGATGGAAGCGATACGCGGAAACTGATATTAGGTTGAATTATTAGATAACTTTAAAGGGCAGGATTTAGATGAATACCTGCCCTTTAAGCTTTTTATACCAACCCCAGCAACCGCACGGCATTTGCGACGATAAAACATATCACAATACCCGAAACGGTTGGAACAAGAAATGAAACAGCTGTCCATTTCCAGCTTTGCGTTTCTTTTTTTATTGTCCAGCAAGTGGTGCTGCACGGCCAATGCATGAGTGAGAACAGCATTGTACAGATGGCTGTCAGCCACGTCCAGCCGTGGGATATGAGAAGCTCTCTGAGTTGATCGAGTGAATCTAACTCAAGAATGCTGCCTGTGGCCATGTAGCTCATAATGATAATAGGGACAACAATCTCGTTGGCAGGGAAACCGAGTATAAACGCCATTAAGATAAAACCGTCAAGCCCAATGACTTGGGCAAACGGATCAAAGAATGCCGCGCAATGGGCAAGCAGGCTCAAATCCCCCACATTAATGTTAGCAAGTGTCCATATAACCAGACCTGCCGGGGCAGCCACCATCACTGCGCGCCCCAGCACAAACAGCGTTCTGTCAAAGATTGATCGGACAATGATCTTTCCAATCTGCGGCTTGCGGTACGGCGGAAGCTCCAGGGTGAAAGAAGAAGGAACACCTTTGAGTATTGTTTTTGAGAGCATCTTAGAAATAAACAGTGTCATCACGATACCAAATAAGATAATGCCCACCAGTACCAATGCGGAAACAACGGACTGAAACGGGCCTGCCACAACCGCTGCAAAAAACATGGTGATAATCGCAATCAATGTGGGGAAACGCCCATTGCACGGCACAAAATTGTTGGTGATTGTGGCAATCAGCCGCTCACGAGGAGATTCGATAATGCGGCAGCCGACCACGCCCGCTGCGTTGCAGCCAAAGCCCATGCACATCGTAAGCGCTTGCTTGCCGCACGCGCACGCCCTTTTGAAAAATTTATCAAGATTAAATGCGACTCTGGGCAGATAGCCTAAATCCTCGAGCAGCGTGAACAGTGGGAAGAAGATGGCCATTGGCGGCAGCATCACGGATACGACCCATGCGAGCGTCCGGTACATACCCAGCACAAGTATACCGTGAAGCCATGCAGGGGTTCCCAGCCATGAGAAGAACGCAGTCAATTGATCTTCAATCCAGAACAGACCGTCTGCAAGCAATGCGGATGGCACATTTGCGCCTGTGATTGTGATCCAGAATACCAAGCCGAGCAATGCGAGCATAATGGGCAGACCAAATACTCTTGATGTGAGGATCTTGTCTATTTTGCGGTCAGTTTGGTTGTACTTCACATTTTCAAATTTCACAGACTTTTTGCAAATACCCTCTGCGGTCGTGACGATTCTAGAGACAATGCGATCACGAAGGGCATCGGAATCGATTTTCTCAGCGTCGAGAATATCTCGTGCTGCTTTCACTTTTTGTTTAACAGACTCATCCTCCATGAGGTCATATTCTAAGTACTTTCTAATTGCTCCGAGCAGTGTGTTGTCACCGTCCAAAAGCTTTAAAGCAATCCATCGGCTGTTAAGCCTATCATTGAGAAGCTTTCGGATTGTCGGTTCGATAATACTGGTAGCTTGCTCAATGGTCTCATCATAGGTGACTTTAAACGGAGTCGTATGGGAATTGTATGAGATCTCATAGACGGTGTTCATTAATTCACTTAATCCCTTGCTTTTTCGCGCGTTGGTCCCCACAACGGGTACACCCAATTGCTTTGAAAGCGATTGCAAATCAATATTTATTTTTTTTCTTTTCGCTTCGTCGATAAGGTTCACACAAACAACAACTTTATCTGTAATTTCCAATGTTTGCAGCACAAGGTTCAGATTTCGCTCCAAACATGTCGCGTCGGTCACAATCACTGTGGCATCAGGATCGGCAAAGCATATAAAATCCCGTGCGACCTCTTCCTCAGCGGAGTTCGCCATCAGTGAGTATGTACCCGGGAGATCGACCATGATAAAATTTGCGTCTTTGTGCCGGTAACTCCCTTGCGCATTTGTCACCGTCTTGCCGGGCCAGTTGCCCGTATGCTGCTTAAGACCTGTTAGGTTATTAAAAACTGTGCTCTTGCCGACGTTGGGATTGCCGGCAAGAGCGATAATTTTGTCATCTGGTGTGGTTCGTTCGATTCTTAATTCGTTTTCCATTGCGTGAAGGCCGGTTGATTGGTTTGTCAGGCCCATATATATAATCCTCCCTGTTAAGTGATGATATTAATTGGCTTGCACCATAATCTTACTGGCTTCTTCGCTGCGAAGTGCAATCACCGCCCCCCGAATATCGTATGCCACAGGATCACCCGCTGGGCTCCTGAGTATAGCTTCAACGACTGTATCAATAATCAGCCCAAGGTCTAGCATGCGTCTTCTGGCTGTACCGTCTGAATTCAGCTGTTTGACTTTTGCTTTTTGTCCGACGGGCAGAGAATGTAGCGGAATATATCCGTTATTGTCCATTTTCGTATCCTCCCTGAAACCTATATGTCTAACTTCTCGCGTACTATTAGCCGCGAGAAAGATTTTTTCTCTACACTATATTCAGATATTTTTGGAGTGTGACGAATATAATGCATTAAGAAATTAAACTATTTATAGGATGATGATAAATGGATAACGAGTTTCATACAGTAAGGGGATATCAGCTTCTTCGTCAGAACAACAGGTTGCTGACTTCGGCGATGGAAGATTATCTTGAGATGATTTACAGGAACACCAGTGGTGACGGTTATTTTCGTATCAATGAATTGGCAGATAAGCTTAATGTCAGGGCGTCGTCGGCGACAAAGATGGTGCAAAAATTAGGTCAGCTTGGCTTTATCAAATATAAAAGGTATGGCATTATCGAGCTGTCTGAATCAGGCGAAGAGCTGGGGGAATATCTGCTGTATCGCCATAAAACAATAGAAAAATTTCTGAACATGATAGGGATTGACAAAAATCTATTGGTTGAAACAGAGTTGATCGAACATTATATCAGCTCCAACACGCTTGAGCATTTGGAATTGTTTATAAAATTCTTTACATCCAATCCTGATATACAAAAAAGATTCAGCGGATATGTGAACACCAATAAAAAGTCAGAGAATGAGACCTCTACTTAAACAAAACTTAGCAAAAACCTTGCTTAACATCCCGCTTTCCTTACAAAATGTTTGAAGTATCCCGCATCGAAAGCAAAGCCATCGCCAAGCTTGCTGCCGAGCTTTCGAAAAATTCTGGACTTTGAGCACGGCTTTGAGTAATATGTTCATATGATATTTTTTGGGCCTGCGGGCAACTCGAACAGCTTTTACGAGCAAGGCCATAAGAACACCTATGAAGCGTTTGAATGGCTTTACAATATGGGGCTGAATGCTTTTGAATATTCGTTTGGACGCGGCGTGCGCATCGGGCAGGCCGCGTCGGAGAAAATCGCGGAGAAGGCCGCTCTGTATGGTGTGGTATTAAGCGTGCACGCGCCTTATTACATTAACCTGGCGACAGACGAACCTCAGAAACAGGAAGGCAACGCGCGCTATTTTCTGCAGTCTGTCACAGCCGCGCGCTGGATGGGGGCGCGGCGTGTTGTTTTTCACACAGGATCCTTGGGCAAACTCAAGCGTGAGGAAGCCTTTACACGTGCCAAAAACGCACTGGAAGATATATTGGAAGGCCTTGAATCGGCGGGGCTTTTCGATGTGCAAATATGTCCTGAAACGATGGGAAGAATAAAACAAATCGGAGATATTGATGAGGTGATCGAACTGTGCAAGCTGGACGAGCGTCTTGTGCCCGCGATTGATTTCGGGCATTTGCACGCACGCGGTCACGGTGCGCTTAAAACCGAGGCGGATTTTGCCGCCATTCTGGACAAGCTGGAATCAGGACTTGGCGGAGACCGTGCAAAGCGGTTCCATGTGCATTTTTCGCGAATTGAGTACACAGCTGCGGGTGAGAAGATGCACCGCACGTTTGCGGACACCAAATACGGGCCGGATTTTGCACCGCTCGCTGCCCAGATCGTCAAGCGCGGTCTCGAGCCGACGCTGATCTGCGAGTCCCGCGGAACAATGGCTGAAGACGCGGTCGAGATGAAACGGCTGTATATGGAGGCGAGAGCAAAAGCATGAGAATAAAAGTGCTGCGGGAAGCCATGATAAAAAAGGGCGTGGATGCCGTGCTTATCATGACGGACGAGAACATAAGGTATTATTCGAATTTTTCGGGCACAAGCAGCCACCTGCTGATCACATTTGATCAAAAGTATCTGTTTACCGACTTTCGGTATACGGAGCAGGCCGAAGCCGAGACGGATTTTACGGTTGTCGAGACGAAAGGCCCCGCACGTGTTGCCACGATCTTTGAGCATGCCAAGAAAAGCGGAAAGAGATTAGGCATTGATCTCTCGGGTGTGTCGTATACGATGTACAAGGCGTTTTCAGCACACATGGATGAGGCTGACATCGTCGATGTATCGGATATTATTGAAACGCAGCGTGCCGTGAAGGACGAAGCGGAGCTTGCATTGATTGCAAAGGGTGCGCATCATAATGACGCACTGTTCTCACACTTGTGCAAGCTTATCCGCCCCGGCATGACGGAGATGGACATAAAGGCTGAGATCGTTTATTACATGAACAAAAACGGTGCGGAGAGCGCTTTTGCGCCCATTGTGGCATCGGGTTTAAATTCGAGCCTGCCTCATGCGACGCCCACGAATCGCAGAATCGTACCAGGCGATTTCGTGACGATGGACTACGGGTGCCGATTCGGCGGGTATTGCTCGGATTTTACGCGCACGGTGGGCATTTTGGATATAGACAAAGAGCAGGAAAAAGTATATGATATAGTGAAGTGTGCGGGCGATATCGCGCTTAAAACGCTGAAAAGCGGCCTGCCAGCCCGTGAAGCGGATGCGGCGGCAAGATGCTATATTGCACAGCATGGCTATGAGGGCACGTTCGGTCACGGTCTGGGTCACGGCGTGGGGCTGATTATACACGAAGCGCCTTCGCTGGGCGAAGCGTCTGAGGCGGTGCTCGCGGACGGCATGGTGGTCACGGTGGAGCCGGGTATTTACTTAAAAGGCCGGTTCGGCGTGCGCATTGAAGACTTATGTGTCATTAAGGACGGCGGCAGTGTTAATTTGACGACAGCGCCGCGTGATCTGATCATTCTATAATTTGCTTGGAGGTTTAGCATGGTTTCAGCCGGAGATTTCAGAAAGGGCCTGACAATAGAAATTGACGGTCAGGTCTGGGTGATTGTCGAATTTTTACACGTCAAACCCGGAAAGGGTGCTGCGTTTGTGCGCGCCAAGATCAAAAACATCATGAACGGAAACGTGCTTGAGAGAACATTCAACCCTTCGGAAAAGTTCCCCAAAGCGCATGTGGAAACAAAAACGATGGAATATCTGTACAGCGACGGTGAGCTGTACTATTTCATGGACAACGAAACATATGAGCAGCTGCCTCTTAATCACACACAGGTGGAGGACGCGCTCAACTATATCAAGGAGAACATGCCTGTAACGATCAAGTTCTTCAAGGACACTGCGTTCTCGGTCGAGCCGCCGAACTTTGTGGAGCTGGAGATTGCCGAAACAGAGCCCGGCTTCAAGGGCGATACAGCCACATCCGGCAATAAGCCCGCCATCCTTGAAACAGGCGCAAAGATCATGGTGCCGCTGTTCGTCAATCAGGGCGACAAGATCCGTGTGGATACGCGTTCTGGTGAGTACATGGAAAGAGCATAAAGGACAAGCCATCAAGGCCCGGAATTTCCGGGCTTTTTTAATTTCTCGTCAAAAAAACGTTAAAAAAGTATCAATGTTTGAAATTACCTCTTGCTATTTTGTGTAATTAGTGGCTTAATGAAACTATATAGGTGGAGGAATTACATTCATGACTGTAATCACAAAGCGAGGGCGTATTTATAAGCTCGTCGGCACATGGGACAGCGATTTGGTTTTTGCGCCGGATGACGGGCTTGATGACCAAGTGATGATCTATTCAAAGGACGAGGTCAAGGAGCTTTTAAAACAGGGCAAACTCTGTGATGTGACGACCGGGCAAAGTGCCTATCCGAATTAAGTCAGTTCACTTGAATTTTGGTGAACGGCTTTTTTATTGCCACTCGCATTATTTTTAATCCATATGGTAGCCGTATTGCTGCGCTGCACTTTTGAGCCGGAGCGACATGTTTTTGAGCCGCTTGATTTGCTGTACCTCTTTTAGCCGATCATCGCCAATCACTTTCTCGATCAACTGAATTACGGAATAAAGTATGCTGTAAAACGATATCTCATGAGGAATTTCATAGAGCGGCTTCGTGTTTTCCAGCAGATGAAGCTGAGCGAGGCTCGCGCCGTTAGTGCGAATGATAAAAGAAAACGGCCCGTCAAGAAAGAAAAATTCTTCCTCACTCTTAAGGATCGATTCAAGCATGCTTAAAAAGCTTTCCGCCCACATAATCAGCACCTCACTGAGCGAATCTGTCCATTGCCTTCTTGGAAAGGCAAAGCCGTCAATATCAATATGTATGTCGCCGATGACGCAGCTGTCGTCCCACTCATATGTCTTTATGTTTGTGATGACCTCAAATTTCATTTGTGTCTCCCGGAAATGATTTTTTCCTTTTATTATTTACCAAAAATTGATATGATAGTCTGCGCAGCGTACTGATGCTGCATCAGACTGTCAAATAAGGTTTAAAATATTATTCGTGGGCAAGACGGGCAGTGGCAGGTAGATTAACGAGGTAATTAGTTGTGCAAAAAGACGAGGGCGTGAGGATTATCACGCTTTGCTTTATCGGTAATATTATATTGCTGCTGCTCAAGGGCACGGTGGGTTTTTGGGTGGACAGCGAAGCGCTCAAGGCAGATGCATTTAATTCCGCGGGCGACGTGATCAACACTGTGGTGGTGCTGCTGGGGCTGCGTTACGCGCTCAAGCCCAAAGACAAAACCCATCATTACGGTCACGGCAAGATGGAGGCGTTGGTATCGTTCCTTGTCGGCGTGGTTGTCGCCGCTGCCACAGGATACATCGTGTACGAAGCGGTGAGTGCGATAATCGCGGGAGAAGCGGGGCAGCCCAGCGTTTACGCGCTTGGAGCGGCGCTTGTGGCTATCGCGGTCAAGGTTGTGATGTTCAAGATCACATATTCGGCGGGAAAACGGCTGAATTCCATCGCTGTAATCACCAATGCGATGGATCATCGCAACGATCTCTTTGCGACATCCGGAGCGGCCTTGGCAATCGGTCTTTCCTTTGTCGGTCAACTAACGGGCGTTAAAGCGCTCACCGTCTATTCGGAATCCGTGGTGGCAATAGTGATCAGCGGCGTGATTATCAAAACCGCTGTCTCTATCATCACCGAAGCCAGCCGAATGCTGCTGGATGCAGCGCCCGACGACGAGATGATGCAGACGCTGCAGCAGCTTGCTGCTTCGGCCGACGGTGTTAAAGCATTAAGCTGGCTTAAATGCCGCCGTATGGGGCGCGGGCTGCTTGTGGATGCGGCTATTGAAGTCAGCGGCAGTATCACCGTCAGCGAGGGGCATGCCGTTGCCGATGCCGCGCGAGACGCCATACGCAGCATGTACCCCGAAGTCATCGATGTGGTGGTTCACGTCAACCCGGCCGGTGCATCAAATGCGGACGGGCAAATATCCGATAACTAAAGGCATAAAACGGCTGGATGTAATCATATGCGTTCACTTCCCCTAATATATTTATAAAAAAGCACATAGGGGGAGGAAATGGGTATGCTGAAAAGAGCACTGGCCACGCTGTTCGCGATATTCTTAGTTATTGGACTGGTTGGATGCGGCGGCGCGAAGGATGAAGAACCATACGAAGAAATACCGGCGGCCAATATAGAGGATACGGACGCCAATATGAGAGATACCGTTCTTTATCTCGAGGACGATTACGGTTATATCGTGCCCGTGATGAAGCAGATAGAATGGGTGGAGGGCATCGGCGCCGCCACCGTATCACAGCTGATAGCAGATTCAAATGCCGATTTACAGCTGGAATATTTGGGGCTCAATCCGATACTTGCCGAGGGCACGGAGCTAAGCCTTTCTATCACGGAAGGTGTGGCCACCATTCAGCTCAGCAAAGATGCACTGGCCGCGGAAGATGCGGTGGACGAGATGAACAAGGTGGTGGCGCTGGTCAACACATTAACGGAGTTCCCCACGATCGATAAGGTGGTCATCCGTCAGGACGGCTGTGTGGATACGCTGCCGCTTGGTACGGATATCAGCGCGGCGTTTGGTACGTTCGATTTAAATGTGATGAGCTCGCTGTCTGAAGAAGACATGGATAACGCATCTAAACTGATGCTCTATTTTGTGAACGCGGCAGAAACGGCGATTGTTCCTGTGACCAAATACGTGGGCGGTCAGGCGGACGCTTTTGCGGCCATGAATGAGCTTGTTAAGGGGCCCGGAGAGGGCGGTCTGAAAAGCCCGTTCCCTGAAGGGACAGAACTGCTCGGCGTAACAGTCGATGATAACGGCGTGGCTTCTATCAACTTCTCCAAGGCGTTTAATGATATCGGTGACACACCTGAGAGAGAAAAGGCATTGGTACGCTGCATCGTGCTGACATTAATGCAATTTGACAATATCGACGAGGCGCGTATACTGGTGGATGGAAAGGAATACTCTTCCACATCGCAGACAACGATGGCGACTCCGGAGTTTGTCAATACACTTTAATAAAGGAATGATACACAAATGATAAGAGGCGATGGCCGCAAAGAAGCGCAGCTGCGGCCGCTGACAATTCAAAAAGATTATTTAAAAAATGCACACGGCAGCGCGCTTGTGTCGTGGGGCGGTACCACCGTTTTGTGCACGGCCATGTATGAGACGGGTGTACCGCCGTTTCTTGAGAACGCGGGCAAAGGCTGGCTTACAGCGGAATACGCCATGCTGCCCGCAAGTACCCCGGTGCGTAAGCCGCGCGAAACCAAACGGCTCGACGGGCGCAGCACCGAGATCGGACGGCTGATCGGCCGATGCTTGCGCTGTGCGGTGGATTTGAGCCTTATACCGGGTCTTACGATTCATATCGATTGTGACGTGATGGACGCGGACGGCGGAACGCGTACGGCAGGCATCACGGGTGGCTACGTGGCGCTGTGTGAATGCGTACAGAGGATGATAAAAGACGGTGTGATCGAATCGTCACCGGTGGTAAACGGCATTGCAGCAGTGAGCTGCGGCATTGTGGACTCACAGTGCGTGCTGGATTTAAACTATGAGGAAGACAGCCGGGCTGCTGCGGACGTCAACGTGGTGATGTCGCACAGCGGCGGCTTTATCGAGGTTCAGGGTACGGGAGAACGTCGCCCGATTCAGCCTGAGGAGTTCGGCGAACTGCTCGGGTTGGCAGCACAAGGCATTACGGAGATACAAAAGATACAGGAGGCAGCGCTTAAGTAATGAGCAGACTGTTGATTGCGACGAACAATCAGGGCAAGGTCAAAGAAATTAAAGCCATACTCGGCGGATTTTACGACGAGATTGTGTCGCTTAAAGATGCGGGGATTCAGCTGGAGGTCGTGGAAGACGGAGATACCTTTGAAGCAAACGCGGTAAAAAAAGCGCGTGAGGCAGCGCAGGTGGCCGGCTGCGACGCACTGGCCGATGATTCGGGGCTTTGCGTAGACGCGCTTGACGGCGCACCGGGCATCTATTCCGCAAGATATGCGGGCGAGGATGCCTCAGATGAAAAGAACAACGAAAAGCTGTTGGCGAGCCTTAAAGGCGTACCGGACCGAAGCGCACGCTTTGTGAGTGTGGTGGCGCTTGTATCGGGCGATAAGGTGACGACGGCGCGCGGCGAGGTGCGCGGTGTCATCGCGCACAAGCCATCGGGAAATGGCGGGTTTGGCTATGATCCGCTGTTTTTTGTGCCGAAACTGGGACAAACCTTTGCAGAGATTCCCCCGGAAATCAAGAACAGCTTAAGCCACCGTGCGCGCGCGCTTGAGGCGCTCAAACAAAAGCTTGGGTAATGAAGAAAATACTTATTTTGAGCGATACACACGGCGTCAAGATTAAGATGTCGGCGGCTGTTCGCCGGTTTGCCGATGTGGATATGATCATGCATCTTGGCGATTACAGCCGTGATGCCGACTATATTCGCAAGCTCACGAAAAAAGAAGTCTATAATGTACGCGGCAACTGTGATTTGGGCTCGACGGCAGAGGGCGAGCTTTTGTTATCCGTCGAAGGTGTAAAAATTCTCATGGTTCATGGGCATAAACAGAATGTTAAATCGTCGCTTTTGGGTCTCGCGCTGTATGCGCAGGAAAAAGAAGCCGATGCGGCGCTTTTTGGGCACACGCATATACCGACTGAACAGTACCATCACAATGTGCTGCTTTATAATCCGGGCAGTCTTGGCGAGCCGCCCGGCATGCGTCCCACGGTGGGCTTGATGACGGTTGATCAGGGGGCTGTGCGCATTTCGACAATTAAGATTTAGGAGAAAATAATGATTCGTTATGATTCGGCAGTGCTGATTACCAAGAATGTAGAAGGGATGAAGCGTTTTTATGTGGACGTGCTTCGCCAGCCGCTGCGCTTTGATTTCGGTCGCTGTCAGATACTCGAATGCGGCATCGCTATATGGGCGCTCGATGAAAACGATCCGGCCATGAAGGCGCCCGGCATCGGCAAGGGGACAAACAGCCGCCTTGAGCTTTGCTTTGATACGGAAGATTTTGAGGAAGATGCGGCGCATATTATGTCACATAATCCAAAGATGCTTCACGGCGTGGCCGAGGAAGCGTGGGGCCAACGCACCATCCGCTTTTTTGACCCAGACGGCAACCTTATTGAGCTGGGTGAGAGTATCCCATGCTTTTGCAGACGCTTTTATCGCGAGGGGATGACGGCAGAGCAGGTGTCGGAAAAGACGGGCGTGGCGTTGGAACAAGTCAAAGAATACGTAAACGCATGACACACGGGTGCTAATCAATACGATCAACTGATAAAAAGAGCCACATGCGAGTGTGACTCTTTTATGTGTCTAATGGATGTGTTTTTTCTGTTCCGAAACGGACTGACGGACACAGAATATGCTCAATTATTTAGCCAAAATTGTTACTAGCTCCACTTGTACATCGCACCCAAATTACGGACGTTTTGATACCCCATTCGTGCGAGCATCCTTGCTGCACTCCCGCTGCGCGCCCCGCTCAAACAATAAAGAATAATACCCGCACCCTTGTCCGGCAATACTCTTCCTGCTTTTGAGGCTATCGTATCGAGCGGCAGCGATACTGCGCCCGTTATATGTCCGCCCACGTATTCGGCGGGTGTACGCACATCCACCAATACAGTGTTTCCTTCAGCCATCATCGCTTTTGCCCTTTTTGCATTGATGCGTTTGGGTCTTTTAATTTTGTCCATACCGGTTCCTTTCGTTTGCATTGTTGTGATTAGGATAAGCTGTTTGACACAAAATTTCTGTGACTTAATTACCGACACGTGATAAAGCATAAATCAGATGGAAGATATACAGTTTATTATCACTTGTTTATCAATTTGATCAAGGATGGTGATATGACAGTATAATAGTCGAATGCTGTTTTCTTTTTGTTATCACGCTTTCATTTTACGCCATTATATTTTTTTTGCGGGGCGCAGTTCTACAATATATCAAGTGACAGTACCTATATAATATGCCCATCAAACAAAAAGGGTCTGGTGGGGTTGCAAAAGGTCTATATTGAGCTTGTATTTCTCGACAATTTTATTGTTAATCTGCTCATCGTATTGCTTGCATCCCGGCTCACTAAAACGCCGATAAAATGGGGTCGATTCAGTGTGGCGGCAGCCTTGGGCGGCATCTACGGGTGTTTTGCGGTCGGACTTAGCGGGTGGCTTCAGATGCTCACTGTTAAAATCGCTGCCGGTTTCGCCATGTGTTTCATTGCGTTTTGGCAGCGCGGTGAGCGGGGATTTTGGAAAAACGTGTGTGCATTCTGGGCGGCGTCTTTTGTGCTGGCAGGTGCGGTTTACGCCTGCATGATCAGCTTTGGTGAGCCTGCCTCCATTGGCGGGGCAGTCATCGTTCGGCCGCCTGTCCGCTATATATTGTTAGGGCTTTTCGTGGGCGCTGTGCTCACGGATCTGCTGGCTCGGGTCAGGCGCCGTGTGCTCAAACGCGAAAGTCAGACGGTTATGCTTAATCTGATACTCGGTGAGAAACAGACCGCGGTAAAAGCGTTTGTTGATACGGGCAATTTGGCGCATGATCCGCTGTCCAAATTAAGCGTCGTTTTTTTGAGCCATGCGGCTGCGCAAGCGCTGCTCGGCAACAAGCTTTATACGCTGATAACAAAAAAAGCCGCTATCCCGACAGACCGCCTGCGTATTGTGCCGTGTGAGACTGCGGCAGGTCAGGGCGTTTTTTATGGCATCGAGCTCGACGACGTGATGCTTCAAAACCAATCGCAGGGGCTGCGCGCCGTTGTGTGCATCTCGGAAAGGCCGCTGCCAAGCGGCTGCGGTGCTGTCGTGGGCACGGAGCTATTGGATAAACTTAAGGAAGGAGCAAAAAATGAGGAGGCTTTGGGTACGAAAACTGATCGCCTGGGTGATGCTGCGGCTGGGCATGGCAGCGAGGGCGGATTATATCAACGGGAGCGAGGCACTGCCGCCGCCGCTGACGCGGCAGGAAGAAGCGACACTGCTGCGGCTTCTGGGGGAGGGGGACAAATCAGTCAGACGCGTACTGATTGAACGCAATCTGCGGCTCGTGGTTTACATTGCGCGCAAGTTTGAAAACACAGGCATCGGTATCGAAGACCTTGTGTCCATCGGCACGATTGGGCTTATCAAGGCTGTCAACACGTTTGACGTGGAAAAAAACATCAAGCTCGCCACGTATGCCTCGCGCTGTATTGAAAACGAGATACTGATGTATCTTCGGCGCAATTCCAAACTGCGCTATGAGGTGTCGTTCGATGAACCGCTCAATGTGGACTGGGACGGCAACGAACTGCTGCTGTCGGATATATTAGGCACTGAACCGGATGTGGTGTATACCGAGATAGAGGACAGCGTGGAAAAAGATTTGATGCAGTCGTGCATCCAAAAACTCTGCGCAAGAGAAAAGATGATTATGGAGATGCGCTTTGGCTTAAACGGACAGAAAGAGCGCACGCAAAAACAGGTGGCAGACTGCCTCGGCATATCCCAGTCATATATATCAAGGCTGGAAAAAAGAATCATTAAGCAATTGCGCACCGAGATCAGCAAAATCGTGTAATACCGGCAAAGCGCCGTTGATATAGATAAAAGCCCTGCTTAAGCGGGGTTTTTAATTTGCATTATGAGAGAAAGAAGGTATACTTAAGAGTAGATGGGAAATAACGGAGGAAATACCATGCAGAAAAGCTTTTGGGACGCCGTGATACAGCGGCGCAGCATATACGGGCTCAGTGACGAAAAGATCGTATCAAATGAACGTATTACACAAATCGTGAGGGATGCTGTGAAGCATGTGCCGTCGCCGTACAACTCACAGAGCACGCGCGCGGTCGTGCTGTTTGACAGCGCCCACAAGAAGTTCTGGCAGCTGACGCTGGAAGAGCTTAAGAAGGTAACCAAGCCGGAGCGCTTTTCTAATACGCAGAAAAAGGTGAACGGCTCTTTTGCATCGGGCTACGGCACGGTGCTGTATTTCATCGATAAAAACGTGGTGGATGAACTCGCCGCCAAGTTCCCGCTGTATGCGGAGAACTTTGTGCTTTGGTCGCAGCATTCGAGTGCCATGCACCAGTTTGTGATATGGACGGCGCTGGAGGCCGAGGGGCTGGGCGCGTCGTTACAGCACTACAGCCCGCTTGTGGACGACGCGGTTCGCACTGCGTGGAAAGTCCCCAATGACTGGCAGATGATCGCGCAGATGCCGTTTGGCAAACCCACAATGCCGCCGGGAGACAAGGAATTTTCAAGCATTGATGAACGGGTATGGGTGTTTGAATGAGATAAAGAGTAACAGATCCTTCGTCGCGACCGCTCCTCAGGATGACAAGATGCGATGCGGACAGCAAGCGGCTTTCGGGCCGCTTTTTTAGTGGACCATTGTCTACAAAGACTGAATAAAAGGTATCGCAACAGCCAATAAATTATCATAGAATAAAATTGTAAATAAATTTTGACTTTCCTTGACTAAAGCAAAACAAAGTGGTATAAAATAGACATAAGGAGTTAGCACTCGCGGGGCGAGAGTGCTAAAACAACAAAAAATATGCTATGCGAATCAAGAAAAGGAGTTGATTATTATGGCAAATTTGATACCGACAAGCCGGAGGAACCGGAGCGTTGCGCCCACAGGCTTTGAAGACTTCTACAACATGCTGGACGATTTCTTTACCGATCCGTGGCTGACGGGACGGCGCACACACGAAGCATTTAAGATTGATGTGCAGCAGACGGATAAAGAGTATACCATTGAAGCGGAGCTGCCGGGCGTGAACAAGGAAGACGTCAGCCTCGAGATGAATGATGGCACCTTACGAATCTCGGTGAACCGCGAAGAGAACAAAAACGAGGAAGGCAAGAACTACATCCATCGTGAACGGCGTTACTCCTCGATGAGCCGTGCGATTCACCTCGCGGATGCTGAGGCGGACGGCATATCAGCCAAGCTGGACGGCGGCATCTTGAGAGTAAGCGTACCGCGTCAGAAAAACGCCGATAACACACGCCGTATCGAGGTCCAGTAATGAACAAAAGAGACAAAGCGCACTGAAAGCCCCGCAGTGCGCTTTTTACTTTTGAGAAAGAAACGAAAACTATCATTCTGAGCGAGTGTAGCCAGAGACTACGAAGTGGATGAGAATCTAAAGAATCCATTTCGCAGTTGGGCACTTCGATTCCCAACAGCCCTCCTTATTGTTTTCAATTGTATGCATTGTTACACACTATGATTGTATGAATGTGGAGCTATATGCTATAATGTGGTATTAAAATAAGATTATACGCAGATGCAAAGAAAAGGGGGGCGTGATATGCAGGTCAAACAGGTCACTGATGAGAAAGTAGAACAATTCGTCGATGCCTATTATCGATTGTTTAACGATGAGAAAAATCTCTTGTATCTGTCCTTTTCAAACATTCCGTTTTCCAAAGAACTGATACAAAATTGGGTAAAAGAATCAGCACTGTCCGGGGTTGAATATTATACGGCCGGTGAGAACGACCAAATTGAGGGCATATTGGTTATTCGCTTCAATACTATCGAATCCTTCGAAATTTTGGCTTTGGTTGTGGATAGTTCGAAAAGAAGGTTTGGAATCGGCAGTTTGCTAGTTAAGACGGCAATAGAAAAGGCGAAAGAAAAAGGCTTCAAAGCGGTAGACATTGCGGTGTTCGCGGACAACAAAAAGATGCTTTCGCTTGTTATAAAAAACGATTTTAAGCCTGTTAAGATTGAATACCACAAAAGATTTGACGGTGAGGACGTTGTCATACTAAGAAGAACGCTTGAAACCACAGAAGGAGAGAGAAATCTATGATCACGGCATGCGGATGCGACTGCGAAGATTGCAGAGAATACAAAAAAAGCTGCGACGGGTGCGCTGAAATCAAAGGGCGCGTCTTCTGGGCGCCATACATGGGCGACGAAGTTTGCCCGATATATGGCTGCTGCGACGGCAAAGAATTTTCTCATTGCGGCGAGTGCGACGCGCTGCCCTGCAAGATTCACTTTGACACGCGCGATCCTTCTGTGACAAAGGAAGAGCATGAAGCGGGTGTGCACGAGCGGGCGGTTCGGCTGAGAGGGTTATGAAAGGAAACCGTATGAGATTTATACCCAACTTCACATTCAAAATTCAGACGCATCATTCAAAGGATGTTGTGCTACGGAGGCTTCAAGAAATTACACATCTGGAAGAAAAAATTCCGAATATGAAATCGCGGCGTTTCAAAGAGTTGTTTTATGGGCAGGCAAGCGACGAAAGTTTTATGATTTCGCCAGTCATGCGATTTCTGCAAGGCTCTTTTATACCAATTATCTATGGCAAGGTTTTTGAAACCGAAGAAGGAACTATAGTAAATCTCAGCATGAATCTTATTAATAGCGTGGTTGTTTTTTGGATTGTATGGCTGTCATTATGCGGCTTATTTTTCCTTCTTATTCTGTGTTTATTGATTTTCGGAAAAATGTCCTTCAGTTTCGGTGTCTTTATGCCTATCATACTATTCTGTTTCGGATATGGGCTTGGATATTTCGGGTTAAAACATGAAGCTATGATCTGCAAAAATTACCTAGAAAATCTATGGTCTCGTCCATAAAAAGTTGTACAGGAGCCATCTATGTCACTCTCTCAACTCGGCTGCTGCAGCGCCTATTGCGCTAAATGCAAGGTGCTTGCCGCAAACGTAACGGGATACTTATGGCCTCTACGCGATCGTAGGAGCGGGTCTCCGCGCCTGCCCAATAAACTTTTGCGTGTATGTGCTCGGGACGGCATGGAAAACGCCCCCTACGGGTTTACGGACGACTTGTAGGGGCGGGTCTCCCTGTGGGTTTTTACGTGTATGTATTCGAGATGGCCTGAAAATTGCCCCCTACGAGTTTGTGGATGAATTGTAGGGGCGACCTCTGTGTCGCCCGCGCAACAAATCTATGACCTATCGCCAAAATAAAAGCCGCCGGACATCCGACGGCTTGAACATTTATATTTTCCACATTTGATCTGATGACTGCTTACCTAAAGCAAGACAAAAACTAGCCATACGTATTTTGCGATACATACTATTGCATCCGGTTTATCCGCGCCTCAGTGAATCGATAAACTGGCGCGCAATGCGCGGTGACCGTCCGGCACTCGCGAAGCGCTCCGCTTCCAGATCGAGCAGCGCATCGTCCATTTGTATGCCGTAATCGTCTTTAAGCGCATGAACGATGTCAAGATACGCTCTCTTGTCGGGCTTAAAGTAGCCGACGGTGAGCCCGAAACGGTGGGAGAGGGAGCAAAGCTCCTGTATCGTTTCGTTGCGGTGGATATCGTCGCCCTCGCGGTCGGAGAACAGCTCCTTGACCATGTGCCGCCTGTTGCTTGTGGCATAGATGACGATGTTGGTCGCCTTGGCGGCCACGGATCCTTCCAGCACGGCCTTTAATGCGTTGAAATCATCGTTCTGCTGCGTGAACGAAAGGTCGTCGATGAACAGTATAAATTTGAGTGGGCTTTGGCTAAGCGTTTCCACAACCGCGGGAATTTCGCCGAACTTCTGCTTGTCTATTTCGATAAGGCGCAGCCCTTGAGGATGATATTCGTTGGCAATCGCTTTGACTGTGGACGATTTGCCGGTTCCGGCGTCGCCGTAAAGCAGCGCGTTCGCCGCGGGCTTGCCGTCAAGCAGTGCCAGCGTGTTGCCGACAATAGCTTTTTTCTGGCGTTCGTAGCCTTTGAGGTCGGCAAGACGGATAGGGTCGGGGCAGGTGACAGGTACGATATCACCGTTTTTGAGACGAAGCATGTGGTGCTTCGCATAGATGCCGTGGCCTTCGGTGGCGATGTCGTCCATGTGGCGCATATATGCAGCAGGGAAATCCGAATCGCTGTTTTGCCAGTCGGGGAGGAATCCGTCGAAACGGATATGCGACCGGATATCGGCGGATTTGAGCTGCGCGACAGCTTCCAGCACGGCGAGCTCGTTTTTGACACACGTTTCAAGAACACCTTCGATAGGCTGCTTTTTTGCATGTTTCTTCACATAAGTGTTATCGTCTTCGATGATGCAATTCCAGACATAGTCGGTTAAATTCGTGCCGTGCGCAAACAGCGCGGCGGCAAAGTCCGCGTAGCGCGAGACCTGCTCGGTAGAAGGCAAACCTTCGGCTTGAAGCAGCGCCGAGAGCTTTATAAAAACGTCGTCATCGAGCAGACGCCGAAATATCACGAGTGAGCGAAGGTTGAGTTCGATTTTTGAAAAGTCAGTCAAAGCAGGCTCCTTTCTTGTGTCCGTGTTCGGCAGTGACGACTGCCACCTCGCAGGGAACCGCGCGGATCAGATCGGCGGGTTTAAGCTCGATCTGCAGCCCGAGCTTGCCCGCGCTCACCACGATGGTACTTAGCGCTTCACACGAATTGTCGATAACCGTGCGGTATGTTTTCTTCATGCCGACGGGTGAGCAGCCGCCGCGCACGTAGCCGGTGATCTTGCTTAAGTCCGATGCCTTGATCATCTCAATAGATTTTTCGCCCACGGCCTTGGCCGCGGCTTTTAAGTTGAGCTCTTTGGCAACAGGGATGATGAACACATAGTAAGCACCGCTTGCGCCCTTAGCCACAAGCGTTTTAAACACCTTCTCGGGCGGCATGCCTGTTTTTTTGGCAACGGATACACCGTCGATAAAGCCGTCACTGTGATCGTATGAGTATTGGTTATAGCTGATGCCCGCGCTGTCGAGCAGCCGCATGGCGTTTGTTTTGGCGCTGGCCAATTTGAACCTCTCACAATCGTTAAATCTTACGTGCTATTATACATGATTGGGGTGTAAAGAAAAAGGGCATGCAAACAGTTAAACTGAGCTTTCTATAAGCGGTTTTATCGGAATGTCACCAATAGCAGTGATTGTGCCTTTAGTCATCAATTAATGATCTATGTTCGCAAATAGATCTTTGACAGGCTCATAATAAGTGGAAATACTTATATTGTTATCAGTATCTATCGTCGCATAAAAGACATTTGTCACACGCGTAACGCCTTGTCGGTTTATCATATCAAGAATATCCTGATCACTCAGCTTAAGCTTCTTTAAGTTATTTCTGTCTATTTTGCCGTCCCTAATGACGGTGAAAGTCGCGTTTCCGGTTGGATAGGGAAGGTTTAGATTCTGAAGTGTGACCTTTTCATATTGAGGCTTATTAATGATTGATAGCTTACCGTTTGCCTCGACGATACCGTATTCGACCCTGTTTATATCAACAACCTCATTTTCCCGCAACATCATAATGATTTCATCGATACTGTAATGAATCCGCTTGATATTCTTATGAATCAGCTTCCCGTTGTATATCACAACTGTCGGCTCAAAAGTAATAAGCTTTCTGAATTTACGGTGTTTCAAGCTAAAATAACTGACTAACCGTTGAATGGCGGCCAAAACAATAACGGCAAAAGCTGTAGGCAAATGCTCAATCTCCGGGTCAGCAATATCCGCGCCGACGATAGCGCCCATGACAACAAGCACCAGAAAATCAAAAACGGGCAGTTCCCCAATCGGCCTTTTTCCCATAACAAAAAGGGTCGCGGCCAAGAGTAAAGCCATTATTGAAACAATTCTAAATAGAACGATAAAATATGTGTCCAAGGCTGTTCCCCATTTATCCGTTTATTGTCATCTATGTGTACGATGAGGGTGAGCTTTAATACGCGTAAACGCAAGAGACGACGTTAATTAATTATGGTTGTATCCTTGTGTTTTTATACCGTAAAAGCATCGAGGCTATACTGCGTGTTGCTCATTTTCATTTGCGCCATTTGGGTGTCAAAAAATAAAGAGCCGCTAAACAATTACACGGCTCCTTGTGATATGCTTAAGATGTTTATTCTATACGTAGAAGTTTCGTCTGCGGTACATCGTGTAGGTCAACGCCGCAGAAGCCCCCATGATAAGCACGCTGATCAGCACATTGGTGCCGTTAATGCCGTCCATGACCACGTCGCCCGGTGTGAAATAGTTCAGCGGCGATACCCATTTGAGAAAATCCAGCACACCGGTGATGGCGGGAATGCTGCCCACGATATACGTGAGGAAAAAAAGCATCACAGCCATGGATGCCGCGTGTTTTGCCTTGCGCAGCAGCACGCTGACGGCAAAGCCAAGCAGCAGATACGTATAGCCCGCAATCATCCCCCCGAGCAGTACAGATTTAAACGAGGTGACCATATCCATGAAGTCAAGGTCTTCCGGTCTGACCAGCATGCCGGATATCACACCAACGATGCTGATGACCGCAAAGTAGCAAAGATAGCTGACAGCCACCGCCGCGAGCTTGCCGGATACGATCTGCGTGCGGGCCACCGGCTTGGCATATAGAAATTCGATGGTGCCTTCGCTTTCTTCCTTGGAAAGCGCGGTAAGACCCAGCATCGCGCCATGGATGCAGGCGGCCATCAGTACGAACTGAAACATGTATGCGAAAAAGTTCGGCAGCTGCGTGATGTCATCGCTTGAAAGATGGAACGCGACCACGAACTCCTGAGGCAGCGCTTCCAGCTTCGCATTGAGCAGCGCCAGCATGTCTGAATTCAGCATGCTCGGATACAGCAGAGTAAACAGCAATGTAATCACACCGCTGATTCCCGTCCATAACAGCAGCGATCTGAAACCGCGCCGCATTTCCATTTTGAAAATTCTCATTTCACGCCCCCCCTTATTTGTAGTAAGCTAGGAAGATATCGCTGAGCTTTAAGTCTTCCACAAGAAAATCCTGTGCGTTCATGCCGCTGAGCAGCTGTAAAAGCGCACCCATGTCCGTCGAGTGGTACGTGAAGGCGATGCGGCCTTTTGTCTTGCTCACGATTTTAATCGCTTCATTTTCAAAGCTGTCGGGTATGGATTCGCCTATAACAGTGACCTTCTTGGCTCTTTCCGCTGAAAGCACGCCGATTTCTTTGATGTCAACGATGCGGCCCTCGCGAATGATAGCCACGCGGCTGCAAAGGCTTTGCACCTCATCGAGATTGTGGCTGGATAAAAAGATGGTGCAGCCTGCCTCGCGCTGTTCAAGCAGCGCTTCAAACAGCTTTTGGCGCATCAGCGGGTCCAGCCCGTTGGTGGGCTCATCGAGTATCATGAGCTTCGGGCGGCAGGAGAGCGCCGCGACCAGCGCCGCCTTCTTTTTGTTGCCCGTCGAAAGCTGTCCAATCTTCTTTTTGGTATCCAGCTCAAACCGCTGTACCAATTGCTGTGTGTATTCTTTTTCCGCTTCGGGATAAAAGCCATCCGAGTAAGAAAGCAGGTCACCCACGGTGAGTTCTTCGTAATAATGGATATCGCTGGGCACATAGGCTGTCTGTGCCTTGATGCGGCGCGATTCATTCACACAATCCAGCCCCAGCACGGTCGCGCTGCCGCTTGTGGGGAACAGGAAATTGAGCAGCGTTTTGATCATTGTGGATTTACCTGCGCCGTTAGGGCCGATGAAGCCGTAAATCTCGCCTTCATTGACTGTCATATTGGTATCAACAATACCTCTGTGCTTGCCATAGCTTTTTGTTAAACCTTGTGTCTGAATAACAGCTGCCATGTTTTCACCCCCCCTAGTACTTTCTGTGCAAAATAACCGTTAAAACTTTAAAAGTCCCCCCGATGATAAATGTGTACGCGAACGTCACAAAACCTGATGCATCAGGAAACACGCTCGACAACAGAATCAGAAACGGGGCCAGTGAGATGGACAACAGACCCGTGACCGCCAATGCTTTTGTGAGTACCATCTGCTCAAGCTCGTCGCTTGCGGCGGCATTGTCCTTTCTTATCCATCGGTAAAAGATGAACATAATCACAGGGATGAGTACGATACCCGCATACCCCACAATCTCCATGATGTTTCGCAGTGTTACGTGTTCGATGTGTGGTGAGCTCAATATAAACGCGATGCAGTACACTTCGCCGAGGATAATCCAAAAAGCCATATAGATCTTGCGAAGGTTATTCCTTTTGATCATTTTTTGCCACCTTCCTCAAATAAGAATATGTGCTCGATTGGGTGCTTAAACACCTTGGACAGCGCATAGGCCAGCCATATTGACGGGTCGTATTTGCCTGTTTCAATGGCATTGATGGCCTGACGCGAAACCCCCGTCAGTTCACCAAGCTGGGCTTGCGTGAGTCCCATTTCTTCACGCATCGCCCTTACACGGTTCTGCAACAGCCATCACCTCGTTTCTTTTGTGTAAGGTTAACCTTACATTTATTATACCTCGATTATGAAGAATGTCAAGTAGACCTGACACAAATATTTCTCTGACGTGGACACAGAGGTTGCGATATGCTGTAGGAGAAGCGGCTTGATGAAAAACGGTCAAGATCGTTCACTACACAAGTTGGGGGGATATGCATTTTTCTGTTGAAGATATTATTAATCTTGAAACATATTGTCTTGGTTCTTGAAACATTTCAGATTGAAATGCTATAATCCGTGTAGTATTCGCCATTTTTGGTGATTGTTCCAAATAAAATCACGCTGCGAAAACTCTGCTTTTCGCGGCCCCGCAATGAAAGAGGCGGCTTTTACATACTGCCTGATAACACAAATGAGAACAAGGAGCACACATGATCAATATCGCAAGCCAAATTGCCAACGAACTGCAAATCAAGCAAGCGCAGGCGCAGAGCGCCATTTCACTGCTGGATCAGGGCAATACCGTGCCTTTTATCGCGCGTTACAGAAAAGAAGTGACAGGGTCGCTCACGGATGAGACGCTGAGGGAGCTCGCCGACAGACTGACTTACCTGCGCAAGCTTGAGGAACGCAAGGAAGAGGTGATCAGGCTCATTGACGAGCAAGGCAAATTGACGGATGATCTCAAAGCCAAAATCGAAGCCGCGCAGGGTGTCACCGAAGTGGATGATATATATCGGCCTTATCGTCCCAAGCGGCGGACGCGCGCGACGATCGCCAAGGAAAAGGGTTTGGAGCCATTGGCCGAGCTGATCTGGCAGCAGCAGACAAGCGACGAGGATATTGATAAGCTGGCGAAAGATTATATCAATACAGAAAAGGACGTGGACAGTTCAGAGGCTGCTGTGGCGGGCGCGATGGATATTATCGCCGAGATGATTTCTGATGACGCCGATCTGAGAGGCAAACTTCGCTCATGGGTGAGACGCAACGGCTTGATTATATCCAAAGCAGCGGTGGAAGAAAGCTCCGTCTATGATATGTATTACGAATTTTCCGAGCCTATCGCCAAGCTCGTGCCTCATCGGGTGCTTGCATTGAACCGCGGCGAAAAGGAAAAGATATTGAACGTTAAGATTGAAGCCGAAGAACAAAACGCCGTGGCGCTTATACACAGGAACGTATTTAAGCCGCGCTGGCAAAGCGCTTATCTGCAATCGGCGATAGAGGATGCATATAAACGGCTCATCTTTCCGTCCATCGAGCGCGAGATTAGAAACGAGCTCACCGAAGCCGCCGAGGAGCAGGCGATCAAGGTGTTCGGTGAGAATCTAAAAAATCTGCTGCTTGTGGCGCCTGTGCATGGCAAAACGGTGCTCGGGTTAGACCCCGGTTTCCGCACAGGTAATAAGGTGGCTGTGGTGGACCCCACGGGCAAGGTGTTGGACACGGGTGTGGTTTATATGACGCTGGAGCATCATGACACCGCAAAAGCCAAAGACTATTTGAAAAAGCTTATTGAAAAGCACAATGTGGATATCATCGCGATCGGCAACGGCACAGCATCCAAGGAAACTGAAGCTGTGGTGGCTGAGCTCATCAAGACGCTGCCAAGGCAGGTTTATTATCTCGTTGTGAGCGAGGCGGGCGCGTCGGTGTATTCCGCGTCTAAGCTGGGGAGCGAAGAATTCCCGGATTTCGATGTGGCGCTGCGCAGCGCGGTATCCATCGCGCGGCGGCTGCAGGATCCGCTTGCGGAGCTTGTCAAGATCGATCCGAAGGCAATCGGCGTGGGTCAGTATCAGCACGATGTCAACCAAAAAAGGCTTGCGGAAATGCTCGGCGGCGTGGTGGAAGACTGTGTGAACGCGGTCGGTGTCGATCTCAATACGGCATCGCCGTCTCTGCTCAAATATATATCCGGCATTTCGCCCGCCGTGGCAAAAAATATTTTTGAGATGCGCGAGACACAGGGGCGGTTCCAGAGCCGTGCGCAGCTTAAAAAGGTGCGCGGTCTTGGAGACAAGGCTTTTGAGCAATGCGCGGGCTTCCTGCGTATACCCAGCGGGAAAAACATACTCGACAACACCGCGATTCATCCCGAATCGTATGACGCGGTGAACCGGCTGCTGGAAAAGCAGGGCGCGCGTTTGACGCAGGAAAAGGATTTGGAGCAGCTGCGTGCACAGATGACCGGCTGGAACGTATCCGCTTTGGCATCCGCTATAGGCATCGGTGAGCCCACGCTCAAGGATATACTCGAGGAGCTTAAAAAACCGGGCCGCGATCCGCGCGATGCGTTTGAACAGCCCGTATTCCGCTCCGATGTGATGCATCTTGAAGACTTGAAAGAGGGCATGGTGCTCACGGGCACTGTACGCAACGTGATTGACTTCGGTGCGTTTGTGGATATCGGGGTGCATCAGGACGGGCTTGTGCATATCTCGCAGCTTGCCGACAGATTTGTCAAGCATCCGATGGATGTGGTCAAAACGGGCGATATCGTCAAGGTACGCGTGCTCAGCGTGGATATAAATAAGAAGCGCATTGCGCTGACAATGAAAAACGTGAATTGAGGTTTTATATGAAGCTTGCTGTGTTCGATTTCGACGGTACCCTGTTCCCTAAGGACACGTTGCCTTTTCTGCTCAAACAATGGCATGCGCAGAAAATGTCGCGTCGGCGTTTTGTTGTGACGTGTGCGGGAGTGGGCGGCATGTATTTACGGTACAAGCTGGGGATTTATACAGGTGTGTCGCGCGAGATTATACGGCGAAAAGCCATGCAGCGGTTCACGCCTATATTTCACCGCATGACCAAAACGGATGTGGACGCGTTTTTTGAACGCAGCGCAAATCTCATACTTAAGCAGCTCAATGCCGATGTTGTGGCGGAAATGAAAAAAACAAAGGCGGAAGGTTTTCATACCGTATTGCTTTCAGGCGGTTATCAGCGCCTTATGGACTTTGTGGGCGCATCGCTCGGCTTTGACACCGTGATCGGCACATCGCTCCACTACAAAAACGGCCGTGTGGATGCGCATCAGACGCTGGATATTGTTTGCGGCGACGACAAGGCGAGCCATCTTCGCGATACGTTTGACGCTGAGGCGGTAGATTGGAAGGCCAGCATCGCCTATGCCGACAGCCTGTCGGACTTATCCATATTGAATCTGGTAGGAATTCCTGTCGCGGTCAATCCCGACCCGGAACTAAAAGTGGAAGCTGAGCAGGCTGGGTGGCGTCTGCTGATCTGCTAAAGTGATGATGCCATGGCGGCTTGTGCGCTGAGTATTGGCTGTTCATTGCGTAAAACCGGCTTGCCATGGCTGGGACATACCCATTCGAAATCCCGCGCTGCGATTTTCTTTACCGATTCGAGCATTTTGTCAAAGTTCCAATCCCACGAAGCGGGATAGGGGATGAGATTTCCTTTTTTGTTTTCGAGAAGGTCACCCGCAAACAGTACGCCATCGAATATGAAACAGACGTGCCCCGGTGTATGGCCGGGCGTCGGCACGATGTCTATCCCGCATATCTTGTCGTCTGTAAAAGCGTGAATGTTATTGGGTTTATGGCGCATGATTTTACTGATATACTTTTTGAAGCTGTGACGCTCCTTTTCTCCCGTTATATATGGAATATCCTCAGCGGAGGACCAAAGCTTTGCGCCTGTGAGCTCCTGCAGCTTCACCGCGTTGCCGATATGGTCAACATCGTGGTGGGTGAAAAGGATGTGCTTGATGTCCGTTAGCTTTCCAGCCATAGTATTTAGTGCGCGCAGTACATTCTTGCGCTGAAACGGCATGCCCGTATCAATCAGCACCGGCTCCGGCGTATAGACGAGAAAGACGCGGCTGAATTCTACGCCGTCCAGCATGTGAACCTTATCTGTGATTTTCATGATTGATTACCTCATATTTAAAAATTATCATCTATGCCAGATGAGAGATATTTATCTTTTTAATTCCGTCATGCATTCATTTGCCCAATCAATTGTCGTATTTAAGTTCATGGCTGCGCGGCGCAGTATAAACTTCCAGTAAAGCTCTTCGCCGCCAAACAATGCGAGCTTTTTTGTGTAATATTCCGTCAGGCCTAAAAAGCGGTCTACATCGTCTAGCTGCTGCTTTTTTTCCTCGATAAGCCGTTCAAACTGCGTGATAAGCTCCTGCTTGGTGAGATTTGAGCCGAAGAAAAGCCGCAGGCTAAACTCGTCACGCTTCTCCTTGGACAGCCTCTCGGGGAAATGTGTGATCCATTCCTTGAACGCCGCTCTGCCTGAATCCGTGATGCTGTAGATCCGCTTATCCGGCCGGTCAGACTGGGGCTGGATGACGGAGGTTACATACCCCTTTTCGTTGAGCGTGTTTAATTCACGGTATATCTGGCTCATGCTTGCATACCAGAAGTTGCGAATAGAATCGTCAAATATCTTTTTCAGATCATACCCAGTCACATCGTGATAATTCAGCAGTCCCAGTATGGCATAGCGCAGTGCCAAGATTATCATCTCCTTTTGATATTCTACATGTGATATATTATTATACAAGTGGAATAATGTCAATGCCCGTAAATTAAATAAATGGAAAAAGATTAAAATCATTGGTTGGCTGTGTCCAAGGTTCATGTTTTATAGCAACAAAAAAAAGACGCTGATACTCAACCAGTGGTTTTGCAGCGCCTTTAGATGGAGAAACGAATTACGGCACAACCTTGACGATATTGAACATGCTGTCAAGCACGAGCCAGTTTTGCGGGAACTCGAGACCTAAGAGCCAGTAACTCACGCCGCGAAGATCGTATTTATTGACAAGAAGCAGCTTGGCGCGAATGCTCCTTGCATCTTCAAACCATACCTCATGCTCCACACCGTTATCGTCAAAATATTTAAACGTGGGAGACTGCGTCTGTGCGTCGAAACGAATATTCGCGCCTTCTCTTGCGGCCAGCGCCAGTGCTTCTTGCGGGTCTAGACGTTTTGCCCATTTGCCGCCCGGCATGAAAGGCAGCATCCAGTCGTAACCGTACAGCGGCATACCCATCATGATCTTGCGGCTGGGAATCACCGATGCCGCATACCGGATCACATCTTCCACAAGATCGATCGGCGCGACGGCATAAGGCGGCCCGCCGGACCATCCCCATTCGTATGTCATGATGATCACGAAATCCACGATTTCGCCGTGAGCACGGTAATCGTGCGCACCGTGCCAAGTGCCTGTCGTGACGTCGGAAGGCTTAGGCGCAAGCGCCGTGGAAACCACGTAGCCCAAAGGACGCAGCGCGGCCACCGTACGCCGCAGGAAATTGTTATAAAGCTCGCGGTTCTCGGGCGATATTCTTTCAAAGTCGATGTTGACGCCGTAGTAGCCTTTGGTGCGCATTGTCTGTATCATGTTCGCAATCAACGTATCCTGTATGGCGGTGCTTTCGAGTATCGTATCGGCAATCTCGGTACTGAAATTACCCTCCGCAAAATTGGTGATCACGAGCAGCGGCGCGATGCGGTAGTTTCTTGCCGCGGCGAGTATATTTGCGTCTTTGATGGGCGTCATGCTGCCATCTGCGCCAACCTGGTAGCTGAAAGGGCTTAAGTATGTCAGATATTCGCCCACCTCGCGTATCGTCTGTGTTTCTTCTTCGGGCGTAGACGGCTCGATATAACCGTTCACTTCAATAAATCCATAATTTTTTTCTCTTACGGGTATGCGCAGCACTGTGCCGGGCTGGATGGCATCTGGGTTTGTGATGCCGTTCAGCGCAATGATGCTGCTGGTTGTGGTGCCATAGCGTCGTGCGATTGAAAAGAGTGATTCGCCCGGTGCGACGGTATGCGTAATTTCCCGTGTGGGTATGACGAGCGTCTGACCGACAACGAGAAAGGGGATATCCGAAAGCTCGTTGGCCTGAAAAATCTCATCCGCAGAGACACCGTATCGCTGCGCAATCTTAAAGAGCGAATCGCCTGGCTGTACAACATGTATGTCCAAATTTGATCACTTCCTTAAACTATTATTATTGGTTGCTATATTATATGGGAAGCCGAGCGGCAAAGTTCAAGAAAAATAAGGTGTGCCGTATTTATATGCTTTTTTTCTTCACAAAGCTTTATCACTTTTCAGCCGCAAACAATATACTATATTGTATGCGGAAGCGGGCAACGAAACTATAACAAAGATGGTGATATGATGGAGATGTCAGCGAGAGAGCTGTTTGCACGAATGATAAAATGTGAGGCAGAGGGAGAAGGCATAAGCGGCATGAAAGCCGTCGCGTCAACAATCATGAACAGAGTTCATGTGGCCTACGGAGAATATTTAAGAACAGGCCAGGGGGATCTGCGGCGTGTACTGACGCAGCCGGGCCAGTTTACCTGCTACATGGACGTTGTTGGCGGTGAATACAATCCTCAAAACGTATGGAATATGAGACCCGAGCAGATACACTATGAAGTGGCAGATTGGGCGCTTGCGGGCAATATTCATTCGGGTGTTGTGGAAACACTTTGGTATATGAACCCGTTTCGGCCCGGCTGTCCGCCTTATTTTCCGTATAATCGGACGGGTGTGCAGTTTAACAGAGTGGCGCAGCACTGCTTTTTTCAACCGACCAGTCTGTATGCGCTAACATAGTAATATGAGGAAGGGAGGAGATATGAATATGAATTCCAGCCATTACAGCTATCCGGATAACCGCAATATGACAGGAAATAGAAACAACAAGAACGGAACACGCAATTTGACAACACGGCCCATGCAGCACGGGGCCGATATGCCAAGGATGCGGGACGGTATGAGAATGCCAACGGCACCGACTATGCCTGCCAGACAGGATACGACAGATGTGACATTGCCCGGTCTTCATCGGACAGCGCCAATGTCGCCAAGGATGGGGACTGGTGTTACGGGACCGACACCCCCCGGCGGCCTTACACAAATGCCCTTGATACCGCCTGGATCTCTTGCAGCGCAGACGCCGACGACTGTGGAGAGCCCGTATTATACAGCCGGCTTTTTAAAAAACTTCATCGGCCAGAGCATGCGCGTGGAGTTTCTGATCGGTACATCGGGTGCGCTTGTAGACAGAACGGGTGTGCTCGTGGAAGTAGGAGCCAGCTACATTGTGCTCAGGCCGGTCTTAGCCGATGATTTGGTGATGTGCGATCTATATTCGATTAAGTTTGTGACAATATATCAATAAACATAACCGCGAAATAATGGAGTAAGCCTTTGAATATCGGGGGCTTATTCTTTTTTTATGTGCAAATTCGCAGCGCATATCGCAGACGCAAGACGCATAGCTTTGAATAGAATGACGAGAAAGGGTGCGTTTCATGAAAAAACTTAAAGGCATTATCATTTTTGCCGTGGCCTGCTTTGATATTATTCTAATTATGCTTGCCTCAATAATGAACTTTCATTCAGAGGTATGCTTTTTTCAGTCTGCGCACAGCGAAACAAGCGAGTACAACTGGTATTTTAAGCCCCGCAGCGACGGGCTTCAGCCGCAGGATCTGCCCGAATTCGCGTTTATCAAGAACTATGACGCTTACTGGATAGGAGATCCTGATGAAAAAGTCATATATCTGACTTTTGACGCGGGATTTGAAAACGGCTACACCCCGCAGATTCTTGATGCGCTTAAAAAACACAATGCACCGGCTGCATTTTTCGTTGTCGGCCATTATATGACATCGGCACCGGAACTGATAGAGCGTATGGTGGATGAGGGGCATCTTGTGTGCAGTCATTCGATGGATCATAAAGACATGGCTTCAATGAGCGATTTTGCCACGTTTAAAGCGGATATGGAGGAGCTCGAACAAACGTTTACCGACGTGACAGGCAAACCGCTGCCCAAATACTTCAGGCCTCCGGAAGGGAAATTCAGCGGGCAATGCTTAAAGTACGCAGAGCAGCTTGGGTACAAGACGATTTTTTGGAGCTTTGCCTACTGTGACTGGTATGAGGATGACCAGCCGTCCGAAGAGGAAGCGATGGACATTATCACAACACGCACACACCCGGGCGCCATTGTGCTGCTGCATGCCACCTCGAAGACCAATGCAAAGGTCATGGACCGATTGCTCACGGAGTGGGAGAACATGGGATATGAACTGAAAAGCCTAGATGATTTTCCGTATGAGAAGATGAAACAGGATGCGGGTGTATCACAGGACTGATTATAGCGTGGGTTTATTATTACTTTTTATTTTGATTAGCCAATAAAGCCCCAACGGCACAAGGGCAAGGCTGATCCATTGCGAGGTGGAAAAGAGCCAGAGTATGCCCCGGTCACCGTCGCCGCGGAAAAATTCAAGTATGAAACGAATGACCCCGTAACATGCGATATACAGCCCTGTGATCTGTCTGTCAGCACGGGGCTTTCGCGAATAGGCAAACAACGCGATAAATAGTATGAAATTCAAAGCGGACTCTAAAAGCTGAACAGGAAACAACGCCACGTCCGGGGGAGCGGCGGAGTCAGCTCGGAAGTAAACACCCCAAGGCGGGTTCATGGCGCGGCCATAACAGCAGCCCGCACAAAAACATCCGATACGGCCGATGGCATGCATAAGCGGTATGGACGGGATCAGGCTGTCCGTGAGATGCCAGAACGGCAAACGGTACTGCTTACTGTAAATGAAAATACCGAGCACCGCGCCGATCAGGCCGCCGTAAAACACAAAGCCGTGGGTAAAGAGCACGTTGATATCTTCCAGCGTCCATGGCGTTTGCGCATGAGCTTCAATAAAAGAAGGCAGTGAGATTGCAAGATAAAGCAGCTTAGCGCCCACGATCACGCCAATCAGTGCATACAAGGCACAAAAAAAGATGTCCTGTTTTTTTATATCGCGTCTGACGGGAAGATAAACGGCAACAAGTATGCCAAGCGCACAACCGATCAGTATAAGCGGCCCGTATACGGGAATGGTCAGACCAAAGACAGAGATTGTCGGCAGCATTTAATATCCTTTCAAATTCACCGGATTTCGCGCAAAAAAAACAGGGAAAGAGCAGGCACGCTCTTTCCCGTTGCGTTTTGCTTAATACCCGACGAACGGCGCGACGGATGCCACACACGCTGTGCAAGCGATAACGACTATCGCACATATTGCAAGCGCCACGATGTTCAAAACGAGGCCGGCGGTTGCCATGCCCGAGGGGCTCTGCTTCCTGGCCATAATGCTAAGCACGAGACCGACGACCGCCAAAATGATTCCGACGAACCACAAGACGAAAACAAAGATAACGGCGCATATGCCGAGAACCATTGCAGCGATGGCCATGCCGTTGCTCTGGCTCGGCGGTGCGGGCTGATAATTCTGATAGTTTTGCTGTTCCATTATTTATTCCCTCCAATTAAAGTCATAGTGATAAGTTTTAATAATTAATGACCTACCAAGTATATCAAACATTGGTGAAAATGTGTATAGCTTTTTTAAGGGCTTTGGAGCTTGTGTGTTAACGTAAAGCAGTTTTGTGAAAAAATTTGCTCCGTCATTTCAAATCAATATATTGACAGGGCCACATAAATGATTTATAATCGAATAAACGAACAAATTATTCGATTAAAGGATAAGTATGCGCAAACGAATTGATGATGAAACCATACTGCTCTCAGCGCTCAAGTGTTTTGCCGCTTACGGATACAAAAAGACAACGCTTGAGGACATTGCGGGAGAGCTGAATCTTGGCAACAGCAGTGTATATGCTTATACCGCGAGCAAACGGGCCCTGTATGAGGACGTGGTGCGCTATGTCATGATGCGGTGGCAAAGCAAGGTAAAGGCTGCAGTGGATAAGCAGCGCACGGCTGCGGATAAATTTCGCGTGCTTTGTGACACGGCGCTTGCTTATTTATCCGAAGATCAGGCGTTCTGCGCATTGCTGAAAAACGACCATACCATATTTCCGATGTTCCCCGAGTCCGACCCGTATGAGGAGATTAACGCGGAGTCGGTGGCTATGATAAGCCGTATACTTGAAGAGGGACAGACAAACGGCGAATTCCGCGAAATGGACACTCAAGCGGTGTCTGAACTCATTTTTTCCATGTACAAAGGCTTTATTATCCGTGCGTACATCGAGTGCGAGGAGAGGTTCATGGAGACCCATATGTCTCAGGCTCTCGAGCTGCTCACCCACGGTATACTCAAGAAGTAAAACGGCGCTTCTGTGCCGTTTCAAAATGTTGATACTCCCTGCTTTTGCGGTCAACCATTTTAAAAGATGAGCGAGCAAAACGAAGCGACTTCAAAGCGGATAACAATCTCATTCGAGCATTTCACATAGTATCTTGGCTTTTGAACCGTTTATAAGGACGGGTTACGCTCAAAGAGCAGGTTTTTTTGAAGTACGGCAGATTTTCCCCAATGGCTGGGGGTTTAACGGGATGTAAATAAATGAAAGGAGTCTTGAGTGATGACAAAGTACCTGTCCCCGGAATGGGGCGCGGAGGTCGAAAAGCGGCTGCGGGAAGGCTTGACGCCGGAGAAGATGAACAATCTGACGTCATCCATGAACAATCATTATACAAACTGTCCCGGCGGCGTATCCGAAAAGTATTTCTATGTCGGCTTTAGTGACGGCAAGGTTGAACGTGTGGAAGTGGGTGAAGGCACAGGCCCCAAAGCGGAGTTCACGATCAAAGGCGATTATGACACCTTCGCCAAGATATCACGCGCCGAGCTTGGTTCCCAAAAAGCGCTGATGAGCGGTAAATTAAAGCTGCGCGGCAACATGGTTAAGGCTTTAAAGCTCGCGTCACTGTGCGACCGCATCAACAAAATCGTTGCGACGATTCCGACCGAATTTGAGTAAGGAGGGCGTATCATGGATATGAAGAAGGATCCGTATTTCATTGATTTTCCTGCGAGAATCAAGGCGATTCAGGCAGAAATGGCCAAAGAGGGTATCGACGTGTATTTGGGCTCGCGCCTTCGCACAATGAGCTGGACTACTGACGCGTTCTTTCCGTGGCGCAGCTTCATTGTGATTCCGGCCGAAGGTCTGCCGACTGCGTTTACATTTGTGATCGACGCGGCGCGCGCGGCAGATGACTCTTGGCTTGATGAGGATCATGTGCTGGGATTTGCGCCCATGGGCGGTCAGGATCAGATATCGCAGATAACTTACATGATTGAAGACCTGATTCCCAGCGGCGGTGTTGTGGGTGTGGAAGCGGGTATGTCCAACTATCTGCCCGAGGGTAACCTCACATGGTATGAATACAACGCGTTTACTGAGGCGCTGCCGAACTGTAAACTTGTGAATGCGCATCACATTATCGATAAGCTGTCGGTCATCAAGGATGAAGGCACAATCAACCGTTTCCGTGAAGCAAGCCGTATTGTGGATATCGGCCATAAGGCTGTATACGATGCGATCAAAGACGGCGGATGGAAGGGCGTCACAGAAACGGAGATTGCAGGTATTGCGGCGCTGGCGATGCGCAAAGCGGGCAGCGTGTGGGAATGGTCTTTCACGGGCGGCAACGAGATAGCCTGCGGCTACCGCACAGGCCTTACGGGCGGTGCGTGTACACCGGCCACAGCCAAGGAACTCAAGGCTGGGGAACCGCTGATGGTGGATATCCACGCGCTTTTCAAGCTGGCCTGCGGTGACCACAGTCATAACTACCTGATCGCACCCGCTTCCGACCGTCAGGTCTGGCATGCGAAGAACTTTACAGATATCGTGGATCTGACGCTCAAGACATACCGTGCGGGTATTTCGCCTTCGGCGCTGGCTGAGGAGATGATGGCGTTTGCGGAAGAACGCGGTTTTGCCGATTTCATGGTGCCCGGTTTTGAGCACGGCATCGGCATGCTGGGCGACGAATGGCGCATCGGCGGGCACGAAGGCCCGTTTGTCTATTGGACCGACCCGAACCATGTTTATCAGGAGGGAGAGGTGCTGATCTGCGCGATGCAGTACGCCTGCCCCGATGAGGATATCGGTTTCCGTTACGAGAACCCGATTCTGATTAAAAAGGATGGCTGCGAATGGATGAGCAAATATCCGCTCACGGTGGATATCATTGAATAGATCCTGTTGATTAATTCTGATCACTATATCCTATGCTTTCAGGAGTGAACCATGTGTTTGCTCCTCTTTTTTTGTGGCTCTAGTCAATTCTTTGTGGACTATGGAGGATTGTATCAGCTTATGATATAATTAATTATCATTATGATTAAGGGGATTCTGTTTTTTGACTGAAGGAAAATACAAAATACTGCTGTTTGATGTGGACGATACGCTGCTGGACTTCAGAGCAAACGAGACGGAAGCGCTTCCAAAGGTGTTTGAATTTTTCGGGTATTCGCTGTCTGATGAACTACTCCACACGTATCATACGATCAACAAGCAGCTTTGGATCGATTACGAACATGGCAAAGTCTCGATGACCGATATGCTTAATTCGCGGTTTACCAAAACCATGGCGAATTTTGATATAGAGGTTGATGGGACCGTCTGGGAAAAGCATTATCAGGCGCTTTTGGGCAGCGGCCATCATGTCATCGAGGACGCTTTGGAGGTTTGCGAGCGGCTGGCCCAAACGCACAGGCTTTTTGTGGTGACAAACGGCGTGAAAGAAACGCAGTTTAACCGGCTCAAAATTGCGGGTCTTTACGACCTATTTGAGGATATTTTTACGTCACAAGGCATTGGATATCAAAAGCCTGCCAAGGAATTCTTTGACCACGTAAAAAGTCATATTGACGGTTTTGATGCGCGTGAAGCGCTGATTATCGGCGACTCGCTCAATTCGGATATCAGAGGCGGTATCGCATCGGGCATTGATACATGCTGGTTCAACAAGCATGCGCAGGAATGTGATGCGGAAATTCGCAGCAAATACATGATCACAAAGCTCACGGAGCTGTATGACATATTGACAGAGAAAGAGGACACATGAGGGATAAACTGCTCCGTTGGTATAACAAAAACAAGCGTGACTTGCCGTGGCGGCAGCGCAGCGGCCCGTATCCGGTGCTCGTGTCCGAAATGATGCTGCAGCAGACCACGGTGGACACGGTGCTGCGTTACTACGAGCCTTTCATGGCGCGCTTTCCGCACGTTAAGACGCTCGCGGCGGCGGATGAACAGGAGGTGCTTGCCAGCTGGAAAGGGCTTGGTTACTATTCACGCGCGCGTAATCTGCATCGTATTGCGAGGCAGGTCGTCAGTGAATTCGGGGGCGAGTTTCCTAGTACGCACGACGAATGGCTGTCGCTGCCCGGCGTCGGGCCATACATGGCGGGTGCTGTGCTCAGCATCGCTTACGGACAGCCGTATCCGGCTGTGGACGGCAACGTGCTGCGCGTGATATCGCGCGCGTTTGCGCTGAGAGAAGATATCACACGCCCTGTGGCACGCAAAGAGGTGGAAGCGCGCGTCAGCGCCATGATGGCGCATGAGAACGCAGGTGATTTTACACAGGCGCTTATGGAACTGGGGGCGCTGGTCTGCCGACCGTCTTCGCCCGACTGCACCAACTGCCCTTGGAACGCGGATTGTGCGGCGCTGCGCGAAAATGTCGTGAATGAACTGCCGATAAGGAAACCGCGTACCGCGCCGCGCACCGTACAGCTTTGGGCGGCGCTTATAGAGACTGAAGATTCGGTGCTGCTGCATTACCGCGGCAGCGAGACACTGCTGGCGAAGCTCTGGGGCCTACCCGTGGCCGAGAAGCAGGATGGGAAAATACCCGAGGCGCTGTTTGCGGAAAAGTATGGCTTATCGCTGATGGATGGCGAGGTGACCGGCCATGCGGTTCACGTGTTCACGCATCAGCGATGGCAGATGGATGTTGTCAGTTACCGTATGAAAAGCGAGATAAAATTCAATATTCCCGAATGGGAATGGATAAGCTGGGAATCAATAGAGAAAAAGCCCATACCCACGGCGTTTATGAGGATACTTCGGGCCGTGAAAAAACAGCGGGCGGAAAGGAAAACGGATGAATAAAACGGCAGTGTTTGCGGGCGGATGCTTCTGGTGCATGGAGCCGCCATACGCAAAAATTCCGGGCGTGATCAAGGTGCTGCCGGGATACACGGGCGGGCATACTGAAAACCCCACGTACGAGCAGGTCTGTGCAGGCGGGACGGGGCATTATGAGGCTGTCAAAGTCACTTATGACCCAGAGGCGGTGTCTTTTGAGCAGCTTCTTGAGGTCTTCTGGCGCCAGATCGACCCGACGGACGCATTCGGGCAGTTTGCGGACAGAGGCCGCCAGTACCAAACGGCGATCTTCTATCACAACGACGCCGAAAAATGCGCCGCCGAGGATTCAAAGCGCCGTATACAGCGGCTGTTTGAAAAAGAAGTGCGCACGCAGATACTTCCCGCGTCCGTGTTTTATCCCGCCGAAGGCGGTCACTGCGAGTATTACAAGAAGAACCCGGGCCATTATGCACGGTATAAGGCGGGCTCGGGGCGCGAAGCGTATATCAACAGCGTGTGGAGCAAAGAAGCATTAAAGGAAAGGCTGTCGCCCATGCAGTACAGCGTCACGCAGGAGAACGGCACGGAGCCGCCGTTTCGCAACGACTACTGGGACAATCATGAGCAGGGGCTATATGTGGACGTGATATCGGGCGAGCCGCTTTTTACCTCGCTCGATAAATTCGATTCGGGTTGCGGTTGGCCGAGCTTTACAAAGCCCGTTGATGAGCGGCGTGTTGGCGAGAAGGAAGACTTGAGCCACGGCATGATCCGCACGGAAGTCAGAACCAAGGGATCGGATGCGCACCTCGGGCATGTGTTCCCGGATGGGCCGGGGCCGAGCGGCCTTAGGTACTGTATCAATTCGGCAGCGTTGCGTTTTATACCGCTTGACGACCTTGAAAAAGAAGGATACGGGAAATACAAAGAGCTGTTTGAATAATGAAAGCATTCTAATGTTAAGCATCTGTATACAGTCACAAGTGCCAATTGTGATCATATAATATACTATCCTAATGAAAGAAAGGTGATTCTATTGGCATGTCCTACAACCGTTCATGAGACTGTATGCGTACAGGCTGAGGTGACGATCACACCGAAGGTCGATGTGGGTGATATTATGACATTTTGCGTTGATCGTCCCTTCATTGGCGCTTGTCCGGGAACGCCGGGGCGTTTTTGTTCGTTCTTAGTCGGCCAAAACATCTGTGTTCAGGTACCTTTGACCTTCGATGCAGATGCTATAGCCACCCCGGCAGGTATTGTTTGCGGTGAGCCAGGTGTTGGCTCATGTCCTCAGCCGAGTGCCTGCACGCTTACAATCGGGTTTTATAGAAACAATCCGGATGTAACCAATGCATTAATTATGAATGCGGGTGGTTCAATTATACTTGGTAATGACGGCAACGGTTTAAGCTTCACGGTGATTCCCTCAAATGCCGACGAAGTTTTGAATTTTAACACCCCATCTCCGCCTGCACCTGATTCACAGCCATTTGCCGCACAGTATCAGGTGCTGTATGCGCAGCTTCTAGCCGCGAACCTAAACGTGCTTAGAGGTGCGACATGTGATGCTGCCACGGCAGCCATCGCGGCAGCCAACACGTTCCTCGCAAATTCCCCTCCAGGTGGTATGATGGGAGCGCCTGCGGTTCAAGAACCGCTGGCAGAGTTTAACGAAGGTTTAGCCGAAGGATGCCCGGCTCATTGTCCTGATTAACTGAATAACAACGAATTAAGCCCTGTTTTAGAACGGGGCTTCTGTTTGTGGAAAAAGCTCATTTTGTCATTCTGAATGAGCGAAGCGAAATGAAAAATCTAAAGTGTTTAAGCAACTTTTCAGATTCTGGTCCACTTCGTACTCGCTTGCGCTCAGAATGACCAGGAATGGGGTTTATCGACAGTCTGAGCTCTGTTTTAGAACGGGGCTCTATTCACATATTCAGGTTGTCACCATTCATATATATCGACATATAATAAAACATATGCATGAAATGGATGTGTCATTATGGAATGCCCGTCAACTGTGAACCAAAAGGTCTGTATTGAAGCGAAAGTGACTGTTGAACCGGAGGCGAAAGTAGGTGATGTCTGCGCATGCTGTGTGGGCAAACCAAAGTTCGAGGAATGCGGTGAAAATCTTCATGGCTGTACTTACATGGTCAGTCAGACGATGTGCGTGCGCTTTCCTCTTACAATTTCAGCCACGGCAAGCGCGAAGCCTGCAGGCATCGTATGCGGTCAGCCGACAGTAAAACCATCTTATCATGAAGACGATCTATGTGTGGAAGAAACGATATTTGAAGAGGAGGATGAAAGTATGGAAAAAGATGAATTATGCTTGAAACCGACGGCGCTTTTTGAGCAAAAGCCGGAAGAAAAGCCATGCGCCGAAAAGAGGCCGCATACACGCGAATGGTATCATTGTGCGCCGCAATGCAAAAGACCAATGATGCCGCGGTGCGGGCTTTGCTTGCTGCCGCTCTTATGTCTGCCTTTTTGCCGCCCGAGACATCAAGGCTGTAAAAATTCAAAGCGCAGGTGGCCTGTCTGTTAAAAAAGCTGTTCTTGTTTGGACAGCTTTTTTGTTTATCATGAAAAAACCACACGTTTTACGTGTGGAGCGAAAGCCAGCTTTAGCGTTAATAATTAAGAGGTGACAGTCACAATGGCATGAGCGAGAAGTGAATTAGACCCGTTAAGAGAGGTGATGATTGACAGTTCCATTATGTCATGCTGAGCGTAGCGAAGCATCCCATGAATAGTGCATAAAGAATGAGATTCTAGTCCACTGCGTAGTCCATCGCTAACGCTCCTTCAGAATGACATAAATAACTGTTTGCAGATCAGAATCTAAAGCGCGTCTCCGTGCGGCTGGCGGAACCGTTGTATGCCTTTCGGCATTGCTGGTATGAGAACCTTATAGGGTTCCAATAAAAACCACCTCTTCAGGGGTGGAAACTTATTATGGCGATAGTTTACCCTGTTTATGGTTTGTCAAAAATCTTTACTCATGATATAATCTTATTAAGAAAAATTCCGAAGAAGGAAGGGCGATGTATGAAAATCGTATCCTGGAACGTGAACGGCCTGCGTGCTTGCTACAAAAAAGGCTTTGCCGATTTTTTCAAAGCGGCGGACGCTGATATATTCTGCATACAGGAGACCAAACTGCAGCGCGGCGACTTTGAGTTCGACCAGCCGGACTATTTCGATTACTGGAACGATGCTGAAAAAAAGGGCTACTCGGGCACGGCTGTGTTCTCGCGGCAGGAGCCAACCTCCGTCACGTACGGCATCGGCATGGACAAGCACGATCACGAAGGGCGCGTGATTACGCTGGAATTCGACGATTTCTATTTTGTAAATGTCTATGTGCCAAACGCGGGCGAAGAATTAAAGCGGCTCGTTTACCGCATGACGTGGGATAACGATTTTCGCGGTTACCTTTCGGCGCTGGATGAGAAAAAGAGTGTGATCGTCTGCGGTGATTTCAATGTCGCGCATCAGGAGATTGACTTGAAAAACCCAAAAACCAACAGGCGTAACGCAGGCTTCACCGACGAGGAGCGCGAGGGTTTTACAAAGCTGCTCGAAGCAGGCTTTACAGATTCGTTCCGCTTGCTAAATCCGGACAAGCGTGATGCATATACATACTGGTCTTACCGTTTCGGCGCACGCTCACGAAACGCAGGATGGCGTATCGACTACGCATGCATCTCCAGCCGCCTGAAAAATGAGCTGCACGCGGTCACGATTCACAGCGATATAATGGGGTCGGATCACTGCCCTGTTTCTATCGATATATTTTAAACCAAAATAAAAGGAGAGTATTATGAGCAGAATTATTTGCAGAGAATGCGGCTATGTGTTTTCCGATGAAAACAACGAGCCGGACTACACAAAAGTTGATGAGATGATTCCCGAAGATTACGAGTGCCCTTGCTGCGGTAAAAATGAGTGCGAGATTGTCAAAGAGCAATCATAATCGCGCATAACGGTTGCCTTTATTTGCGATAATAGGGGTATGACGACACAGACGATTCAAAGCCACGCGCAGGTGTGCTTTTTGGAATTTAATAAACACTTGATGGAGGACGATAAGCCTTCCGTCTATTTTAATGAGCTTGTGAACAAGGAAGCGTTTCCCGAGCAGTATCCGTTTACACTGCTGACTGATCTTATCGGCCTTGAGCAGTCTCCTCTGCATCATCCGGAGGGCGATGTGTGGAACCATACCATGCTGGTGGTGGACAACGCCGCTCAGACCAAGCGGTTAAGCAAAGCGCCGCGCGCGCTGATGTGGGCGGCACTGTTGCATGACATCGGCAAGAAGGAGACAACCAAGCTTCGAAAGGGCCGCATTACCGCTTACGACCACGACAAAGCGGGGCAGCGGCTGGCGGTGAGCTTCTTAAAGGAGTGCGGGCAGAGCGATGGATTTGCGGAGCAGGTGGGTGTGCTGGTGCGATGGCATATGCAGGCGCTGTACGCCACAAAGAACCTGCCTTTTTTCAATCCCAAAGCGATGAACGCGCAGACGGACGTCAACGAGGTGGCGCTGCTATGCCTGTCCGACAGGCTGGGGCGCGGGCCGGTGACAGCCGAGCAGCTAAAGCGTGAGCAGCAGCAGATCGCCTTATTTGTGGAAAAAAGCTTAAAGCATCGGTAACGGAGGATGACATGAAACGCATTTACGGCGCACGTATCAATTGTGAGCTGATGCGCGACTTTCTCATCAGCATCGGCGATATGCGCCGCGCTGAAAAAAGCGGCGATATCGATCATAAGTTTATCAAACGCATCATGCTTGCCGTCACGCATGTGAACGGCTGCGTGCTTTGCAGCTGGTTTCACACGCGCGAAGCGTTGAAGATCGGCATGCCGCAAAGCGAGATCACGCAGCTGCTGGACGGCGATATGGAAGATGTGCCCGAGAATGAAGCGGCGGCGCTCGTCTTCGCGCAGCATTATGCGGATACTTTGGGGCACGTGGATCGTGCAGCGTGGCGGCGCATCGTGAAGGTTTACGGCGCACAAAAAGCGCTCGGCATCCGTGCCGCAATATGCATGATCATGGCGGGCAACGCGCAGGGAAATATCTGGGGCGCTTTTGCATCGAGACTAAAGGGCAATCCGGAGCCGGGCAGCTCGCTTGCAAAAGAGCTTGGTGTCTTTGGGAGCGATTTGTTCGCGGTGCCTTTCATGCTCATTTGGGCGGGATTCTCATCGCTCATGAGACGCATGGCGTGGGCTCGAAACTAGATAAAACGATCACAATATCAAAAGGCTGCCGCAGATAATCAATCTGCGGCAGCCTTTATAGTTTATATCATTTATTCTTCTTGAAGCGCAGGCAGATTGCCGGTCTCGCCCGTCTTGTGATGCTGGCGGCACAGCGCCACATATTTACCCGTTCCGCCCATGACCACCTGTTGTCCGGCACGGATGATTTGCCCGTTTTCGTCCAGTCGGGCGTTGCATATGGCCTTTCGTCCGCACCAGCAGATTGTCTTGATCTCCTCGATGGTGTCGGCCCACGCCAGCAGCCACATGCTGCCCTCAAACAGGTTACGTGCAAAATCCGTCCTCAGCCCATAGCAGATCACCGGCACATTGAGCTCGTCCACCACATACGTGAAAAACTCCACATCCGCTTTGGATACAAACTGCGCCTCGTCCACCAGAATACAGTCGTAGGCTTTTATGGCTTCGTCGCTCATGCGCACGAAATCCTCCACGAACAGGCACTCCTTGTCTATGCCCATGCGCGATTTGACCGTCTGCTTTCCGTCACGGTCTTCCACCCGTGGCTTTAACACCAGCGCTTTCTGATCGCGCTCCGCATAGTTATAGTCCACCATTAACAGGTTCGCCGTCTTGCTGCTGCCCATTGCCCCATAACGGAAATACAGCTTTGCCATTCGTTGCACCCTCCCTGAACGTCTTTCATTGCCGGTTATTATATCATAAAAACATGAGATATTGCATACTGCGGTTATAAGCAATTTAAGATGCGTAAGAACTTTGAATATTGCGCGATAGATCCCATACAACGTGGTATAATATGGACAGGGAGGGATAAACGCATGGCTATAAAATACGCTTGTATCGTGCCACATCCGCCGCTCATCGTACCGGCAGTCGGCAAAGGAGAAGAAAATAAGATCACAGCCACGGTGGCGGCATATAAACAGGTGGCGCGGGAGATCGCGCGCATTAAGCCTGAGACTATCGTGGTCGCGTCGCCGCATTCTGTGATGTATGGTGACTACATCCATATATCACCCGGAAAATCCGCCAAGGGCGCTTTCGATCGTTTCGGCGCGCCGCAGGCGCGTTTTGAGAAGACTTATGATACCGAATTTGTGAGTACGCTGTCGGATATCGCGTTTGATAAACAGATTCATGCGGGAACGCTAGGTGAACGCGACCCGGTGCTTGACCACGGCACAATGGTGCCGCTTCATTTCATCGATCAGTACTATCAAGACTACCAGCTTGTGCGTGTCTCGATATCAGGACTGTCCTTTCTGGAGCACTATCGCTTTGGCATGTGCGTAGCGGAAGCGGCGCAGAAGCTAAGACGAAAAACCGTGTTTGTGGCGAGCGGCGATCTGTCGCACAAACTGCTAGACAGCGGCCCATACGGCTTTGCCGCCGAAGGCCCCGCATTTGATGAGCAGGTGACCCAAGCAATGCGTCAAGGCGACTTCGGATGCTTCTTTGACTTTGATGAGGTGTTCACCGAGGCTGCGGCGGAATGCGGGTTGCGCTCGTTCATCGAGATGGCGGGCGCGCTGGACGGCCTTGGCGTGAAGCCGACAGTATTTTCATACGAGGGGCCATTCGGTGTGGGTTACGGCGTCTGCGGCTATGAGATCGGCGCAGCCGATGAAAGCAGGCGCTTCGGAGATATTTTTGAACAAAAGCAGGCGGCGAAGCTTGCGGAAACAAAGGCCAACGAAGATGAATATGTCAAGCTTGCGCGGCTGTCGCTCGAGACATATGTGAAGACGGGCAAACGCGCCAAACGGCCCGAAGGCCTGCCGGACGAGATGCTGAACAGTAGAGCTGGCGTTTTCGTATCGCTTAAGAAAAACGGACGCTTGCGCGGATGTATCGGCACGATAGAACCCACCGTGCCGTCTATTGCCGAAGAAATTCTGCGCAACGCGGTCAGCGCGGGGACGGGCGATCCGCGTTTCGATGTGGTGACGGAGGATGAACTGGATTCGCTTGTGTACAGCGTGGATGTGCTCGGTGAGGCGGAACCGGTTCAATCGATAGACGATCTTGACGTCAACCGCTACGGTGTGATCGTGACAAAAGGTCATAAACGCGGGCTGCTGCTGCCAAATCTCGAAGGTGTGAACACGCCGCAGGAGCAGGTCAACATTGCGCTGCAAAAAGCTGGCATACCGCGCAACGATAAATATACGATGGAGCGGTTTGAGGTGGTGAGGCACAAATGAGCAAGCTGTTATGCGGTATCTGTCCGCAGGACTGCATGCTGGAAGACGGCCAGACGGGCTTCTGCCGTGCGCGCACAAGGTACGGCGGCAAGATAATCGCAAACAACTACGGGCACATCACGGCGATGGCGCTGGATCCGATTGAGAAGAAGCCGCTGCGCCATTTCTGCCCGGGCAGCATAATACTCTCTGTAGGCAGCTACGGCTGCAATCTGCGCTGTTCGTTCTGCCAGAACCATGAGATATCCATGACGGACGGGCGCATCAGCAACGTATATGTATCGCCCGAGGAGCTTTTGAAAAAAGCACTTGAGATTCAGGGCAACATCGGCGTGGCGTTCACGTATAACGAACCGCTCATTGGTTACGAATACGTGCGCGATTGTGCGGCCTTGCTCAAAGACAACGGCCTCCACACAGTGCTCGTGACCAACGGCTACATCAACGAAGAACCGATGAAAAAGCTGCTTCCCAATGTGGACGCCATGAACATAGACCTAAAAGCTTTTACCGAGGACTATTACCATACGCTTAAAGGGCATTTGGAGCCTGTGAAACGTACAATTGAGATTTGCGCGCCAAAATGCCATGTGGAAGTCACGACGCTGATTGTACCGGGGTGCAACGACAGCGACGAGGAAATGCGCCGCCTGTCAAGCTGGCTTGCGGGTGTGGATAAGAAAATACCGCTGCACATATCGCGCTTTTTCCCGCGTTATCATATGAGCGATACGCACGCCACGCCTGTTGACCGGATAAAAAGCCTGGCCGCTGTGGCGCGTGAAGTGCTCGACAACGTCTACACAGGCAACTGTTAAATAACCATTCCAAAACATTGAAATGCATGCCTCATATTTGATATAATAACTTATTATTGATGATAAAGGAGACGCTTTTGGACGAGGCTCCGAGAAAGCCGCTGATTATCGCAAAGCTCACTTACGAATGCGGCGGCGTAAAGCGTGAGAAACTCAACGCTCAGCTTTTTGACGATGTGCTTGAACTATCGGGCACCGGCTTTTCGCGTTCAATCAAGCTAAACACCATTTCCGCTGTGGAAGCTTCAAACTACAGAGTGTTTGTGCGCCATAAAAACGGCGGCATCACGCTGTCTATGCTGGGGCATCTCTATGAGGATTTTGTGCGGCATTTTGTCCGCGCTTATAACGAGATTGTATTTAACGAATCGCTGATGAGCGAAAAATCGCATTTTGAGGCGGAGGGTCAATATATATCGCCCTCAGGAGAAACCGCACCCGCCGTATTTCGCATCTGCGAGACGGCGCTTGTGATACTGCCGCATACGCACGCGCTGATGCGTATACCGTTTTGCCTGATGGCAGATGTGAGCAGCGAGCCTTACCGCTTTACTATTACAGACATAATGGGACGCCGGTATGTGCTGCAAAAGCTCGGGTTTTCGACAGACAATTTTTTGCGCGAATTCAAGGCGCGTGAAGCCGAATTGGTTAAGCAGACAAAGGAAAAGCTCGGCGGCATCGCGTCTGTTTCAGACGCGCTTGCGCGGCTCATGATGGAAGGGCTTGTGGTACCTATGGCGCGTATCCATGCCGTGTCTGCACCCTTTGCCGATGCGCTGGAATTAAAGCTTGCCGAGCAGATTCCGCAGGAATACGGCTATCTGAAATCCGTGTCTGCTGCGATCGCCGTGGGCATCAAACGCGGGCTTATGGGCACGCTGACAGGGGAGAGCATCATATTGCTGGCACCCGCCGGGAATAAGGTGATTATGGAAAGCCTTGGTGAAACGGCAGCAGCCACATACGTTTTTGATATGGGCGATGCGCAGTGGGAAGCGTTTTTGCCTGCCTTCAATGAGAGCATGCTTGCGGTCAATTTCCGCCGTGAGCCGATATATATGAGCGACGAAACGCTTAGTTCCGACAAGCATGAGGTGTACACAAATGCCATCGTGCGCTGTCCGTCGCTGGGTAAGCTTCGGTCGCAGTTTCTGGGACGTGTCACACACAGCGGGTTTGACGCATGGAAACGCTCGCTTGACGCATATATCAAATAAGGAGGTAGACAATGGCGGGATACGACAAACCATGCATAGGATGCGGCACATTTATCGGCTACGACAGCCAATTTTGTCCCGTATGCGGGAGACAGAGCCCGTTTTACGACGCCTGCCCGGCCTGCGGCATCGAAATCAAGCGGGAATGGCAGCGCTGTCCATCGTGCGGGCGCGATCTATATACTGTTTGCCCGCATTGCGGTCAGAGAACGTATGTGGCGGAGAAGTGCGACATGTGCCACCAGTCGCTGATGATCAAATGTCAAAATAAGCTGTGTCAAGGTCTGCAGTTCTTTGAGAACACGAAATGCACCTTGTGCGGCAAGAAAATAAAGCACAAGAAAGGAAAATAAAGATATGATGCAGGCATTTACGCGAAACTATGAGGATAACAGCACGGATGCGGGTTTCCAGTTCACGTTTTACTGCGATGTGTGTCAGGACGGCTTTAAAACGTCTTTCATCGAATCTTCCACATATAAAAAAGGAAGTTTGTTTCGAGGCATCACGCGCGGTATCGGTGCGGCGGGCAGCCTTTTCGGCGGTGCCTTAAACGACATAGGCAATGCGGCTTACAGAAGCCAAGACATACTGTCTGAGCGCTTTGAAGGCATGTCTCCCCAATGGCAGAAGGAGCATGAAAAGGCGTTTGCGATGGCGCAGAACGAAGCCAAACAGCATTTCCACCGCTGCCATAAGTGCCGCAGCTGGGTGTGCGATTCCTGCTTTAACGATGAAGTAGGGCTTTGCGCCGACTGCGCGCCGCGCGCCAATGTGGAGATCGCTGCGGCCCGTGCCGATAAGATGAAACGTGACATTTGGGATAAAGCGGATGAAACGCAGGTTTTTCAGGGCGAGATTGAGCAGAAGACGACATTCTGTCCGAACTGCGGAAAGCCCGCCAACGGCAAATTCTGCACCAACTGCGGCACCAATCTGGCGCTCAACACATGTCCGAACTGCGGCGCCGAGAACGACACGAGCGTGCGCTTCTGCGGCGAGTGCGGCACGAAACTGAAATAACAAGATCAAGAGGCGGCTCAAACGAGCTGCCTCTACTATTATAAAATCGTGCTGCAATCCTCCGTCACGCTGCGCGTGCCGCCTCCTTTGGCAAAGGAGGCCTTTCTTGTACGTGAAGTTACAACGAGCTATCATCCCTTAAAAAGTGATAACTACTAGTAAAAAAGGATGGGGTTTTATGTATAAGGGAAATTGTTTAGTATTTGCATTGCTTTTATGTGGTCTCGTCATTATCAGCGGATGTCATACGCAACTAACCAAACAAGAATTAAATGAAATGTCTGAGAAAATCGAAGAAGAATATACGCTGCCCTATATGAAAGATGGCGGTATTTCTTTGGGTTTATTTAATCTAAATGGTGAAATTGAAGAAACTCAATCATTTAATATACAAAAAGGCGATAGTTTTAAGAAAATAATATCAGTTGGGAATATGATCGACACTGAAAGAGAGTATAAGATTATTTTGTTCGTTGACTATAAGCAATGCGATTTTACTGCTGATGGTCAAATAGGCTCAGAATATAACTTTAAAGTGGGCAATCATGAAAAAGCTTTAATACCAATAGAAATTAATGATTTACAGGAAGGATTTCACGATATATTTTTCATCATAGTTAAATATCCTGATATCAAATCTTTAGATGAAGACTTTAGAATGAGTACTGATATGGGAAATCTGCTGTTTATTAGATTTAATGTATTGGTTAATAGCGATACACTTCCGACTTTTATCTTCACTAAATTTGATAATGCAACACCTACAGTTTTTGATGGCTTATTATTAAGTAAAGAAAAGGATAAGTTACAAGTATGGTTATCCGAAGAAGCAATTTATAAAGACACGGTTGATTTTAATATACATGTGGGAAATGAGACGTATTCTGAGGAGCAAGAGTTTGCAGTTGTTACCTTATTGGATTGGAAACAAGTAGATTTTTATAATAATCAAGAAGTTGTTTTCTTTACTGTAGATAACGGCGAAAAGATATACATACCGGCATCGATTAATGTGCCCAATAATCAGGGAATAAATGATCTAGTCTCGATTTTAATACACAATCCATATGAGCCTTTAGATATATATAATAAAGACATTGAGACTGGCATAAGAATAGGTATTAATGTGAGACAGTGATTATGTTAATCTAAAGGGATAATAGATCAAAATTAGCGGTAGAAAATCGCAGTTGGTTGCATTAGATACCTACGGATGTCTTATCAAATTGTAGATGTTTTAATCGCTTTGGTACAGTCATATCAACGGATCATGTGTTTTTTATGATATGCATATAAAATTATTTGTAATCACCTGTCGATTTTTTTATTATAAATAACTTGTTAGATAATCAAATTATCTGTATACTCTTTCTTGGATTATTGCACAATAATACGGGGGAGATGTATTCGTGGACTTATTTGAAAAATGTTATTCCTTTACTGACGCAAAAGAGGCTATCGCATCCGGGCTTTATCCATATTTTCATGCGCTGCACACTGCTCAGGACACTGAAGTGGTCATGGACGGCAAGCGTATTATTATGATCGGCTCGAACAACTACATGGGACTGACGAGCGATCCGCGCACCATCCAAGCGGCTAAAGAAGCACTCGATAAATTCGGGACAGGCTGCTCGGGGTCGCGCTTTTTGAACGGTACATTGGTGCTGCATGAAAAGCTGGAAGAGGAGCTTGCAGCTTTTTTTAACAAGGACGCGGCGCTTACGTTCAGCACCGGCTTTCAGACAAATCTCGGCGCGATCACCGCGGTGGTGGGGCGTCACGACTATATTTTAAACGATGCGGAAAATCATGCAAGCATTATTGACGCGTGCCGTTTGAGTTTTGCGAAAAAGGTGCTCAAATACGAGCACAGCGATATGGCGAGCCTTGAAGAACGGCTGCAAAGGCTGCCTGAGGACGCGGGCAAGCTCATCATCACAGACGGCGTGTTCAGCATGAGCGGCGATATCGCAAAGCTACCCGAGATCGTTGAACTAGCGAAAAAGTACAAAGCGCGTATTCTGGTAGACGACGCACACGGCGCGGGCATGGTTGGCGACTGCGGACGCGGTACCGCCAATTACTTCGGCCTTGAAAAAGAAGTCGACATCATCATGACCACGTTTTCCAAATCGTTCGCGTCGCTCGGCGGATGCATAGTCGCAGAGCAGGATGTGATCGATTTTATCAAACATCGGTCGCGCCCGTTTATATTCAGTGCGTCATTGCCGCCGGCCAACGCCGCGGCCGCACGTGAAGCGCTGCGCATCATGAAGAGCGAGCCGGAACGCCAGAAAGCACTGATCGATATTTCCAACTACATGCGCGCCAAACTCAAGGAAGCGGGTATCCCGATCATTGAGGGAGAAACGGCGATCATTCCGGTGTTCACATACGACATGCAAAGGACGTTTATCATCACCAAGATGCTGTTTGAAGAAGGCGTTTATGTGAATCCTGTGATTCCGCCCGCCGTGAAAGACGGCGAATGCATGCTTCGGACAAGCTATACCGCCACGCATACCAAAGAGCAGATGGACACGGCGGTGGAAGCGTTTAAGCGTGTGTTCTCGAAGATTTAAAGACGAAATCACTAACTGTTTTATTATTTTTGGTCATTCATGACCAAAGACCTTTCCTTTCTCAGGGCGTCATAAAAGGCGCCTTGCTTTTTTTTAACGAAAACATTATCATCTGAGAAGGATCAATCGGAGGACATAAATTGGAAATCGTATTTAAAATATTTGCATTCTTGGTTTTTGCGGCAGCCGTATTTTTTTTAGCCGTGAAATTCTTTAGAGATAAAAACACGGGAGAGCTGTTGGCGGCTCCGCAAAAGCTGAACAGATATATTGTTTTTAAAATTATCGCAGCGGCATTGGCATCGCGTATCGTTTTGTATCTTCTAAGCTGGGCGTTCACGCATATCATCGGATTCCCCAGAGATTTTCTGGACGTGTGGAACGAATGGGACGCGCATCATTATCTGTGGATTGCAAACCACGGCTATTACAGCGCCGATGAGGGCTGGATTCGCGTCGTGTTTTATCCGCTCTATCCGTTTGCCATATGGCTGCTGAAATTCATTTTCGTGAACGATATTATTGCGTCGCTCATCGCCTCATGGGCCTGTTTGTCTGGTGCCTGTCTGTTCTTGTACAAGCTGATGCTGCTGGACAGCGATCATAAAACAGCAGCGCGTGCCGTCAAATTCCTGCTAATATTTCCTTGTACGGTTTTTCTGGGTGCGCCATATACAGAATCTATGTTTTTGCTGTTCTCGTTTGGCTGCATCTATTTTGCGCGTATACGAAAATTCATCTATGCGGGTTTCATGGGCGGTCTTGCGGCGCTGACAAGATGCGCGGGTGTGCTTCTCATCGTGCTGATATTCGTCGAGATTCTATATGCTCATGGACTCACGCCCAAATCCATAAGACAGGATTTTAAGCGGAAACTAAGGAACTCGCTGAAGGATTTTGCGTCGCTGTTCATCGTGGCGGTATGCGCACTGTGGTACCTGTTCTTAAACCATGTGATGCTGCAGGGAAACACTCTCGCCTTTATGCAGTATCAGAGCGACCATTGGTCTCAGGGCTTCGGCAGCTACTCGAATACGCTCATGACCACATATAACCAGATGATCGGCGTGACAGAGATGAGAACAAAACTCATGTTGTGGGTCAAACAGTTTATCGTGCTGATTATCGGCGGGCTGAGCCTGCCTGCGATCAGCAGAAAAATGCGTTCGTCTTACGGCGCTTATTCCATTGCCTATGTGTTCGTGGCTTTTGCGCCCACGTGGCTGCTGTCCGGCTTGCGGTATTATATGGGGCTCGCTGTGCTGTTTCCTGCGCTGGCACTGGCAACAAGACGCAAATGGCTGGATGTTGCTTTAACAATTGTGTTTGCCATATTTGCTGTTGCATTTTCTTGCTTTTTTGCGGTGCATTGGGATATATTGTAGGATAACAGATGAGTGAGGTGACGCTGATGGATAGGCCGAGGAATCAGATCAGAACGTATACGGGCATTTTTCTTGACCCATATGTGATTAAGCCCGAGGAAATCGATATTCGAGATATTGCCCATTCGCTCTCGCTGATGACGCGCGCCAACGGGCATATCCGGTACTTTTTTTCGGTGGCACAGCACGCGGTTAACTGCGCACTGGAAGCGGGCAGCCGCGGCTTTTCTCGTCGGATTCGGCTTGCGTGCCTGCTGCACGACGCGGCGGAAAGCTACATCTCGGACGTGACCCGGCCTGTGAAACATCGACTTGAGGGCTATGGACTGATAGAGGATCATGTACTGGGTGTGATATATGAGAAGTTCGGTCTTGGTGATTTAAACGGCAGCGAGCTGAGCGCTGTGAGTGAGATTGACGATGCAATGCTGTATTACGAGTTCGAAGAACTGGCAGGCATCAAGATCAGAGCAGAGGCGCCGCCTGTCACAATGTCGCATGATTTTTCATACAAACCCATGGCAGACGTGGAACGTGATTTCTTAAGCCTTTTTGATGCACTTTACAACGAGAAAGAGCGAACTGTGTGATAATATTTATATAGAAAGTTGTTACGGATTTACAAAAAATAATTATTGAAAAACAATAAAAAATAATTGACATGCGGTTAATGGCGTGCTAACATCGCCTTGAGAGATGATTCTTTTAAGGAGGATTTTTGTTTATGACGGATACACGCTACCTCTATCAATATTTTCTGGAAAAGAGCCAAACGGATAAAAAAGAAACGCCAACGCAAACGGTTAAAAAGCAACAGGATAAAATGAGCAAAGGGGGCAAGAAGCATGGACAGCTTCACTGACGTCTCTGGCGCGTATGTAAATGAAAAGGGTCTTGTGAAACGCCGACTAAGTCCGCCGCGGCTGCTTATCAGCTCCGCACTGTTCGGCGTTATATTCACAGCGTTTTTCGCCAAGCAAGACCTTGGCCTTAATCTCACGATCATTTTTCTGCTTGTTTACGCTTATGAGTTTTTCAACAGAAGGCTGATTATCACAAAGACATTCCGGCAGGAAAAACTGCTTTATCTTTTTACTATTCCGACAATATATTTGATCATCACGCTTTTCACATTCAGTTCCATGATCAACGTATTAAGCGTATTGGTCATACTTGCCGTGATGTATGTTCAATACGTTGTGCTCTCGGGCAGCGCACTTAACAACTGGGATGAGGGCGGCTTTTTCATAGATATGATATTTGCGGGCATCAACCGCGTGCTGTTTGGCAGTATCCGCTTTGTGGGAGACACCGTCAGCACCTTATTCAAGGGAAAGAAAAAAGCTGGGACGTTGATCGGTGTGGGCGCGGGTGTGATACTGCTGCTCATCGTGGTGCCGCTGCTCGTCGGTGCGGACGCGAACGTTTCCGATATGTTTGGGCAGTTCATCGACAGCCTCGCGCTCGGCGATGTGTTTCTCTACGTGTTCTTGTTTCTGCTCGGGGCATCGCTGGTGACGGCACCTGCCGCCACAGCGCTGGAGCCGGAGTGCACCGGCCAGAGAAAAGCGTTTTATATCACCAAGCGGCCTATACCGGCGGTGACCACGGGCATCGCGCTGTCTATGATCGCGGTGGTGTATGTGCTGTTCGCAGGCGTGCAGTTCCGCTATTTCTTCGCGCCTCAGGAAACAATCGCCAATGTTCTCGGCCTCACCAGCTCAGCTTATGCGGTACGCGGTTTTGGCGAACTCATATTCATCACCTGTCTGAATTTCGTGCTGATCATGATCGCCATGCGATTCACTCAGCAAAACGACGGCAAAACGCCTGCATTTCTTAAAACGCTTTATACACTGCTGATCGCTTTTAACTTCGTGATTCTTGCTTCGTCGCACCTGCGTATGCAGTGCTATGAAATCTCTTACGGCTATAGCGTCGCGCGCTTTTTATCTCATTCTTTTATGCTGCTGCTTGTGATACTCAATGCGATCATGCTGGCGCGCATATTCTCGAACAAAGTGAAGCTTGTGCGTTTGTTTGCTGCCGCGGCGCTCATCTATTTCTGCGCTGTTGTTGCGGTTAATCCGGAGAGCTATGTGGCAAAGGAGAACATTAAACGATATGAGCAAACAGGAAAAATTGACGCGGAATATCTGTTCTCGCTTTCGGGCGACGCGCTCGGCGAAGCCTGCGATTTCGCAGTCGCATATCCGAGTACGTTTGATACGGTAGTGAAGCAGCAGGCGGAGTATGAGCTTAAGATCCTTGAACGCAAAACCGGCTGGGCATCGTTAAACCTTGCAGATGAAAGAGCGAAGGGCAAGCTGCAAGAGCTGCTGCGCTGATCGACAAAACCTTGGAATGCGGCGGTGAGGCAAAATTCATATTGGGATAAAAAAGGGGTTGCCTAATCGCCGCATTTCTGCTAGAATAATCCTCACGACACGCCTCCTTAGTCTAGTGGTTAGGACGCCGCCCTCTCACGGCAGTATCAGGGGTTCGAATCCCCTAGGAGGTACCAAAAAAGCCCGTATTTACGGGCTTTTTTCTATGTTGTGTGATATTTGGCCATCCGCTTTGCCATTATTCTTTGAACCATTCTTTTATTTTTGGCTATTACCCTTATGAATCTCTCCTTTGGTTTTTTTACTGTCTCCAATCGGCAGGCAAGTCAAGTGAATTTAATGCAAATTTACCAAAGCCGAAAGTGGTTTGAAGTATAGATCTGCAAAAATTTGAGTGAGGCTATTTCAGTGCTTTAAATAACCACAATATCATCGATGATGACGCTGACGCTTTTGTTCGTAAAGATGGCTGTCAGCTTTGTCGATCATTTGCAGGAGTGAAAGATCATCCTTCCATTCTTGCAGGCACCAGCCGTAGCTAGCGTTAACTGCGTAAGGCTGGGAGGAGTGCTCGTTGTGCAGCTTACCGTAAGATTGCATGGAAAATAGCATGGAGAAGAAAGTTTTTTCGTCCGGTACAAGACCAGCGCAGACGAATTCATCGCCACCCATGCGTGCAATAACGTCATCGGGTCGTGAACAATGTCTAAGGGTGTCCGCGACGGTCTTTATGGCTTCGTCTCCCGCTGCATGGCCATAAGTGTCATTGATATGCTTCAACCCATCGAGATCCACAAATATTACAAATAGCATGCCCTGTGCATCAGGGTTTAGTAGATATTTCGCACGCTTTTCCATGCCTCTGCGGTTCAACACGCCGGTTAGAGGATCGTGTATGCTTATTTCTTCCAAAACGACAGAATATTGCTTTAGCGCATCTTGGGTGCGAAGGTTTTCAAGCGCAAGACGCACATTCTTAACCCAAATGCGTTGCATGAAACTGCTGGAATCATTGAAGTCGAAAGCGATGTATCCGAATGTGTTTTTCTTGTAATACAGCGGAGCAAAAACAAGTGCAGTTGTATGGCTATCCAATGCAGGCAAAACATCACTTGTTTTGAACCTCAAATTGCTGTGCATAGCACCGTTAACGATGCCAAGCATCAGCGTCATCTCTTTGGGATAACCATCCCAGACCTGCGTATGATTTTCAAGACTATCTTCATTAATGCAAAAAAACAAATACCGAAAACCCAAAACACGTGCCAGGGACGCGAGCTGATTGACAACATCCTGCATGGTATAAGTACCAGTCAGCAGTTCCATCATGGATGTACTGATATTATCGTGACTGCGTAAATCGTCGATGTTGAGAACAAGCTCCTTAACAAATTGCCTTTCATCCATCGGGTCCTCGTCCGCGCAGCCGCATGAGCTCCCGATGACTATGTGCGCGTCATACCTGTACTCGTTTTCCACCTGTACCCCCGTAATCACATCGTTTATAATGTGTACAGCGCGCCTGCCCATTTCCAATAGTGGCTGTTTGACCGTGGTGATACGCGGCACATGGCGCTCTGCTTCTTGAATACAGTCATATCCGGACAAAGCAATGTCTTCAGGTACGCGTATCCCGCGTCTAATGAGTTCGGCATAAGCGCCGAGAGCCATATCATCATTGGCGCACACGATGGCTTGTGGTAGAGCATCGTTGTCCTCCAGGAACCGGGCGATTGCTTCGCGTGCGCATTCCCTGCTAAAATCTCCGATGAACACACGATTGTCATCATATTTTATCCCATACTCTGCCAGTACTCTTTTATATATATCCAATCGGTATTTTGCATCCGGATTGCTTGGGGTTCCGGAGATAAAATTAATGCGGGTATACCTATGTTTGACGATGAAATGCCGGACTAAGGTTTCTATACAGCCGTTGTCCACTGAGTCTACGCTAAATGAACTATCGATGGATGGGCCGATGTTGACAACTGGAATGCTGTTTGCGGGTAGTGCTTTCCTTAAATATTCCACGGTTTCTGCAGAAGTGATGGTATTGGTGGCGGCTATAATTCCGTCGAAACTATGCATGTCTGGTAATGAGAACAGCTTCAATTCACCTTCATTGTTTTCATTGACAATATATCTGACTTGAGACGCGAAAAAAAGCACGGAGAAATCGAGCTCTTCAGCTTGCTTGACAATGCCTTCGCATATTGTATGCTGATAAGAATTACTGATACCATTAAGAAATACGGCAATTTTGGGTCTTTTTTTACTCGTTTGACTTTGGGTATCGGTACAACAAATCAACTTTGACATGTCGGTTCTCGATTCTCAAATAGTTGGGATTATCTATTTTCATTTTATACGAAACACACATCATATACAAGTTATGGTTTTTAATAAGACTTGCACATTACAATATAAAGATAAAAGCACTAAAAAAATTAGCGAAACGTCGAGCGCCTATGTCTAGTGCTTATGATATTTAACGTATACAAAGAAATATACATTTAGGATTTGATTTTTAACCGCAGCATATTCCAGGATGCTTTCGGCAGTGTAAGCGTACAGCTTTCGGCGTTGAATGATGCTCCGTTAGCATGTTGCGGCTGAACAGACGCATTAGTTGCGGTATTAATCTCGCTTGGCGAGTGCCCGCCCAGACTGACCCACTCCGCTATACCGGAGAATTCTGAACCTGACATGTTTATCTTGCAGGCGATATCCTCTTCAAGGTTCTTGTTGACGATAAATAATGTAATCTTTTCTGCATTTTCGCTCAAAACCACCGCGCAATCGATATATGGGATATCTTCGCCGGCTGCGCAGTTGTACGTGGGCGCTTGTACATGCGCGTGCAATGCCGTGCCGCGTCCGTTTTGTGAGGTATACAAAAACGGATAATAAATGGTCTGGACCCATGCGCGCCCGCCGGGCTCAGTCATGATTGGCGCAATCGTATTGACCAATTGAGCAAGACAGGCGATCTTCACCACATTAGAATGATTAATAAGTGTGATCAACATGCTGCCTATAAGCAGTGCATCAGCAAAATCGTAAACCTCTTCTTCAACGGGGCGTGCTTCTATCCACTTTGGTGGCTGCTCGCAGTCTTTTTTGAAATGGTACCAGATATTCCATTCATCGAAGGAAAGATAAATATCTTTTTCGCTTTGCTTTTCCGACTTAATTTCGGAGCAGATTGCCGATACCTCTTTGATAAAATTGCTCATGCGCACATTGCTTGCAAGAAAAGATGGCACATCATCGTCCATGTTCGTATAGTATGTATGAAGCGATAGGTAGTCAATGTGCTCATAGGTGTGCCGCAGCACCGTGCGTTCCCAGTCGCCGAATGTCGGCATTTCGCGAAATGAGCTTCCGCATACAACGAGCTCAATATCAGAGTCCAGCCATTTCATCATTTTAGCAGTTTCGCATGCAATTCGGCCGTATTCATCTGCTGTTTTGGCGCAGATTTGCCAAGGCCCATCCATTTCATTGCCCAAGCACCAAAGCTTCACATTGTGGGGCTTGGGGTAACCGTGTGAGATGCGTAAATCGCTGTAATGTGTGCCGCCGGGAAAGTTACAGTACTCTAAAAGATTGACTGCATCATGAGGACCCCGTGTGCCAAGATTCACAGCGAGCATGGGCTTGGCATTAACCTGCTTCAAGAAATCCATAAACTCGTTTGTACCCACTTGATTGGGTTCCAAAGCAAACCATGCAAGCTCGGGCCGAATCGGACGTGTATCTTTTGGTCCCACGCCGTCTTCCCAATTGTAGCCGGAAACAAAGTTACCGCCGGGATAACGAATTAATGGAATATCAAGAGGTTTGATCAAGTCAATGACATCCATGCGGAATCCGTCTTTATTGGCAGAAGGGTGTCCCGGTTCGTAAATACCCGTATAGACTGCCCGTCCCATATGTTCAATAAACGATCCGAAAAGACGATCATCAATCGCAGAGATGAGATTATTTATGTTTATATCTATTGTGGATTGTTTCATAGTGACTCCTTGTTAGGCGTTGGCCGGACAGGGGTATGTCGATTCGCGCTCGATCACGTTGCAGGCCAGCATTATTTTTTGACCACACGGAACATGGTTTCCGGCCAATATGTCTAGCATAAGATGTGTCGCGTTTTGACCAATTTCAAAAAGCGGCAGCGATATGGAACTCAGCGTCGGCCGGCAGACAGTGCTGATTTCGCGGTTATCAAAGCCGATAAGTGCAATATCTTTTCCTGCTTGTATGCCGTGCTTGTTGCAATATTCAATCGCGCCGGTGGCCATGAGGTCGTTATGAGCGAAAATCGCTGTTACACCGGCTTCAATTAGTGTCGGGCATAATTCGTATCCTTTGTCTCTTTCCCAGTTTCCGTATAATGTGAAGCGCGGATTGTACGGAATACTGTTGGCATACAGGGCTTCCTGATATCCGATGATCCGGTTGGACGTGTGAATACTTTCCGGCTGTCCGGCGATAACTCCGATTTTCTTATGTCCTTTGCTGATAAGCAGCTGGGTCGCTTCATAAGCCGCTTTTTGATCGTCATAAAGAACAGATGGTATGCTCTGATCAGTACTGTAGCAATAGGCATAAACAAATGGAATATCGCTGCCGGTGTTTACCGGAGGGACGGCATGGCTGTGGCAGCCCACATAGATAATGCCGTCTGCCTGTTTGGATAACATCGTATCAACAAGTGACTGAACAAGATGTACTGACTCTTTGGGGTCGGGATATCGGCCAAAGCGTTTGTATAGGCGTAAATTACCCAATATATAATGGTAGCCTTGGCTTTCACAATAGGCATCAATGCCATCGACGACTTCCGGCGTATTGAAAACCGTCAAGTCTTCGGTAATGATGCCAATTGTCCGGCTTTGTCCTTTTTTCAAGTTGCGGGCGGTGAGATTCGGACGGTATTTCAGTTCTTGCGCGATGCTCGTGACGTTGTTGATTGTTTCTTGGCTCACGCCTCCCTTGTCGTTAAGAACTTTGGATACTGTCGCAATTGAAACACCGGCTTTTTCAGAGATCTCTCGTATTGTTGCCATGCGTTCTCCTTGTAATATAAACATTATAGAAACAGTATCATATAAACGTTTAACATTCAAGCATGATTTATATAAAAATGGACTTAATGCAGTGATATTGTTTAATACTGGAGAAAGGGCGCATAAAATAAATAAACGTTTAACAATTGCTAATATATACTATATTTATTGAAAAACAATAAATACATAACCCTAATTTATAAAATAACATGAAAATATCTCTTTACAAAGTTAAAAAGATGTATTATAGTATGCCTAAAGTTAAACGTTTACCATCCATTTAACATCTTTTTGATTGGAGAAATACTATGCACTCAACCCTCAAGCTGTCGGACATAAGCCAAATAAAGATAAATGATGCATTGTGGAGCCGTTATACCGATATGGTTGCGGACGTTATCGTTCCGTACCAGTGGAAAATACTTAACGATACCATTCCCGGCGCAGACCCTGCTTTTAATAACTGGAACATACTTGATTCGCAGGCTGATAACTTAATGCGGGACGGCGAAGAGCTGGTCATGGAATCCTACTGCATTAAGAATTTCCGTATAGCTGCAGGCGAGCTAAAAGGGGAGCACAAAGGTGTAATATTTGTGGATACTGATGTTTACAAGTGGCTGGAGACTGTTGCGTATTGTTTACATAATGGGAGATGCAAAGATTTCGAGAATATAGCTGATGAAGTTATATCTCTTATCGGGCGCGCGCAGCAACCGGACGGATATCTGAACACCTACTACACCGTCGCGGAACCGCAGGGGCGCTGGAGCAATCTGGTGGAAGGACATGAGCTCTATAGCGCGGGCTATCTGATCGAAGCGGGCGTGGCTTATTACGAAGCCACGGGAAAAGACAAACTTTTAAACATCGCACGTCGTTTCGCAGATCTTATTTGCAACGAATTCGGGCCGAGGGAGGGTCAGCGCAAGGGTTACCCGGGTCATCAGGAAATTGAGCTGGCGCTCGTTAAGCTGTACAACTCCACCGGGCAGCGCCGTTATCTGGATTGCGCGCGATTTTTTATTGACGAGAGAGGTCAGGAACCGAACTATTTCAGCCAGGAGATTCAAGACCGAAACGGGCAGGTAATATTCCCCGAGTTCCGGGAATACGAGCTGAAATATTCGCAGGCGCACATGCCGCCGCGGCAGCAGCGCATGGCAGAAGGCCATGCGGTGCGGGCCACATACATGTATTGCGCAATGGCGGACATTGCGCGTGAAAACGGTGACGAAGCTTTGCTGGATACCTGCCGGGCGCTTTGGAAGAACATCACGCAGCGGCGCATGTACATCACGGGCGGTATCGGATCATCCGGCTTTTTTGAACGCTTTACCACTGATTATGACCTCCCCAACGACGCCTCTTACTGTGAAACCTGCGCTTCCATTGGCCTTGCGCTTTTCGGACGACGCATGGGTTTCATCGAGCAGGACGCGTCTTACTTTGATGTCGTGGAGCGCGCACTTTACAACACGGTGCTGGCAGGCATCAGCCTGAGCGGCGACCGGTACTTCTACGTGAATCCGCTGGAGGTGTGGCCGGACAACTGTCTGCCCGCCACTTCCATGAAGCATGTGAAGGCGCAGCGACAGCGCTGGTTTTCGGTGGCCTGCTGCCCGCCCAATGTGGCGCGCACGCTGGCATCGCTGGGGCAATATATATATGCTTCAAATGATGAGACGATTTTTGTGAATCTATTCATTTCATCCTCCTATAATACAAACTTGAGGGGCTCACAGACTGCGGTCACCTTAGATTCAGGCTTATTGCAAAGCGGAAGCGTGACTTTAACGATGAAAGCGGAGCATGACACGCCTGTCACTTTGGCTATCCGTATACCTTGGTATGCGGATGCCCCGGCCTTTTTTATAGATGGTCAGGAACTAAAGCCCGAGGTGAAAAACGGATACGCATATATTAGCGGCAATTTTATTGAAGAACATGAAATCACAGTTGACTTTCATATAAAGCCCAAATGGATTTCGGCAGATCCACAGGTCAGAGAAGATGCCGGTAAAATGGCCTTGATGATGGGGCCCTATGTGTATTGTCTTGAAGAAGTCGATAACGGAAAAAATCTCTCGCAGATCTATGTGAAACCAAACGTTCAGACTCAAAGAAGTGAATTAGAGGGTTTGCCGGGCGGTCTGCCCATTCTGTCATATCAGGGATACCGATTAAAAGGGAAGGAAAACCAAGATTCAGCATTATATCACAGTGCGGATTTCAGCACCGAGCCCGTGTCATTAAAAGCTGTTCCTTATTGTTTGTGGTGCAACCGGACACCGGGGGAGATGTCGGTGTGGCAAAAGGCCCTCCTCTCCGCCAAATATGAATGAATTGTGTTTATACACTCACAACTATGTGTATAAAAAATAACAGAGAAAAGGATGTGTAAGAAAGTGAAGAGAACCAAGAAATTTATTGCATTGCTCCTTTGTGTTGTGTTTCTGGCGGGATTAGCGGCTTGCGGTCAAGCGGCACCTGCTGAAAGCGAAGAATCTGCAGTGACGAGCGAATCGCAGGCTCCGTCACAAGACGAGACAAGTGAAGCGAGTGAGGAAAAGATTACGATCACGTTCTCACTATGGGGTGATCCCGCGGAACAGGAAACCACGCAGAAAGCTCTGGACGTATACAATGACCAGCAGGACAAAGTATATGTGCAAGCGTTGCAGATCGGGCGCGACGAGTACAATGAAAAGCTGCAGACCATGGCAACGTCAGGTGAGATGCCGGATTGCGGAATGGTCGCGGAAGATACCGTTATAGGTTGGGCGAGGGATGGCCTGCTGTCTGATGTCGATATATATGCAGGTCAGGATAATAAGCCGCTCGACTATCTTGCATTCAAATATAACGGTAATACCGTTGCTTATTCTGCGGCTAACGAAGTTCTCGGACTGTGGTACAACAAGCAAATGTTTGATGACGCCGGTGTACCTTATCCTCCCGCTACACTTGATGAAGCATGGACATGGGATGAATTTATTGAGGTTGCCAAGAAGCTGACGCTTGATGCCAATGGCAAACATCCGGGCGAAGACGGTTTTGACAAGAACAATATCGTACAGTACGGTGCTTATGTCAATCAATATACATGGCAGCTCGAAGTATGGGCGCTTTCAAACGGCGGCAGCTTTTTCTCTCCTGATGGCACATCGGTCACTTTTGATGATGCGGCTGTCGAGGCTATGCAAAAGGTTTTCGATCTGCATTTGGTGGAAAACGTCGCGCCGTTAAATGACGGAACTCAGGATAATGGTTTTGCCAGTTCGATAGGCGCAGGAAACGTGGCTATGTGTACTGAAGGACAGTGGGCGACAGGATTCAGAACGGGTCTTGAAGGTATTGATTATGGTGTTGGCGTGCTGCCTTATATGAAGCAGAAGGCTAATATCTGCACGGGCGGTCCGACAGGTGTATTTGCCACAACAAAGCATCCGGAAGAAGCTGCGGATTTCTTGAGATGGTATAACAGTGAAGAAAACAATATGGGTACAATCCTTGACGGATGGTGGATGCCTACCAAATTGAATTGGTATACTGATGCAGAACTGCTGAAATCGTGGGTGGATGATTGCGAACTCCGCCAGGCGTTGCCAACTGAAGATTACAAAACGGCTATTGTAGACGTCGCTTTAGACTTTGACGTCACCAAACCTACGGCATGGTACTATACGCCCAATACCTTTGAAGTACTGGTGAAAACATTACAACCGGCGCTGGTTGAAGCCATTAATGGCAGCAAAACAGCTAAAGACGTTGTCGAAGAAGTTCGGGGATCGATGGAAGCCGAACTTGGCTGATATGAAACGATTGTTTATTGTGAAGTAACGTAAGAGTAAATGGGGCGCCTGAAAAGCAAAAAAATACGCATGCGGGCGCCCCCTAGTTTTACATCCAAGAAAGTGGGATAATAGACATGAAAAATAAGAAAAAAAGGGGAATAATAGCAATTAAGGAACAGCGTGCAGCGTATCTTTTTTTGATCCCCGCGTTTCTTGGCTTGTCGCTAATTACATATTTGCCTTTGTTGGCTGTTTTCGGTATAAGTTTAACAGACTTAAACGTAGGCCACTTTATTGTAGGGGGTACTTTGCCGCCGGTCAACTTTGTTGGGTTTGATAATTTTGTAGAAATATTTAAGAGCCCGAGTATTGACTTTCTCAACTCAATTAAGGTTACTGTCGTTTTCGCGCTGATCGCTGTTGCCGGAAGTATCGTTTACTCCATGTTTATAGCGATGCTCTTAAATCGCAAAATGCCCGCCCGCGGATTTTTTCGAGCGGTTTTCTATATACCGTATATCCTGCCCGCCACGGCGGTCATGATTAGTTGGTGGTTTTTATTAAAGTATGACGGCGGTCTGATAAACTATATCCTTGTGAATTTAGGCTTTGATAAATCCTATTTCCTGTCTTCTGCAGACACGGCCATACCGTCACTGGCCCTTATTGCTGTTTGGACATCCGGCAACCTTATTGTCATATTTTTGGCAGGGCTGCAAAATGTGCCGCGGGTATATCACGAGGCTGCAGAAATAGACGGCGCAAACGCCTGGCAGCGGTTTTGGCACGTGACGATCCCCTGCATGACGCCTATCATTTTTTACAATCTTTTAATGAGCCTTGTCATCAATCTGCAAATTGTTGTACCCGCGCTGGCCGTTACAAAAGGCGGGCCGGGAAAATCGACAATGTTTATGACATATTTGATGTACCAGATCGGGTTTAGAGGCAGAGAATTGGGAAAAGCCGGTGCAATTGCGTTTGTGTTTTTTATCGTAGCTGCGATACTCGCCTTTATATTATTCTCCACATCCAAAAGCTGGATATATAATGAGGGAGGAGATGATAAATAATGAACGAAATCGTTAATCAGAAAAAAACAAAGGGAGTGCTCATCAAAAACTCCATAAAAAGCAAAAAGAGAAATCAGCAGATTGCGGATATCGTTTCGTTAATTCTCGTGATCATATTAGCTGCGTTAGTCATGCTGCCGTTATGGTGGATGGTCCGCTCTTCGCTCATGAAAAGTCTGGAAATATTTAAATGGCCGCCGCAGTTTCTTCCGTCGGAATGGTTGTTTTCAAATTATAACATTAAACCGACCACTTTTGATTTTTGGCGGTATTTAGGAAATACGCTGACTATTGTCGTCCCTTGTGTCGTTTTTGGAACAATCACGGCGATATTTTGCGGCTATGCTTTTGCACGGCTGCGCTTTAAGGGGAAAACGTTTTTATTTTCGCTATGCGTGGGTTCAATGCTACTGCCGACAATGGTCACACTTATTCCGCTCTACATATCATGGTCGAGTCTGGGGCTTACAGATACATATTGGCCGCTGATACTCCCGTTTCTTTGCGGAGGAGGGGCATTTAATATCTTTCTAGTCAGGCAGTTTATCAGGACTCTTCCTAAAGAGCTGGATGAGTCGGCCGCTATCGACGGAGCCGGCTATATGCGTACGCTGACGAGCATCATTGTTCCCTCTATCCGGCCGGCTATAATCGTTGTGGCTCTGTTAATCTTTATTACGACATGGAACGATCTCCTGCAACAAACGATTTATATTACTTCGCGTGAAAAGTATACGATGGCGGTAGGGCTAACCACTTTCATGGGCTCGTTTAAAAATGATTACTCAGGGATGTTTGCGGCTACCTGTCTTTCATTTTTGCCGGGCGTCATTGTTTATCTCATAGGTCAGCGTTACTTTGTAGAGGGTATTGTAATGACGGGAATGAAAAATTAAGGATATGGTATGAACATAACGGAGATGATCAAGAGAAAAAGATTTGAGCCTGGAAAAGGCGTGACGGAACTGCCGCCCGAAAAGGGGCTGAAGGGATTCTTATTCCTGCTTTCCGCCCATTTGTGGAAGCTCGTCACACTCAACCTTCTTTTTTTGGCGTTCAGCATCCCTGTCGTGACCATGCCGGCAGCATTTTGCGGTATGAATCGGGTACTGATAAAGCTGATACGCGACGGCAACTGCTTTTTGTGGGCTGAGTTTATCAAGGAGTTTAAAGCAAATCTGTTTAAATCATTGCCGTTTGGAATTTTAAGTGCTTTCCTGCTTTTCGATGCTTACTATTTATTAAGTTTAAGCATCTCGGTATCCGATGGTTTTGATTTGTTTTGGGGGACTCTTGGGTTTATATGTCTTGGGTTTGAGATATTGTTTTCAGGTTATGTATATGTGTTTTTGCCTACACTGTCGCTTGCAAACAGATACATTGCAAAAAATGCTTTTATATTTATGATTACCGAATGGAAAGCAAATATATTGATTCTTGGATGTGTGCTTTTCATGCTGCTGGTCTCGCTGGCGTTTTTCCCGTGTATGTTGTTCTTCTTGGTGTTTATCACCATCTCACTTACACAAATGGTTGTATGTACCGCGGTTAATGAGCCGCTGCAAAGACGTATTATCGGACCTTATGAAGAAAGGCAAAAGGAAGGTAATTAATAATGTCTAATGTAATATTTAAAGATCTCAAAAAAGTATATGATAAAGATGTTGTGGCCGTTCAAGAATTCAATCTGGAGATCGCCGATAAGGAGTTCATTGTGCTGGTGGGACCATCCGGCTGCGGCAAATCGACCACACTGCGAATGGTGGCGGGCTTAGAGGAGATATCATCAGGCGACCTGTTGATTGACGGTAAAACTGTCAATGATGTACCGCCTAAGGACAGAGATATCGCGATGGTGTTTCAAAACTAATGCGCTATATCCGCATATGACGGAATATGAAAACATGGCGTTTGCGCTAAAGCTGCGGCGTATGAACAAAAGCGATATCGATAAGAAAGTCAAGGAAGCCGCAGAGATTTTGGGAATTACAGACCTGCTGCAAAGAAAACCCAAAGCAAATTTCGGGCGGGCAGCGGCAGCGTGTGGCGATCGGCCGCGCGATCGTCCGGCAGCCAAAAGTATTTTTAATGGATGAACCTCTTTCTAACCTTGATGCCAAGCTTAGAAATCAAATGCGTGCCGAGATCATTAAATTACGTAAGGACGTAAATACGACATTTATTTATGTGACACACGATCAGACAGAAGCCATGACGCTGGGTGACCGGATCGTCATAATGAAAGACGGCTTTATTCAGCAAATCGGTACGCCGCAAGCCGTGTTTAGCCATCCTGCAAATCTGTTTGTCGCTGGATTTATCGGTTCGCCGCAGATGAACTTTTCGATGTTAAACTGCAAAAACAGGGCAGCGCCTATACCGTTATACTCAATGGCGTTAATATCCCTTTGACGGCTGAGATGAACGCTAAACTGTACAATAAAGGTGTGGATGAACAAGACGTCGTTCTCGGTATAAGGCCGGAACACATGAGCATTGCGACCCATAACGAGATCAGTGCGATTCATGCGGTGGTGGATGTATCAGAAATGATGGGCAGTGAAATGCATATTCATCTGAACGTAGAAGGTGAAGATGTCGTGATTCGCCTTCCAACCGTTGACTTGGATGAGAAGTTTCGCGGCGGAATCGGCTACTGCACCGAGATTGATTTTAAATTCGCGCCGTCTCTTATCCATCTATTTTCCAAGGAAGACGAGAAAAATCTGCTTTAATTCACTTGCATAACGAAAACAATCAGCTCCCAACTCTCGAATGAATATTCGGAGCTTTCTTTGGTATACGCAGCAACAAAAAAATATCTGGAGAAAGTTTATGAGTTGTGACAATTTGATTATAGCTGCGCTCAAAAAAGTCAGTACGTTTGTTGGTATTGAGCTTGGATCCACAAGAATGAAATAGAAGCATAATGCGAGGTGAAAAGTATGAAGCTGTTTAAACAAAGAGCAGGAAAAAAAGAAAACAAAACCGATAAAAAGCACTTGTTTTTTCTTTTACAGAGACTGCACTTCAAAATTGCACCTAAAATTATGGCGGGCTTTTTGGTCATTGTTTTAATGTGCGCAGTCATGGGAGGCATTGCAGCTTTATGCATCCAACAGCTTGGGGATTCTATAAAACAAATGCAAACCGACATTCTCCTGTTGGTAAAAAGTGCGGGCGACCTTCGCAATCAATTCTTGGAGGGAAATGGCGCGCTCCAGAAGGTACTGCTGACCGAAGACGAGTATTTTAACCTGGCTTATCTTGATACTATAGAAAACAGCCTGTCTCAAATCAGGCAAACACTATTGGTTATTGAAGCACAAGCGTACAACGCCGAAACGGAACAATACGTTCAAAACGTGAGAGCTTCGTATGAAAACTATAGTAACACCCTGGTCTTTGCCAGAGAAAAAATCAGATCAGGCGAGAGACAAAAGATTTTCGGCGACGTATCTTATACTCTCTCGTTGAAAGATGCGGAGAGCGCATTTCAGCAAAGCATTGAAGATTTTGAGCGTGTGATTGACAATTATGCGGCGGAGATAAGCACGCAGAATACCAGTTTAGCCGATGATGTTTTAACGGTCACTCTTCTGGTCACGGCGGGTGCTATACTGCTTGCGGCTGTGATAGGAATCCTCATATCGCGCAGTATCAGCAAACCAGTCAAAAACTTGACAGTAAAAATCAAGCAGCTTGCTGCTGGAGATACGGACTTTGATATGGCCGGCAACACCAGAAAAGATGAAATCGGTCAGATGAGTGAGGCTGTCAGAACAATTCTTGCATCGATACGTGCGCTAACAGAAGACACGCATATACTTATTGACGCAGCGACGGAGGGGCGGCTTTCCGTCCGTGCGGATACCGAAAAACATCAGGGTTCTTACCGAAGAATTGTGGAGGGTATCAATTTAACGCTCGATGCCATGATCGGACCGATCAATGAATCCGCAAGCGTTTTAGAGCAGGTTTCGCAAGGCAATCTGAATACTGCCGTAAAAGGTCAATTCGAAGGCGATTTTGCCATTATCAAAGATGCGCTCAACAACACGATCAAGTCTTTAAATAGCTATATTGGTGAAATTTCAAGCGTTCTTGACGATGTGGCACAAGGTAATTTTACGGTAGAAATATCTTCAGATTTTAAAGGACACTTTGCCGCGCTCAAAGTGGCAATAAACAGCATAGTTCGATCGTTTAATGAGATGTTTCTGGAGATCAGCCGGTCCGCTGACCAAGTCGCATCGGGAACGCGTCAGCTATCCGAAGGCAGCCAGACGATCTCTCAGGGTGCGATGCTGCAAGCGAGCTCACTTGAACAGCTCACCGCATCCATGTCAGCCATCTCCGCACAAACGAGAGATAACGCTCAGAATGCGGCAACGGCAAATGAGCTGTCTGCACAAGCTAAAACCGTAGCCGATGAGGGTAGCTGCCAGATGCTTAAAATGCAGCAAGCGATGACGGCGATCAATCAATCGTCAGGCAATATATCCAAAGTCATCAAAGTGATCGATAATATTGCGTTTCAGACAAATATACTGGCGCTCAATGCGGCTGTGGAAGCGGCCAGAGCAGGCTATCATGGCAAGGGGTTTGCGGTTGTTGCTGAAGAAGTACGCAATTTGGCGGGGCGTTGTGCAGGCGCGGTGAAAGACACTGCTGTGCTGATTGAAGAATCGGCTAAAAGAATGAAAGACGGCATGAAGATTGCGGACCAGACAGCGAAAGCTTTGGAGACTATTCTTGACGGCGTCGGTACGATTGTCGATTTGGTTGGGGACATTGCAGTGGCATCCAATGAGCAGGCGTCGGCGATCTCCCAGATCAATACCGGCGTCGAGCAGATCACACAGGTTGTGCAAACCAATTCCGCAACTTCACAGCAGACCGCTGCAGCGAGCGAGCAGCTTTCAGGTCAGGCTGAAATGCTCAAAGAAATGGCGGGTAGATTTATACTGAAAGAAAACAATCAGATGACATTAACTGATAATAAGTCTATAGATAATGAATGCCTAGATATGACTTGCTGAGTATATACTCGAACCATAGGCATGCCGCCTAAGGGGAATTGCACCTTAGGCCCTAGAACGCATAATACATCAGATGCGTAACCGATTATATGACAAGTTAGAAATAGAAACACATACCTCTTGACATAAACAAAAACCTATAGTATCATCTCACCGTAACTTGTTATGACAACATAACAAGTTTATGCTTGGCAAGCTTTGATAACGTTAAAGCAATTGAATATTAGGAGTATGCAAATGTACGACAAATTACCTAAATACTACGTATTAAAGCATAAAATCATTGAAATGATTGAGAATGAGGAAGTGACCGAAGGAGATGTCATTCCAAGCGAGCATGAGCTTGTGGCTAAGTATGACGTGAGTCGAATCACAGTGCGTCGTGCAATTGATGAGCTTGTCAATGAAGGTTACTTATATCGCGTTCATGGAAAAGGCACATTTGTAAAAGGAAATGCCTATAAGCAAGACTTGATTTCTATGGCAAGCTGTACAGATGCCATCGTTGAATTAGGTCTCGAACCGGGTCGCAAAGTGATCAGTCAACAAATAATAAAATGTGATAAACAAAGGGCTAGAAAGCTTGAGATAAATGACAACACTGATGTGTTTGAACTGCACAGAATTTACTATGCCGACGGTGAATCCCTCAATACGACCATTGCCACATTACCGTACAAATACTTCAAAGGCGTTGAAAAACATGATTTTAGCAAAGATTCACTTTATAAAATTTTAGAGAGCGAATTTGACGTAATAATCACCCGATCAACACGAACTTTTGAAGCCATGATTGCTTATGACGATATCGCTGATTATTTACAGATAACCGAGGGACAGCCAGTGCTGCTATTCAGCGGTATCACATACGGCATAGTAAAGGGCAAAGAAGTGCCCGTTGAGTTGTTTAAATGTCACTACAGAACCGATAAATTTAAGTTTTACATTAACCAAGTAAAACTATAATAAAAAAGCTGAAGTAAATAGGGAGGTTTCTATGAAAAACACATTCAAAATTCTAGTCAGCTTGATGCTCGCTGCAGTCATGGTCTTTGCTTTTGCGGCATGCGGACAGTCAAATCCACAGCCCTCGGCAAGCAGCAGTGATGTCGTCAGTGAAGAACCCGCCGCAGACAGTGAGCAGCCAGCGGACAGCGAACAGCCAGCAACAGACGCGAAAATCGCTGTGATCACCTCAGCAGCAGGACAGAACGACAACGGCTATAATCAGTCGGCTGTTGTTGGCCTTGAAAAGGTGGCGCAGGAGTTAGGCGCTGAAACAAAAGTTGTGGAAACTGAAGACATTGATGGTGCACTGAAGGCACTGGCTGAAGATGGCTACAACATGATTTTCTCGCTGGAGTATAACTTTGAAGCGCTGATTAACGGCGTTGGCGGCGAAGCCCCGATTGCAGAGCAATTCCCGGATACCACGTTTGTGGTGTTCAATGCAGAGCCCAACAAAGACGAATCCGGCAGCACGATTCAAAACAACGTCATCTCGGTGCTGTTTGACGTTCACGAAGCTTCGTTCCTGGCCGGCGCGTTGTCTGCTCAGGTGATTGAGAATCAGGAAGTACTGTTTGGTGATTCACACGCGCTGACGTCGGTGGACGACGGAGGAAGAACTGTGGGCTTCATCGGCGGGACAAACTCCGCTGGTATTACAGTATTCAGTTTTGGCTTTGCAGAAGGTGTCAATTATGTGGCAGCTGAGCTGGGTGTTGACTATATATACTATGCAGACTACTCCGCGGGATTCTCTGACTCGGCAACGGGCTCTCAGATTGCCAACACCATGTATTCACAGGGTGCGAACGTTGTGTATGCTTGTGCCGGTGTTGTGGGTGACGGCGTGACAGCTAAAGCTAATGAGCTTAAGAAACTTGCGATTCAGGTTGATGCCAACAGGGATGCGGACCAGCCGGGATATGTACTGACAAGCGTTCTGAAGAATACCGAAGTCCCTGTTTATGAGCTTTCCAAGGCACTCATCGATGGCACGCTTGCTGATCAGATGGGACAATCCATCTTCTACAGCCTGGGTTCCGGTGCAACAGGAATTACGGATCTTTCCACAATCGAAGCATCCGTTCAGGACAAGGAAAAATGGGAAGAGATTAAGGCGTATGTGGCAGATCTGTCTGCGAAGATTGCCGACGGTACCATCGTTGTGACAGATGCGCAGGCCGGGGAATCCATTGCTTCGGATGATCTCAGTAACGTGACTATTGCGGAATAAAACAAGCATAAACGTTAAATAAGAATGACTCTTATTGCCCAGAATCCGGGGCTGAGATCCCGGGTTTTGGGCAGTTTATCGAAAAGATGTGCGGCTAGGAATAGAGGAGACGGGCCTATGAATGTGATCGAAATACATAATCTAACCAAGAAGTTTGGTGATTTTACCGCAAACGATAATATAAGTCTAACCGTTAAAAAAGGTGAAATTAAAGCCATCGTTGGGGAGAACGGCGCAGGCAAGACAACGTTAATGAATATGTTGTATGGCCTGTTGAAACCCACGAGCGGACAAATATGGATCAATGGTAAAGAGGCCCATTTCAAATCTCCGCTCGATGCAATAAATGCAGGGCTTGGTATGGCGCATCAGCATTTCAAACTGGTACCCAGCCTGAGTATTTATGAAAATATTGTTCTTGGGATAGAAAAAAGCCAAAGAATCAAATTCGGCAAAAACGGCATCCGTATTCCTATTGTGGATACGAAGCAGGAAATCCAATTGGTTCAGCAGGTTATCGACAAATATAAGTTCGATCTGGATGCCAAGTCAAAGATAGAAGACATCTCCGTCGGACAGCAGCAACGCGTAGAGATACTCAAGATGCTGTATCGCGAAGTTGATATATTGATACTCGATGAGCCGACGGCAGTGCTCACTCCGCAGGAAGTGGATGAGCTTATCGTAAGCTTAAAAGAGCTTAGGAATCAGGGCAAGACAATCATCATTATTACACACAAGCTCAGAGAGGTCATGGCACTTTCCGACACCATCACGGTTATAAAGCGTGGAAAGGTGGTTGGCAATCTGGAAACAGCCAAAACCAATGAAGCCGAAATATCGCGGCTCATGGTGGGGCGTGAGGTTGTGCTGCGTCAAAGCAGGGTTTGCATGGATCTTTCAGAGAGTCGCGTAGCTTATAGAGTTGAGCATCTGTCAACCACAAATTGCGATGGTAAAGAGGTGGTCAAGGATGTCAGCTTTGAGATAAAAGAAGGAGAGATATTGGGTATCGCCGGTGTGGAAGGCAATGGCCAGAGCGAGCTCTCCAAGGTGCTGACCGGACTCATGAAGAGTATGAAGGGTAAGGTTTATCTCTATGACAAGGAGATTACGAATGTTTGGCCCAAGAGCCTGCGTCAGGACGGCATATCCATCATCCCTGAAGACCGATATGTTCAGGGGCTTTGCAGAGATATGACAATCGCGGACAATATGATTGCCGGTTATCATTATTCACAGGATGTGTGCAAACATGGCATACTTCGCAAAAAGCAGATCGAAAAAAAGCGAGATGAATTGATAGCGCATTATGACATCCGTATATCGGATATCAAGGGCAACGTATCACAGCTTTCCGGTGGAAATGCGCAAAAGATTATTATCGCGCGAGAGTTTGCGGCTGACCCCAAGGTCATTATTGCGAATCAACCCACGCGGGGAGTGGATATAGGGTCGATTGAATACATTCATGGCAAGCTGCTTGAATATCGTAAGAATAAAAAAGCCGTACTGCTGATATCCAGTGAACTGAGTGAGGTGATGAGCTTGTCCGACAGGATCATTGTCATGTACAAGGGCGAAATCATCGGTGAGGTGGAAGGTTTGCAATGTACAAAGGAAGAAGTCGGTTTGCTGATGGCAGGCGTGAAATAGAAAGGGTTTGATTGACAATGAAAAAACAAAGCAAATTCTTGACGAATATTGCCAACTCAATACTGCCCGTGTTGCTTGCGTTTGTCCTTGGCGCTATATTAATGCTGGCAATCGGAGAAGATCCGTGGGAGGTCTACTCCATCATGATCGGCAAGTCGCTGTTTACCGGAGCGGGCATTTTGAAAACGCTGCATGGCGCGGCACCGTTGATACTCACGGGCCTTGCCATTGCAATTACGTTTAAGGCCGGTATCTATAACATGGGCGTTGAGGGGCAGATGCTACTGGGTGGATTCATGGCAGGCATTGCAGGATACTTGATTTCAGGACTGCCGCCTGTACTGCACGTTACTGTTTGTTTGCTAATCGGCATCGTATCCGGTATGGCATTTGCATTAATTCCCGGCATACTCAAGGCCTATTTTAAGGTTAATGAGATGGTGGTGACGCTGATGCTGAACTACGCGATGATTGCGGTTTTGCAGTTCCTGACGGAAGGCCCGTTCCGCGATCCGGGTTCAGGGTTTGTGTCCACACCGAGAATCAATGATTCGGCGATGTTTAATAAGCTGTGGGGCAGCGAAATCACCCCGTTCTTCTTTGTGGTGATGGGCGTGTTTGGCATTATGTTTGTTGTTTTCAATAAGTCCCGGCTTGGCTACGAAATATCAGCGATAGGAAAAAACAACAAATTCGCAGAGGCCACAGGTATGGACGTCAAGAAAAAGATTATGACCATTATGCTCATCAGCGGCGCAATAAGCGGCCTTGCGGGCGCGGGGCATATGATGAGTGACCAATACATATATTCATTAAACTTTTCAGGTCTGCCGGGTCTTGGTTGGGATGGAATGCTGATCGCTCTGCTGGGCATGCACTCGCCTGCTGGCGTTCTTGTGGCGGCGGTATTCTACAGTGCACTGATTACTGGCAGCCAAAGCATTGCAATATACTCGGGCGTTCCTAAAGAGATCGTAGCGGTTATTCAAGGCTTAATCGTGCTGTTCCTTGCCATACAGTTTATCAATCAGAAAACGGGCGTGGTCAGTAAATGGACGAGAATGCTCAAGACCAAAAAAATCGACGGTGTGGAGGAATAGGACATGGGAATCGTCAGCAATATCGTATATGACACTGTCTATCACAGTGCACCGATCATTCTATGTGTTTTGGGCGGCATATTCGCCTATAAGGCCAACGTATTAAATATCGCGCTCGAGGGCTTTATGCTGATGGGTGCGTTTATATCGGCGTTGTTCGTGATGCTCTGGGGCGATACATTTATCGCGGGCATCATCAGTGTGGGTGTCGGTCTTATATTGGGGCTTGTGTTTTCCTACTTTACGGCATCCAAGAATGGCAATCCCATCATTACCGGCCTTGCGATCAACATGATTGCGCTCTCGTTTTGCGCGTTTATGCTTAAGGTATTGGGCACGGCAAATGTCAATGTCAGTTCTGTGGTCAGTGTAGCAGATTTAAAGATCAACATTCCGTTTATTGAGAATATTCCCATCGTCGGAGATCTCATAAGCGGTCATCCACCGCTCACCTATGTGGCGTTTATCGGTATATTCGTGATGTGGCTTGTGATGTATAAAACCAAGCTTGGCATCTATATCAGAGTGGTGGGCGAAAAGGAAGAAGCTGCGAAATCTGTAGGAATCAACACCACGAGGATCAAGTACATTGCAATACTGATCGGCGCACTTTGCTGTGTGCTTGCCGGCATCAATTTAAGCGTCGATCGTGTGGCGCTATTCACCAACAACATGACAGCCGGACGCGGATTTATTGCTATTGCTGCCATATACTGCGGCAGAGGCAAGCCGGGAGCTTCATCGATGTACGCGCTCGTGTTTGGCTTTGCCAAGTCGCTTGCCGTAAATTTAAAGCTGTTCGCGGGTCCGGTTGCGGGTTTGTTCGAAGTGCTGCCATATGTGATTATGGTCGTCGTGCTGGTCGTGGTATCTATAGTTAAGAACAGAAATGTCAATGAAAGAGGGTATGAGTCTTGAGTCAAAGCGCTTTGATCGTGGTGGATATGGTATTCGATTTCACCGATGAGAACGGCCTTGTCTACTACCCGCAAAACAAACAAATATTGCCTAACATCAAAAAAGTAATTGAAAGCTGTCGTGAGAACGGTGCGTTGATTATATTCATGCAACACCGTTACCGCAAGGATAAGCCTGACAAAAATCTTGTTAATATGCGCCCCAACTGCATCGAAGGCACGGGCGGAGAGGATATCGACAAATCACTCGATGTCAGAAATGAGGATTACGTCATACAAAAACGACGCTACAGCGCGTTTATTGGCACGGATTTGGACCTTGTGCTGCGAGAGCATGATATCAAAAATGTGATCGTGGTGGGGACCAAGACAAACTGCTGCATCCGCGCGACGGTGAGCGATGCATATCATCTGGATTATAACGTGTATGTGGTGCGTGAATGTGTGGCGACCAACGACGAGACGGTTAACAATGTGCATTTGACGGATATCGATAAGTATTTCGGCAGCGTTGTGGACATGGAAGAACTTATGCGTTTGTATGAGACAAAGGGGATATAGGTATGAAGAAATACGACGTGATTACGAGCGGCTATGTCTCAATGGATAGAATGATTAAGGTGCAGGCGGCTGTGAAGCCGGGTTTTACCTCCATCATTCAAAATGCCGATAATACAAAAGTCTATTACGGCGGGTGTTCGACGAATATTGCCTATACGCTGGCCAAGCTTAACAAAAAGGCACTGCCTATACTACGCGTAGGTGCTGACTATAAAGACATCGGATTCTTTGATTTTTTAAAAAACAGCGGCGTTTGCATGGAAGGCATGAGTGTGATCGAACAGGATATGACGTCCAACTGCTATTTGATCGAGAATCTCGCCGACAATGAACATATCACCATATTCTATCCCGGTGCGATGGACGGAAAATATGCAGCCGAAATGAACGATGAGTTCTTCAAAAACGCGCGTTTGGGCGTGATTACTGTAGGTTCTAAGGAAGACAACACGGAGTTTTTTGCAAAGTGTAAAAAGTATGCGTTGCCGCTTGTTTTCGGAATGAAGGCGGACTTTGACGCTTTTCCGGAGTCGTTTTTAAAAGAATTGTTGTATTACAGCGATATTATATTCACCAACGAGGTAGAGAGAAAGACGATCGAGCAGTGTTTTGGGCTCGAGTGCATCACGAGACTGCTTCATGAGGGCAATGCTAAGCTGATTGTGACGACAATGGGCAAACAGGGCAGCCTGGTATATCGTTTGAAGGACGGACATATACAAGAATGCAGTGTAGGCATATTTCCTGCAGAAAAAATCGTCGATTCCACCGGAAGCGGAGACGCGTATATTGCGGGTTTCCTTTACGGATATTTGAACGGATTGAGTGACAGCGAGGCGTGCATGTGCGGCAGCATCGTGTCTTCTTATGTGATACGCGAAATGGGCTGCGTGACAAACGTGCCCTCGGAAGAGACGCTGCTTGCCGAGCTTGAAGAAATGAGGAAACAACAATGAAAACATTATATATGAAGCTTGAACCCAAAGATGTGTCCAAATACGTGCTATTCTCCGGAGATCCTTTCCGCGTAGATATGCTGGTTAAAAATCTGGAGAATATGCGCCATATCGGATTTTTCCGCGAATTCAACACTTATACAGGAACATATAAAGGAATCGACATCACGGTCAGTTCTACGGGAATCGGTGCACCGTCCGCCGCGATTGCGATGGAAGAAATGTACGAATGCGGTATGGAAGTGGCTGTGCGCATGGGTACGGTGATGGGATTAAAGGACGACTATCTTGGAAAGCTCATTATACCCGCCGGTGCTATGCGCGAGGAAGCCACTAGCAAAACATATGCGCCGGTATCTTATCCGGCCGTAGCGGATCCGGAGCTCATTGCGTGCATGAACAAAGCAGCTAGGGAGAACGGCAGAGAGTATGTCAACGGCATCAACTGCACGCTGGACGGGTTTTATAGTCAGATGAAAGAATCGAGACTGTCGCGCAAGATGAATACAGATATACTCAAGACGTTTGAGAATTTAAAACGCTACAACGTGGACGGCGTGGATATGGAAAGCGCCTGTATGCTGACGCTGGGCAGCTTAATGGGTATTCGTACGTGCGTCGTTACCATGACGACGGTGCTTACCAACCTAAAGCAAGTGCTGGAAGGAGAGGAAAGAAAAAAATCTGAAGAAGACCTGTGCAAAGTTGCACTGGACGGAATTGCAGAATTTCATAGAAAGGATAAGTGACATGAGTATTTTAGACAGAGGACAAAAGACCATCATCGGCATGGTGCACTGCCTTGCACTGCCGACCACAAAGAATTTTTGCGGTGACATGCAAAAGATCATCGATCAGGCAGTGGCTGACGCACAAACGCTGGAAAAAGCGGGTGTGAACGCCATTATCGTTGAAAATATGGGTGATGAGCCCTTTGGGGTCACACTGAACACCATGCAGAGGATGGCGCTGGCAGTAGTAGCGGGAATCGTAAAAAGCAAAGTGAGTATTCCCGTGGGTATTGATGCAGCGTTTAACGATTATGAGGCTTCGTTGGCCGTTGCAAAAGCGATCAACGGTGACTTTGTGAGGCTGCCGGTTTTCTGTGATACAGTGCAGTATTATGGCGGTATCATTAACCCCTGCTGTGTTCAGGCTCTGAGATATAGAGAAGAAATCGGTGCGAGAGATATCAAAATAATGGCCGATATACAGGTGAAGCATACCAAGCTGGTATTTGAGAATACCACGATTGAGCAATCCGCCAAGAATGCGAAGGCAGCCGGCGCGGATGCACTGATTGTGACGGGGGCTGCAATTGGAACTGAAACGCCCATTGAAATGATTCAAAGAGTAAAAGACGTCGTAAGCCTTCCAGTTTTTGCAGGAAGCGGCGTGAATGCCAGTAATATCAAAGCGCAGATGAACATCGCTGATGGAGCGATCGTAGGTTCCAGCCTGAAAAAGAGCGGGGATCTTGAGAATCTGATTTCATATGAACTGACAAAAGAGCTTATGGATGCACTGAATGGAAAGGGAAACGACATAAAATGATGAGACCAATGAAACTTGCCGGTGAGCAGCTGATGTTCGGACAAGGATGTCTGGCCCACTTGAAAACGCTGAAAGGTAAACGCGCGTTCATCGTATCGTCACGCTCGGCGCTGGAGAAAAGCGGGACAATTGCCAAGATAAACAGTTACCTTAGTGAAACGGGTATCGAGAGTCAAGTGTACACAAACGTGGAGCCGGACCCGAGCTTTGCCACTGTGTATGCGGGGGCGAAACAGATGCGGAACTATGAGCCCGATTGGATTATTGCCGTCGGTGGCGGCAGCGCGATGGACGCGGCGAAGGCCATGTGGATTTATTACGAGCATCCCGAACTGAACACGCTTACGCAGATTATACCCCCCAACGGCATACCCAAGCTGAGAAACAAGGCGAAGCTGGTATGTATTCCATCAACAAGCGGTTCGGCCAGTGAAGTTTCCCGTTCCATCGTCATTACGGATGAGAAGACAGGCTTTAAGTATGGAATCGGCAACATGGAACTGATGCCTGACATCGCCATATGCGATCCGGAAGTGACGGTCACCATGCCAAAATCGCTGACAGCGCATACGGGCATGGACGCGCTTACACACGCGCTGGAAGCTTATGTATCGCAAAGGGCCAATTACTTAAGCGATATACTTGCAGTGACGGCAGCCAAGGATATATTCACATACATCAAGCGGGCCTGCGATGACGGCAGCGACATGGAAGCAAGGGAATATATGCTCAATGCGTCGATGACCGCAGGGCTTGCTTTTACAAATGTGTCACTTGGTATTGTTCATTCGATGGCGCATACGCTGGGAAGTTACTTTAAAATACCTCACGGAATGGGAGATGCGATCATCCTGCCGTATGTAATCGAGTTCAACAGTCGTGCGGCCTATGCCAAGGAAAAATATGATGAATTGGCGCGAATGATCGGTGCAAATTCGCTGGGCAAAGCTGTTAAAAATCTCAATGAAAGCGTGGGGATAGCGTCCTGCTTCAAGGATATGATCGATCAGAACAAATATGACGCGGTGATAGGAGAGATGGCGGATATGGCGATGGCCGACGGATGTACCAAAACGAACCCCGTTATGCCCACGCGCGACGAGCATATTGGATTATTCAAAAAAGTATACAAAGGCGTATAAAAAATAAATAAGGAATGGGTTTAATTTTATGAGGTTGATATGTTACTTGTCAAACGGTTATCCATCGATTGACAGCAGTGTTGAAACAGCGAAAAAATACGTGGAGGCCGGATGCGATATTATCGAGGTCGATTTTCCATCCTCCAATCCGTATTTGGAAGGCGAGTATATCGCATCGCGCATGCAAAAAGCGCTGGAGGTGTGCAACGATTACGACAAGTATATGGACGGTATTGTAAGAATAAAGCAACATTTGCCCAATACCAAGATTATCTTGCTTATGTATGAAGATACGGTACGGGATATAGGTGTGGATAAGTTTATTAGCTATTGCAAGGAAAACCGTTTTTCTGACCTTATACTCGTGGGATTAAAGGACGAAACTGTGAAAAATCGCTGTATCGAAGAGGGTATAAAAGTATCCTGCTATGTTCAATTCAACATGGATTGTAACGAAATAGAGGTTGCTAAAAACTCCAATGGTTTCGTGTATATGCAGGCAAAACCGATTAATATTAATGTCAATCCACAGTATCCTACGCTTAAGGAATGCATTGCCAAACTGCGTGCGGAAGGAATCGATAGGGAGATCTATTGCGGTGTGGGTATCTACACGCCTGAGGATATACGTATGGCAAAAGAGGCGGGAGCGGACGGCGTTTTCGTGGGTAGCACAATTTTAAAGCTGCAGCATGACGTCGTGCAGATGCAGCAGGTCATCAGGTCACTGAAGGATGCATGTTTGGAATAGAATATAGCCATTGCATTAGGCATAATATTTATACTCTCTTTTCAGTGTTGTGCTAATACTTTGATAAAATGACTTAGCGTCAATTAAAATTCCCATTAAAGCAGATAAATTAGCGCCGAAAAAGCCATCGGTGTTAACAACGTTCGTAGCAATCTAAAGCTAATTAATAAATTAAGAGAATCTAACAAGGTATAAAAGCCGGTACTTAATGGTATCGGCTTTTAGCAACATATTACTCTTAAGCATTATCTCATAAGAGCTGCACATTATCTATATACCCTCCTCTTCTGTTGATTTTCCGTCTCCATTCTCCGGGCAATTTCTGATGCCATTTCAGGTTTCAAAGAACATGGTTATTGATCAAAATTACAAGCCGCTGACTTTACCGGAAGCCTTCTATATGGCATCGAAGGACGGTGGAAGTTTCTTTGGGAAAACAGGCAGCTTTGAATCAGGGTATGGTATGAACGCGGTGGTCATAGACGATGAAGATTTCAATCAGGGATACGATTTTTCCATTGAACAGCGTTTAGAACGCATAGTTTACCTTTCAAGCGACAGGGACATATTTGCTAAAGAATATCCGCTGGAATTTGGATACATTGATAATTTACGTGGCATCGGTTAGCAGATATGGCTTATGCCTTAAGGAATGTTAAGGTGCAACGCGTATCCGGAGAACTTGCTTTACATGTTCTTGAAGTTTAACGGGCATTCTTACTTCAAGTAAAAGCAACAGATTTATAGATATTGAAAAAGATTTCATCGAGCCGACGCCATTTGAAGATTAGGTTCAATGAAGATGATTAAAACGAATACGGAACACTCGAGATCGTAGAACTTGTCAGCGAAGGGGCTCCGCTAGTTAGCTATGGAAGGTATACGGAGTATCTGAATTCTAGCAGGTAGATGTTGCAGTTCGTGTGATATTATCGTGTGATATTGCTTGTAAAATCAAAACTTTTTAATGCTATTTCGCTTGTAAATTGATAAATATAATTTACACCTGACACTTGGATTTTACGATTATAAAGCCAAAAATCAATCTATATCCCACATTTGCAACTTTACCTGTACGGGGTTCGAATCCCCTAGGAGGTACCATATTAGTAGCTTGTCATTGATACAATGGCAAGTTATTTTTATACCGTGAAATTTATGACTACCATATATCGCTGGCTGCTTTGCGCCTATCCGACTGCCCGGCAAGCCTTGCGTTTGCTGATTCCTTGTTTTTCCATTGCCATCAGTAACACAGCGTTGTCCAGGCTAAGATCCGTCACCAATTGCTTAAGCGGTTGTTCTCTTTCTTTGATAGTGGACCGGTTTGGAGGGCAGACCATTTTTGCTGAGCCCCTACCTTTGTTGACACAATTGTGAAGACAATATTGGTTGAAATAATAAATTTTACAAATTATAATATTAATTATGAGTAAAAATCTGTTCAAACCAAAAATTCTTTATCGTAAGCGTATTAGCAAAATGCTTAAAGGTATATTTAAAGTACCACTTTTTTTTGTCAGTTCACCAATTGGATATGGAAAAACAACAGCAGTACGGAGTTTTCTTAGTCGCAAAAAGGATTTTCATTACGCTTGGTTTTCACTCAGTAAAGGAGAAGATGACGAAGTATGGATGTGGCACAAATTCGCTGTAACTCTTGATTCTGTTAATGCGAAGATTTCAAGCATATTAATTAAGCAAGGGCTTCCAAGAACTACAGCGGAGCGTGATCATATTTTTGATATTATTAAGACATATATTACGGAGCCTGTAGTTACTGTCATAGATGATTATCATGAAATAAAAAGCTCATTTTTCAACCAATTCTTAACTGGCTTAGCACTAAAGAATATTTCTAATTTGCACGTCGTATTGATATGCCGTGTTTTGCCCGAAATACCAATTGATGAACTTGCGTTGAAAGGCCTTAGCTCTGTACTAAGCGATTTGGAGTTTTCTTATGAAGAAATAGGAGACATGTTTAGAATTAATGGACTTGAAATTAAAGAGAATGAGCAATTACGACTGGCTGAAAAAACAGATGGATGGACCGCTGCGATATATCTGGCAATGCTCAATTATGCTGAAAGCAACTCGATTGAGTTAACACAGGATATAACTCGAATTATCAAAAAGTCTGTTTATGATAAATTGGAAAAAGAGACTCAGTTTATATTGCTGCAAGTGTCTGCTTTAGATAGCTTCGATAGTGAAACTGTTAATTTTGTGAGCGGAAATAAAAAAGCCGCTAAATTCATACGACACCTTGCTGATACCAATTGTTTTGTCAGATACGATAAACAAACCGGGATATATTCAATTCATGCATTGTTTCAAAATATGCTGGCGGATCTTTTTACAATATCAGAAATAGATAAACTTTCTTTATTTGATCGCTTGGGAGAATGGAAAGAGAAGACAGGTAGGCTCGTAGAGGCGATAGACTTTTACCGCAGAGCAGGACAATACGAAAAAATTCTAAATATTTTTGACCAGCACGGCGCTTCGGACATATTTGACAAAGCTCCCCATACCATGATTAAGGCATTTAACGGTATGGATAAAACGCAAAAGATTTCCCGGCCCATTGCGTATATTACCTATATCAAATCGTATCTTGCCGTTGTTGATTCTTGTGAAGGCGCAAAACTGCTTTTTGAAGCCAAAGCAACTTATGAAGCAAATAAAAACCTTACGGATAAAAACCAGATATTTGGCGAGATAGCCCTTGCCGAAAGCTTTCTGTATTTTAACAATGTCGCAAAAATGATTAAATATCAAAAAAAGGCGTATACGCTTTTCACCGGTGCACGTTCGCAGATATCTAGCAAGAAGGCATTATTTACATTCGGTTCACCCCATGTTCTTTTTCTTTACCATAAGAGCAGAGGTGAATTGCTTTCCTTGGTTGAACTGATAGAAAATGGCGCCAAATATTTTATTTATGTATCAAACGGCTGTGGAACAGGCTTTGAATACCAAGCCAGAGCCGAATATTATATTGAAACTGGCGATTTGAAAAATGCAGAAATATGGGCGGAAAAAGTATTGTTTAAGGCAAAAGCAAAAGATCAGCTTTGCCTTGTCGTCTGCGCAAGCCTTATTCTTGCCAGGCAAGCTATGTTATCTGGGAAACCGGAGCGTGCGCTTGCCATATTGAATGAACAATGTGTAGAAATCGAGAATGAGCAAAACACCGTGTTGCTGACAAGCTTTGAAATAGTTAAAGGATATATATACGGTATTTTAGGAGATTTGGATCAAATACCTCAATGGCTGCGTGACGGTCAAATATCCGACATATTTCATCACGGTATGAGCTTTGGCTATATTGTAACAGGACAAGCCGCTATCCTGCGGAAAAGCTATATTGAACTTGAGATTATCGTAGAAACAATGCGTGAAACATATACTCCAAACAATAATATTTTCGGCTTTATTTATGCGGGTATTTATGAAGCAATCGTCAAGAAGCATATATATGGTGTCGAAAAAGCATCGGAAGCAATTATCCCTGTGATTGAATGCGCACAAGCCGATGATATCATAACTCCGTTTACAGAGAATTTACCCGAGCTTTTGCCGGTTTTTAATAATATGGGAGCAAAGCGCAAGTGGGCGGATGAAGTCATTAAAATGGGCCGGAAACTTCTTGATAGTATTAAGGAAATGAACGATAAAAGAAATACTCCCCATCTTACGAAAAGGGAAGTTGATGTACTGGTTCTCTTGGAGAAAGGCTATACGCAAAGAGAAATTGCGGATACACTTTGTTTATCGCATAATACGGTGCGAAGGCATCTGCAGAATATTTATAACAAACTCAGCGAAAACAACAAAATATCAGCCATCAACAAGGCCAAAGAATTCGGTCTCATCAAATAAGCATTCAATATAACAACTAAAATGGTATTTTTGTGTGATATCGAAACAGGAACATTCCCACTATACTATTTATTATAGTGGTTTTTTTTTATTGTTTACGTATATGTACATAGAAAGAATACGGGAAAAGTTCAAGCGTAGGCACAATGACATCGGTCGATCTTGGCAACGAGATCAAATTCACCTGCTAGACGATACTAACCTCGGGCTTACGATTCCCAACGCTTCTGCCAGCCTGACCAGCGCAGCGTCTATAAAAAAACTTCCAATCAAGTTGACGTAGCACGAAGATCACATGGAACGATGCATCATCAATAGTAGACGACAGGGCGAGCGCAGTCTCCATCTGGACGGAGAATCACGGCATCAGCAGTAATACGCTGATGATCCGAAAAAATATCTGAAATCCCGTGAGTGGGCTCGGACCATAGATTTTAGAGGAAGGCGATCTGAGTTCCTCAAACCGACCAAAGTCGAAGAATGGAGAAATTGTATAATGTCGAAGAGGCTTGTTTATCTGATTCTGGGCGCAGTTCTCATCTGCGCGGTTACAGTGATTACGCTGTTAAGCGTGCTGTCGCCTTCGGGCACAGCGCAGCAGGATGGCCTTCAGGCCAGTCTGACCACCGATAAGGACAGCTATGATGAAAATGAAACTATCATCGTCGATGCGGCACTGACCAACTCCAATGGCTTTGCCGTTTCAGGCGTGCAGGCCGAATTGGCGCTGAATAGCGGACTGACGTTGAAGTCGGGCGAACAAACGCACACATTCGGGCTGAAAGCCGGTGAAACACTGACGATACCCTACGAGGTCACGGCGGGAACGGCGACGGCTCTGCCCGGCGGCGGTAATCTTTGGCTGTGGCTCGCAGCCGCGCTGGGTGTCGCGCTGTTGATACTGTTACTGGTTCTGTTGCTGCGAAGAAAACGGTCGCAGCCTCCTGCCGACATGGGTGCTTCGGGGAAAAAGACCGCAAGCCGTGTACTGTCTCTTGTGATTGTGCTGCTTCTTCTGTTTCCGTATATCGCTTCGGGAACCACGGCGTTTGCACAGGAAGACAGTGCGGCGGCGGTGACGCAGGCGGACGGCTCCGTTGCGTCGGACGCCGAAACATCGGCAGCCGCCCAGGGCGACATCCGGTCGTTCTCGGTAGCCAAATCCGTCTCTGTCAATGGGGCGTCGTATGAGATGCGCGTTACCTTTACGTATACCGTAATGGCCGGTGCCAAGACGGTCACGTTTGAAACCAACGGAGGTTCCGAGATCCAGCCGTTGATGATGCAGACGGGAGGAACGCTCTTCGATATGCCGATGCCCGTCAAGGATGGCGCTGCGTTCATCGGATGGTACACAGACGAGGCGCTGACACAGGCGTTCTACTCGGACACGCCGATCGATCAGGACATGACGCTCTATGCGCAGTATGCCGAGCGTGACAATGATGTTGAAATAGACGTAGAACCCGTTGCTTATATGGAGGACTGCTCGGACGATATTGCTTTTAAGATCGTATCGCCGATATCACTGACGGCGGAGAACCTGTCACAGTATATCGAGTTCAAGGCCTATCTGGGTGACATCCCTGAGCTAACGGTCACCGCGGGAGACGGGGGCTATACCATTACGCCCGTGACGCCCTACACGGCCGGCGGGCACTACCGGTTCACGCTGCTGGACGACAGATTAAGTTTCAGTGGAGAAGATGCTTTCATTCGCGGATACGCCTTCCGTATTTATAAGGAAAAGGCTGAAACAGTCAAGCTCAACGACAATATCAAATATGTATTGTGGGACGATGTCACCACGCTTAGCGAAGGCGTGTATTCAGTGCGTTCGTCCGATTATAAGATCGAGACGGGCGACGTCGTGTGCTTCTGGAATGGCACGTATGATAACGACATGCAGATGAGCAACGTGCTGCTGGCGACGAGCGTTACAGGCAACGCGACGACGCCGGGTACGACCGTAATATACATGGAAGACAGCGATATCGATGATGTATTCGAGGATATCAACGTCTTTACCGAGCAGGACATACCCATGTCGGCCTATCTCCCGAATGTGGACACAGATAAGATCGCCGCGGAGGCGAAAGCAAGCAAGGGAACCCGCCAGCTCACACAATTTCTGGCGCTGGCGCTCAATGCGAGTCCGTCAGTCGCGTCTTTAACACGCGGCGGCTCACCGGCGGGCAACATGACGATCACGACTTTAGACGACGCTATGCCGCCCGAACTGCCGCCCGATTATTTTGAAAACGATAATGACGATGATGATGACGATGACGACTCGTCGGATTTCGTCACGCCTTCGGAGAACGGCGCCGTGGGCATCACTGTCGACGATCTGGTTGAGGGGTTGTCGATCACCGCCACGCTCGGTACGGCGCGAAACGAAAACTTTTACAACGCGGGCCCAGACGACTGGGCTGTACTGACGCTGACTTTTGATTACAACACGGTGATAAAAGACAAGGTGGAGGTCAAGGCGCAGTTTAAGGTCAAGGAATACATCAAGGCGTCCATGCAGGGCTGGAAGACCAAAAAGGGCACCTATCTCGAGTTCGATTATGCGCTCAACATGTATTCGCAGACCAATGTGAGCTTGAGCGTGCTGATACGCTCGAAGGACACCAGCGAGGACGATTACTTTGACGTGACCGAAGAGCTCGAGAACCTGATCGGGGATGGCGAAGAGGAAAATGACGGCAGCGAGGTCGAGACCATACTTACCGAGGTGCTCGGAAACAAGGGAGACGATATCGAGCTGGTCGATGTCAGCCTGTTCTCATACCCGCTGGTGCTCGTACCGGAGATCCCCGTATTCCAGATCAACTATGATTTGAACTTTGTGGTTAGCGTGAACTTTGCAGCCGGCATTTCGGCGGAGACCAATATCATGGGGGCCAAGCAGGTGGGCTTTTGCGGCAACACCAGGGATGGTATAGATACTTACGAGAATACGCTGCCCGGATCCAACCGCTACGATTTCGACCTTTACTGTGCGGGTTACTTCGGCATAAAGACCGGGCTGAAGATGTCGATCAGCCTGTCGATTTATGGCATGAAGGAATTTGGCGAGATTGGTATGTCCGGCGAGGTGGGCGTTTATATGGATCTTTACGGCTTCCTGCAGCTGCATATCGACAAATATTATCAGCACTCGGATGATTACAACCTGCGGCTGCAAGGCGGCGTCTATATGGAATTCGGGGTTTACGTCAAACTCACGATTTTCGCAAAGTCGGACAAATTCAAAGCCAAGGCGGAATATGTGCCGTATGAACAGAAAATCAAACTGTTGTCGGTGGGCGAGAGATACGTGCTTCTGAATTTCGCGAATAGCGGTCAGGCGGTGGTGATAAACACCGAAAAATATTCGATCAAGGATAACCCGGCGCTGCTGGATGCTGAGTATATCGATCTCACCACCGGCAAGAAGGTGACGGGCAACTATTACGATCCGTCCAAATTCACCATGACCTTCTCCTCGCGATATTTTGCGTATAGTGACCAGGCGATCAACGTGCTCAAGAACCGTTTCGCGGACTACAACACTCAGGGGGTGACAGAGAATACCAAGAGGCTGGATACAGAGGTGACTATCTATTACCTGGGTAACAATATGACGTTCAGCAACGACGAATACGGGTACACCAATAAAACCGCCGATCTGACGTGGGTAGATTCAAGCATTGATCCGAATCAATACGACGACATTGATACAGTAACGGCGACTTATGTCGTCGACTTCGGAGGCAAACAAACCACGCTGGGCAGTCGCGAGGTGCTATTTGGGCAGGTGCCGGGCAGTATCGACATGACCGAATATATAAGAAACGGTACGGTAACGGGCTACGACAACGATTTTAACCAGCCTATCTTTGAGAATACGACATATACGGTGTATATATCGCCGTATCAGCGACTGGTGTCCTTCCTGACGTTCTACGACGGGTCGTGGCATCTGGATGTGTATCCAGTCAACGCGGGAGCCACGCCAGTCCTGCCCGAGGGCTACGATGCCTCGGCGGGCATGCCGTTTAGGGGCTGGACGCGGACGTTGGGCAGCAAGTCGGAGCAGGTGAACAATGTTGATCCGCTGGAGACGGATATCACGCAGTATGGCTCCAATTACATCTACGAAGGGCTTGATACCACCAAGCCTTTATACAGCGTTGCAGGATCGTACGATCAGTGCGAGCAGGCATACTACGAGGAGGATGCATACAAAAGCATCCCCTCCCGCACCAGCTCGCTGTACCTTTACACGGCAAAATATGACATGCCCGACTGCACTGTGACGTTTAAATTTCCGTCCTTGAGAATACCAATACCGGACGGGACCTTAACGCTGTCCGAAAAGACGTATGAGTTCACGTTCCAATACGGCCAACAGCTTCAGTGCCCGTACCAGCCGAATTTTCAATATACTGATTTGCTGGGCTGGGACGCTGACGGCGACGGCGAGGTGGATTACGGCGTCGAAGAGCTCCCCATGGCGACGGGCGACATGACGATGACAGCCGTGGAGGAAGTCAAGACGTTTAGGGTCACCGTTCTCGATAAGGACGGCAAGAAGGATCGCACGGTGGACGTTAAATTAGGCGATCTGCCTTCTCTGCTGGAAACTGAGCCCGAATATCCGGGAGACACCGACGAATACGAATTCGAGGGTTGGATGGTTTCCGAAAACGGCGTCGACTTTGAGTTGTGGAATGCGGCGAAATATCCGGGTGTATACGAGGACTGGACTATAAAGCCCGGCTACACGCGCCTGTATACCATCAATTTCGATTTTGCGGGCGGAGTTTACAACGGTGAAACGAGCCGGACGGTGGTGGTAAAAGCGGGCGAATATACCGTGTCGTCCATCATGAACGCTGTACCCTTGAAACCGTCCGACACTTATAACACGTACGTTTTCTCCGGTTGGAGCTGTGGCGCGAGTCTGACCGTCAGCGATGACACTACGGTGACCGCTCAGTATACGGAGACGGCTATCGTATATACAGCGGAGTTCCACACCGGGCGTGGAACGTTCGTCAACGGAAAGACCGATGATACCTTCGAGGGAGGCTACGACGAGTGGCAGACGTTTATCCAAGATTATCTTGAGCAGAATACCAAGAGCACCGTTGCGCCGGTTCTCACCGACGATACGGTTTGGAGTTTTGAACGTTGGAACGCCGCATACGCGAACTCATACACGGTGCGGTACGATGCGGTGTGGAAATCCGCACCGCGGGAGTATGCCGTCACGTTCAATGCGGGCGAGGGCGTGTTTAGCGAGGGTGGAACGACGCGGACGATAAACAACAAAACATGGCACGCCACCGGCGATTTCACGGCGTACAACGGCGTCATCAAATCGGCAGATGTCTATACGACGTTTAAGCTGTCAGGCTGGATCGATCAGAACGGCACGACCTATGCGCCGACCGATACCTATACTGTCACCGGCGATATGATGTTCACGCCGATTTTCGTGGAGGACCAGAGGGTCGAGTATACTGTGAGCGTAAGCGCGGGCAGAGGAGAGTTCCCGGACGGTGATATAGTCAAGACGTTCACGGGTTATTACGGTGACCCGACAAACATTATCGTGGCTGACCCTGCCTATGAGATAACGGCGTCCAATATATACTACGTTTTTTCGGGCTGGTCAAACGATCTGCCGACGACGTTTACCTCCAACATGACGATCACGGCTCAGTACGATACAATGTATTACGAGTATACGATCACGTTTGACGCAGGCCTCGGAACATTCGCCGGAGGTGCGCAGACGGTGGAAAAGACATATCATTATGACGAAACGGTGAGTATAAGCGAAACACCGACCAGAGCCGAGGATGACTATTTCACCTATGCCTTTGACGGATGGAACCCGCCGCTGCGAAAGGTGGACGGTGATCGAACGTATGTTGCCACCTATGAGGCGATACCCAAAGGGGCGACGATGCCGAATGCGGGCATCATCATCACCGACGGTACGACCTCTGCGGATATAAGTGCCAATCATCTGCCCGGAGAATATCAATACCAGATGGAGATAGCTGGCTCAGGCAGCATCCCCGTTTTAAGAATTACAGGCAGCGGCTTGACGATAAGCGGAAGCAGCAGCTCGGTGTATATCATCATTGAGGAAGGGGTGAGCACCGTCACCTTCAACGGCTTGCAGCTGTCGGGGGCGTACGAATACGGCTATCCGCTTGAATTCAAATATAATAGCAATGGCACTTCCGCGGCCGTCACCATCTCGGGCAGCTGTCTGGTTGAAAACACCTTTGAGGCCAAGCAGGCTATCCGCTCCAATAGGCATATGACGCTGACAGGCTCCGGCGCTTCGGCGGAATTGACTGTGAAATCGGTAGACAGAAGCGCTTTCTACTGTGGGCGGGGCATGGAGGTCAATGGCATTGATTTGAATGTTAGTGTGGATGCGGGGCTCGGAAACGTCCCTTATGCCGCTGCGTTCGAGGGCGAGGGGATAGATAACCCGGTCTGGGCGTTCAATGACGCAACGGTGACCGTCAATTCGGCCGGTTACGGCTTCAATACGCTGTACAGCGTTGAGATCGACGGTGGCACATGGAACATGCAGTGCGGCAAGACCGCTATATTCTGCGGTGGCTTTGAAGTGAACGGCGCGACGTTAACGGCGTCCGGCGCGGGAGGTCTCAACATCATCAACGGCAACGCAACGCTAACAGGTTATTCGCAGGTGCACCTGACTTCAACTGACAATACTGTGCCGGTGGTCGCCATTGAGGAGGCTTACGACGCGGGAACGGGATATCTGCGGCTGACGGACTACACCGATACGTTTATCGCGGATTATACGCTGCCTCCGTCGACGGGGGCTGCTGTCCGGACGGATACTGGCATTGAGCTGCTCGTGAGCGGCACACATTCGCCGGAGCTGTTTAATCTGCACGGCGCAGTTATTGCATTGTTCAACGACGGTGGCGATGATTATTACACCTTCGCGGTAGAATCTGTACCCGCGACGCAAGTGCAGGTTGACAGGGCGTCATAACGGCGCACCAGTTTAAATCCTGCGTTTCGGAGTTGAAAGGCTTGAGTTTTCCAAGACCGTCGGAGCAAGCGCTGTGGCGTATATCTTGCGCTTTGGTTATGCCTTGAACAATACCTTTAGCAGTAGCCTCGGGAGCTTCCCTCCCGATGGCTGCGGGCGCAGTATTCGCCGGCGGTACATTCGGGTGTAACTTCACCGCTTACAGGCGGAGTTTTAAATCTCCTAAGGATCTATTTAGGTAGTAACAATTTTAAGGAAGGATATCTTGTTATGATTGAGATGGTGTTGAAATATCCCTTCTTAGTTATTGTAACTTCCTATTAATATGGAGAAGCCGTACTTATATTACAATTATGAACGCTATATGACCACTAAAAATGTGGTGATATCTCAAAAGAGAGATCTTTATAGATAGTTATTTTATTTCGTCAAGGGTGCGTTAAGTGTTGGTTACGTGGGCAGAACAGGTTAGGGCACATAGCCCTGAGGTAGAACACACCTGATGTACCTTGTAGGTTGTACAATGATGTGTAACAAAAAGAGGTAAAGAATAAGCAAGGATTCCAGAAATCTACTGTCCCGTCGTATCTTTTTTGCCATCGATAGATGCTCGTACGACTGATCTGATACTTGATTGCTGTCTCTGTTATTTGTTTCCCTTTTGCCACTTCCTTAAATACCCGTTGACGAAAGAATGCCCGTTGCCTTATAGTTTTCATGTAAGGCTTCCTTCCTTTCTGATTTGTTGTTTTCTTCGCAGTTACAACTTTATCGCTGGTCTTGGGACGAAAATGCCCCTCCTGTACTGGAGGGAGAACTTTATCAAAAGTGTAACCGATCATTTGACAACGTAGAACACCTGATGTACCTATCATTTGCAAACCATGGTATGTATGTTATAATATTAAATATTTACATTCTGATTACCTTTATTTCAGGTTATTCCAAGGCTTTGCGATTATTGATTCGCATTGTGTTCATTGTATACAAAAAACATGGACATCCGGGGGTGAACATGAAAGGTAAATTCACCAGAAGAACGATCAAGAATCGGATTATTTCGACCATTCTTCTGCTTATTGTGGCTCCGTCCATGATTGCTTTTTTTTCGATTTTAAGCATATATTCAACGCGTTTGAACGCCACGGCGATCGATGCTAAAAAACAGGTGCTGATTCAGATCAACAAGAATATCAATGTGAACCTGAACAAATACAGCGAACTGACTATGCAGCTCTATTATAATACCGAGTTGGTTAGCGCGATCGGAGCCCGGGCAAAAACCGAAGCGCAGCGATTATTGATCCGTGAATATCTGAATTCCTGCGTCAATTCCGATGCGAACCTGACGAGCGCGTATGTGACGATGCAGGACGAAACGATATTGACGGATAAAAGTTATCAGGCTGTTGTTACTTTCTTTAGCGCCTATCAGGAAAAAGTCGAAGCGAAAAAGGGTAGGATGGTGTGGATACCGACACAGCGTTTTGTTAGTATATATGGTAACAAGGAGAATGCGTTTGTGGCGGCGCGCTCCATCCGGAAGGATAATAAGCAAATCGGGATCATATGGCTTTTTATTAACGAGCGTTTTTTTAATAGTCTTTATGACGAGGGGGCGTTATCGGACGGCTCTACCAGCGCGATTATATCGTCGGACGGCGGACTCATCAATGTCACGGGAGGCGGCGTCCTGCCCGACAGCTTTGCGGATATCGTGACGAACCGGCAAGGGTCTAAGGTGGTGGATATCGGCGGTGAGCGGCATTTGATCGTTTATTCCGCCTCAAGCGAGAACGACTGGGTATACATCAATATCACGCCCGAAGCCACCATCCTGATGGGTGTGCGCGACATTCAATCCATCATATTGGTCATTATCACACTTTATGCGGGGTTCATTATACTGCTGGTGACGGTGCTAAACCGTAATGTTGTCAAACCGGTGCAGCGGCTGTCGCTGGCCATCAACGATTTTGCCTCGGGTCAAATGGATGTATCAGTTACAATGGATGGAGACGAGGAAATCCGTTTGCTGGGGAAGAACTTCAACGATATGGTGCGCAAGATCACCGCGTTAATGGAAGAAGTGAAAAGCGAAGAGGCGGCCAAGAACAACGCCAAAGTCAGGGCGCTTTCCATGCAGATATCGCCCCATTTCATTTATAATACGTTGAACTCAATTAAATGGATTGCGGAAATCAACAAACAGGAAAACATCAAGCGAATGCTTCTGGCCATGATCACGTTTCTGAAAGGCGTGGCCCAGAACGCCGATTTTGTGACACTCCGCGAGGAACTCACTTTGATCGAAAGCTATCTCGATATTCAGAAAATCCGCTACATGAATTTTGATGTTCAGTACAAAATTCGTCCGGATACGCTCGACTGCGTGGTGGGTAAGCTGCTGTTGCAGCCCATTGTGGAGAACGCGATTCTGCACGGTATTGCTAACGAGCAAAACGGGTTGATCCGAATTGCTGCCGAGTTGCAGGGGGATGCACTTATGCTGACTGTCGAGGATAATGGGAAGGGTTTTGACATCAGCGGGATATCAGATGACGGTAAGCCCATGGAGCTGGGGCATGTTGGACTGGCCAACGTAAGCGAGCGCATCCGGCTGGAGTATGGAGAAAAATACGGATTAAAGGTCGGCAGCAGAGTGGGGGAAGGCACAAAGGTTACCATGCTTCTGCCGGTTCTGCGAAATTCAAGTATGGAGAATAATCAATGATAAGAATCGCGATTGTGGATGACGAGGTGCTCGTTAGGCAGGGGATTAAATCGTATATTGAAAGCGCGGATGAGGAGATGGAGGTTGCCGGGACGTTCTCCAACGCGAAGGATGTGATGGACTTTCTAAGCCGGAACAGCATCCATGTACTGATTACCGATATTAAAATGGCGCAAATGAACGGTGTGGAACTGATACGTCATTGCGTTAACTTCCTTTATCCCATGGGTATTATTGTGCTGAGCTGCCACGACAGTTTCGAGTACGCACGGGACGCTTTTGCGCTGGGCGCGGATGCCTATCTCCTGAAGCACGAGGTGACACAGCAGCAGTTAATTGCCGAGATCAAAAAGACATATATCCGCCTGCGAAAAACGGTGGAATACCGAGGCGAAGTCCCCATGGAAATACATTTGAACGAGATGCCGCAATGGCCAAAGGGACCTTGCGCCGTTGCGAAGATCGGCTTTAGGGCAAAGTATGAGAAGTTCACTCGCGTAAACAGCAGCGCGGATAAAAAGATCGTGCTGGACGTGGTAACTGAAATTGTTAATTCAAATAGGATCGGACAGGTGTTCCGGCGCGGGGAGGATATTCTGCTTCATATAGCGTTGGGTAGCGGAGATAACCGCGAGGTCACAAAGGAAAAGGCGGCTCTAGCCGTAAAACACCTGTATGCCAATATGCTGAACTATTTCAACGAGCGCGTCTATTTGGCGGTAAGCGATCCGTGCCCCAGCCCGGACACGATTCAATATGCCGTGAAACAGGCGGGGAGCGCGGCGGAAGCGGCGTTTTATGATACCACCCATTCTTTATTCTTCTATACGGACCGCAAGCCCTCGGATGCGGAGCACCGCGCCGTTTTCCACACCCAGCCCATAGATCTGCAGAGTGATGAATGGCGCGCCGGTTTTAAGGCCGATATGGAGGCGTATATATCGCATGCACGGGAGGATGCGCTTTCACCGGGAAAACTGGTGCAGAACGTGCAGGGCTTTCTCTACAAACTGGAAGACTACCTATTTTCCTATTATAACGCAACGTTTACCTGCCTGCCGGCAGACGCTGTTGTCGACCGCGGCATACTGGAAGGAATGGACAATTGCGATATTGTCCGCAACTATGTGCAGTTCATTGTTGATACCGCGATGTGTTACGTAAAGGGCCTCAAAGACAGTGATGCGACGCTTCAGCGTGTGGTGGAATATATCGATAACCATTTCGCTTCACCCATTACGCTGTCGCTGCTGTCCGAGACATTTCATATAAATCCGAGTTACCTGTGTAAGCTGTTCCGGGAAAGAATGAATAAAAGCTTTGTGTATTATCTTAACGAAGTGCGCATCAGCCACGCGCGGAAGCTGTTGGCTGGATCGCGGTTGTCCGTGGACGAAATTGCTGAAAGAACCGGCTTTAATAACGCAAACTACTTCGTTAGGGTATTCAAAAAGACCACAGGAATGACCATCGGCGAATACCGGAAAAAGTGAAGATTTTGAACCCAAAGACCATGATTATGAATCTGTATCGTTTTGTGAAACAACCTGCCAAAAATCTGCCTTGATTGCCTGAACTCATATTTATAGTATTAAGCTACAAGCTGAAATGAGAGCCGTACTTCAATTTCATTTTTATTACTGCTTCGAGTGCCGCATGCGGTTCCTCTTGCTCAGTTCATTAAAATTCAGGAGGTTTGCCCATGAAGAAATCATTTAAGTTCATTGCGATGTTGCTGGTGCTGGTATCTGTGGCGTTTCTTGCCTTGGGATGCGCGTCGTCAGCGACGACAGATTCCCCGAGCGCGGAGGATACAAATACACAAACTGCTGCGGATACCCCATCTCCACAGCCGTCTGCGGAGAAGGCGAAACTGCTTGTCTGGGAGCATACGCCCCAGTTTGAGGAGCCGCTCAAGCAGGTGATTGAAGCGTTTAAGACGCAAAACCCTGATATTGATGTGGAATACGAGATAAAGACTGCTGATCAGTATTACAATCTGCTCGCGACTACCATTCAGGCGGGTGAGGCGCCGGACCTGTTCTGGACCAACGGCACCGCGACGTCTAATTACGGGAGCTATGCAAGCCAGGGTGTGCTGATGGACCTCACGGATAAGGTGGACTATTCGATCTATCCGGAAGCGGCAATGAAACTGGTGGATATCGACGGACATTATTATTCCACGCCCGGAGCCACCGCCGATACCCGTGCCGTGTACTACAATAAGGATATCTTTGACGAACTGGGCCTCAGCGTACCGAAAACGTTCGACGAGTTTGAGGCGGACATGCAGACCATACTGGACGCGGGGTATGTGCCTTTGGCGCTGGGCGGAAGCTTCTTCTGGAGCACGCTGTTCACGTTTGAGCCCATCCTTGCCGCTATGGAACCCGACTGGCTGCAGGCGGCGGCAAAAGGCGAAGCCAGGGTGAACGACCCGCACGTTGCTGCAGTTTGGGAAAAGATGATTGAGTGGGGCAATAAAGGTTACTTCGGAGTCGGATACTTAGGCGTTGATGAGGGTGGACAGCTGCTGGCGTTCTCCAAGGGTGAGGCAGCCATGACCATCACTGGTTCCTGGAATGTTTCCACATTCTCAAGCAACAATCCGGATCTTAATTACGGCGCATTCCAGTTACCCACAAAGGACGGCACAAGGCCGATGATTGTGACGTACGCCTGCGGATTCGCGGTATCGGCCAACACGGAATATCCGGAAGCTGCGGTCAAGTTTGCGCAGTTCCTCGCCAGCGTGGAAGGCCAGAGCATTTGGGTAAAAGCGCTCAACGGTGTGCCGGGGCTCTCAGAAGTGGTCTCGGAAGATCCCGTGATTGCCGAAATGACACAGCATGACATACAGGTCGAAAGCTTTTATAGCATACTCGGCGACTATGCCAGTGAAGACGGAAATCCGGGCCAGATCATGGAAGAAGACGCCACCAAGGTATTGTCGGGCAATTTGACGCCCGAGGAGTTCTTAAATTCGCTTGATGCGTTGATGCAGTAATATGACGGAAGGGACAGTAACCGCGCTGTGTCATAGGCTGAGAAGCCGCCTCCGTGGCCGGTTACTGTCCCATTAACTCGCAGAGGTAGATATGAAATTTTTTAAAAAAAGGCCATACCTGCAATTTATTTCTCCTGGAATCGCACTATATTCCATTTTCGTGATTGTGCCCGTTCTTTTCGCCATCTTTTTAAGCTTTCACGAATGGTCGGGTATCGGTTCGATGAAATTTGTTGGGCTGGATAACTATGCGAAGCTTTTGACTGATCCGCGGACATCCGAGATATTCTTAAACGCACTGGGCAACAATCTTAAATACACGCTCTGTGTTGTGACGATCATACTGGGCGTACAGCTGGTGTTTGCGTATTTGCTGAATATCAATATCCGCGGCGCCAAGTATTTCAGGCTGATGATCTTTCTACCCTACGTAATCAGCACGGCCATCATTGGTTTTTTTACACTGATCGTGTTCGATCCGAACCTTGGCATACTGAATAACATACTAGGTCTGGTGGGCCGGGCCGACCTGAAAAGCGCGTGGTTCGGGGATCCCAAAATCGCATTTGTTTTACTCGTCATGGTGATTTTGTGGCAAAGCGTCGGTGCGGGCATGATGATCTTCTACGCCAACATGAAGGATGTTCCAAAGTCGATGATTGAAGCCAGCGTGATCGATGGAGCGGGGGAATGGAAGCGTTTTACGAACATCGTGATCCCGATGCTGGGGCCATCGTTTACCACCAATATCATGTTGGGCGTAATCTGGGGGCTGACGATATTCGATATCCCGTTTTTAATCGGCGGGCCGCAGGGCGGCATCAATAATTCTATTGACTTTGTAAACCAGTTTTTCTACCGCAGTACTTTTGGAAGCGCGTACTTCGGAGAAACCTCACTGGGCTTCGGTGCATGCATCAGCGTCACGATGTTCGTGATTATTTTCAGTATTTCATTAATGCTCTCGAAGCTTCTCAAGCGCTTCAAGTTCAATGACTGAGGGAAGGCAAATGAAACGTACTTACTCCATCACCGATACACGAGCGTCGCGCATTGTGAAGAACTTTTTTTTCGTGGTGTTGCTGCTCTATACGCTAATCGCAGTAGCGCTGATACTCATCACGGTGCTCTCGTCCTTTAAGACCAAAAGCGATTTGGTCCAAAATACGCTGGGATTTCCCCAGTCGTTTACGCTAGATAATTACGAGCAGGTGCTGCTCAAGGATAAATTTTGGCTGTATTTTATCAATAGCACCATACTGACCGTGGGCGGTGTGGCCTTGCTGCTGTTCATCTCCTCCATGGTGGGATACGGACTCTCCAAATTCCACTTCAAAGGCCGCAACGGCATACGGACATACTTTCTGATGGGTCTGATGTTCCCGATACAGTTGGGTATACTGCCGCTGTTTATTATGTTGCGCTCGCTGGATCTTATCAACAACTTGTTCGGGCTGATATTGCTATACGCGGCCAACATGTCGTTTGCCGTATTCGTGCTTTCGAATTTTTTACGGACAGTGCCGAACGCGCTCATCGAGTGCGCGCGCATTGACGGAGCGAGCGAGTTTCGTATCTACCGAAAAATCATATTGCCGATGGCACGGCCCGTGTTGTCCACGGTCGGGCTCATAAGCTTTGTAACAATGTGGAACGACTTTTATATGCCGCTCGTATTCTTGACCAAGGAGAGCGTACGCACACTGACGCTGGGCGTTTACCGGTATATGAACAATTTCCTCGAAAACTGGCATCTGGTTTTTGCGGCGGTGACAGTGGCGCTCGTGCCCGTGATCGTGGTGTTTTTCCTGTTCTCGAACCAGATTATCGCGGGACTGACAGGCGGCGCGGTGAAAGAGTAAAAACGAACGATAGGATGAGGAAAATAATGACTCAATACATCCACAAAGAACTCTACATGTTCTCTCTGGAGGGTGAACGGTTTTTAATAGGGCCAGACAATTGTGGCGTATATGACATTGATGATATAACTGAGAAGCTGCTTTCGGCAAAAAAATGTTGACAAAGGATGGCACTTAAGGGTCTTCAGACGGAAGACCCGCGGACGCGGAAGAGCTGTTCGGTGGTCTTGTAGAGCTTGGCATATCGCGCGATGTGGATGCCCCACGCACTAAAGCATATAAGCATAGCAAGAGGAGCATGGATTCCCATAGGCTGATGCTGTTATCTTGCCGATGAGACGCTCGTGTTTCGGGATGTCGCTATTGTTAAACGTGGAAATCACAAATACGCTTTCTTTTCCGCGTAGGCAGCCAATATTATCCTATTTAGGAAAGCCAGTTGTGCTGAGAATACTAATGTGTATCAAGGAGGAGAAAATGCTCAATGCTTCTCAACTTCGATGTGAGTATCTGAAGAATCCGCTGGGGCTCTGCTGTAAGAAACCGCGTTTTAGCTGGATTCTGGAATCCGATCGAACAAACGTTATGCAGACAGGCGTGCGAATACAGGTGTCTAAAGACGAGCGATTCGAACAAATCCATTGGGACAGCGGCGAACGCAACTCCGAAGAATCCGTGTACTCGCAATATGGTGGACCTGAACTCATTGGCCGTTGTAAATATTATTGGCGTATTCGCCTTATCGACTCGACTGGTGACGCCTCTGGCTGGAGTAAAACGTCTTGGTTCGAAATGGCGCCAGGCACGGCAGATTTGCAGGCGCAGTGGATAGCTCCGGATGACAGCCCCGTTGACGCACGGGTAAAGCTCTTAAGGAAAAGCTTTTTGATAACGGAGCCTGTAAGATATGCCCGGCTGTACGCTTCATCGCTGGGTACATATTTCGCACAAATCAATGGGAATCGGGTGGGAGACCGCTTATTCGCCCCGGGTTGGACGAGTTACGAGGGCCGTTTGCTATATCAGACGTACGATATCACCGACTTGCTCGTAGAAGGTGAAAACACGCTGACCATTTGGCTTGCTAACGGCTGGTATAAAGGAGAACTCGCTTTTCGCAATGAGCCTTGTCAGTACGGCAGTCAAAGAGCGTTCTGGGGCCAGCTCCATCTCGTCGGTGAGCAAAAAAAGGAACACGTGATCATTTCAGATAACTCTTGGCAGTGGGCAGAAAGCCCCTTGCTTTTTGCGGAATGGTATCACGGCGAAATCTATGATGCCCGGTTGGAACTTCCCGCTGATTGGAAACCTGTCACTGTGGTGAATAGAGGGCTTTCCGGGCTCATACCGGATGACGGCATCGCGGTGCGCCGTCAGGAAACCTTTACAACGGAAAATGTTATCACCACGCCCGCCGGCGAAAAGGTACTCGATTTTGGTCAGAATATTGTCGGTTTCGTTCGTTTTAACGTTTGCGGTAGGACGGGAGATCGTGTGATCCTTAAACATGCGGAGGCGCTTGATGCGCAAGGTAATTTCTACACGGAGAATCTGCGGACCGCGCGGCAGCGTGTGGAATATATTTGCCATGAGGGAGAAGAAACCTATGAGCCGCTGTTTACAACACAGGGATTTCGCTATGTCCGCATAGACGAGTATCCGGGCGATCTCGACCCGCGCAGCTTTACCGCGGTATCGGTTTACTCGGATATGCGACCTACTGGCACGTTTTCCTGCTCGCATGAGCTCATTAACCGACTGGCAAGAAATATCGTTTGGGGGATGCGCGGCAACTTCGTCGATATCCCTACCGATTGTCCTCAACGTGATGAGCGATTGGGCTGGACCGGCGACGCACAGATGTTTTGTATGACAGCTTGTTATCTCTATGATACGCGCCCGTTCTTTCGCAAGTGGCTGCGAGACCTTGCCTCAGATCAGCGCGCCGATGGCGGCGTACCATATGTGGCTCCCGATATTCTTCGGGATCAAACGGACAAATTTCCGCAGGGGGCGCATTCGTCCAGCGCGTGGGGAGACGCGGCCACAATCATCCCGTGGACGCTGTACTTAAGCTACGGTGATCTGACGCTGCTTGGTGAACACTATCCGATGATGAAGGCTTGGGTAGAATATATCCGCGCCAGAGCGAACGGCAACCTGTGGGACAGCGGCGAGCATTATGGTGACTGGGTAGCGCTCGACGCGGAGGAAGGAAGCTATACCGGCGCGACACCGAAAACGCTCATCGCGACGGCTTTCTACGCGCATTCCACACAACTGCTAAGCCTCGCGGCCAAAGCGCTCAGGTATACATCCGACGCGAAATATTTTTTTGATCTGTTCGAAGCGATCAAAGACGCATATCTGCGGGCGCACTTTACGCAGAATGGAATCCTCACCGTACGGACGCAGACAGCGCACGCTCTGTCCCTTGCTTTCGGACTCGTTCCAGAGCACTGCGCCCAAAAAACGGCAAACGCACTGGACAAACTTATCCGCGAAGCTGGCGGGCATATGACCACCGGTTTTGTAGGTACCCCTTATCTTCTTCATGCGTTAAGACAAAATTGCGAGTCTGACACGGCCTATAAACTCCTAACAAGAGAAGAATACCCCTCCTGGCTCTACCAGGTCCTGCAAGGCGCTACGACCATGTGGGAGCACATCGACGGCATTAAGCCGGATGGATCGATGTGGAGCCCGGAGATGAATTCATTCAACCATTATGCGTATGGGTCTATCGGAAGCTTTCTTTTTCAGGAAGTTGCTGGCGTGAAAACGGATCCCGAAAGACCGGGGTATAAGCATGTGTGGATCACCCCGTCCCCACACGGAGGCTTTTCCTATGCAGAAGCCTCACTGCAAACTCCATATGGAGCATTACGCGTGAAATGGGAAGCTGCAGGCGGAAAATTGAATTTGAACGCTTTCGTGCCTCATAATTCAACCGCCACCATACGCTGGCCGGATGGGACGATAAAAAATGTTGGCTCGGGTCTCCTATCGATAGATTATCCATGGAGGGCGGATGAATGACGCACAGAGAAATATTTCAGTCGGCGCTCAACCATAAGAATGCAGGGAAAGTGCCGGTTGATTTTGGCGCAACAGGCGTAACAGGTTTTCACATAAGCTGTGTGGATGCTCTTCGCAGGCATTATGGACTTGAAAAGCGCCCCGTGAAATTATTTGAACCCTATCAAATGCTGGGACTCGTTGAAGAAGATCTCGCAAATGCAATGGATCTCGACGTTACTGGAATATACGGCCGCAAGACAATGTTCGGATTCGATGCATCTGATTGGAAAGAGTACACGCTTGCAGATGGATTGGATGTTCTGGTGCCCGGCGGTTTTAATACCACTACGGACAGGGTCGGCAACAGCTTTCTTTATCCAGAAGGGGACTTAAGTGCGCCTCCCTCTGGGCGCATGCCAAAGGACGGCTACTATTTTGACGCAATGATCAGGCAGCAGCCTTTTGACGAAGATAATTTAAACGTTGAAGATAATTTAGAGGAATTCGGCTTTGTGACCGCAGAGGATATCGAACATCAAAAGCGCGCGTTAGTGGATGCGCAAAACACCGGGCGCGGGGTGATTACCGGATTTGGAGGGATGGGGCTTGGCGATGCCGCATTAATCCCGGCTGTACATCTTAAATATCCGAAAGGAATCCGAGATATCGAGGAATGGTATGTTTTATTGGCCGCACAGCCGGAATTTGTTTATGAGCTGTTCGAGAGGCAAGCCGATGTCGCGATTGCAAATCTTAAAGCATATCACGATGCGATTAACGAAATGCCAGACGCCGTTTTTATTTGCGGTACAGATTTTGGGACACAAAACAGCACATTTTGCTCAAAGGAAACCTTTCGCTCATTATATCTGCCTCACTATAAAAAAATGAACGATTGGATACACAAGAATACGAGCTGGAAGACTTTTAAGCACAGCTGTGGAGCAATCGCGGACTTCATACCGCTGTTTATCGAAGCGGGCTTTGATATTCTTAACCCCGTACAATGTTCCTGCCCCGGAATGGACCCCGAAAGTCTGAAAAAAGAATTTGGCCGTGACATTGTCTTTTGGGGTGGGGGTGTAGACACTCAATACACTTTGCCGTTTGGAAAACCGAATGAAGTTCGTGATCAGGTTCTATCTCGCTTAGAGGTTTTCTCAGTAGATGGAGGATATATATTTAATGCCATACACAACGTACAGTATGGCACGCCGATAGAAAACATCGTTGCGATGATTGAAGCCGTCAGGGAGTTTAATGGATAATACTTTAGTTTGGAGTACCCGCACATGCAGACTTATGCGGCCAAGCGTAGACTCTTCTCTGGTTTTCTCTAGTTTCGTGGAAGCACGCCAACGGCAAGCTGGAGCTGGAGTTTGATGTTTCGCACCGGTCGCGATGGAGGAAGAAAAGGATGGATAGCGTCAGCAGCAATGTAAGAAAGATATTCAATTTTGAGATCCCGAAGCGGATGCCCGTGATGGAATGGTGTATGTGGTGGGACAAGACGCTTGAAGTGTGGGAAGCCCAGGGTATGCCCAGCGGCATGGATAATTTCGCGCTGTATAATTATTTCGGGCTCGACAAGAACGTGCAGTTCTGGTTGGATCATTATTCGTCGGAATGTCCCAAACCGCCCCATCAAGGTCGAGGCCTGATTTCTGGAGAAGCAGACTATCGCCGCATACGACCTCACATTCTGAGGGAAGACGCCGTTTCATCGTTGTCGGGCAAACTGGACAGTACGGCGGTGCTGCAAAGCAGTGGCGAGGCGGTAGCGTGGTATACAGTAAACGGATTCTTCTGGTTTCCGCGCGAGCTGTTCGGCATCGAGAGCCACCTGTATTCGTTCTACGACGAAGCGCCGTTGTACCACCAAATCTGTGAGGAACTGTTGGCGTGGCAGTTGCGCCGTATCGACGAGCTAAATGCGCACATGCGCTTTGAGTTTATGACGATCGCGGAGGATATGTCCTACAACCTCGGCCCGATGATTTCGCACGCCACATTTGTAGAATTCATCGCGCCATATTACAAACGGCTGATCCCGCACATCCAGCAGTATGGCACGAAGGTGTTCGTAGATACGGACGGCGACCCCTCTCAGATGGTGCCTTGGTTGCTAGACTGCGGCGTGGATGGCATATTTCCGCTGGAGCGGCAGGCGGGCGTGGATGTGGCGGAATTGCGCAGGCAATATCCTAAGCTACTGATGATGGGCGGTTTTGACAAAATGTGTGTGCTGAGAGGTTTGGATGCCATTGAGACCGAGATTAAAAGGCTGCGTCCAGTCGTGGTAAGCGGTGGATATATTCCTGCGATGGATCACCAGACGCCGCCCGGAACCGCGCTAGAGGATTATAAACATTACGTCACGCTGCTCAGGGCGATGCTATAGGACAATGAAAAGAAAACGAGTTAGTTGTAAAAGATCAGGATCGTCGATACGGTCGTTAATGACATGGCGCCCAAGGACCAATCAAGATAGGCGCGGCTTGAACGCACGGAGATAGAATAGGAAGCTTGGAGGCATTTATGTAAAGATAATCTAACAGAGATTATTGAATAACTAATGTGTAGGTAGCAACGGTACAAAAATTAAAAAATGAAGATTAAACGGAGAGGAAATAAATGAAACGTTCAGAGATTAATGCAGCGATTAAATGGTCGAAGGAGCTTTTGTACCAATATAAAATTAAATTACCTCAATTTGGTTACTGGAGCTTAGATGAATGGAAAGCGAACATCGATAAAATTGATATGATCCGTAAAACGATGCTTGGATGGGACATTACAGACTATGGTTCTGGTGACTTTGATAATGTTGGAAGCGTATTGTTTACAATTCGGAATGGTGGCCAAAATGATCGTACCATCGGAACGCCATATGCGGAAAAACTGATCATTATAAAAGACGGGCAAAGACTGCCTACGCATTTTCATTATTCAAAGACAGAAGACATCATTAATAGAGGCGGGGGGGTTCTTGAGCTTAAGCTGTATAATTCAAAAGAAGATTTCTCAATTGATTATGAGACAGATGTCGTTGTTTATTGTGATGGAATAGAAAAGGTATTAAAAGCCGGAAAATCCATTGAAATTACAACCGGAAACAGCATAACATTAACACCTTATACATATCACAACTTCGGTGCAAAGAAAGGCGCCGGGCCATTAATTACAGGTGAGGTGTCTTCAATAAATGACGATAATTCAGACAATCATTTTGCGGAAAAATTGAATCGATTTGCAAATATTGACGAAGATGAAGAACCGGTCCATCCGTTATGTAATGAATACAACTTGCTTTAGTCATTAAGGTCATAGAAAGAGACATGAGAGAGTGGAAACTGAAACGGAGAAGAAAGAACTGCAAGGCACACCGGATACTTTTATCATTAACAAGGACAGGGTTCCAGAAAGTCTTGATGTCACAAACAACATGATCTATCGTATATGTTTTTTTGCGAATAATTTCACATGGTGAAATTTTTTTTGTGTAGGCAGGAATTTGAGATTCTATGTCGAATCAATATAATAATGAATCATTTTTCAGGCAATGAAATTAATTTAAATAATCATCACGAACCACTCTTTATAGAGTTGGATTCTGGCAACATAGGGCGTTAGGTGTGTGGCGCTTAGTGCAAGAAACATATTAGACGAGATGGTGAATGCGGGCATTTCCCGCCAGCGGTGCTGGCATGCGCAGGTGTGACGAAAAATCCTGTTTTGATGCAGATCATTGCCGATGTACTGGGCTGAGATATTGATCTGAAAGAGAAATCATCGGATGCCGGTATACTGGGGCGGTCTGATTGCGGCAATGGTTACGGTATTTACGGAAGTTTCGAGGAAGCAACCAGTATGATGGTAAAAACAAAAGATGTTCTTGTTGCAAATAAAAGCAGTTAAGAGCAATACGATACGAATTTTGAATTGTACAGGACTCTGTATCATTCTTAAAGCAACTGTTTAAGTAAAGGAAGAGATTCTATGGGTAATGAAAGTCTAAACGATATTAATGCCATGATACGTATCGCAAGAAAATATTATGAGCTTAATATGTCCCAGGAGGAAATATCCATAGAAGAGGATACGTCGAAATCGACTGTATCACGCATTCTTCAAAAAGCCGAGAAACTCGGTTATGTGCGCCATGAGATTGTTTACCCGATCAAGTCGGTTGCGGTGCTCGAACGGCGGTTTAAAGAATACTTTGATATCGATGACGTTTTTATTGTACCCGAGGTGGTTAATAACAAAGAGATTTTACTTAAAGATACGTGCCGGGTGCTCGCGGAGGATTTAAACAGATATTTGAGCGATGAGGATATCATCAGCGTTTCGTGGGGACGAACGATAGAGATGCTTTCCACATTGCTTGTTCCTCCCATGCCTCCTAAAAAAGGCATTAAAATTGTGCAGCTCAACGGTTCAATTGCAACGAATATGTTGTCCACTAAAACGGCAAGTATTCTGGAACGTTTCATTGAGGTGTATTCAGGTGTGGGCTATTTGTTCGCTGCTCCAGCGCTTGTGGACGATAAAGACATTGCCATCGCGATAAAGCGTGATTCACGTACACGCAACGTACTTGATCTTGTGCGTGCTGCAAATATTGCCATATTCAGCATTGGACAGCTTACGGAACAGTCTGTCCTGATTGAAAGAGGTGCTATCACAAATGACGATCTTGACAAGCTGACTCGAATGGGGGCAGTGGGCGATATATGTTCAAGATTTTTCGACATTAATGGTAGACTTGTGGATACAGAGTACGATGCGCGTACGATCGGTATTGAACTCCATGAACTCAAACAAAAGAAGCATCGGATTGGCATAGGAGTCGGTGTTGAGAAGGTCAATTCGATCATTGGCGCACTAGTTGGAGGATACTTAACTTCACTATATATCGATGAAATCACGGCTTTAAGTGTCATCAACCGTTGTGAAGAACTTGGTTTTCATACCTTAAATAACATAGGAAGTTTATAAGGAGGAGCTAATGGAGAAACAGTTTATTCTGGCTATTGATCAAGGAACAACCGGTACCCGTGTCGTTATATTCGATCATGACGGTCAGGTTGTTGATTCGGCTTATCGGGAAATTCGGCAGATTTACAGAAACCCCGGATGGGTGGAACATGATCCGAACGAATATTGGCACACAACAATGGCATGTGCATCGGAGATATTTGAAAAAGGGAAAGTCAGCGCTGCGGATGTGGCGGCAATCGGTATCACGTGTCAGCGTGAGACGACAATACTTTGGGATCGCGAAACAGGCGAGCCGCTCTATGATGCAATCGTCTGGCAGTCGCGCCAGACTGCGGAGATCTGTGAAGATTTAAAGAGCAAAGATCTGGACGGATACATTAGAGACAAAACAGGTTTGTTGATAGACGCTTATTTCTCGGGAACGAAAATCAAATGGATTATCGACAATGTGCCCGGCGTCAAAGAAAAGCTTCAAGCCAAAAAGGTCTGTTTTGGAAACATCGACAGCTGGCTCATGTTTAAGCTCTCGGGCGGCGCATACCACGTTGAAGATTATTCAAACGCTTCACGGACTCTGCTGCTCAATGTCCATACGCTCAAATGGGAGCAGAAAATCATGGATGAGCTCGGCGTGCCTGAGCATATACTGCCCGAACTCAAGCCGTCCAGCGGTGTGCTCGCCATGACGAGTAAAGATGTCTTTTTCGGACAAGAAATTCCCATAGCGGGCGATGCAGGAGATCAGCATGCGGCCACGTTTGGACAGACGTGCTTTGAGCCCGGAATGGCCAAGAATACATACGGCACGGCGCTGGCTTTGATGATGAATATCGGCGGCAAATTCAAGAAGAGCGAATCGGGACTCACGACGGACCTTGGCTGGGTGCTGCCCGGAAAGGTGGAATATGCGCTCGAAGGTGTCATTTTCGTGGGCGGCGCGACGATCCAATGGCTCAGGGACGGTCTGCAAATCATTAACAGCTCGCCTGAGGTCGATGAACTTGCCGCAAAGGTGGATGATACGGGCAACGTCTATCTTGTACCGGCGTTCACCGGGCTTTGTGCACCGTACTGGGATATGTATGCACGCGGCATACTTGTCGGCATCACGAGAGGCACAACGCGTGAGCATATTGCGAGAAGCGCGCTTGAGGCGATCGCCTATCAGACGCGCGACGTGCTCGAATGCATGGAGAAGGACTCTGGCGAAAAAGCCACATCTTTAAGAGTGGACGGCGGCGCTACAGTGAGCGATTTTCTAATGCAGTTTCAGTCAGATATTCTGGGTATTCCTTTGCAAAAGCCGGTTGTCACTGAGATGGCAGCACTGGGCGCCGCATATCTCGCCGGACTCGGTATAGGGTTCTGGAAGGACCAGGATGAGGTTGCTAAACAGTGGAAAGTAGCAAAAGTTTTTGAGCCTAACATGAGTGCGGACAGAAGAGAATCACTTTATTCGGGCTGGAAGCGCGCCGTGAAGCGCTCGTTCAACTGGGCGAATGAGTAAAATTGGCTTTCTCATTAAACGAGAGAATAGCAATATAAAAAAGTGGACCGGCTGCAATATAAGCATGGAGCCGGTGTTGAAAAGTATTAGATTAAGAGATGAATTAAATTTATTACTGGTAGTGAATTATTTCGAGCGGAATATACCCCTTTCCGTGTGAAATAAGGATCAATGGTTTGCAAATGTGTTTGTTCAGGTATAGGTGCATAGCTCAAAGGTGTTTATGGCTAAATCAATATTCCAAAGCTGTGTAAAAGGAGCGTGTCATTCATGGCTTTGGTTTACAAAAAATATTTTATAATGTAAAGGAAATTGTATTATGGAAAAAGAAGCATTGGGTATGGTTGAAACAAAGGGTCTTGTCGGCGCGATTGAAGCGGCGGACGCAATGGTTAAGGCAGCGAATGTGACGCTGGTAGGCAAAGAAAAAATCGGCAGCGGCCTTGTGACCGTGATGGTGAGAGGCGATGTTGGTGCGGTTAAAGCCAGTGTGGATGCGGGCGCAGCGGCAGCCAAGAGAGTCGGAGAACTGTACGGCGTACATGTGATACCGAGACCCCACAGCGATGTGGAAAACATATTGCCTCAAAAATAAGTTTTGTGATGCACCCTCGTTATACGAGGGTGCAAACAGAACGAAAACAGCATTCAAACAAAGAGAAGAGTTATGGAAAAAACAGAAATAAAGCGTATGGTGATGCTGGCACTGGTCAAACACCTAGCGCAAAAAAAAGAATACTATATTCCGGCAGCGGCGTCAGGCAGGCACGTTCATTTGTGCCGCGCGCACGTTGAGGCGCTTTTTGGTTCCGGGTACCAGCTTAAGACGCTAAGGCCGTTATCTCAGCCGGGGCAATACGCCTGTAACGAAAAGATTGCGATTGTAGGCCCAAAGGGCAGGATCGAGGGCGTACGCATACTCGGCCCGGAGCGTCCAGAGACGCAGGTTGAGATATCAATGACGGATACGTTCAAACTCGGTATAAAGCCCTCGATACGCATGTCGGGAGATACGGTCGGAACGCCGGGATGCACGCTCATTGGCCCTGAGGGAGAAGTGAAGCTCGATGAGGGTGTCATCGTGGCGGCGCGTCATCTGCATATATCAACAGAGGAAGCGGCAGCATATGGACTGAAAAACGGCGATGTTGTCAGCGTAAAAAAGAACGGTCCGCGCGAAACGACCTTCGGTGGCATACTCGTCCGCTCGGGCAATGCGCATTCTCTGGAACTGCATATTGATACGGACGAAGCGAATGCCGCTGCGATTAAAAACGGGGAACTATTGGAACTGATCAGATGAATATGGATGAAAAAGAACTCAAGGAACTGATACAGAGCATCGCGAAGCAGGTGATAAGGCGGATGATGGAGAGCGAAAGGGTGCAGACAGGCGCGCTGGCGCTTGTGCCTTCATTCGTACCCGAACCCAAGCTGCTTGGTGCGTATCTTAAGGAAAAATATGCTGACGGACTAACTTGTATCGGCGAAGGCGCGATCGCATTTCAAGGATGCAAGGTGATCAGCGTCGAGACACAGCAGGAAAAGCAACAGTGCATGGCATCGCTCAAAAGCTATACCGATATCACGCTGGTTTTCCCGCCGCTGTGGCTGCTAAAAAACATCGCAGGCGGAGACGACAGGGGATTTTTGGAGCAGGTGTTTTTAAAAACATTGTTGTGGAACAAGAACGTTTCGGTACTGCTGGACTTTGAGAGACCAGACTTTATGCGTGACACGTATTTTGAAGGGTTAAGTCACGCGCTCAAAGCCATTGAGAATCTGGGTGCCCAAATAGTATCGCTGGGGTCCTCGGCGGGCAAAACCGAAGGCCGGCTTTCACTGGTCACTGAGGCCGAGGTGATGGAGGCATATAAACAAGGAAGCGCGTTTATCACGTGTGCGCCCGGGGCGATCGTGACGCCGCTTGCGAGGGACGCGGCGAAAGAGCTTGGTGTTTCTATTGATAAACCGTCGCAATTTAGTAAAGGAAGTGGAATCATATGATACTTGCACGTGTCATAGGAAACGTTGTCAGTACGAATAAGTCGGATAAACTTCAGGGTTTAAAGCTGCTCATCGTGATGCCGATTGAAATTGAAAGCTTCGAGGAAAAGGGCGCGCCGCTCGTGGCGATCGATACCGTGGGCGCGGGCGAAGGCGAGGTTGTGATGTGCGTGGGCGGAAGCTCATCGAGGCAGACGTCGATCACGGACGGAAAACCTTCCGATCTTGCCATCGCGGCGATCATCGATTCAGTGGAGCTGAGAGGCAAAATGGTGTTCAGAAAGTTTGAGACGAAGGAAGAACAGAATAATTAGAATACGGTAAAAGAAGAATAACGAGGTTTTGACATGAGTTTAACCGAAGAACAAATAAGAAGTATTACGGAGGAGATCGTCGGACAGCTGAACGGAACCGGCGTGTCCCGGATGACCGGGAGCACCGGACGCTGGCTGTGCGACACGGCTGAGGAGGCCATCGCTTCCGCCAAGGCAGCACAGAAGCAGCTTGCTCAGATGACGCTGGAGCAGCGCGGAAAGCTGATTGCCGCGATGCGTGAAGCAGGGAGAAACAACGCGAAGTATCTTGCTGAGTTGGCCAACAGCGAAACGGGATACGGCCGTGTGGAGGACAAGATCAACAAGAACATGCTCGCAGTTGAAAAAACGCCGGGCATCGAAGACCTTACGGCGGAGGCTATTTCGGGCGACTTTGGCTTGACACTTGTGGAGCGGGCGCCTTTTGGTGTTATCGGATCGATCACGCCGTCGACGAACCCGTCGTCGAGCGTCATCAACAATTCGATCAGCATGATTGCCGCGGGCAACGCGGTTGTATTCAACCCGCACCCCGCTGCAAAAAAGGTGTCGACGGAGTCGATGCGCATACTCAATGAAGCGATTGCAGCGGCGGGCGGCCCTAAGACGCTGATATGCACCGTCAAGGAACCCACAATCGACACAGGTAAGCGTATCATGGAGCACCCGGACATACCGCTGCTCTCCATAACGGGCGGTGAGGCGGTTGTCAAGGTTGCTATGAAGACGGGCAAAAAGGTTATTGCCGCCGGTCCGGGCAACCCGCCCGTAATCGTGGACGACACGGCGATACTGCCGCAGGCCGCGAAAGATATCGTAGACGGCGCGAGCTTTGACAACAATGTGCTATGCATCGCCGAAAAAGAAGTGTTCGCATACTCGAAAATCGCCGAGAAGCTGATGAATGAGATGGAAAAGAACGGCGCATACAGAATATTCGGCGTGGATATCGATAAGGTGGTCAATACCGTTTTTGAACGTAAAGACGGGAGATATGTGATCAACAGGAAATTTGTCGGCAGAGACGCGACGGTCATACTCAAAGCGAGCGGCGTGAGCTTTACGGGCAATCCCCGGCTCATTATTGCGGCTGTGGACGAAAACCATCCGTTCATCACGGTGGAGATGTTGATGCCGGTGCTCGGCGTGGTAACAGTGAATTCGATAGAAGAAGCTATCCAAAAGGCGATCAAGGCTGAAAACGGCTGCCGCCATACGGCTATGATGCATTCGCAGAACGTTACGCACCTCTCGATGGCCGCTAAAGCGCTAAACACGACAATATTCGTCAAGAACGCCCCTTCGTACGCGGGACTCGGGTTCAATGGGGAAGGCTTCACGACACTGACGATTGCAACACCGACAGGAGAAGGACTCACCAGCGCAAGAACATTTACCCGATCACGGCGCTGCGTACTCTACGGCAACTTCAGAATCATATAGGTGAAGGCAATGAATGTGGTAGAAGCAATCCGTAAGGCGGGTGTTGTCGGCGCAGGCGGGGCGGGTTTTCCAACGCATGTGAAGGCGGCGAGTAAAGCGGGAATCTTGCTTGCGAACGGGGCAGAGTGTGAGCCGCTGCTCCGTGTTGATAAGCTGATGATGCAGCATTTCCCGGATAAAATCGTGCGCGGCATGAAAACGATGATGGAAGCCATCGGCGCGGGCGAAGGCGTCATATGTGTCAAGAAGAAAAACAAGGATGCGATAGCCGCGCTGCAAAGCGCGATAAACAATGAAAGCGGTATATGCCTTTATCTTCTGGATAATTATTATCCGGCAGGCGATGAGCAGCAGATCGTATATGAGGTAACCGGTAAGGTTGTACCCACGGGCGGTATACCTCTCGATGTGGGCGCAGTGGTCTGCAACGTGACCACATTCGCAAATATAGCGGATGCGCTCGACGACATACCCGTCACGGAAAAGTATGTCACGGTGGGCGGAGAGGTCGCGCGGCCTATCACACTGAAAGTCCCGGTGGGCACGCCGTTTAAAGAGCTATTGAGAGCAGCGGGCGGGCCGGACAACTTAGACGGCTATACGCTGATAATCGGCGGCCCTGCGATGGGCAGGCTGAGCCGCGACATAAACGAAACAGTGACAAAAACCACGGGCGGCCTGCTTGTGATGAGATCCGACCATCCGCTGATAACCAAAAAGACGGATGGCGGGGAACTGGACCTGAGGCTGACCAAAGCGGCATGCAGCCAGTGCAACATGTGCTCGCAGATGTGCCCGAGAAACGGGCTGGGCCTCGGGGTTGAGCCGCACAAAGCGATGCGCGCGGCGTTTATGGGTAAGGGAAGCCTGCTTGGCGACCCGAACGGTGTGTTCTCATGCTGCGACTGCGGCCTTTGCAGTTACTACGCGTGCAACTTTGGGCTAAGCCCGAGCCGTATGATGACGCGCATGAAACAAGGACTTACGGCTAGCGGTTTTAGTCCGCAGAAAAAAGTGAAGACAAGCGCAATGCCCGGCTTTGTCAAGGTGCCGGTAAGCCGCTTGATGGCGCGCATGGGTATTACGAAATACGACGTGGATGCGCCGCTACATGAGCAGGATTTTGCGGCGAGCTATGTCAGGATTCCGCTCAAAATGCATGTGGGTGCGCCTTCCGTGCCGGTCGTTAAGATGGGCGACAAGGTGGATAAAGGACAACTGGTGGCAGACATACCCGAGAAAAGCCTCGGGGCGAGAATTCACGCAAGTATAAGCGGAACGGTTTGCGCTGTCAGCGATCAATATATTGAGATAAGGGCATAAGAGGAGATAACAGTGAATGCGCTTGGAATGATAGAAACAAATTCGATACCGGTGGGAATAGAAGCGGGAGACGCAATGCTCAAAGCGGCGGACGTAGACATTGTGAGCGCACAGGCGGTCTGTGCGGGCAAGTATATCGTTATCGTCTCGGGCGATGTCGCCTCGGTCAAGGCTTCGGTTGAAGCCGGCAAGGAGACGGCCGAGCATGTGTTGGTGGACAGCATTGTGATACCCAACGTGCATGGCCAGGTGATTGAGGCGATATGTGCCAGCTCGGATATTGGGGTGCCGGATGCACTCGGAATTATTGAGACTTTCTCGCTTGCGTCTGCGGTGATATCCGCGGATGCGGCGGTCAAAGTGGCTGATGTGAGCCTGATAGAAGTACGGCTGGGCAGAGGCCTTGGCGGCAAAAGCTTCGTGACACTCACGGGCGATGTCGCTGCCGTAAAATCCGCGATTGAGGCGGTGCGGACGCTCGAAGAAGCGGAGGGAATGATAGCGGGAACGGTTGTCATCCCGTCGCCGCATCGAGATATTCTGCAGACGTTATTTTAAAAATTCATAAAGGAGAATTAGAATGGTAAAAGAAGCACTTGGAATGGTTGAAACAAAGGGTCTCGTCGGCGCGATTGAGGCGGCGGACGCGATGGTTAAAGCGGCCAATGTGATGCTGATGGGCAAGGAAAAGATAGGAAGCGGACTCGTCACTGTGATGGTCAGAGGCGATGTCGGCGCGGTGAAGGCGTCGGTCGACGCGGGTGCGGCGGCTGCAAAGAGAGTCGGTGAGCTGTACGGTATCCATGTGATACCACATCCGCATGACGATGTGGAGGGTGTATTGCCGGTTCAAGAGACGAAACCGGCATCTGCAAAATCCACAAAGTCATCTTCAAAATAGCGATGACATGCCGGAGGTGAAAAGTAATGTATACCGGCAAAGTGGTCGGCTCAGTGGTGTCGACCGTTAAAGATGAGGGGCTTGTCGGCATCAAATTGTTGATCGTGCAAAGAATCGACAACGGTCAGCCGGGTAAGACGCTCGTTGCAGCAGATCAAACGAGGCAGGCGGGAAACGGCGATTATGTCTATCTCATCGGGTCGAAGGAAGCAAGTCTGATATTTCGCAAGGGTTTGGTACCTGCTGATGCAGCTATCGTCGGGTTTATCGACGAATACAATGAAAATCTTTAATTTTTGGTTTGAAAGGGGATTTAAAAAATGGAGAAACAGGCACTCGGAATGGTTGAGACAAAAGGCCTCGTTGGTGCGGTTGAGGCTGCGGATGCAATGGTTAAAGCGGCCAATGTGACGCTGATGGGCAAGGAAAAGATAGGAAGCGGACTCGTGACTGTGATGGTCAGAGGCGACGTCGGCGCGGTAAAAGCGTCGGTGGAGGCAGGCGCAGCGGCTGCAAAGAGAGTCGGCGAGCTGAACAGTGTCCATGTCATACCGCGTCCGCACGACGATGTGGAAACCATACTTCCCAAGTAAGCCGGTGGTGCAGTATTGAAGATTGCGAGGGTCGTGGGTAACGTTGTTTCCACAATAAAAGACGAAAAGTTTTTCGGACACAAACTAATGATCATCGAGTTTGTTGATCTTAACGGCAAGCCTTTGGGCCCAAGGGAGATCGCATTCGATTGCGCTGATTCGGGCCCGGGTGATATTGTGCTCATCAGCATGGACGGCGCAGCCACGAAGATGTTCTTCGATGACAACGAATTGATCGCCGATTGGACCATCTGCGGTGTGATTGACCACTGCTCGGTGAATGGTGAGATAAAGCATAAATGATTGAGGTGATTTTTTGGATATAGAAAATATTATTGCGCGGGTGACTGACGAAGTGTATGCGCAGCTAGCCCAAAGCGGTCTGGCGCAGCCGGTGCAAAGCAAGTCAAACGGCGCTTTGGCGTTAGCGGGATCGATAGAGCATTCGCTGCTTAACCCTGACACCTCTGCAGATGTGATACGCAAGGGCTGTGAAGACGCAAAAAAATATGGTTTTGCTAACATCTGTGTGTCGCCGTACTATGTTGGCATGGCGGCTGAGTTACTTAAAGGAAGCGGCGTGGCGGTCTGCGCGCCGGTGGGCTTTCCTCACGGCGCGGCGTCGACGAAAGCCAAATGTGCGGATATACGCGAAGCAATTATGAACGGCGCGACGGAGCTCGACCTCTCCTTGATGATTGTCGCTATAAAATCGGGAGACTATGATTATGTGAAAAAAGATCTTTATGAGATGGTATCCGTAGTGGGAGGAAGAGCCAAGATAAAGGCGATATATGAGCAAGGGCTGCTGTCAGACGAGGAGAAAGAAAAGTCTCTTAAGATTGCGCTGGCAAGCGGTGCAGAGTATATCAAGATTTCTAACGCATTGACCGGTAAGAAGGCGTGTATGGATGACGTGAAATACGTGCGTTCGATCGTCGGCAACAAGATCGGCATAAAGATTGACGGCGGAATTAAGGATCCAGTCACGGCGCAAAAGCTTCTTGATGCGGGTGCGAACAGGCTTGGATGCAGTGCCTCGGTCAAGATTGTCAACGGATAAGATCCATGTTTGTCAATTCGGCCTTTAGTATGAGCAGCTTTAAGATTGCTCTGTGCCGGATGTAAGCCGCGCAGTTAAACTGAGCGGAAAAAATAAATTTTCTATTTACTATTGGAGGAACAAATGGACATTAACGAACTCATCAGACAAGTGACCGAAGAGGTGGTCGCAAAGCTATCGCAGGACAGCGCTCAGACAGCGTCTTCGGATATGTCGCCTTCGTCGCTGGCGAAATATATCGATCACACGCTGCTTAAGCCGCAGGCCTCACAGGAACAGGTGCGCAAGGTATGTGATGAAGCGAAAAAGTATCATTTTGCGAGCGTATGCGTGAACCCGAATTACATCGAGTTTGTGGCGCAGCAGCTTGCAGGCAGTGGTGTGGCGCCCTGCGTGGTGATCGGGTTCCCACTGGGCGCAACGACGCCCGAAGTGAAAGCCGAAGAGACAAATACCGTCGTTATGCTCGGCGCGAAGGAAGTGGACATGGTCGTCAACATCGGCGCCATTAAATCAGGCGACTGGAATCTCGTTAAGAGAGATATCGAAGCGGTGGTTAACGCCGCGCGCGGCAGAGCGCTTGTGAAGGTCATCATCGAGACATGCCTGCTTACCGACGAAGAGAAAGTCAAGGTCTGCACAATCGCGAAGCTCGCGGGAGCGGATTTCGTAAAAACATCGACGGGCTTTTCAACGGGAGGCGCCACAGTGGAAGATGTGCAGCTTATGCGCCAGACGGTCGGCGCGCATATGGGCGTAAAGGCATCGGGCGGTGTTAAAGACTATGCGGGTGCCGTCGCGATGATCAAGGCGGGCGCGACGCGTCTGGGGACAAGCTCGGGTGCCAAGATCGTCGAAGGTACAGCCAAGCAATCGGATTGTATCAACTGCGGCCGGTGCAAGGAATCCTGTCCGACCGGCAATATCACTATTTGCAAAAACGATTATTAATTTTTAAGGAGATAGATCATGAAAGAAGCATTGGGTATGGTTGAAACAAAAGGTCTCGTCGGCGCGATTGAAGCGGCGGACGCAATGGTTAAGGCAGCGAATGTGACGCTGGTAGGCAAAGAAAAAATCGGCAGCGGCCTTGTGACCGTGATGGTGAGAGGCGATGTTGGTGCGGTTAAAGCCAGCGTGGATGCGGGCGCAGCGGCAGCCAAGAGAGTCGGAGAATTGTACGGCGTACATGTGATACCGAGACCTCACGGTGATGTGGAAGGCATACTGCCTCAGAAATAGACAGCAAATTTAAAGGAGAAAACAATGAGCAAAATGATGAAGGCTATAAGAATGTATGCGCCAAGAGACCTGCGCCTCGAAGAGGTGCCGGTGCCCGAGATCAAAGAAGACGAGGCGCTTGTAGAAATTATGGCGGTTGGCATCTGCGGTTCGGATATTCCGCGGATCAATCAGTACGGCGCATATATCTCGCCGATTACGCCAGGACATGAGTTCTCGGGCCGGATCGTGGAGACGGGAAGCAAATTGAAGGACTTCAAAGTGGGCGATCGCGTAACAGTGCCTCCGCTGCTGCCGTGCTTTAAGTGTGAGTTCTGCGAACAGGGGCATTATTCGCTCTGCAAGGACTATAAGTATTTTGGATCGCGCAACGACGGCGCATTCGCACAGTACCTCGCGGTGCCTGAAGTGAACCTGCTAAAGATAGCGGACAACGTGTCTTACGAGGCAGCCGCGACGACCGATCCGCTCGCGAACGCGCTGCACGCGATAAAACGCAGCGGCTTTAAGCCGGGCGATAAGGTCTGCGTGGTCGGCGTCGGCGCAATCGGACTGTATGCGGTGCAGTATATGAAAGCCAAAGGCGCCACTGTGGCGGTTGCGGTCGATGTGGACGAAAGAAAGCTTGAGGCCGCGAGGAATTGCGGCGCTGATGTGACCGTGGACGGTCGCGCGGAAGACGTCGTGGATCAGATCATTAAGGCCACGGACGGCGGTGCGGATGTGTGCATCGATGCGTCGGGGTTTCCGCCTGCGCAGCATAACGCGATTATGGCCACGGCGAAACACGGTACAATGGTGCTGCTGGGCATATCCCACAAGCCGCTGGAGCTCTCAGAAAAATGTGTGGATCAGGTGATGCGCGGCGAAAAGGCGATCGTAGGATCATGGAACTCATTCTCCAAACCGTTCCCGGGTTGGGAATGGACGCACGGCGTGGAAAGTCTTGCGGACGGTACTATCGATGCAGAAAAAGTAATCACGCACAAACTGCCGCTTGAAAAGGTGCCGGAAATTTTCGATAAGATTTATAAGAAGGAACTGTTCTTTAACAAAGTTTTGTTCTTACCTAACGAAGAGTGATAATGAAAGCTTAACTATATTGGTTTTAAGGAAGGAGTGATTATCATTAAAGTTTTAGCTGTAGACCATATCACTATCAATTGCTGTAATATTAAGGAAACATTTGATTTCTATGAAAATGTGCTTGGTTTGAACCGCATTGATACGATTGATTTGGGCGACCATGTGCTTCATCTGTATCAACTTCCGGGCGCTAAATTGGAACTGATTGAATATAAAAACGAACAGAAGCTTGTCAAGGCAAGCAACACAAATGTAGGCGTGTACCGTCACTTTGCGATCCGTGTTGATGACATTGAAGAGGTCAAAAAACGCTGTGAAAAAGCTGGATTTGGGATTAATTTGGAACCTACTGCAATTCCGCAGCTTAATGGGCAGGTTGTTATGCTAATCGTCGATCCGAACGGCGTTGAAATTGAGATTATGCAAGCATAACTTCCCGATTCTAAGATTGGAGAAGCAGAACAAAAGAGCTACCTAACGAGGAGTGACAATGAAAGCTTTTGTATATAACGGAGACAAGAATTTTGCAGTGACTGATGTGCCTGTTCCTAAGGCTGGACCCGGCGAAGCGGTCGCGAAGATACTGTGCGCATCAATATGCGGCACCGACCTGCGTACATACCGGTTCGGAAACGCGAAGCTCAAAACACCGATCACGATCGGGCATGAAGCGTGTTACGAGATTACCGAAGTTGGTGAAGGTGTTGATCTGACGATCGGTAAACGGTATATCATGGCGCCTGCGATCGGCTGCGGTGAGTGCAGAAGCTGCAAAAAAGGGCGCACGAACATGTGTGATGCGTTAAAGAGTATCGGGTTTGAGTATCCAGGCACGTTCGCCGAGTATATTAGGATACCCGCGGAAGCAATTGAGAGAGGGCATCTGATTGAAGTGCCGGACAGCGTTTCGGACCAGACAGCGAGCGTCGTGGAGCCTGTGGCATGCGCGCTTAATGCGCAGAGCTATTTGAAGATTGAAAAGGGAGATAACGTCGTGATATATGGCGCGGGGTACCTTGGCTGTATCCATGCCGAGCTCGCGCTGATGCAAGGGGCGGATAAAGTGATTATCGCCGAGATATCAGACAAGCGGCGTGAGAAAGCGAATGCGCTGGTTGGAAGTATAGAGGTGGTTAACTCCGGCGAAAAGGACTATATGGACCATATCAAACGCATTGTCGGCGAAGCAGGCATAGACGTGGTGATCACCGCGTGTCCGGCGGGCATAACCCACCGACAGGGTCTTGAACTGCTTAACAAAAACGGCAGAATGAGTCTGTTCGGCGGTTTGCCGGGGGAGAATAACTACCATCTAGACAGCAACCTGATCCATTACAAAGAGGCCAGTGTGTTTGGCGCGCATGCATCGACGGTGGCGCAGAACAGACAGGCGTTGGAGGCGGTGGTGTCCGGAAAACTCGATGTGCAAAAATACATCACGGTGTTTGCATTCGCTGATGTAGAGGAAGCCTTTGCAGCGCTCATCGACGAAACGGCCGAAAAGGCAGTGATTATTCCATAAGCTTTAAACTAACAGGGCAATATCCCAAAAGTTGGAGTGCTGGTTTGCAAAATTAACTTGGGGTATCATGAGCCATTCGCTAAGACCAAAAAGTGTAGCAAAGTTATTTATGTTTCTAACTTATGAAGGAGTTCTCTGCAAACAGATTATTGTAAATAAGATTTTTTGTGACTATGCAAGGGGGTGTGCAAAATGCACACCCCCTATGATTATCATAGAAAAAACCACACGTTTTACGTGTGGAGCGAAAGCCAGCTTTAGCGTTAATAATTAAGAGGTGACAGTCACATTGGCTTGAGCGAGAAGTGAATTAGACCCGTTAAGAGAGGTGATGATTGACAGTTCCATTATGTCATGCTGAGCGTAGCGAAGCATCCCATGAATAGTGCATAAAGAATGAGATTCTTCCATCGCTAACGCTCCTTCAGAATGACATAAATAGCTGTTTTGCAGATCAGAATCTAAAGTGCGTCTCCGTGCGGTTGGCGGAACCGTTGTATGCCTTTAGGCATTGCTGGTATGAGAACCTTATAGGGATCCAATAAAAACCACCTCTTCAGGGGTGGAAACTTATTTGTTGCAGATGCAGATAACGTGAATAAAGAAATATATCCTCTGTTTTAATCGTTAAAACTTTGGCTGGGGGTGCTGCATTCTTATCACAATAGTAAATAAGCCATAATAACCGCCACCTATTGATAAAAGGGACTTCATCGATAAGCGATGCCATCGTCAACTCTGACAAAGCCAAGTGTTACTATACAAAAAACGAGATCGATCATGCTGCGCTTGGCAATATCATTCTCATGATAACTTTAAGAAACGACGGTTATGATTTTTGCATCTGCCTTTTAACGTACCAGTTTATAATCCTTTGTACAAATCCTTTTTTAACAGTGTCATTATTACCCGTATTTGCTCCCGAAGCCAGCGCTTCGCTGTCAGACAAATCTATCTCGGCGGCATTGAGCTTATATGAATTCGCAAACATATCCGCGACCTGCTTTTTTACCATGCCTCTTAGCGGAATATGCGATATCATGCCGTACGTTGCGGCCTGTCCGGTCTCCCCGAGTTCGGGATGCTCCCTAACGGTTGCCGCAGCATCCTTCAAGTCGGACAGATACTGGTCCACAACCTTGTCATGCGAAGCCGTCACCATAGCGTGAAGCGCGTCGGGCCTTTGGAGCCTGTCGATTGACCATCCCTTCTGCTCCATAACGTCGCCCACGGCAAAAATATTGAGCTGAGGGTCGACTGAGCGATACGAAAAGAGACTTGCTTTGGGATTTCCGATTATTTCAAGGCCCTCTATTTGAGATATCCCATCTTTAAGTCTGTTTGCCGCGTTCATCGTTCTTTGTGCAAGTTTCCTATAGCCTTCTAAGCCATTAGCCTGTATACTTGCCCACGCCGCTGCGTACGCACCGCCCGGTCTTGTTCCGAGGAGCGCAGGCGATGCGAACACCCCGCCCGGCCAGTCCTGATTCACGAAAATCTGATACTTGAAGTAATCGATGCTCCTGTAAATTATGCAGGAAGCGCCTTTAGCGGCAAATCCGTATTTATGGATATCGGCTGAGACGGATGTGACACCTTTTACCCTGAAGTCCCAGAGCGGGAGGTCAATGCCGTTTGCTTCGATAAAAGGCAGTATGTAACCGCCCACACATGCGTCTACATGCAGCGGGACTTTATGCTTCGTTGCAATCTCCCCAAGCTGTTCAATTGGGTCTATTATTCCGTGAGGATATTCGGGGGCCGAGCCTAAAATCATGACAGTGTTTTTGTTTACCAGTTTGCTGACGGCATCTATATTCACTCCGTTGTCGTTTGCAAGAGGAGCTCTTCGTATTTTTACGCCGAAATATTCAGCGCCTTTGTCCCAAGCGACATGCGCCGTCTCAGGCAATATCATCTCCGGCTTGTTAATTCTTTTTTCCTTACCGAGATCCCGGTGCGTTTTGACAGCCAGCAGGCAGCTTTCTGTACCTCCGGAAGTGATCACGCCGCAGGCATCTTCATCAGCATTGAGGAGCTCGGCCGTAAACTTCAATACTTCTTTTTCCAGCCTCTTTAAGCTTTTAAAGACCGTTGGATTAAGCCCGTTTGCGCTGAAATATTTCGCATATGCCGCTTGAAGAAATTCCGTATATTCTTTATTGAGATAATAAACAAGGCTCCAGGTTCTCCCTTCCTTATATAAAGGGTCGTCCGCTCCGAACTTATCAAGCTGGGCCAATATTTCTTCGTATGATTTTCCTTTTTCGGGTATGTTCATGATTGCTACCTCATTTCGTATCATTATTTAAACAGATATTAGCCGAATGATTTAAAAAGCATGGCCATGCCTATGCCGAGATAGTTTCCTATGGCGTAACCGATGATGCCTGTAACAAGCCCGCTTATAAGTATTTCCCGGTTCTTTAATCTGGTCACTACCACCGGCACGAATGGCGGCGAGCATACGGCCGAAACCGAAGTGATTATCATCGTATCAGAGTCGATTTTAAACGGCTTGCACAAAAGAGCATGGATAATCATACTCACAAAGATTGATATAACAACATACAGCAGTATGGTCCAGTCGACATGTATGAGCACATCAAAGCGAGTCATGGAAGCAACGGTAAAACAGAAAACGTATATGATATACATACCGAATGGGAAAGTATGTTTAATGTGCCTTACCGGCTTAATAAACGAGGCCGCTATGCCAAGCGAAGTTATCAGCAGTATCGTCACAGTGGTGCTGAAATCTTTTGGGAAAAGGCCTCCGGCCACGAATGCTGCACCTAAAATGACGGCGGACAGCAAGAAAGCCAGCAACAAGCCCTTGATGACAGAGAAATTTAGCATTTTGCCATAAACCTCTATCGATTCTTCGCTAATGTTTGGGGTATCTCCTTCATCCTGCTTTAAAGATGACTGATATGGTCTGAGTTTGAAAACCTTTTGAAAGAATACTTTTGCTACGGAAGCCATAAAGAATATATAAATGAGCGAGAACACAGTATCATATGTATTAAAAAGTATGTATGTGCCGTTATCAACATTAAGGGCAGTCTTAATAGCCGCAATGTTAGGTGTCCCCCCGGTATAAACAGCAACCGACATGCCGCCAAGTCTCCATCCGTTTTGCACGTGAGGCGCTAATGTGAACTGAAGTATTGATGCCGTCACAACAATTGCAACGACTGCAAGCAGCATGGATATCAATCCTGATTTGGATATCCGTATCCATCTTTTAACATCGAGGGAAAACAGCAGTAACGGCAACGCGAGCGCAACGCTGATATCCTGTATGGTTGATTGAACGCTGCTGAAGCTTTCCGGTAAAACACCTGAATTCCCAACAGCCATACCCGCGAAATAGCAAATAAGGACAAGGCCGATTTTTTTCAGAACTGAGAACTTTGAGCTAAGCCAAATGATAAGAGCAGGAAACAAAAGAAACGCAACAGCAATTAATATATCTGCCATCATTTAATATTTCTCCTTGTTTGTTTATATGAAAATCAGTAATTGATTTTGTAATTTTAGAGTGATATAAATATTATATATTATAACACATGATACCATTTTGTGTCTAATCTATTAACATATTCAGAAAAATAATGTGTGTAGGACTACAATACATACTGGACACTGAACCTATAAAATAAAAGATGCAGGAGCTGGCTGGGTATTGTTAAGTTGAAAAGACAAAACATTACCGAAGGGAGCCATCCCTGCATGAGCAACATAACATAAACATGGAGTATCGGCAATCGTCTCTTTTGCCCTTAAATATGGCGTTTCCCGTGCCAGGCGGAAGTACAATAAGACCCGTTTTTACATCTATTTTTGGCGTCAGCAATTTTTAGTTGATAAAAGCGAGAATTGCGCTTAAAATAGAATTCGACAAGGTTTTTGGGCTGACACAATTAAGCATCTTCTAAAGATTTATTCTAGTATTTTTTGGTAAGGTAATTCTTATGAAAACTACACATTTCAAAGAAAAATACGGGCAGTACGCATTGGTTGCCGGAGGCTCTGACGGATTGGGTTACGCTTTTGCAGAGGCGATTGCGCGGCGGGGTTTGAACTTGGTTTTAATTGCGCGTCGAGAAGATCGGCTGAAAGCGGTGGCGGCTAGGCTTAAAGAAACATATAAAATCGATGTCATTTCTATAGCGGCGGATATGGCGGATTATGATAGTGTTAAAAAATTGATTAGCACTATTAAAGTACCAATTGGCTTGCTTGTTTACAATGCCGCATTCGCTCCAATAGGTTTATTCGAAAATGCGAGCGAAGATCATTTGGCTCTTGCTGCAGCTGTCAATGTAAAAGCGCCGCTAATGCTCACGAAGCTTTTATCTGCGTCGATGATAAAGCAAAAAAGAGGAGGCATTGTGCTGATGTCATCTCTTGCCGGGGCGCAAGGAAGTCCGAACATTGCGGCTTATGCGGCAACAAAATCATTTAACGCCATTTTAGCCGAAGGGCTTTGGAAAGAACTAAAGCCGCACGGAATAGATGTGCTCGCGTGCTGTGCAGGCGCAATTCTCACTCCAGGCTATCAGCAGGCTGAAAAAGCAAAACCGGCGCCTGGAACACTGGAAGCCTATGAAGTCGCCGAAAAAACATTGAATGCCTTAGGAAGAGGTCCGATTATAGTTCCAGGAATAATCAATAAAATCGGTCGTTTTATACTGACACGGTTGATGAGCAGAAAAGCCGCAATTGATATAATGTCGAAAAACACGGGAGGTTTGTCATGAGGTTGCTTTTAGGTTTGATCACCCCTTTAGTCGCATACGTCATTATCACTCTTTTACACATCATCATCCCAGTAAAAAGAATTAAGGGATATGTTAAAAGTGAAATAACAGGCGAAGTCATGAATTACAGAATCAACGGAAAATTTGTTCTTTTGATAAGTATTCTTATTTGGTTTCTTCTTGGGCATTTTAATATTGTTCCATACGTTTGGCTCTATGAAACTCGATGGCTTGGTCTTATTGGTGCGGTGACTATTGGATTGGTATTTTCTTTTTATATTGTTATAAAACATCCATCTACCGGCAAGTCTTTCTTTGCAGATTTTTGGTTCGGCAGAGTCAAAGATTCACAGCTTAAAGACGGCCTTATAGATGCTAAGATGTGGTTTTATCTAGTTGGCGCTGTTATGCTCCAATTGAATGTCCTTTCCTTTGCGGCATATCATATAATGAATGTCGAAAATATTAACTATGGTTTTCTTCTCGGTTGTGCAATGTTAACATGGTTTTGCTTTGATTATCTGATATTTGAAAAAGTCCATTTATGGACATACGATTTTATTGCTGAACGCGTTGGATTTAAATTAGGATTTGGCTGTCTTGCGTTCTACCCATATTTCTATTCTATCTCACTTTGGTTTACCGCTCATCTTCCAAATCCCGGTCATCCCGTATGGCTCACCACCCTCTTTGGTGCACTCTTCCTCTGCGGCTGGGTGTTTACACGCGGCGCAAATATGCAAAAGTATTTCTTTAAAATTGCGCCTGAAAGGAAATTTCTTTGGATAGAACCTGAAGTGCTTAGTGACGGCAATCTCAGTCTGCTAGCTAATGGATACTGGGGCGCAAGCCGTCACATCAACTATCTTGGAGAAATCATACAGGCTATAGCCGTAGCCCTTGCCGCAGGGTACCCTGGAATTTGGATGGTGTGGCTGTACCCGGCTTACTATATTGGTCTTATGTTCACACGGCAAGCCGATGACGATAAAGTTTGCAGGGCAAAATACGGAGAGCTTTGGGATCAATACACCAATAAAGTGAAATATAAGATTATTCCTTTTATATATTGAAAGCGGGGCGGGATAACAACTAACGTTGAATACGTTAATACTTTTAAGGTGTATAATTTATCGTAATTGGGTTCTTTACAGAGTTAGATGAAAATCGCATTGCCTTACAAACGAAATCAAAAGATTGCGAATGTTCAGATGAAATATGCCCTACCAATCTTTCAACGATTTCAAGTATCAAGGGTGTGAATTGTATCACTTGACTAGAATCAACCAAATAAACGCTATATCCACTCCGATATGGCGTTTTTTATATAATCTTGGTATAGGAACAATTAAGTTATGCGCTTGTTACAACAATGTATTCACACTAGTTATAGATATGTGAGAGACTATTAATCTATCTCCACCAGTTCGTCAAGTATCCGATGAAAGGCTTCGTGTATTGTGGCTCTGTCTTCGCCTCGCGATATACAGACCAGACTATGGAAGGGTGTGACGGAAACTTTATACCCCCAATTGCGTTCTTCGGCAATACGCGCTGCCGCTTGCGTAAATGTGGTTTTAAGCTCGGCTTGCTGCGTTTTGGTCAGCTCATTTGTCTTGATCCAGATGAAAATATCACTGTTTTTCAGCTCACTTCCGGCTGTTTCCTCCACAGCATCGCTGCCTGAAAAGTCCAAAAACAATTGCATCTCCTCAGATGTCAGTTTGCGTATCGCCACTTGGTCTTCATGAAGACACGATGAGAGGCGCTCTGCGCCTTGTTCGGCAGTCAAGCAGATGAGTGCATCACGGTGTGCGGTTTTCTTTTCTATGAGCTGCGTTATCGCTAATATGATATTATCCAAACGCTGTTCATTTCTGAAAAGATGGCTGTATGGGTGAGGATAGAGTTTGCCGTCTCTTATTTCAGGATATGATTCAAACGGCATACCTACATAGTAATCAACGTCCAGCGCTGCGAGCGGATATTCATTATCGATGAAAAAGAGCAGGTATGTTTTGTCATATTCTAGCGGAGGGATATCGGGATGCCAAATGTTCACGTCGTTGTATCGCCAGCCGCGCTGCCACACAGAGATGTTGCTATTTTGCGTCAGACCACCTTTTAACGGCCTATCGATGCAGATGGTATAATTAATCATCGTATCTTGCAGCGGAGAACTCTCACTTCTTGGCTCATCATTATGTAAAAAGACGTCGATATCCAAAACGGTTGCAACGGCGATGTAATCCGTCTTATCAACCAACTCGTCTAACGATTGATAAATCTCCCAGTCAAAGCTTATTATCGGCAAAACGTCCTGATATTTTTCCCACGGCTCAAACTTGACACGCGGTTCGGGCGTTTCGGACACTGCAGCGGTTGAGGAAGCTGTTGACAAAGGCATTGTCGATTCTTTTTGATTGATGCACGCACTGCAGCACAATAACACCACCACAATAGTTACCAAAATAATCTTTTTCATAAATGTCTCCCATACAAAGATACATCTAATTGACGATTGGATAGAACATTTTGTTCCATAAATCACATTTAATAGATTGTGCAGATGTTGCCTCCATGAAAATAGGCCATTCACAGTTAACATAATCGCCCTGATTAAATGCTTAATTTTAACAGAACTGAGAGTGTCTTTGTCTAACTGATATAGAAATATTTTTTATGAGTGTCATAACGTAGATTATCGAAAGTCGACAATGACTTCATTTCTGGTTTCGTAGTTCACACGCCAATTGGGAGTGCGAATAGAAAACATCTTGCACAGAGACTCGATGTCTGATTTGAGTTGCTCGATCTTCTTGGTCGAGGCAGACAGCGAATTCAGTTCGTTTTTGGCTTTGTTATACAGCATCCATTCCATGCCGTCCGGAAGATACTGCCGATAGCCAGACGGTGCGCCGGAGCCCAGCATTATGGTGCTGCTTTTCGGGTTGATTGTACCCAATGATAGCAGACCGATCCCCATTGAGTTGCTGTTACTCATCGGCGCAATGATGATTGACTCAGAATTCGACAGCGGGGTAGATTGCGGAATAGGGGGCGCAGTGGGTTCCTGTGTGGGTGCCGTTGTGGGCGCTTGTGTAGGCGCAGCTGTGGGCGCTTGTGTGGGTGCCGTTGTGGGTTCCTGTGTAGGTGCAGTTGTAGGTGCTTGTGTAGGCGAAGTTGTCGGTGCTTGCGTAGGCGAAGCTGTGGGTTCCTGTGTAGGCGAAGCTGTGGGTTCCTGTGTGGGAGCAACATTGAATATAGGCAGTTTTGCGTCTGCGTCCAATTTCGCCTTCACCTTGCTGAGTACGCTTTTAGATTTGGATCTGACAACACTAACCTGCATGCGATTCCATTTAGCAACGGCTGCAGAAGGGGTAAAGTCCTTATACTGGTCGACATCTACACCGTATATCTTTTTAATCAATTCCACACGAGATTTTTGATCTGTCAACACAAAATTCCAATTGAATATACCATAGTTGTATTTACCTCCCATTGAATACATCCCGATATTATCGGGATCCACGTTGTATGCAAATGCCGCGAGAGCCGCTGTTTGCGCCAGTGTGGTATTGGTATATAAATTGTTGCTAAACGCGTCAATGATGCCGGGTATGTTCGTTAGCAGCCCGTTTCGCTGAATTTTATCGAATATAGCGACCAGCATTTTCTTCTGACGATTGATACGGTTAAGGTCTCCCGACTCCGATATGCCCTTCCGCACGCGCAGATAGTCCAGCACCGCTTGGCCGTCCATGTTTTGTATGCCCGCATGGTATGACCGCCCCTGCATCTGGAAATCCATTTCCACATCAAAGTCTTGTACGCCGCCAATAACATCCACAAGGCCCTTTACAGCTCCCATGTCAACGGCATAATAATAATCGACCGGTATACCGCCAAGCATCCATTCTGCCGCTTCGCAGACCTTGTTGAAGCCGACCTCACTCGGCCAGCCCCCGCCGCAGTCTATGGACGCGTTAAGCTTATAAATGCCGTCGACGCCGGGAATGTTGGCGTAGGTGTCACGCGGAAGCGATATCATGTTGACCGCGCCCGTGTTTTTGTTAACCGATAGCACAATCATCACGTCGGCATGAAACGCTTTCTTGCCGGTCCATGTTTCTCGTTCTTCGGCGTGGTCAACGCCAATCAGCATGATGTTGACGATATCCTTTAAAAAGCCGATATCAGCCTGTAACATCAATATTTCATAAGGGTCTGGTGTGGGCGAGGGACTCTGCACCGCCGAATCGAACAGATGGGTTTCTGCTGGTATGCTGGGCAAGGGAGTGGCTATCTGTTCTGCTGCGCTTTCGAACTGCCCCATTGGATTGGTCATAATGGACAGCACCAAGATTCCGGCAATGACAAGCAGTATTGCTAAGGCGCCTAAGCTGCTTAACATAATAATTTTCTTCCGGAATTTGTGAGTGCATTTCTGTCTTACCAACGCTGTACTATTCGATTCGCTGCTGAGATCAATTGTATTTTGCTCGGGAAATAACGCGGCATTATCTGTTGGCACATCTTCCTCATGGGTGTGTGTCTCTTCAGTAAAATCCTTATCGGTTTTGCGGCTAGGTAAGATTTCCGGCTCTTTGTCAGCTTGTGCAGGCTTTTTTTTACTGAACCACCTGAATACCTTTTTCATGTTATCCTAATTCATCCTTTTATCAGCACTTTTTAATTGTTAGAACCATTATCGATTGCTCAAAATATCCTTTGATTACAAATATAGAATAATGTATGAAGAAAGACTAGGGATTATTAAATATTTTATGAAGAAGAATTTCGTTTATTCTGTAGTAAGCAGCTGGTTTCAACGACTGGTGTATTATTCAGCAATGCAAATTAAGGAACAATGTGTAGCAATGGCCTGTCTCAAGAATAACAGCCAAATTCATGCGATGCATGATATTACATAAAACAGCATAAAAGCCGAGAATAATCAGATAAAGTATACTAAAAACCACCTATCGACAAACGTTTTCCGTTTTCGTTCCATCTTAATCGAATCAGAGCGAAATACGACAGAGACGGGTTGCATTGACATTTAAATTGCTTGCGTTTATCATAGATTTATACATTTTATTTCATTTACATTTTATTGGGATTGGAAGTGAGCGATTTTGCTCAAAGTGTTTTTAGCCGAAGATGAATTCGTTGTAAGAGAAGGTATAAAAACCAACATTGATTGGCAAGGCGAGGGGTTTGTTTTTTGCGGCGAGGCGGCTGACGGAGAGCTTGCCTTCCCGATGATCCAGTCCGAAAAGCCCGATATTATTATCACAGACATAAAAATGCCATTTATGGACGGCCTTGAACTCAGCCGTCTTGTTAAAAAAGAGCTTCCTCAAAGTAAAATCATCATTTTAAGCGGTCATGAAGAATTCAGCTTTGCACAAGAGGCGATCAAGATCGGCGTGACTGAGTACCTGCTAAAACCGATAAACAGCACGGAGCTTATAGGTGTTGTTAAGCGCGTTGGTGATCGGATCATGGCTGAGCGTGAAGAAATGAAGAACCTTGAACGCTATAAACGTGAGATGGAAGAAAACGAAATTGATAACAAACGCAAGCTCTTTAATGAGATGATCCAAGGGACGCTCTCGCTGTCGCAGATTTTGGAAAAGGGAGAAAAACTGGGGATAGAACTCAGCGCACAGCAATACCAAATTGTCTTATTAAAATACAATTTGAGCAATGAAGAAGACAACGACGAAGAATTATGCAATATTCAAAAGGATATCTATAAGCTTAATACGCGTTTTGAGAATGTTATACAGTTTGACCGTGCTATTGAGGGGCTTGCCTATCTGATAAAGGGTGAATCAAGAGAGCAGCTTGAGACGGTTTGTATGGAATTTGTAAACAGCGTCAAAGCGATGCTCTCAAGGTACCCCGATGTCAAGTATTTTGGCGGCATCGGTACGCCGGTTGAAAGACTCACACGGCTTTCGGAGTCATTTGAAAGCGCCGCACATGGCTTTTCGCTGCGCTTTATACTCGATAAGAACGAAATCTTACATTATAACGATATTTCAAAACAATGGGTCAGCGAGGAAACAGGGGCGCCGCTGGGTGCTTTGGAACTCGGCAGTGTTGATTTAAAAAAAGTTGAAGTGTTTTTAAAGAACGGCGAAGCTGAAGAGATACCATTCTTTGTCGAGGAGTTTTTGAACAGTATCGGAAGCGCAAGTGAGAAGTCGTTTCTTTTCAGACAGTATGTGCTGATGGATATCTATTTTACCGCTCTGGTTTTTCTAAAAGAAATCGGTGAATCGGGCGGGCTGGAAGCTGAGCCGTTTGTCGGGCCTGATCAGGTGAGTGAAGTGCTCAACGATACGGCAAAAGCACGTGATTATATCGTACATATATTTACAGTGGCGATCAAGCGCCGAGATGAGCTGTCCACAAAGCGATATCGCCGCATGATTGATAATGCGAAGGAATACATAAACGAGCACTATGCCGACGAAGATATATCACTCAATGATACGGCAGCGTATGTCAATATCAGTCCTAGCCATTTCAGCGCTGTTTTCAGCCGGGAGACGGGGCACAGCTTTATCAAATATTTAACCGATCTGCGCATGAGCAAAGCAAAGGAACTGCTTAAATGCACGGATATGCGCTGCTCGGAAATCAGTAGCGCGGTCGGTTATAAGGACCCGCATTATTTCTCGTATCTGTTTAAAAAGACGCAGCATTGTTCACCCATGCAATACCGCTCTGCTAAATGATGAGGAGGGTGTGATGGTGAAATTGCTTGGCAAAATAAAAGACACGCTGGTAAATATGAGGCTGGGCAGAAAAATTCAGTTTTCATTTTTGCTTGTTATCATCCCTCTATTTATTGTATTTATGGTGCTGTTCGTCAGTATGTACAGCTACAGCCAGCAGTATGACCGAAATATCGCCAATGCCACGATGGCGGGGCAGTTCAGTATCGATTTTCGAGATGAGTTTGATAACACAATCTATCTGATCATTGTGGGCAACACGACTTTTGAAGAAGCCAAGCCATATGACAAAATTGATGAAGCGCGCAGCATCATATCTCGTCTCAGTGACAATACAAGCATTTCAGATAACAGGCAGCGGGCCAAGAGCATGCTTAATATGCTTGACAATCTTGAAACATATGTGAGCCGCATTGAAGACAATAAGCATCGAATTGGAGATTTAAACACAAAGGTTAAGAAGTCTTTTTATTACGATAGCATTGATATTTGGGAGAATGATGTTCAGAGTGCGACGATATTGCTGCAGTATACAATGCTTGAGTATACATATTATGAGACAATTGGTCTTGACCGCGTTCGGACGGAGATGTCCGAGAGTCTTGGCAATCTGACGTTTATCAGTCTCATGGTATTGGTGCTTTTAATTGTGACGGCAATACTGCTGTCGATCATCATCCCGAAGAGCATCGCAAAGCCGATTTATCATTTAAACGACGTGACCAATCAGGTGGCAAAGGGCGATCTGACGGCACGCGTCAAAAATGTGCATGGCGCAGAGGTCAGCAAACTTGGTGAATCTCTTAACAGCATGATTGAGAAGATACAGATATTACTGCACGCTGTTGAGACCGACCAAGCCAAACTGCGCGCGGCGGAGCTTGAGCTGCTGCAGGCCCAGATCAATCCGCACTTTTTATACAATACGCTCGATACCATCATATGGCTTGCGGAATCCGGCAAGCAGCAGCAGGTGGTGGATATGGTGGGGTCGCTTTCTGATTTTTTCCGCACCTCGCTGAACCACGGCAACGGCATGTTTACGCTGCGCGAAGAGGAACGGCATGTGCGCAGTTATATGCAGATTCAGCAGGTGAGATATCAGGATATTCTCGAATATGAAATTGATATTCCGGATTTGCTCAAAGACGCGTTAATTCCTAAGATCACGCTGCAGCCGCTTGTGGAAAATGCGCTCTATCACGGTATCAAAAACCGCAGAAGCAAAGGATCCATCAGCATCTTTGCACATACAGAAGGTGACGACGTGGTTATCAGTGTCAAAGACAGCGGCATCGGTATGACGCCCGAAAGACTGAAAACAGTCATTGAGCGAATGGAAGAGAAGGGACATGCAAAGCATGAGGTGTTTGGCCTGTATAATGTCAACGAACGCATAAAGCTCAAGTTTGGCAGACAATATGGGCTCAGTATCACGAGCGTTCACGGAAAAGGGACATGTGTACAGGTTAAGATCCCGATTAAACTTCCCAATCGTTAATTATTGAAACTGAATCGAAAAAAAACTAACCTGAAGAATCGTATCCGTTAAAAAACCAAACAAGTACAAAAGAAAGTTCATTGAAGCAATGACATAACAAAAATATAATCTGTTATAAGACCACAGAGCTTTTGTGGTGTGTAAAAAATAAGAGGAGGAGCGAAAAATGGATTTTCTAAAGAAGGCGGCTGCATTGGTATTGGTGCTTATGATGGCTGTGGCGTTCGCGGCATGTTCGGGAACGACACCTGCACCGGCAGAAGAAAGTGAAGCGACAAGCGAAGCGCCTGCGGAACCCGTAGAGGAGCCGTCAGAGGACGCTGAAGCACCATCGGAAGAGGGCGGAGACCAAATATACGTTGGTTTTGTACAGGTTGGTGCAGAGTCTGACTGGCGCATGGCTAACACCAAGTCAATGCAGGAAACCTTCACAGAAGAAAAGGGTTATCAGTTTGAGATGGTTGATGCTCAGCAGCAAACCCCGAAACAGATCACAGCTATTCGTGACTTTATCCAGAAAGGTGTTGACTACATAGTTCTTGCTCCTAATACCGAAGCCGGTTGGGACACAGTCCTCGGCGAAGCCAAAGACGCAGGAATCCCTGTTATCATCGTTGACCGTATGATCGATACGGCTGATGACAGTCTTTACACCGCTTGGGTGGGTTCCGACTTCTTGCAGGAAGGCCGTGACGGCGTGACTGCTCTTGAAAAAATTCTCGAGGATAAGGGAATTACAGATGAGGATACCGTCAACATGGTCACACTTCAGGGCACAATCGGTTCATCCGCTCAGATCGGACGTACTCAGGGCTTTGAAGAAGGCTGTGAAAAGCACGCCAACTGGAACATGCTCGACAGACAGTCCGGCGACTTTACACAGGAAAGAGGACAGGAAGTTATGGAGTCCCTGCTTAAGTCCTATGACGACATCGATGTTGTGATATCCGAGAACGATAACATGACGTTTGGTGCGATTGCGGCTATCGAAGCAGCCGGCAAGACATGCGGACCCGATGGCGAAATCATCATTGTCAACTGGGACGGCGGCAAGCAGGCCTTCCAGTACATGATCGACGGCAAAATCAACGTGACTGTTGAATGTAATCCGCTGCACGGCCCCCGTGTTGAGGAAATCATCCAGGCGCTTGAGGCAGGCGAATCGGTTGAAAAGCAGGCGTATGTGAAAGAAGAGACCTTCTGGCCTGAGCAGGCTGAAGAACTGCTGCCGACAAGATTCTAAGAATCGGTAGATTATCGTACAGCTAAATAAAACGTTGATGAAGAACCGCCGGAGAACCAATATACCTGGTTCTCTGGCGGATTCTTACAAGGGGCTAAAAGTGTAAACTTTTAGGATGTGATTTGAAAGGGTGGGGCCTTATGTCTAACGCAAACGAGATATTAAAAATGCGGCATATCACCAAGAACTTTCTTGGTGTGAGAGCGCTTCATAATGTTGACTTCACTCTGAGGTCGGGAGAAATACACGCCCTGATGGGTGAAAATGGTGCGGGAAAATCCACTTTAATCAAGGTGCTGACAGGTGCGGAGGAATTCGAAACGGGCACAATTATGCTTGAAGGACATTCTCATCCCATCATTAACCGCTCTCCTCAAGAAGCTCAGCATAATGGTATCAGCACTGTTTATCAGGAAGTCAATCTCTGTCCGAATCTTTCGGTGGCAGAGAATGTGTTTATTGGCAGAGAGCCAAAGTCTAAAGTCGGCGGGATCGACTGGAAAACGATGAATAAAAAGGCGCTGGAAGTCTTTCAGACGCTTGATATAAAAATTGACGTCACGCTTACGCTTGACCATTATTCTGTGGCGATTCAGCAGATGGTGGCGATAGCGAGAGCCGTTGATATTTCTGCAAAAGTTCTCATACTGGATGAGCCAACATCGAGTCTTGATGATTCTGAAACAAAGAAGCTGTTTGATCTGATGAAAAAGCTAAAAGCTCAGGGCCTTGGGATCATCTTTGTGACACATTATCTTGACCAGGTTTATGAAGTGTGTGACCGGATTACTGTGCTTCGCAACGGTGAGCTTGTGGGTGAATACGAAGTGGAAAACCTGCCGAGGCTGCAGCTGGTCGCCAAGATGATGGGTAAGGAGTTCGATGATCTGGCAGAGGTGAAACACGCAAGTGTGGACAGCTCGGATGAAAATCTTGAAACAATTATCGAAGCAACCGGCCTTGGATGCTCCGGAAAAGTCAAGCCTTTTGACCTGACGATTAAAAAGGGCGATGTCATCGGCCTCGCCGGTCTTCTGGGTTCAGGCCGCAGCGAGCTTGCCCGTACGATATATGGTGCGGATAAACCGGACAGCGGTGAGCTTAAGATGAAGGGCAAAAGGATTAAGGTTCACAAAACGCTTGATGCGATGAAAGCGGGAATGGCATTTCTGCCTGAAAACCGTAAAGAAGAAGGAATTATCTCAGATTTGACGGTTCGTGAAAATATCATCTTAGCGCTTCAAGCGACGAAAGGCGCGCTGAGGCGTTTAAGCCGCAAAGAGCAGGAAGAATTCACAGACCGTTATATCGATCTATTGAAAATTAAAACACCGGACAGAGATATACCCGTTAAGCAGTTAAGCGGCGGCAACCAGCAAAAGGTGATCTTAGCGCGCTGGCTGCTGACTGATCCGGATTTGCTGATACTCGATGAGCCGACGCGCGGTATAGACGTCGGTACGAAAACGGAAATTCAGAAGCTTGTGATTAATCTGGCCAATGAGGGGAAAACAGTTGTGTTTATCTCTTCGGAAATCGAAGAAATGCTGCGGACATGCAGCCGCATGATCGTGATGCGCGACACGATGAAGGTCGGCGAACTGGCAGATGATGAAATCACGCAAGTCAACATCATGAAAGCAATTGCCGGAGGTGCAGGATCATGAAACAGAATGAATCCTTTATCAAGCGAATTACGGGTCGCGCACTATTTTTGCCGGCGATTTGTCTGTTCCTGGTGTTGATCGCGAATTTGGTTCAGACACCGGACTTCTTTAACATTGAGATTATCAACGGTGCCTTCTATGGGTTCATCATCGATATTATCAACTGGGGAAGCGGTCTCATCATTATGGCGGTGGGGATGACGCTGGTGGTATCGTCTTCCGGCGGTGCCGATATCTCTGTGGGTTCGGTCAGCGCTGTGGCCGGGGCCATCTGCGTGGCTGCGCTCGGCACAGAGGAAGCGTATCAAGTGCCGTATGTCTACAGTCTGCTTCTTGCGCTTCTCGCAGGGATGTTATGCGGCGCGTTTAACGGTTTCCTTGTGGCTTATTTAAAAATTGTGCCGATGGTGGCGACGTTGATTCTTCTCACTGCTGGCCGCGGTATTGCACAGCTGGCAACAGGAAGCTTTATACTCTACGTCAAACCCGATAGTTTTAAATACCTTGGTACGTTCCTTCCGGGCGTCTGGATTCCAACGACGCTGTTCGTGGCACTGTTCGTGGTATTAATCACGTGGCTGGTGCTCAAAAGGACATCCCTCGGTATGTACATTCAATCGGTGGGCATCAATCCTCAGGCCAGCCGTCTGATGGGGCTGAACTCCAAGAGAATCATCTTCGGATGTTATATATTCTGCGGTCTTTGCGCTGCAATCGCAGGGCTTGTCTCTGTGTCAAGAACGGGGTCGGCTGATGCCAACAATATAGGCCGATATAAGGAACTCGATGCGATAGCCGCTGTCGCTATCGGCGGCAATATGCTCAGCGGCGGCAAGTTCTCGTTGATAGGCAGTGTGATTGGCGCGATTACGATACAGGCATTAACCACCTCGCTGTCCGCTTTCCACGTGGCGCCGGATCAGCAGCCGCTTTACAAAGCTGTTGTTGTGATCATCATTGTGGCCATACAGTCACCTGAGCTTAAAAGATGGCTCAGAGGGCTTAAAAACAAACTATCTTCCGCTAAAACGACTGAAGGAGGCGAGGTAGAATTATGAGCAAAATAGAGATGAATACGTCGTCCCAAGCGAACAGTTTGAAAGCGAGAAGTTTGTTAAAAGATAAATTGATGGGACATAACTTCCTTCTGTTTATCACAGTCGTTCTGTTCATTCTCATGTATGCGGCTGGTATTGTGGCATTTCACGAAAAGAACTTTGGAACATGGCAGGTGTTCTTAAATCTGTTCATCAGCAATGCAGGTCTTATCATCACCTCCATGGGTATGACGATGGTGCTCATCATAGCGGGTATCGATATTTCGGTTGGTTCGATGGTTGCCGTTGTCTGTATGGGGCTTTCGGTGATGATGGAAACCGCGATGATGAATCCGTTCCTTGCCATTTTGATCGTATTGGTTTTCGGTGCTATCTATGGCGCATTTCAGGGGTGGTTGATATCATACCTGCGCTTAGAACCGTTTATCATCACGCTAACCGGTATGTTCTTGCTGCGCGGATTAACGGCGATGATCAGTCTGAATATGGTGACGGTGACGAATCAGACATTCCTTGATATCGCGCAGTCTAAAATCTATATGCCGTTTTTGGGTGTGACAACGAACGCAAAGGGTGCGACAATGGCACCGTACATTTATCCGACAGTAATTCTGGCCTTGCTTGTGTTTGTGATTGTGCTCATTGTATTAAGATATACAAAATTCGGCCGTTCAGTTTATGCGGTGGGCGGCAATCAGCAATCCGCCATGCTTATGGGCTTAAATGTGAAACGGATTAAATTGAAAGTCTATATGGTCAATGGTTTTCTGGCGGCTTTGGGCGGAGTGGCATATTTGCTTAACACGTGCGGTGCGTTTGTTGAACTGGCTAAAGACTTTGAAATGGAGGCCATTGCGGCAACCGTTATCGGGGGAACGCCTTTGACAGGCGGCGTCGGCAATGCCTTTGGAACACTGATCGGCGTGCTTACGAAAGCAACCATAGAAACATTTGTCTCATTCCAGGGCAATATTTCTTCCTGGTGGTCAAAGATCATTATCGCTGCGCTGTTGGCCGTGTTCATTATTATACAGAGCCTGCTTGCCAGACGCAAACAAAAACAGTAGGTAAAAGTCATTATATAGCTGCGAACAGCATGAGTTTCCTCCAGTGCTTGTTTACGGCAGATCTGGGCACAAGGCTGGGTTCATCCCGGCCTTGTGTAGTTATCAATAACAAAGTAAAATAATAAAAAAGAGGAATACAACAGCGCAGCCGATCCATAACTAATTTTGGATGCAGTGTTGTATGACGGAAAAATTCTTTTATGAAAAGAGGAGGAAATATGGATTTAAAAACCATTCAAAGCGCGCTAAAGAACGGCGACACATACCTTGGGATTGA